>Ga0265314_10000584_pt1 | contig 45886 bp, 32 predicted proteins | sample 4126metaG_FD_203106 | JGI IMG/M metagenome (GOLD analysis project Ga0265314, IMG submission 203106) | Rhizosphere microbial communities from Carex aquatilis grown in University of Washington, Seatle, WA, United States - 4-1-26 metaG | ecosystem: Host-associated > Plants > Roots > Rhizosphere >... | reverse complement strand
GAGCGAAATCTCAATCCCAAGGCCTATCAATGGAAAGCGCAAGGAGCGGAAATCCTCGCAAAAATCCAGCGCGCACGCGAAAAGCTGGCGTCTATACAATAAAGGACTTAACGGTCAGCACACTAGGACCTGGGACGAACTGCGCGCCAACGTCCGCGAGGCCGTGGCGGCGTTTTATTTCGACCGGCCTGCCCCCACGAGATTGCGTTTGCATATGGTTCGGGATGAAGTGCTGGCGTGAAGTTGCCCCGCGACACGAGCGGACGACAATTGGTCGGCACGCTCACGCGCCGCTGGGGTGATCGCCAGGTCAACCAGGTCGGCAGCCACATCATTTTGCAGACGGAGGACCCCACGTATCACCGGCTGTCCGTGCCTGATCATAGTCCCCTCCGCCTCGGCACGTTGAACGGGATCCTGCGCGCCGTGGCTCAGGCCAAAGGTGTCACGCGCGACGATATTATCGCCTCCCTCTGAGGGTTCCAGGGAGAACCCGTTTCCCCAGAGCCCCACACTGGCCAACTGGCGAGTTCACCGTCCCGGCTGGGCTTCCTTCTCGCCTCGGCGCAGGACTTTCTCCATTTCATCATCATCATCCATTGGGATGGATTTCGTCTTGCGGGCCTGGCCGTAGTCAGGGTCTTTCGGGTCCTTGGCTTTCTCAGGATCAAAGATCCGAGGATCGACCGGTTTACGGGTGTAGGGCCGGAAATCCGGCTCGGTAGTGAAGCAGTCGGCGAAATCGTTGGCCAGGGCATCGAACATGTTCAACGCGGGCAGTCCCATAATCTCGTAAAGCGTGCGGTGCATGCTAAGGATCGTGGTATGCCGGTGCGAGACGTAGTGGTGTTTGGCCCACGGGCTGATGACCAGGAGGACGCTGCGCTGGGCGTCGACGTGGTCGGGTTCGCCGCCGGCATCGTCCTGGGTGACCAGGATGGCCATATTCTTCCAGTAAGGAGTGTGCGAGAGAAACTCCACGATCCGGCCCAACGCTAGATCGTTATCCGCCATGTACGAGGCGAGATAGGGATAGCCCTTTTCGGGCTTGCGCTCAGCACCATGATCGTTGCAGATAGCGATGTTGATGAAAGAGGGAAACCGCCGCCAACCCTGCAAGAACCGGCCCTGGACATCTTTTATGAACCAGTGCGCTCGGTACTGATCCGGGATGTTGACATTGAAGATCGGAAATCCAAAGCAAGTGTTATCATAAAGGGCTTTCGGCATCGGAACGTTCACCACCTCGCGCGCGCCAGTTGGGTGTTCGTCCTCTTCCTCCTCCACTCCGGGGAATTCAAATCCCTCGCCGTAATTCCGAAACCGCACGCCGTGATGGGCGAGGTGTTCCCACATGGAGCCGGCCTCCGGATACTCCTCGGGCATGAGCGAGCCGTTGGAACCCATGGAATAGCGGCGTCCCGGGGCGGAACTGTTTCTCTTGAAGGACCAACCCACACTGTAAGTCATCTGCATCAAGTTGTTCGGCTGTACGCCAACTAACCATCGGTGCCCGACGCCAGAGGCCTCCGGCTCCATGTAGAAGTTGTCGCTGACGGTAAACTCGTGGGCGAGGGCGTTGTGGTTCACCATGACCGCGACGTCCTCAAGCGTGGGTTGCCCCTCCTGCTTGATCGTTTGGTGCAAGCCCCAGCGCAGCAGGGAGGGGTCGTGATTCGCTCCCGGGATTCGGTCAAAGATCGTGTCATACGTGTGGTTCTCTTTGGTGATGAACACGACGTATTTGATTTCCTTGGAGACTTGGCCCGGGACCGTCGGAATGACCGGAGAGGCCATGGTTTCCAGGTCGCGACTCCGGTCCACGATGCCATTGTTCTCTAGTACCTGCTTGGTCATTTCCCGCACGGAATCATCGGATGGTGTCTGCAAAATACTAATAGCGCCGTGCATTCCAAGAAAATCGCTTTGAGGTATATTCTTCCCGGCGTTCGGGCCATTGCCGAAACCGCGAAAGCAGATGCAGGCGAGGTGGTGGCCATCCGGGGATACTGCCACACGGTAAGGATACCAGGCGGTAGGAATGTGACCTAGGACCTCCAGCGTCCGAGCATTTAGCACCCCGATCGCGTTGATTCCCATTTCCGCGACATAGAGTCTGGCCCCATCCGGCGAAACCGCCATCCCGGCAGGGCAGACCCCGCGCACGCCAGAGACAAGCGGCGATGGCGTCAGGCGCTGTTTAGCCACAAGGGCGTTATTCCGCAGGTCGATTCGTTCGATCAAGTCGTTGTTTCCGTTGGAGACGAACAGCGACTCGCCGCTCGCGGCCAAGAAATTGGGCGCACTCCCTCCTACAGTTTTGCCATTGTCGGACGGGGCACCAATCAGAAGGCCTGTTTTAAGGCGAGCCGCCACTTGCGGCAGGGCTGGCGCCGAAACATCCAGGCCCCACACCGAGAATGACTCCGGGACGTTAGGATGGCCCAGCCCAGGAATCTTTCGCCCCTCGAATTCCACCCCCTCGATCGCCTCCTTGCTGGGATAACCGAAAGGCGGGCGGGTGAGCCCGCGTTTGTCAGAATGGCCGTCCTGCGGCGCCGGGATCGGGCTATACTCGAACAAGCCGATATTGGCTACGAAGACCTCGTGTCCAGCCAGAGCAAGCGCATAGGGGTACCTGCCGACGGCGACCGAACCGACAACACGGCCTTCCGCCGTGTCCACGGTCACGAGGCGGAAGTTAGTGGTATCCGCGCAATAGAGGAACTGGCCCGAAGGCGAGATTTTGAGGTCCGCGATATAGCTGTCTTCGAAGTTCCGCCCGGCAACCGCCACGTTGAGCGGAATCTCAGCCAGCCTCGTGTTGGACGCGGTATCGTAGACGAGGATTGCACCGCTCTCGCCACTGCTCCAAAAGAGCCGCTTCCCGTCGGGCGAGAACTCGGCGCCGCCAGCGTTCATGTGTCCTTTCCTCTTACCAGGAGGGCGAGGGATCTCAATTTTCGTGATCTCGGGGGCTTCCGACTGCCAATCGGAAAAAAGCTGGCCGACGCCATCGCTGGCGACGAAGAGCCGGCTTCCATCGCGGCTCATCGCGAGTCCGTAGGGCCAACGAGCCACCGCGAAATGCTTCCCCGCCGGCGTTAGGTAACGGCCCGTAGGCAGGATGGTCACCCCGTTCGGGTCATGTTTGGCATAGGTGTCCACAGAGGGAGCGTGGAGGAACGGCGGAGTGGGCGCAGCCACAGCCTCCCAGGCCGATGGCACGGAGATGAGCAGGAGTGAAACCCAAAAACATCCCAACATGGGCGGCCTGGAGAGGCTTGAATGCTTCGTCATCGCGTAATCAAACGAATCTATTTCGTGGGCCGATCGTACGACCTCGACCGTGGTTCGTGCCACTATCATCCAGCAAAGTGACGAAATGTTACAAGGTTGCCATAAAGCCGAGCGGTGGGCGTTTCGGAGTCAAGAGGCCCGTGATCTTGCGCTTGTCACACATTTGTGACTCGCCATGCCCGAGAAAACACCTACCATGTGCCGCCCCATGGCTTACGGACCGAATCTATGAGTGGCCCCGCCTACGACCGCTTCTTGAACCGCGAGTTGAGCTGGCTGGAGTTTAACCAGCGCGTCCTTGAGGAAGCGTTGGATAGCCGCAACCCGCTGCTCGAACGGGTGAAATTCTTTTGTATCGTCAGTTCGAATCTCGACGAGTTTTTCGAGGTCCGCGTGGCTGGGATCAAGCAGCAGGTCGAGAGCGCGCTAGCCGAGCGCAGTCCTGACGGCCTGACGCCGGTGGAATGCCTCCGGCGAGTAACGCGCCGTGTTCGTCAGATGGTAGCCGACCAATACCAGTGCTGGCGCGAGCAACTGCTTCCTTCGCTCGCTACCCACGGCATTCGTTTCCTTTCTTTCGACCAACTCAGCGCCGAGGACCTCGCCCAGATTGAGCACTACTATCGCGCCGAGGTTCGGCCTGTCTTAACCCCGTTGGGCCTGGACCCCGCTCACCCGTTCCCCCAGCTCCACAATAAATCGCTCAACCTGATGGTCGAACTCGAGGCCCCCGAGGAAGGGACCACGCGACGCCGGCTCGCGGTGGTCCAAGTTCCCCGAGTGTTGCCGCGCCTCGTCAAAATCCCCCGTGAGGACAACCGGCAAGATTACATTTTTCTGGGCCAACTGATCGGCCATTACCTGTCGGATCTCTTCCCCGGCGGCCGCGTCCTGGGCTTTTGGACCTTCCGAGTCACTCGCAACAGCGAGCTTTATATCGACACCGAGGAAGGCGCCAATCTGCTCAAGGCAGTTGAAAACGAGTTGCACAGTCGGCGGCGGGGCGACGCCGTGCGCTTGGAAGTTGAGCGCCATTGTCCCCCGGCCATCCGCTCCTCGCTGCTCCAGACCCTGCGCCTGTCCAAGGATGAGCTATATGATCTAGACGGCCCTTTGAGCCCGGTCCGCCTCATGTCCATCTGCGAGGGCGACCACTCACCTGAACTGAGATTCCCTTCGTTCCTGCCGGTCACAGCGCCGGGAGTGCGCGAGGAGAACGACCTGTTTGCAGCCATCCGGCAGCGCGACATCCTGTTGCACCACCCGTACGAGAGCTTCGATACCGTGGTGGCTTTTCTGGCGCGCAGCGCGGCCGACCCCGACACCCTTGCGATCAAACAAACTCTCTACCGAACCGGTGGCGATCCGAGGGTCATTGGCGCCTTGGTTGAAGCGGCCCAACAGGGCAAGCAGGTCACCGCCGTGGTGGAGTTGCGGGCGCGTTTCGACGAAGCCAACAACATCGCGTGGGCACGCCGACTTGAAGATGCCGGTGTCCACGTGGTCTATGGCGTGGTCGGATACAAGACCCACTGCAAGATTACCCTGGTGGTCAGGCGCGACTCCGACGGCATCCGCCGCTATGTGCACCTGAGCACCGGAAACTACAACCCGACCACCGCACGCCTCTACACGGATATTGGCTTGCTGACTTGTCAGCCGGATTTCGGGGAAGACGCTACAAATTTATTCAATCTGCTCACGGGCATCTGTCAGTTTCAAGGGATGCGCAAGCTGCTCATCGCCCCTTTCGAGTTGCACAGCCGCATGCTCCAACTCATCGGCCGCGAAGCCGGCAACGCCCGGCGTGGTTTGCCCGCCCGGATCATCGCCAAGATGAACTCGCTTGTGGACAGCGAGATCATCGAGGCCCTCTACGCGGCGTCTCAAGCAGGGGTGCACATCGATCTGATTGTACGCGGCATTTGTTGCCTGCGCCCCGGTCTACGGAGGCTGAGCGAGAACATTCGCGTCCGCAGTATTGTCGGGCGCTTCCTCGAACACAGCCGCATCTTTTACTTCGAAAACGCATGCCAACCCGAGGTTTTCGTGGGCAGCGCTGACTGGATGCCGCGCAATTTCTTCCGCCGCATCGAGGTCATTTTCCCGATCGAAGAGGGTAATCTCCGCGAGCGAATCGCGGGAGAGATGCTGGGGATCGCCCTGAAGGATAACGTCAAGGCGCGTATCCTGACGCCCGAAGGATTGTATAGCCGCGAGGCGGTCCCGAAAGGCGCCAAATCGGTTAACAGCCAGGAGGAATTCCTTCGTCTTGCCCTGCAAGAAGCCAAGGCCAGTCACAATCCGTCCGAAGCAAGTTCCCGCAGGCATCGGCTAAAGCCAATCCGCAGCCGGCCAGGCTCGTGACCGGTGCATGGTTCCATAGCGGATCCCCGAGCGAAAGAACCGACATTTTGCCCGCATCCCCATTAATTTGGCGGAGTGTCGTCAGCCATGGCTAGAGCAGGTTGACGGGATCCACGTCGATGGTGAGGCTGACGTCCTCCGGCAGTTCCCATTGGCTGTCGAGTTGGGCGAGGTCGTGGCTGAGGCGGGACATGTGCAGTGTTCGGAGCATGATCTGGTAGCGGTAAAAGCCCTCAGCGCGCAACAAAGGCGCCGGGCCAGGACCGGCCAGGACAAGATCCTTGAATCCTTGGAACTGCTTCCCCAGGTGACGGCGGATATGCTCCGCGGTGAACTTGACCTTGTCCTCATTGCGGCCTTTGAGGGTGAGAAGGGCAACGCGGCTCAGCGGGGGGTAATTCAACTGGGCGCGGAACTCGATCTCCTGCTGGTAAAAGCCTAGAAAATCGTGCCGGCGCGCAAATTGGATCGCCGGATGGGAGGGTGTGAAGGCTTGAACCACGACTTCACCTTCGACGTCGCCGCGTCCAGCTCGGCCGGAGACCTGGGTAAGCAATTGGAAAGTGCGCTCCCCGGCACGGAAATCAGGCATATGCAACCCGAGATCCGCGTAAATAATGCCGACAAGAGTGACGTTGGGAAAGTGCAGGCCTTTGGCGATCATTTGAGTGCCGACCAAGATGTCGGTCTTGCCGACACGGAAGGCGTCGAGGACGCGCCTATAGTCCTCCTTGCGCTTGAGGGTGTCGGAGTCCATTCGCTCGATGTGGGCCTTGGGGAAGAGGCGAGTCAGGGTCTCCTCGACCCGCTCGGTGCCCACGCCCGCGTGGCGGATGGCCGGGTTGCGGCAGTTGGGTTGCGGACACTGGGTTGGAGCGCTGACCTCATGGCCACAGATGTGGCAGCAGAGCCGCTGTTTGTGGCGGTGGTAGGTAAGCGCCACGCTGCAATTAGGGCAACCGGCCACGTAACCGCAAAGAGGACACTGCAGCGAGGTGGAGTAGCCGCGGCGATTGAGGAACAAGATGCACTGCTCGCGTCGTTCGAGGCGCTGCAAAATGGCCTCGCGCAGCCGTCTGGAAATAACTGGAATGCCCTTGTCACCTCGCATCTCGTGGCGCATATCCACGACCCGGACGATTGGCATTTTCTGCCGGTCAACGCGGACGGGCAACTCGAGCAGGGAGTATTTTCCGCGACGGGCGTTGTAGTAGCTCTCCAAGGAAGGAGTCGCCGACCCCAACACGACCACAGCGCCTTCACGCTGGCCCCGCAGGACCGCCAGGTCCCGCGCGTGATAACGCGGTGCCTCTTCCTGTTTGTAGGAGTTCTCGTGCTCCTCATCGACCACGATCAGCCCCAACGGTTCGACCGGCGCGAAGATTGCGGAACGAGCCCCGATCACGATGCGGGCGCGGCCCTGGCGGATCTTGTGCCACTCATCATGGCGTTCACCGGCCGAGAGATGGCTGTGGAGGACAGCGACGAGTGTGCGCAACGGACCCGAACAAAAGCGCGCTTTGAACCGCTCCACGGTTTGTGGCGTGAGGGAGATCTCGGGCACCAGCACGATTGCCCCAAAACCCCTTTCCAGGGCGTGGGCGAGGGCCTGGAGATAGACTTCAGTTTTTCCGCTGCCCGTCACGCCGTGGAGCAAAAAGACTCGTGAGACCTTCTGATCCGCTGGCGCGTCCATGGCCTGGCAAATCTGGGTAAGGGCCTGCGCCTGCTGCGGGTTCAGCCCGATGGGCTGGGTTGGAAGAAAGTGCTCCAGGGCGTAGGGATCGCGTTCCGTAATTTGAGGTGCGATGGCGATTGCTCCTTTATCTTCCAACCGTCTCACGGTCTCTGCCGTGGCTCCGGTCAAGTCAAGGAGCTCGGTGAGTGGAATGTTGCTGCACCGGCGAACCACCTCAAGCACTTCCAGTTGGCGCGGCGTAAGCTTGGGTGGCGGTCCAGCCGGAGGCAAAGCGTGAACGAAAAGCCGTTTGCGCCAGCCTTCTTTGTCCCGGCGGACGGCCTCGGGCAGAACGCTCTTCAGGGCGGTCTCGACCGGGCAGCAATAGTATTCCGCCATCCATCGCGCCAGTTCGATGACTCTGGGGGTGACGAAGCCGGGTTGACCAACCACGCCAAGGATGGGTTTTAGAGCCGTTTGCGGGGACGTGGCGCTCAGGCTCGTGACGCAGCCCATGACATGACGCGGGCCGAACGGGACTTTCACACGGCTGCCAACCTCGACCTGCCCGGCAAGCTCCGAGGGAATGAGATAGTCGAACTCCTTCCGGAGAGCGATCTCGAGGGTGACGCGAGCGACCATGTTGCCAGGGAGGGTTGGAGTTGCAGAGTGATCCGTCAAGCCGTACCGAATTTGGCTTCCGGGTTGCCCGCGTTTGGGTTATCACCGCGCTGCTATGATATCCCAACGTTCAGCGACCGGTGCCGCCCCGGGTCGGATTGGGAAACGCATACGATGAAGCTGATTCGCTGGTCTCTGGCGATGGGCGCGGGCCTATTGTTGATCATCCCGGGGATTTGGTGGTGGCGCTGGCGGTGGCTGGAGCATAGCCAAGATAGGGTGATTCAGGCGGCGGCCCGTCGCTACGGGATGGATCCCGCGCTGGTGAAAGCGGTGGTCTGGAAGGAGAGCCGATTTAACCCCAAGGTAGTCGGCAAGGCCGGCGAGATCGGTCTGATGCAACTCATGGATCCGGCAGCGCAGGAATGGGCTGAAGCCGAGCACGTTTATCCTTTGGCTGACGAAGGGCTTTTCAGCCCTGCGACCAACACCATGGCGGGGACCTGGTACCTGCGCAAAGTGATGCAGCGTTACCGCCGCGTAGATGATCCCGTGCCCTTCGCTCTGGCGGAGTATAACGCCGGCCGGGGGAACGTCCTGAAGTGGGCAGTGGGGGCCGCTGCGACCAACAGCGAGGCGTTCGTCAGGACGATCGGATTTCCCAGCACGCGCGACTACGTGAGGTCAATTCAGCGTCGCCGTGATCGCTACCGCGGCGATTTCCCAAAGTGATCACGGCGCGGATGGCGCCAGAACGACCCGAAAACCGACATCGCTGCACCGAGTGGTGACACCGTAATTATCGCGATTGGCGCTCCGGCTTGCTTTGGCTCCATAGAGCCAGGAGCCGCCACGAGCGATTCGCAACGAGCCCTCTGCGAGGGCCTGATAGTTAGTCAAATTGCCTCCGGGAAGGGAGCTCGCGGCCGCATCCAAACACCATTCCAGCACATTGCCGTGCATGTCGTACAGGCCCCAAGGGTTGGGTTTTTTGAGACCCACCGGGTGCGACATCGATTCGCTGTTGTCGCTAAACCAAGCAAAGTCCCCGAGACGCCTGGTATCCGAATCGTCCCCGAAACTGAAGCGCGTAGTGGATCCAGCGCGGCAGGCATACTCCCACTCAGCCTCGGTCGGTAGCCGGTAGCTGAACCCCGCAGGCAGCGCGCCCGCCTTGGCCTGCTGTTCCGTGAGCCGCTCGCAATAATCCATGGCCTCTCGCCAGGTGACCTTGTCGACTGGCCGTTGCGGGTCATCCGTACGATCGCTTGGATTGACGCCCATCAGCGCCCGGTACTGCCCTTGCGTCACCTCGTGCCGACCCATCCATAGTCCACGACTGAAAGTAACCTTGGTTTGCGGCCCTTCGTCCAGGTCGCGTCCGGCCTCTTCCTGAGGACTGCCCATCACGAACCGCCCGGGGGGAATCCAAACCATGTCGTCGGGGCTGGTCCCGGGCGGCTGGTTATCTTCGATCGAGGCGACGGGCAATGGGGGACTGATTTGCGATGCCAGAACTTCGGAACGGGCGACCGGGGGCGCCCCCTGGCCGACGACTTCCGCGATCTGCTTAAAATAGAGTCTGACTGTAGGTCCCAGATCGAGTTCAAGTTCCAGGTCCTCCCCCGGCCAACGGCCTTCGATGCTATGCCCCGCACCCATCGAAATTCGTGCCAGAGGCTCAGAGCTGCTGACGAACTTGATCGAACTCATGTCGGGAAGGTTTAAATCGAAGTCTCCGGTAGCGGCCGCGATCCTGAAAGGAGCACCTAGGAGCTTGCCGCTGAGGATATCGCCGCTCTTGAGACGCACGACTTCATGTCGCGGAAGGAAGGACTCGGCATTACGCCCCCGTCGAAACAACGCCCGGCTAACCTTCTCGATCCGCACGTGCACCTGGTTGGTCGGGTTCGTTTGGATAACCAACTCCCTCTGATCGGGGAATCCCGAAAGGCAATTCGAGTTGCTAGTGAGCAAAATCAACATGCCGGCAGGCGCAGGTGCGGACTCGATACGAGCCAATGCCCCGGCGGGAAGCCTTATAGGACCATAGGCGGTCCAGAGCCCGAACGATTCGCCGAGGATGTGGCCAGACACCGGGCTCCCTTGGGCCAAATAAACCAGATCATCTTCGGCAGCCCCTGGGCCGTCCGCGAAAGGAGACGTGGGAGCGGGAGCGGATGAAGCGGACGCCGGTGCGGGGTCAGCCTTGTCTCCAGGGGTCGCCAGGCAGAGGCAGCCAAACAGGGCAACGAGCGCGAACGCACCGGCACCAGCCACGTGCGGGTTTCCCGAAGACTCTCGCAGTGGCAGGCTCATTTGGGCGGGTCACGAGAAACGAATGTGGAAAGGGTGAGGCAAGCGAAAGCGATGGAGATTCCGAAGAGCCAGGCCAGGCTGGCTAGCTCATGCCCGGTGGCGGCAACTCCTCCCAGAACTTTGTCCATGGTCCGCACCATTTCAAGATAGGAAAGATCGGGAAGCCCGCCGAAATCGAAGACCAGGTTGGAGATGTGCCAAAGCCCGATCGTGCCGAGAATCGCAATGAGGCTGCTTCGGAACAGGGTGGCGAGAAACAGTGTGAGCGAGACCAAAAGCGCGCAGCAGCCGACAACCTTGCCCAAGGCGATCAACATCCAGCCGGTGGTAACGGATGAGGTGCGCGACTTGACCTCATTGCCTCCGCTGCCAGTAATCGCATTATAGATCGCGGAGAGCCGATTCGGCTGGCTTTCGCGGGGCGGGAGGACCAGGCGCACATCCGCCCACTGGCCGAGCAGGCCGAGCGTGCCGTCGCCTTTGAACCGGACCACGGCGTAGTTGTTGGGACGCCCCCAGCGATCGTCTTGGGTCATTGCCCCAAGCCGGTCAATGGTTCCTGTAAATTCGGTGGCGCCGACTTTGACGTAGGCGGTGAGTCCCTTCTTGAGGCGCTTGAATTCGTCGAAATCGTAAATCGGAACCTTGAGCTGGAGCTCGTCCAAGGGGGCGACGGTGAACAGGTGGGTGCCCAGGGTGACCTGTTGTGCGGCTTGGACGTTGAGTTCAGTAATATATCCCGAGAGAGGTGCCGTGACTGTGGCGTAACCGAGGCGCTTTCGGGCATCGCGCACCCGAGCTTGGGCGTTCTGTTCCTGCCGCTCGGCGGTGGTGATCGCGTCCTGGGAGATGCTCAACTGGTTCGCGGCGTTCTGCAGGTCACGTTTTCGCGTGCGAACATCGGTCTCGCGGTCCACCTGTTCCTGCCGGCTGAGCAGGTCCTTCCCGATCAGGGAGCGCTCCGCCCGAGCCAACGCGTCTTCCGCCTGCGCCACCGCGCGTTCAGCGTCTTCCTGGTGTCGGCGAGCATTGGCTATCTCGTTGTGGGCCGTTTCCTCGGCCCGGCGCTCCGTCTCCAGGGTGTCGAAGAGCTGGCGGTCATCGAGTTGGGCGAGCAGATCGCCGGCTTTGACCGCGTCGCCGAGTTTGGGCTTCAGTTCCACGATTCGGCCGTCGGCTCCGGCGAATACCTTCTGCGGCTCCCACGCCTCGATTTTGGTGTTACGAGCATTAGAGGTGACGAAGCCGCCTTCGTTACGGACCAGTTTATCCTGGCGGATCGCCCAGAAACTGCAGGGCAGGAGGACCCCTGCGACCATCGCCATAATGGCCAGACTCCGCGCCAGGAGTTTGCCCGACATGTATTCGCCGCGGGTGACACCTCGGCTGAGAATGGCATCGTTGAGGCAGTCTTGTTCACGAGACAGGGCTGCGCCAGCGATGAAAATGACGCCATGCATCCAGACCAGTATATAGGTCGCATAGACTGCTTCGAGCATCTGGCTGGCGACCTTTTGTTCCGCCTGCATCCCTTTGAGCTCGAGGACATTCACCAGGATTGTGGCAATCACGAACCCACGGCAAAGCCAGGAACTTGCCATGGCGCCCAGGTCTGCAAGGGCAAGGATGCGAATGGACTGCCATCGGCTGGGTGAGCGCCGCTGGCTGTGCGGTGGCGCGGGGTCGGTAGGGCCTGCGGTAACCGTTGCGGTCGCCACCGGGCGAGCGGGGGTCACCGTGGCCGGGCTAGGCTTCGTCGACGCGTAAGAATCCGCGGAATTCATCTTCGGTGATCAGCTTGAGATAGGCGTCTTCGAGTTGGCGCCCGGTGGAGTTTATCGACAGGATCTTGACGCCACTCTCCTTGGCCAATTGGAGCAGCACCTCAAGGATTTCGCCGGCAACCTCCTCCTGGCGCAGTTCCAGGCGTATCCGTTCGCGGTCAAGAGAGCGGTCCTCACGTTTGAGCCGATCCTTGATAGCGGCCCGGAAGCGGTCACCGTCGCCGCTGACCCGTAGTTCCAAGCTGCTCTTGGGCAGGAGGTTCTCGAGCTCCCACCGGGCCCCTTCGAAAAGCAACTGACCCTGATTGAGCACCAACAGGCGGTCACAAACCCGATCCACGTCACCTAAGATATGTGAGCTGAGCACGACGGTTTTGTTGCCACGGAACTGCTCCAGGAGATCAAGGGTTTGGCGGCGACTAATCGGGTCCAAGCCAGAAGTCGGCTCATCCCAGATTAGCAGTTCGGGGTCGTTCATGAGTGAAGCGGCGATGCCGAGCCGAGTTTTCATGCCGGTCGAATAGGCGCTGATCTTGCGCCCGGCGTCGTCGGTAAGACCGACCGCGCGGAGCAAGGTGCCCATCCGTGCCTTGTGTTCCTTGCGCTCGAGGCCGTAGCAGGCGCCAACGAAGTTCAGGTAGCTGATGGCGGTGAGGTCGTTCGGAAAAACGGGGGAATCTGAAAGGAAGCCGACTCGCTGGCGGAGCTTCTTTGCGCCGGGATGCATCCGCTGGTCGAAAATCCGGATATCTCCGGCACTGGGGGAGATCAAACCCAGGGCGATCCGGAGCAAGGTGGATTTCCCAGAGCCGTTGGCACCCAGGAGCCCAACGGTGGATCCGACTGGCAGCTCGAACGACACGTCGGCCAGGGCGACCTGTCGATCTGCGTAGATCTTGGTCACCCGATCAAAATGAACCGCCGGAGAAGGCATGGACGAATAAGCTTAGTTTAGCGCCGCGCGCCCAACCGCTGATTAAGCAGACAAGTCGCGAGACGAATCGTTTCGCACCTGGAGAAGACTGGCCGAGCGGTCAGTTCTTGCTGAAGGTGATGAGCCGTGAAAACAGCCATACATCTAAATGTTTCAGCCGCTGGTTCATATTATCAAGATTTATTCTTCACCGTCGAGGTAGTCGAGCGAGTCCGAGCGAATCAGCGCGCGTTCAGGGGAGCGGACCAGCCATTTTTGGCTGTCGGGATAATAGCCAGATTCGCCAATCGGATTATCTGCCACGATATAAAGGACCAAATCATCCGGCCCGTCATTGGCCAGACCGTGGGGCTCTCCGGGCGCAAAAATGAACGCATCCCCGGGTTCGATGTGAGTTGTGCCGCCCTGATCTCGAACGATTCCGTGGCCTGCGAGGACGTGATAAAACTCCCATTGCGCACTGTGGGAGTGATAAGGGCAGTGGCGTTTGCCCGGAGGAATGCGGCAGATTTCCACGTCGAAGGGGTGTCTTTCCTTGAGGTCGGTGGATTCTGGTTTGCGGCCCAAGGCAATGGAAATTTCCTTGCTGGCGTTCGAGAATGTGCCTTTGGGAGAGGTCCATGCCTCCTCTACGATGTCTCTGGTGTTTATTTTGCGCATGACGGCGAATCTGCGAGTCAAGGTTCCGAAGTTCAAACCTCAAATTCGATCTCCGATTTGTGGTGCGTTCGAGCCGTATTAACCGGAGCGGCTCAGGCGATTCACTGTCAAACCTAACGGCGTGGTAAGCCAAGACAGTCTCGAATTGAAGGGAGCTACTCCGAGGGGCCAGAAGAAGGATTTGGATGGCCGACCGATCCAACTACAAGGAAACGCAGGGCTTCATGACATGTTGGTGGGGGGGGAGATTAGAAAGTCTTGCCTCCAGGGGGCGAGCGGCTGGGTGGGGCAGATGCACGTGAGCTCCGGTGTGCTGAACCGTAAGTTGATCCGTTTCGGTATCCTGAATGACAACCCCGGCTTTGTGCATGCCTTGCTCTCGACCGATTCCTCCAGGCGGTCCGCTCCGCTAACCACCAAACCGTGGAGCACGCGTAGTTCCAGGCAAAGTGTGTCAGAGGCATTATGAGTCGTTGGCGAGCACATGTTCAACAGATGGGGCTCGCCTATCTGGTCCTGATCCTTTCGTTGATTCCCACCGTCGTGGTCTATCAACGCGTAAGAGTCAACGTCGAGAATCGGGAGCGCTCGCGTTTCACGAATACCGTCAGCGAAACGTATTACGCGATTCAAGACCGGATCGGGATTTATGTCAGCGCGCTTTATTCAATGCAGGCGTTCCTGGCAGCCTCGGACCCGACGAGTCCAGAGACGTGGCGGCGGTACCTCAAGACCATCGATCTGCGCGGGCGTTACCCAGGTTTTCTGCACCTGAGCTACGTCGAGTGTGTCCCGCACGAGCATCTGGAGGAGCATTTGGCGCGCATGAAGGCCGTCTGCTCGAGTAATTATTCCATTCGGCCGGAAGGAAACCGTCCCGAGTACTTCCCGATCGTGTACCGGGATCTCCTGCAAAGCTCAAACGACTACCAGGTAATTGGACTGGATCTAGGCACTTTGACCGATCGCAAAAGGACCTTGGCACAGCTCCATCAAGCGCGCAGGCCTTTAGCCTCTGGCAAAGTGCGGTTGTACGACGGGCCGGGCACGAACTGGGTCAACGGTTTTGCCATATACGCCCCGATTCGTTCTGCGGGCGAGTCAAGCGATCTGCGAGGGATCGTTTATGCCTCGTTCGAACCGCGACAACTCATGCGCATGGCCTTTCAGGATGAGCAGGGATTCCTGTCCAATGTGGCCCTGGAGGTTTACGACGACCGAGACAGCTCTCCAGACCACCTGCTTTACGCCTCCCATCCAGGGGTTGTTGGAGGCGGCAGCCACCAACTGATGCGGGATGTTCCCTCGCTGGGGAGATGGTGGCGCTTCCACTTCACCTCGCTCCCCAATTTCGAACGTGATTCAGGTTCGAGCGTCCCGGCCCTAGTTCTGGGTGGTGGCTTGCTCTGCAGTTTCTTGCTTTTTTCGATCGCCTGGACGCAAGCGCGGGGGATGGTTAAGGCGCAAGCCTTCTCGGATGAACTCAAAGGCTCGCGACGACAGCTGGAGGAGAGCCATCAGCACCTGGCGAAACAGATGGCCGAAACAACCAAGGCCAATAGCGAGCTGACGCATTCCCTCTCCTTGATCCGGTCCACGCTTGAATCCACCGCCGACGGAATCCTGGTGGTGGATCGGCAACGCAAGCTAGTGACTTACAACCAGCGATTTGCCGAAATGTGGGACCTTCGGCCCGAGCTCCTCCGTGCAGGAAATGACGAAGGAGCGTTGAGCGCGGTACTCAATCAACTGGTCGATCCCGACGCGTTTTTGGCGCGCGTTAGTGAGCTTTATGCGCAGCCGGAGGCGGAAAGCTTCGACCTAGTCAACTTCAAGGACGGACGGACTTTTGAACGTTACTCTCGGCCGCATCGAGTCCAAGGAGAATGCCGAGGACGAGTTTGGAGCTTCCGGGACGTGACCAAACAGCGATTGGCGGAAATCGCCCTCGAACGGGCCCACGAACACGCCCGCAGCCTGATCGAAAGCTCGCAGGACATGATCATTTCGGTGGATCTGAACCGCCGGATCCTCGAATTCAACCCGGCAGCGGAACGCGCCTTTGGCTACACGCGCGCCCAGATACTTGGGGAGAGGGTGGACATTCTTTACGCCAACCCGGAGGAGGGCGAGCAAGTCTCCGGCACCACCTTCAGCACGGGACAGTACCGAGGGGAAGTGTGCAACCGCCGCCGCGACGGCCAGACGTTCTACGCGCGAATCCACACCTCCCTGCTCCACGACCGTGGGGGCACGGTTATTGGGCTGATGGGGGTCTCGCGCGACATCAGCGAGTTGCGCCAGGCGCGTGAGGCCTTGGACAGGCGGGAGCGGTACCTGGATACCCTGGTCAAAGTGCAATCCCAACTTTTGGCCGCAGGCATCAGCCCTCGCTTTTACGAACCGGTGCTCAAACCCCTGGCAGAGGTGGCTCACGCCTCCAGTGCGTATGTCTTCTCCCACGATTTTGGCGCGGACGGGCACCCACGGCCCAGCCTCCAAGCCCGTTGGTCGGCAGAGAAACTTAATCCCTGGTCTTCGTCGACGCCGGAGGGCTTGGCTTACGAGCAAGCTCTGGCTGACCTGACTGGCGCCGGCGGATTCTCCCAGATCGTCAACTGCCTGACGGCAGATCTACCAGAGGCTCAACGTGCGGCGCTGCAGGAGTGGCGGGTCCGGGCAATTCTGCTGCTCCCGCTTCAAACCCGTGGCCGGCCTTGGGGCTTCTTGGTGTTCGAAAAGAACGATCACGACGAGCCTTGGGACAACTCGGACGTTAGCTTGCTCTCCGTGGCGGCCTCGGCGATCGCAATCGGTCTGGAGCGACAACACGCCCTGGAGGCGTTGCGCGATAGCGAAGAGCATTTCCGAGGCATTTTTGAACTGGCTTCTGACGCGTTCATGCTGCTGGACACAGGAGCAGCTCAGACATTGACCATAGTGGAGGCCAACCGCGCGGCCTGCGCGATGCATGGCTATTCGCGCGACGAACTAATCGGCAAAGCCTTTTCCCTGCTCGGCGCATCAAGTGGCCCAATGCACCAACCCGACGTGTTGCCGAGGCTGGCAGAGGGCGGGACTCTCTACTTCGAGGCGACGCACGTCAACAAACAGGGGCGCAGTTTTCCAGCCGAGATCTCCGCCAAGCTGCTGCGTTTGCGCGGCCACGCGTACATCCAAACGGTGATTCGCGACGTCACCGAGAAGAAACGGCTCGAGGCGGAGATGCTGAAGACGAGCAAACTCGAATCGATTGGCTTGCTCGCCGGGGGGATCGCCCATGACTTCAACAATGTCCTCACGGGGATCTTAGGCAATATCTCCTTGGCCCGGATGTTGGGCGACCACGAGAGCGATTTGTTCGCCCGGCTTGAGGAAGCCGAGAAGGCCACCCTCCGGGCGAGAGACCTCACCCGCCAATTGTTAACGTTTGCCCGTGGCGGCGCGCCGGTGAAGCGTACGACGCAGTTGAACGAAGTTATCCGCGAATCGGCATTGTTCGTTCTTCACGGGGCCAAGGTCGGGTGCCAGTTCGAGCTGCCCGAGGACCTCTGGCCTGTGGATGTGGACCCTGGACAGATTAACCAAGTAATTCACAACCTTGTGATCAACGCGGTTGAGGCCATGCCCGAGGGTGGCAAACTCACCATCGAAGGTCGCAACGAAATGCTCGCCGCGGGCGAAGTGCACCCTCTGCCCGAGGGCCGTTATCTGCGCGTCTCCGTGCGCGATCAAGGAGCCGGCATCCCCTCCGAATACCTCTCTAAGATCTTCGATCCCTACTTCACCACGAAACAACGGGGAAGCGGGCTGGGCTTAGCCACGGTTTACTCGATCGTGCGCAAGCACGAGGGTCAGATCACCGTGCAGTCGATCCTGGGACAGGGAACTGTTTTCCATGTCTATTTGCGCGCCTCCTCACGAGCTCCTGTCCCGGTTCCGGAAACTCCTGCCCCAGCGCCCGTGGGCAGCGGCTGCATTCTGGTCATGGACGACGAGGAGCTCATTCGAAAGGTCGTGGCGATGATGCTGCGTCGGCTGGGATACGAATCGCAATTCACCGCCGACGGCGCTGAGGCGCTGGAAGTCTACGCCCAAGCTAAACAGGCGCAAAAGCCTTTCACTGCCGTGATCATGGATCTGACCATTCCGGGTGGCATGGGCGGCAAGGAAGCAGTGGCGTTGCTCCTCGAGCTTGACCCGCAGGCCAAGGTGATCGTGTCCAGCGGCTACGCCAACGATCCGATCATGGCAGAGTATCGCCGCTACGGTTTCCGGGGGGTTGTAGCCAAGCCCTACCGCCTCGAGGAATTGGCGGAAGCTTTGCATACTGCCCTGCAGCAAGAAACGCCCAAGCCGCGTGATCCATCTCACGCAGGTCCTTCCTAAGCTCAAGGATCGACGTGGAAATACTGCCGAGCCGTTTGGACGTCGGCGGCGATTTGCAGTCGGAGAGCCTCGACATTGGCGAACCGGATTTCCTCGCGCAGCTTCGCGCCAAACGCGAGCTCCACTTCTTGCCCATAGAGATCGCCGGAAAAACCCAGCAAGTGGGCTTCCAACCTAAGTCCGAGCTCGGCTTCGGAGACAGTAGGCCGACGCCCAAGGTTTAGCACTGCGGGATACTCTGAAGTCCCGAAGTGCGCCCGGGCCAAATAGACTCCGGTGGGCGGAAGTGCCGCCCCCGACACGTCCACATTGGCGGTAGGAAAGCCCCACTCGCGCGCTCGCCCGTCGCCGCGCTTGACTCCTCCCGCCACGGCATACGGCCGGCCCAACAAGCGGCTAGCTTCCGGTAGCTTTCCATCACGGATCGCCTCGCGAATGCGGGTGCTGCTGACCACCTGGCCCCCCTCGCTCACGGGCGGCAATCCGCGAGCCTCGAACCCGAGCTCTCGCCCCATCTCCCTGAGCAGGGCAACATTGCCGCCGCGCTGTCGGCCAAAGGTGAATTCCTGGCCTACCGTGATGCTTGCCAGAGGACCGGCCTTAGCCTGCAGCAACGCCACGAACTCCCGCCCCGTCTGGCGGCTGAAATCCTCGTCAAAATGGATCACCCACACGGCTTCCATGCCGAGTTGCGCAAAGGCGCGCAGCCGCTGGTTCAACGAATAAATGCGGGGGGGAATCCGCGAAGGGGCGACCACGACATTGGGGTGCAGGTCGAAAGTGACCGCGGCTGCTACCGCATCATGCTTCCGTGCCTGTTCCACAGTGTCCAGGAGTACTGCTTGATGACCCAGATGCACACCATCAAACATCCCAATTGCCAAGGCCGCTCGGCGGCCGCGGAGTGGCCATTCCGAGAGTTGAGAGATGACGTTCATGCGGAGGCGCGCCCGGATCTGGCGCGATTCCTAGGTGGCCGACTCTGCAGCGGCCAGTTTGAGGAAAGGGATAACGCGCCGCTCGATTTCACTGATAGGCATCTCGAGCGCTTGCGCGAGAGAAATCGCCTGAGTGATGGAAAAACGCCCCACGTCGGTGCGCCGAAGCGCAAACAGGTGTGCGCCGCAGCCGACTTTCTGCCCTAAGTCATGGATCACGCTGCGCACGTAGGTGCCCTTGGTGCAGGACATCCGAAAGGAGGCCATCGGCTCGCTGTAGCTGGAGAATGCGAAACTGTAAATATGCACCAAGCGGGGCTTGCGCTCTACTTCGATCCCTTTGCGGGCGAGTTTGTAGAGCGGAACACCGCCGATCTTGGCGGCGGAAACCATCGGGGGGGGTTGGAGCAGGTCACCCACGAAGGTCGTTGCTTCCGCGTTGAGTTCGTCGAGCGTCAAGGGCGGCACCGGCAAGCTGGCGGTGATTTCGCCGTCCAAGTCATAGGTGTTGGTGGCCTCACCCAACTTGGCGACGCCTTCATAGACCTTGTCGGCCCCCATCAATTTCTCTGAGAGCTTGGTGGCACGACCAAGCAAGATGACGAGCAGACCGGTGGCGTTGGGATCGAGCGTGCCACAATGGCCAACCTTCTTGAGACGGAATTGGCGGCGGATGCTGTCGACGATGTCGTGCGAGGTGGGGCCGGACGGCTTGTCGATCAGGAGTGCGCCATCCAGAGAGTCAAAGGTTTCCATAGGGACTATCGTGCTGCATCCAGCGCCTTCTTCAGCGCAGCGATGACCCGGCGTTGGGCAGACAGGGGCGAGCCTGGGATGCGCGCGCCGGCAGCCGCTATATGTCCGCCACCTCCGAATATACTGGCTACGCGGTTGACGTCCACATGCGGACTCTTCGAACGAAGGCTGACCCGCGTGAGATCCGGGCCAAGTTCCTCAAACATGCAGGCAATGACCACCGGCTCGATTGAACGGATGTGATCGATCAGCCCCTCGGAGTCCGAGGAATTCGCCTTGGTTCGCGCATAGTCGGCTTGTTTCAGCCAGAACCAGGCGATTTGATCGTTGTGAGTGAGGTGGAAATGGTTGTAGACGTGTTTGACCAACCGGACCCTGGAGAGCGGGAATGATTGATAGATTTCGTGGCACACTGTTCCGAGATCCGCCCCGCGCTTCACCAATTCGCCGGCCGTCACAAAGGTGGCCGGACGGGTGCTCGGGTACTGGAATGAGCCCGTGTCGGTCGAGACCGCTGCAAATAGGCAATCCGCAATCTCCCGCGTAATAGGCCAACTGGCGTACTTGAGCAGCCGGTAAATCAACTCGCCGGTGGAGGGTTCGCGAACGGAAACCCAGTTGACGTCCCCGTAACGAGTGTTGCTCGCGTGATGATCAATGTTGATCAGGAGCTTGCGGCTAGTGATCTGAGTTCCGGCCGCGCCCAGGCGGGCGAAGCTGGCGCAATCAGTCGCAATCACGCACTCGAATTCAGTGGGCTTCTGCGGCTGTTGCATGAGCCCGTCGGTATCGAGGAAAGCCAGTTTCTGGGGGGTGGGGTCTTCGTTCCAGCAGACCACGCGCTTGCCCTGCTGCTTGAGCGCCATTGCCAAGCCGACTTGCGATCCGATACAGTCTCCATCAGGCCGAACATGCCCCACGACGCAGAATTCCTCATAGTCGTGGATAGCGCTAAGGATACGATCGACGATCTTCGGGCGTGGTTTCATCGCGAGGAATGGATCCTGGCAATCGGAAGTCGCAAACCGGGTTGCTCGAACATGGGTGTTTGGGCAGTCTACTCTGATTCCGGCGGCAGTGTGCGCTCGATATCCTCGATGATCTGCATGACACGATTGCCGCGGGCCACGGAATCGTCCACCTCGAAGCGCAGTTGCGGGGTGTACTTGAGGATCACGGAATGCGCAATCATGCCTTGGATGCGCTTGCGATCGCCCTGGAGGAGGGAAAGCCCTTTGCGCTGTTGCTCCGGGCTGCCAACGATGCTCACATAAACGGTGGCCGAGTGAAGATCGGCGGACAAAACCACCTCAAGGACGCTGATCACGCCGGCCTCGGAGATCGGGAACTCTCGCATCAGAATCGTGCTGAGTTCACGTCTGAGCAGTTCACGGACTCGCTCGTTTCGCCGGTTTTGCATCGTTCCTGGAGAGGGCGTCCCGCGAGGACAAACCACTCAGAGTTTCTGGGCAACCTTCTCGAGCGTGTAACACTCGATCGTGTCCCCGATCTGGAAATCGTCAAACCCGTCCAGGCGGATACCACACTCCATCCCAGCTCTGACTTCGTTGACCTCGTCCTGGAAACGGCGAATGGTGTGAATCACGCCTTCGTAAATCAAACCCTTGCGGCGCATCACGCGCGCCTTGCCCTTGACGATGCGGCCGCTGGTTACGACCGAGCCGGCAACATTGCCACCCTTGGACAACTCGAAGAGCTTGCGGACTTCGGCGACTCCGAAAACGGCTTCCTTAAGCAGCGGATCGAGCAGGCCGGCCATCGCCTCTTTCACCTGGTCAATCAGCTCATAGATGATGGCGTAAAGCTTGATTTGGATGCCCTCGCGCTTCGCCAGGTCGGAAACTCCGTTGTCGATGCGAGTGTGGAATCCCAAGATAATGGCTTTGGAGGCGGAAGCCAGCGACACATCTGATTCAGTGATGGTGCCCACGGCGCTGTGGATTACCTCCATCGAAACCTTGCTGGTGTCGATTTTCTTGATCGCTTCCACGATCGCTTCGACCGAGCCTTGAGCGTCTGCCTTGACGATCACTTTCAGCACCTTGGCAGATTCTGAGTCAAGCGTGTCGAACAGGTTCTCCAAGGTGACCGCGGGGCGGCGCTCGTTATCTTGAGTGCGCGCCACCATGCTGCGTTCTTCGCAAAGTCCGCGTGCCGCTTTTTCGTTCTCCACCACGCTGAATTCCAAGCCGGCATCTGGCACGCCGTTAAGGCCCAATAGCTTTACCGCCACCGATGGTCCGGCTTCCTTGAGGCGTTTGTTCTCTTCGTTGATCAACGCTCGGACCTTGCCGTAAAATTGCCCGCAGATCACCGTCTCGCCGACCTTGAGGGTGCCCTTGCGCACCAGGACCGTGGCGGTCGGGCCACCCGGCTCCAGTCCTGATTCGATCACATTGCCTTTGGCGCGACGGTTCGGATTCGCTTTGAGCTCGAGGAGTTCGGCTTGAAGCAGGATCAACTCCAGGAGTTTATCCACGCCTTGCTTGGTCAGCGCCGACACGTCTGCGAAGATGGTATCGCCGCCCCAGTCGTCGGGCACGAGCCCCTTTTCCTGAAGCTGCTGCCGTACCTTCAACGGGTTGGCGTTGGGATGGTCGCATTTGTTCACCGCCACGATGATCGGCACCTTGGCCGCCCGCGCGTGGTTCAGTGCTTCGATGGTCTGGGGCATGACTCCGTCGTTGGCCGCGACCACGAGAACCACGATATCGGTCACGTTAGCTCCGCGGGCCCGCATCGAGCTGAAGGCCGCATGGCCAGGGGTGTCGAGGAACGTGATCTGTTGAATATCCTTGGGGCGTTCGGGATGAGGGAAAGCAATGGTATAAGCGCCAATGTGCTGCGTGATGCCTCCGGCCTCGCCGGCCGCGACATTGGACTTGCGGATCACATCCAAGAGCGTTGTCTTGCCGTGGTCGACGTGCCCCATGATGGTGACCACCGGAGCGCGGGCGATCATGTCCTCCGGACGATCATCCACATCCAGCTCCACCTTCTTTAGCGGGGCATGCACGACGCCCGCACCTTTTTCGCGCTTCTCGACTTCGAACCGGAAGCCGTACTTGGCGCACAGACGCTGGGCTACCTCCGGCTCGACCGATTGGTTCACCGTGGCGAAAACGCCCAGTTCCATCAAGTCCGCGATCAACTGGAACGGTTTGCGTTTGATCTGTTCGGCCAGGTCGCGAACGATGATCGGCGGTTTGAGCGTGATCAGGACACCCTCAGTCGGCGGAACAAATTTCGGAGGAACGGGCGCTGCAGGCTTGGGGGGTTCCGAGCGACCGCCCTGGCCGCCGCCTTGGAAGCGCTGTTGTGAGCCCGGCTGGGCTGGCCGTTGAAAGCCCTGGCCTGGTCGCTGATCCCTCCCACGGACAGGTTCTTGACGTACCGGACCGGGCCGTGGAGCGGGTCTGCCAGGAACCGGCCGCTCGGGCGGACGCAGCTTGGGTGGCAAGGAAATGAAACCGACTTTATCACCGATCCTCGGCGCAGCAGGAGCCGGGGGCGGAGGCGGCGGCGCTGGAGCCGCCGGGGGCGGGCTCGGGGGTGTCGGCGGCGGGGGCGGCACTGGTTTGACTTCGACAACCTGGGCGATGACCGGCGCGGGAGCGGGCCGTGGGGTTTCAGCCACGGCGGGGGGTGACATCACTGGCGGTTCCGGAGGCGAAATCGGCGCCGGGGCGGCAGGGGCCGAGATAGCCGGCGGCAGTTGCTCCGCGACAATTGGCTCGAGAATGGGGCTTGGAGCCAACATCGGTTCAGGAGGTGACGGTGGTGGCGCTAGGGGCGCGGGTTCTGAAATCGCTGGAGCAGGTGCTTGGGCGGGCGCTTCGGTCGGGGGAGTGGCGACAGGTGGAGTTGGCGGGGGCGAGACCGGAGGGGCGGGAGGAGCAGCGGTGACGGGCGGCGGAAGGGGTGTCGGTGTCAGGACGGGCGCCGGCGGAACCGGCTTATAGCCCATTTGTTCTTCGAGGTACTCAGCAGTAATCTTGTCCAGCGAACTGGATGGCACCCTGGCGCCGGCAATGCCCAGATCCTTGGCCTTGGCAAGGACCTCCTTGCTCTCGATTCCAAGTTTCTTGGCTATGTCGTAAATCCGAACGGGCATAATGTTGTTCTTGCCTTCGCGATGGCCACCGAGTCTTCATGCGTCGAACATGGTGACATTAAGGGGGTTGAATCGCATGATGGCTTCTCTCGCGGGTTAGGCTTCTGGGTGGCGGCGACGTATCTCAGCTTGGATGGCCTCAAGGAGAGCGGCGGCGTTCTCGCCTACGCTGGGGATTTCAGCCAAATCACCAACCTCCGCAGCGGCGAGGTCGTCCAAGCTCAGGAATCCATGGTGTACTAGGGCATCGGCCTGGGCCTCCGTGATTCCTGGAATGGCTGCCACGGCTTTGACGGCTTGTGCTACTTTCTGCTCGAAACCCATCAGAACCGTCTGCTCGGGCTCGATGTCCACCTGCCACCCGGTAAGTTTCGAGGTCAGGCGGGCGTTCTGTCCACGCTTCCCAATCGCCAGCGACAACTGGTCCTCACTGACGGTGATGCGGACCCTCTTGGTGGCCTCATCCACCTGGAAGGCTTTCAGTTTAGCCGGGGCCAAGGCGTTGGTAATGAACACCTTGATATTGGAATCCCATTTAATGATGTCCACCTTCTCGTTGTTGAGCTCGCGGACAATGTTCTTCACTCGCTGACCGCGCAGACCGACGCAGGCCCCGACAGGATCCACACGTTCATCGCGCGAATAGACCGCCATCTTGGTGCGAAACCCAGGTTCACGTGCGATCCCCTTGATCTCAATGGTTCCATCCGTGATCTCGGACACTTCCAACTGAAAAAGTTTGGCGACGAACTGCGGATCAGCTCGAGAGAGAATGATCTCCGGCCCGTGCAGCGTATTATCCACCGCCTTAACATAACAGCGCAGTCGCTCTCCGATCTGATACTCCTCAGTGGGCACTCGCTCGCGGTTAGGTAGCAGCGCCTCGTAACGCCCCAAGTCGATGGTCACGTCCGAACGGTCAAACCTTCTAACGACCCCGCTAACAATGTCTCCAGTGCGATCGCGGAATTCAGCAAAAATCAGAGCCTTCTCTGCCTTCCGCAGTTGCTGCATGAGCGCTTGCTTGGCGTACTGCGAGGCAATTCGACCAAAGCCGGTAGGGGTAACTTCCACCTCCACCTCTTCGCCCAACTGGGCCTCAGGCCGGATGCGCCGGGCGTCGAACAGCGAGATTTGATCGTGCTTGGAAATGATTTTGTCGGATACCACCAGCTTGGCCCAAGCCTGGATATCGCCGGATTTAGGATCGATCGTGCATCGAAGCTCGCGTGCCGGACCAACCGCCTTTTTCGCCGCCGAGACCAACGCCTCTTGAACAGCACCGAGCAGGACATCTTTGCCAATGCCTTTCTCTCGTTCCCAAAATTCCAAGATTGCGATCAGTTCGTTGTTCATAAAGGCCACGTCCCCATCCGGGGAACAAAAAAGTCGGCAGATAGGTCTCTCCGACTTCGGCGCGCTGGCTATCCAGCAATGAAATCAATGACTCGGATAAAATAGCAACTCGTCAAAAACACGTCAAGGGCCAAATCTACGACCCTTATCATTGCAGCACAAAGGGTTGCAGGGATATCACGCTTCCTCGCCCAAAGCCAGGGATCAGTCTTCTCGACGCGGTTCTGGGCATTTTGCCTTCTCGCCGGCGCCGGCTCGATTCGGCCGCTCGGAGTCAGTTTTCCTCTTGTCGTTGCCCGACCTCGACGCGACAGTCATCAGATGACTTCGCCAAAAGTGACGGCCGAGACGATTCGCGGCTGCAAAGGCGGTCGCCGCATCGCGGCCCTTACGGCCTATGACTATCCCATGGCTCGTCTGCTGGACGAAGCCGGCGTGCCACTGATTCTTGTCGGGGACTCCTTGGGAATGGTCGAATTGGGCTATCCCGACACCACCCGTGTGACCATCGACGAAATGGAACACCACACGCGGGCGGCCGCCAGGGCGAAACCCAACGCCCTCTTGGCCGCGGACCTCCCGTATGGGAGCTACCAGGATCCAACTCAGGCGGTCGCTTCTTCAAAGCGGTTGGTGGCCGCCGGAGCGGAGGCGGTGAAAGCCGAGGGGGGGCGGGCAATCGCCGCTCAGGTTCAGGCGATCATAGCTGCCCGGATCCCGTTCATGGGCCACCTGGGGATGCTTCCTCAGCATGTGCTCGAAGAAGGACGTTACCGGATCAAGGGACGCAACGAGGCTGAGCGTCAGGCCCTGCTGGACGATGCTGACGCCTTGGTTGCGGCCGGGGCCTTTGCCATCGTTCTGGAGTTGATCACCGCGCCCGTCGCGAAGGAAATCACCGCACGAGTTCCGATCCCGACGATCGGCATCGGCTCTGGGCCGGATTGCGATGGCCAGATCCTGGTCACTAACGATTTGGTAGGCACGTTTCCATGGTTCACACCTAAGTTTGTACAACCGCGCCTGGACGCCTTTGCGCGAATGCGTGAGGTGGTGCTGCAATGGCAAAAAGACTTAGCCGCCGGCGTGCATGGCTAAGCTAACACATATAGATCGGCGGGGAGATGCCTCGATGGTGGACGTGTCCGCTAAGGACGTTGTTTCTCGTGAAGCTAAGGCACGAGGCGAAATCAGGCTGCAACGCTCGACAATCGATCTTATCGAAAAGCACGCGGTGACCAAGGGCAATGTGCTTGCCACCGCCCGTTTGGCCGGAATCATGGCAGCCAAGCGCACCAGCGACCTGATCCCGTTATGTCATCCCTTGTCCATCAGCCATTGCGAGGTCAGCTTCGAAGTGCCCGCATCCCGCGATCGCGTTTTGATCTCCGCGGTGGCTCGCGTTGCCGCAAAAACAGGGGTTGAAATGGAGGCTCTAACGGCCGTTACGATCGCCGCTCTAACAATTTATGACATGTGCAAGGCTGTGGACAAACGAATGCGAATCACGTCGGTAAGGCTGGTGTCCAAATCCAAGAGCCCGCTATGACCATTCAGGTTGGCATTATAACCGTTTCCGATCGAGCTTCCCGCGGCCTTTACGACGACCTGGGTGGGCCGGCCCTCAAGGCGGCCGCCGCATCCAACGCATGGGAAGTGGTCGCCGAGTCCCTAGTGCCCGACGAGAAGCGCGAGATTCAGCGCGCGATTCGCGAGCAGATCGCCAAAGGTTGCCATCTCATCCTCACCACCGGCGGCACCGGAGTTGCCCTCAGGGACGTGACGCCCGAGGCGGTGCGGGAAGTTGCTGTCCGGGAGTTGCCCGGATTTGGGGAGGTGATGCGCATCGAGTCGATGAAGATCACTCCAAACGCCATCCTCTCGCGTAACCTGGCGGCGGTTGTGGATCGCACTCTGGTGATCTGTCTTCCCGGCAAACCAAGTGGTGCCGTGGAATGTCTAGGATTCGTTCAGAAGGCGATTCCGCACTGCGTAGAAGTGCTGCAAGAAGTACCCACCAGTTGCTAGGCAGACAATCCCATTTACCCTGCCATAGCTTGCCCCGCTGATGTAGCAGAGGACCGCAACCGGCCCTGCGCCGGTGCTAGCTCGCACCACTCGGTTCGAGGTTCCTCGGCGGAGCGGTGCTTGAGCGAATGACAAGTTCGGCGGGCATGCGGCGCGTCTCGGGGCCCTGCCCGCGCTTGAGCCGAAGCATCGCCTCCACAGCGATCTGGGCCAAGCGATATTTAGGCTGGCGCACGGTGGTGAGCGGCACGCGAAAGAACTCACTCGTCAGGATATTTCCAAAGCCTACCACTGAAAGGTCTTGAGGAATCCGCACGCCCTGGTTCAAGAGCGTGTTGGCAGCGCCTATGGCAATGAGATCGTTCGCGGCTTGGATGGCCGTGTATTGAGTACTCTCGTGGAGCAACTGTAGTGCCGCTTTCGCCCCATCTTCGATGGTGCCCCCGGCACTGAAAATCAAGTGGTCATCGACCGGGATCTGCGCTTGCCGATGCGCGCGCCGGTAGCCTTCCATGCGGTGGCGGGCGGCGGGTGACGCTGGCGAACCGGCGAGGAAGGCGATCCGTCGATGTCCGAGTCCGATGAGATGCTGCGTAGCCGCCGCAGACGCGTGGGCATCATCGCACTCGACGTTTGTGAAGCGTTCACAGAAGGGCGCCCTCGGCCCCAGGATAACCACCTTGGCACCCCGTTTCTCCAGTTCCTGGTAGATCAAAGCGGCCGAGGCCAAGCGGTTAACGGGCACTAGAAAGAGGCCCTCCACACGCCGAGCCAACATGTGCCGAATGCACCGCTCTTCTCCCTCCGGTTGAGCCAGGGATTGCGCCACGATCAGGTCGTAACCCATCTCCCTCAAGGAGTCCTCGAGACCTGCCGCAATGCGGGCAAAAATGGGATCGTTGAGACTGGGCAAAATCACGCCAAACAACTTGGTCAAGCGCGTGCGAAGGCCCTGGGCCAGAACGTCGGGCACATACCCCATCTCCTTGACCAATGTGCGGATCCTAGCCTTGGTTTTGACCGAAATGTCAGGGGCGTCCCTCAGTACCCGGGACACCGTCATCGGCGAGACGCCCGCGGCTCGGGCCACATCAATCAACCGCACCATATTTGGTTATGACTTGGACTTTTGCGCATCTTCGATCCATCCCACACTAGGAGCCTCACGCCGCACCGTTCCACTTCCGCACACCGGCGGTGACACTGGAACCGCTCCAATTGAGTTTCTCCCTCAACGTACGGAAAAAGGATCGCCCCGGCAGACGCACCAAGTGGGTTTGGTGCGGATCGCGAGCGAACGACAGTGTTTCGCCTCGTTCAATCCTTACGCGTGTCTGGCCGTCGGCTGCCAGAAAAGTCTCGACGCGATCGCTTAGCAGCGTCACCTCCACCATCGAGTTCAAGCTGACAATCACGGAACGACTCGAGAGCGTGTGAGCGCAGATCGGCGTGAGCGCAAATACATCCGCTTGCGGAGAAATCACCGCCCCGCCGGCGGCCAGCGAATAGGCCGTTGAACCTGTGGGCGAACTCACGATCAATCCGTCCCCACGGTAGCTGGTGAGAATCTCCCCATCGACTTTGACCTCCAATTCGATCAGCCGCGGAACATTTCCGCAGCGGATCACGAAGTCGTTCAGCGCCACTTCGTCGGCAGCGCTCGGACGGGCCGACGAGCGGGCGTTAATCAGTGGACGCGATTCGACTTCGCAACGCCCGCTCCAAACCAGGTCGAGCGTCGCCGCCATTCGGCGAGCCGAGCTCGCGGTCAAGAATCCCAGCGAGCCCAAATTGATGCCCAGGATGGGCGTGTCAACTCCCGCGATTTCTCGTGCTACGCTAAGCATCGTGCCATCGCCTCCAAACACCATCAGCAAGTCGCACTCGGCTGCCAGAGCCGCGGCGCTGCTGGCAACCGGTTCCTTCAATCCTGCCAGGCTGGCGGTAGCGGAATCGGTGAGCACCTTTCGACCAGCGGCCGCCAGCAAGCGTGCCGCCCGGCGAACAACAAGCCGACAGGCCGTCTTCTCGGGGTTGGCTAAGAGGCCGACCCGCTGCAAACGTTCATTTAACTTTTTCAATCAACGCGAGGAACTCCCGATTGCCCGCTGGACCAATCAAAGGCGATTCGGTGACGCCCCGCCAGTCCAGGCGAGCGTCGGCACGCACGAACTGCTCAATCTCCAGCAGCACCCGCTGGTGGATGACCGGGTCAGATATGACGCCGGCGCCTCGATCGGCTTCCGCTTTCCCGGCCTCGAACTGCGGTTTAATCAGCGCCAGGATCTTACCGCGGCTTTTCAACAACGCAACCGCGGGGGGCAAGATTTGGCGCAGCGAGATGAACGAACAATCCATCGCCACGAGTTCGGTCGGGCTGAAAGGAGCGGCGAAATGGGCAGGTGTTAAGTGCCTGGCGTTAACCCCCTCCATTACGATGACCCGAGGGTCCCGGCGCAGCGTCCAATCCAGTTGACCTCGCCCGACATCCACGGCGTAGACCCTCGCCGCACCATGCTGCAGCAGGCAATCCGTAAAGCCGCCGGTGGATGCCCCGATGTCAATCGCGACCCAACCCTGGACGGAGAGCCCGAATGCCTGCAGAGCATGCTCCAGCTTGTAGCCCCCCCGGCTGACGTAGCGTTCACGGGCAAGCACCACGACTTGGTCCGCCGCTCGTACCGAGTCACTCGGTTTTCTGGCGACCTGGCCGTTAATTTGCACCTGGCCGGCGAGAACCAAGCGCTTGGCCTTTTCCCGGCTGGGACAAAGTCCACGCTCGGTCAGCGCTTGATCCAGCCGAACCACGCCTTTCATCGTGATTTATCCGGGGATCAAACTCAAAGCGGTGAGGCTTCGGCTGGGTGCCGAAGGCTAGGTCGAGAGGAATTCAGCCCGGCGCTTGCATTCCTCGATGAAGCATTCGATCAGCGGCGTGAGCTTACCGGTCCACATCGCGCCAACCATCACGGGCGGGAAATCCGGCAGTGCCACCATGCGCACTTTTGGAGAACGAATGGTTTTGGGGACGTTGAGGCTTAGGCCGATGCCAAAGCCATTGGCGGCATAGGTCTCAACCAACGCCAGTGAACTGACCTCCAGCCGGGGATACCAATCGATCCCTCGCTTAGCCAGAACTTGCTGAAAATGACGCGGGATTCCCTCGGCTGCCGGCAGGGTGATAAGGGCCTCTTCGATGCGGTCGTGCTTCCAAAGGTCCTCGGCGTTGACCAGCCTGTGGCTCTTCTCAACCAGCAACCCGAGCGGCAGATGGATAAGTTCCTCGAAGTGGATGCCTGCCGGGGGTTTGCTCTCCACCAGGGTGATCGCCAAGTCCAATTCCTGGTTTTGGAGCCACGCCTCCAATTGCTGACGATAACCCTCACGGAGCACCAACTTCAGATTCGGGTAGCGCTTGCGGACATTCAGAGCGATATCGGGCAGATGATCCCGCTGCACCACCTCCGATGCCCCAATCCGGACCTGTTGGCCACTGCCCCCACGGATCCGATCCGCAACCGTGTCCAATTCGCTGAAAAAGGGGGTGATGAAGGTCTGCAACTCTTCTCCTGACGGAGTCAGAGCAAAGGGCCGGCGATGGAACAGCGTAACACCCAGATCTTCTTCGAGTTGAATAATTTGCGCGCTGACGGCCGGTTGCTGTATGCCGTAGGGAATGTTGCGCACTGCCTCGCTGATACCGCCATACTTGGCCACGTAGTAAAAGAGCTCCAGGTGGTGGATGTTCATAGCAGAAACGGGACTTGATGGCTAGGGAGTTTAGCCGTTTCCAGTGGGGAAGCAAGCCAGTCAATCGATTGAAACGATGCTCGCCGCATTTTTATCGATTAACGGGTTGGTAGATGGAAATGTTAAGTAAACCATCGCAAACGTGAGGCCCCGAGTGGCCATGCCAGTTTGCCCGGATTCCGTGCGTTGCGCAGGAAGCAAAAGTGATCGGCCCCGTTGGTCGATCGCAAAAAACTCAAAGCCAAAGCACCCAGCGCGGCCGCAAATGCAAGGAACCTGGCAAACGGCATGGCTGCCGACGGGGCGGAGCGCAACAACCTGCTCCAACCCTGGCCCCTGACCCGCCGCACTTTGGGTCGGGACTTGCCAAATCCACTCTCGCCAACGAACCTTTAAGGCTTCGATGAGTCGTCATTCTCAACAGCCCGAGCCGTTGACCCTCCGAGCCTGCCAACCGGTCGAACTGACAGGCCGGCCTTCCGTTGACCGGAACAGCCCCCAAAGGGTGCTGAGAGTTTTGCTGCTGGGCTTGGCCTGCCTCGGGCTGCTTAGCGGCACCGGTTGTTCCATTCGCAAGCTCGCAGCCAACCGCTTGGGTGATGCTCTTTCCGCGGGCGGCAGCACCTTCGCGAGTGACGACGACCCGGATTTGGTGAGGGACGCCGTGCCATTCAGCCTCAAGCTCATGGAGGCGCTGCTCTCAGAGACGCCCAAACACCGAGGACTACAGTTGGCCACGGCGAGCGGATTCACCCAATATGCCTTTGCGTTTGTTCAGTTGCCGGCCGAGGAATTGGAAAGCAAGGACCTGGATGGCGCCAATGCCATGCGGCAACGCGCCCGGCGCCTTTTCTTGCGGGCGCGCGAGCACGGACTGCGGGGCCTGGAGGTGGCGCATCCGGATTTTGCCAAAGCCCTAAAGGCAGACCCCAAGGCGGCAGTCGCCCAACTCAGCAAAACCGATGTGCCAACGGCCTACTGGACGGCGGCTTCCTGGGCCGCCGCGATCGCAATCATGAAGGACAACGCAGATCTCATCGCGGATCTCCCGCTGATCGAGGCATTGATCGATCGTGCTCTGGCACTGGAACCGGATTACGGCGACGGCGCGTTGCACAACTTCTTGATCTCCTACGAAATGAGCCGACGCTCCGCGACCGGCGATCCTGCCGAACGGTCCCGGCTCCATTTTGAGCGGGCGGTGGAGCTTTCTCACGGGCAGCAAGCTGCTCCCTTCGTGGCCTACGCAGAGTCTGTGGCGATCAGCCGACAGGACAGAACCCTGTTCGACTCGCTCATCAAACGCGCCCTCGCCGTCGACCCAGACGCGCGTCCAGAGTGGCGCTTAGTGAATTTGGTAATGCAACGCCGCGCCCGCTGGCTAGCGGCCCGTGCCGACGACCTGATCTTGCCCCCGCTCCCGCCCGAAGACAAAAAATGATTACGCGAACGTCCCAACTTTCGTCCCAAAACCGCCTGCATGCGGCCGAAGCAATGCCAATCACAGTAGGCAACGCCACGAGTAGGCGCCGCTTCCTGCGAGCCGCTTCTCTCACCGCCGCGGCCATGGCATGCCCGGCCATTCCTTCCGCGTTAGCTGCGGCGACACTGAAGATCCGCCTGGCAACCTTGGCTCCAAAGGACACTTCGTTCCACCAGGCGCTCAAATCCATGGCTGAGAAGTGGCTCAAGGCCTCTGGCGGCAGCGTGGAGTTGGTGCTCTACACCGACGGCACCATGGGGGGTGAAGCCGACATGGTAAGAAGAATGCGGATCGGCCAGCTTCAAGCCGCGATGCTCACTGTAGCTGGTCTGGCCGAGATCGATCCCGCAGTCGGCGCCTTGCAGAAGATCCCGCTACTTTATCGCACGCTCGATGAAGAAGTTTATGTCCGTGAGAAGATGCGACCCACGGTGGAGGAAAGGTTCAAAGCCAAGGGGTTTCATTTGCTCTGCTGGGCCGACGCGGGTTGGGTACGTTTTTTCTCCAAGCAGCCCGCCGTGAAGCCTGAGGAGCTGAAGAAACTCAAGATGTTCGTTCTGACCAGCGATAAGGAACATATCGCTTTGATGCAGGAGGAAGGCTACCGAGCTGTGCCCTTGGAATACACCGACACCTTGAGCGGACTTCAAACGGGTTTAGTCGAGACGGTGCCGACCACTCCGTTCTATGCCCTGGCAGGGCAGTTCTTCAGCACCGCACCGCACATGGTGGAGGTGAACTACGTGCCCTTGGTTGGAGGCACGGTAATCACCAGCAAGGCTTGGGAGGCGATTCCGGCAGAAACCCGCAAGATCTTGGACGAGGCCGCTTTGCAGATGGGCGAGGATGTTCAGGCCAAAGGTCGCAAGGAGAGTGACGACGCGGTGGAGGCCATGCGCAAGCGCGGGCTGACCGTCCACACCCTGGATGCCGAGGCGAAAGCAGCCTGGCGCGAGTTTGGGGACCACATCATGCCCAAGGTCCGAGGCCGCCTCGTCCCCCCGGACATTTACGACGAGGTAGTTCGCCTGCTCAAGGAGTATCGCGCAGCTCATCCGGAGTAGGTTCCCGCTCCACAGACACAATTATTTTATCACCAACCTCTTGTGATGCCAGCAGGGGGTGGATCAAGCTCTGCTCAGCAACCGGCTGGGTACAAAAAAGAACCGGGTTCCGAGCCAGGGGATGGCTCTAGAACCCGGGGAATTTTCAGAGTACAACTGAGGGATTATGGGGAATTTTCGCCGCCAACCGGTACATAGCCAGCAGCGAAATCTGTTTGGGCATTCAAAGAACAAGACGCCTCGACTGCCCGAAAATCTTACGGCGTAATCCGTGGACAGTTAACCACAGGTGCAAGGATGGGTCAAGGGTGCGGACAATCTATAATCCACGCTAACTTGTGATAATACTAACATCAGTTCTTACCACCTCCGAACAGAGCCGCGGCACGGCGCCTAATCTCCTCCGGCGATACCTCTTCCTTGTGGGTAGCCACCCACCAACGATGCCCGAAAGGATCGGCTAACTTGCCCGCGCGGTCACCATAGAACTGGTCCTCGACTGGCCTAAGGATCTTCGCCCCCGCAGCCACCGCCCTCTGCGCAAATGCGTCCACATCGGCCACATAGATCGCCATGGTAACTGCCGAGCCACCCAACGATTCTGGGCCAAGAACATCCATCTCCGGATACTCGTCCGAGAGCATGATCCGGGCGCCAGCGATTTCGAGTTCCGCATGGGCGACCTTGCCGCCGGGATCATCCATGCGCACCAACTCCTTGGCGTCGAAGGCTTTTTTATAGAACTCGATTGCCGCGCCGGCGTTGCGGATCGCCAGGTACGGACTGAGGATGGGATGGCCGGCTGGGATATAGTTCACTTTTTCGCTCATGATGGATTCCAGGATTTAGGCGGGACCGTTCCCCCGCGCGAGTTGGCGGATAGACCAGTGGGGCATGGAGGGTTAACAAACCCCAGGCTGAATGCAGTGTCAAGGCGGCTTCGAGTGAGCTAATGCACGAGGTCCAGTCCGTGTAACCCCGACGCGTCGGCCCTCCTATGGCAGGCGAATCCGGTAGAACCGCCTCGCTGAATTGGTCCAATGGGGATCGCTGAGGTACGCCAGGCCGTCGGTTAGCTTGTTCGTTTGAACCGGTTCCCACACCGGCTTGGCGATGTCCGCGGAGGCTTCCACCACAACGACCACGTTGCTGGTGGCGGTGATGATGAACCCGAATTGGTTCATCTGCAGGCCCACATCGGTCATCGTAATCTGCGGCGTCAGATACCAGAGCTTGGTCGGCCGACCGCCGAACGTCGTCCCCCACCCGGTTGTCCCCAGCAGGTAATAGACGGTCGCGTTGTTTCTGAACTCAACCCCAAAAGTGGTGGGGGCGTTCCCTTCGAAATAAAGACCCGTTAGGCTGGGACAGAACGCGAACGCGGAGCTTCCAATGTGACTGAGGGCCGGACCAAATTTGACGTTCGCCAAGCTGGGAAGGCCCTCAAAATCAGTCCCAGAAATGGTCGTGATGCCCTTGCCAATGGCGATGCTGACCAGGTTGCTACAGGAGCCAAAAACGTTGTACCCCAAACTGGTGACGCTGTCCGGAATACTGACGTTGGTTAGACCAGTGCAGTAGCTGAATGCGCCGCCGTCGATAGCAATGACGCTATCCGGAATGACGATGCTGGTCAGACTCGTGCAGTGGTCGAAGGCGTTGTAGCCGATCCGTGTGACGCCGTTGCCCATCGTCACTCTGGCCAAGCTGGGGCATTGCGCGAACGCATAAGCCTCGATGTTCGTCACGGCGTTGCCGATCGTCACGATCTCCAGGCTGGGTAAACCCACGAATGTCCGGTATCCGATACTGGTGACACTATTGCCGATCGTGACGTTTCTGAGATGAGCGCACCCGGTGAACAACTGGTAGCCCAAGCTACGGACGCTATTGCCGATCGAAACATTGATCAAGTTGGTGCAGCCATTAAACGCCGCGTTCCCGATGGTCGCGATTCCCTTCGCAATAGCGACGCTGTCCCCTATCGCAAGGTTGGTCAATCCGACGCAGTCATTGAACGCGTAATCGGCGATGTTGGTGACGGTGTTAGGTAGCGAGAGGCTGGCCAAGCGGCTACATCCATCGAACGCGCGGGCACCTATGTTGCCAACACCGGGTGGGATCGCGACCTCGAGGAGGTTGATGCAGCGTGCGAACGCATTGTCTACAATGCTTATCACACCCTCTGAGATCGAAACGTTGGTCAGGTTGGCGCAGTCAGCGAACGCCCCATTCCCGATGCTGCTGACATGGCCGGAAATCGCGATCTCGGTCAGGCTAGAGCAAAAGCTAAACGCCCCATTGCCGATGCTGGTGACACTGTCGGGGATGGTGATCCCGGTCAGGCCGGCGCAATGGGTGAACGCATTGACTCCAATGCTGGTGACGCCGTCCGGAAGGGTAACTTTTGTCAAGCTGGAGCACTCGGAGAACACCCTGTCCCTGATGATGGTAACACTCCTGGGGATCGCGATTTCGATCAGGCCGGTGCAGCGAGCGAAGGCATTGATTCCGATGTTGGTGACGCCGTCCGGGATGACGACGTTGGTCAGGCTGGCGCAACCGTAAAACGCCGCCGTCCCGATGTTGGCCACCCCATCGGGGAGCGTGAGGGCCGTCAGGCTGGAGCAGTAACCGAAGGCTCCAGTCCCGATACTGACGACGCCGTCAGGGATCACCAGATTGGACAAGCCGCTGCAGTGCGAGAACGCATTGTCGCCAATGTTAGTAACGCCGTCGGAAATCGTAACGTTCGTCAGACCGGAGCAGGCTTGAAAGGTGCTAGCCTGGATCGTGCCGACGCTCTTGGGGATCGCAACGCTGCGGAGGCTGGTGCATTGCGCGAAGGCATAGTCCCCGATGCCGCTAACCGCGTCCCCGATGGTGACGGCCTCAAGGCTGCTGCAGGAGGTGAAAGCATACTTCCCGATGTTGGTGACGGTGTCGGGAATGGTGACGCTGGTCACGTTCGCCAAGTCCAGGAACGCCCAACCCTCGATGGCGGTGACCGGCAACCCATCGATCGAAGACGGTATCGTAACTGCACCTCCTGAGCCGGTGTATTGCACGATCGTGACGCTGTCGCCGTTCGTCGTGTAGAGGTAATCTTGCGCCTGCAGTGGGACGGCCAGAGCCACCACCAGCAATAACGGAATCAGCAGCCGGGGAGGCACCGAGGTGGAAGAAGGATTGGGTTTCATATCGAACCGTGTGCTAACCCCGCCGGGCAAGTGGCGACACACCTCCCGGCCCCCCATCGTATTCGGAGTCGCCGCCAGGAACCTTTCGGCGGCGACATCGCTAAGGTATCAAAATGAGCACGTTTTGGGCCAGAGCCACCGATGCCTCGAGGGATCGAGGGGGGCGGAATAAGCAGCTAACCAACGCCGAGTTTCGCACCAGACCAGCACCGATTCAGAAAGTTTTGCCGGGTGACCTTCCCCCCGAGCCAAGTCGGGGAACCAGCCATCGCGCGCTTAGAAACGAGGTTGCGTAGGCAACCCGCAGAAACACCGGAGCTTACGAGAAGACGCCGGTATGACGCTCCAACATCCAGCGTAAGCCAATTGCCAGTATGGCCGGAACGCCACCCTCTCGCCCTGAGCTGCTCACCGAGCCTACTGCGCGACCGACGCGCGGTAGAACAGATTGCCGCTGCCTAGCGCAGCGCTGTAAGAAACGGTGCCTTGAGTGTTGGTCAGCGTGATCACGGGTGTCCAGGTGCTCAGGTCGGGCGAAGACTCCAGCTTATACTGTTGGCCAGCCGTCCCGCTGATTATGAATTGGATCTTGCCGTTGAGTGCTTGAACTGAAGTGATCAGCGGACGCGATCCGCCGATCAAGCTTAGGGTGGCGCTGGCATTGGTTGAGGCTACTGAGTTGTAGACTCTGACACTGTACGTTCCTGCGTCGAGTGCTTGCACGGCTGCCAGGGACAGTGTGGTGCGAGTCTCGCCAGGGATAGGCTTGCCGTCGTGGCTCCATTGATACTCCACGAGCGCGCTGCCGGTGGCCGCTACCTTGAACGTAACCTTGTCACCCGCTGCGGCCGTAACATCCTTCGGCGGCGTGAGAATGGACGCAGGCGTTCCCTGACCTGGAGCGAACGCGGCGAAAACCGTGGTATTGGATTCCATGGTAATGATTCGAGGGTCGCTTAAATCACCATCGAGCCAGGTTTGGAAGACGTAGTTGGTCGCCGGGCGCGCATATAGCGCCACCTGGGTGTCACGATAGTAGGTCGCCTGAGCAGGCACTGCCGTCACCGTGCCACCAATCCCAAGGAGTGCTTCGGCCCGAAGCGTGAACTGCGGCAGTGCGGAGAACACGGCCTGGAGCGTTATGTCGGCGGTGACCGTGATAGCGCGCACCTTGTTCGTATTCCCGTCGCTCCAGTGAAGGAATTCAAACCCAGTATCGGTTTGGGCCGTGAGGGTCACTTGAGAATTGAACGGATAGGCGGCCAGATCAGGCTCCCGCGTCACCGTACCACCTGGATTGCTCCCCACATCCACCTGGGCACCGAAGATCGCCTCGATGGTTTTATGCGTGTCCATCGTGATATTCACCTGCGAGTTCGTCGCCATCACATCGCCCTGCCAATGAAGGAACTGCAAACCGACTGAAGGCGTGGCGGTGATCTGGACCACGGTGTTGCTCAGGTACGGGCCCTGGGGATTGGCCAACAGAGCGCCGCCGCCCTCGGTGAAAAGCGAAAGGGCGACGGCCGGGTAATTGAGAAGCACCTCGTAGAGCTTGTTATTTTGGAACCCGTAGACATTTCCGGCGTAATCAGCCGTCAGCGGCCCAATGAAGCCGGGCCCTAAGTTTACCCACTGGGCGGAGGCATCGGGCAGCACTCGTTCAATACCACCATCGAGACCCGCATAGCGTTCACCCGCCGGACTCACTGCCAGACCGGTTGGGACCCCATAGCAATCACAGGTTCTCAAAACCAGGGAATTCTCCGATCCAGTCGGAGTTCTCGAGTTGAGGGTCCAGGTATTATAGGGGGACCCCCCGTAAACAAATTCCAAGTAGTTGATATTGGTCGAATGTCCGCATGTCACCGACCCGAGAATTCTAAGACCGCCCATTCCGCTCATGGTGTCAGCCTTCAACACAGATCGCGACCCTTGGCTGACGGCGATGAGCGTCGAGAACAGCGAGAACGGGATGTCCGACTCAAGGGTGCTAAAGACGATCCTGCCAGAGCCATCCACACCGACGCTTGTGAGGGCCTGGTTTGACCCGATATAGGGCAACTGATTGTAGGACTCTTCGTAGAAGGTGCTTACCGTCCCCTCGGGTGTAACTTTCCGCACCCGGTTGGTGTGATTGGCCGAGTCGATCTCGCCAATGTAGCAGTTGCCCTGCGAGTCCACCGCTACTCCGGTCATGGTCAGAAATTGGGCTTGGTCACCCGCCCCGTTCTGCCGCCCCGCGGTCCCATTACCAGCGAGCGTGGTTACTTGTCCGGTTGGGCTGACTTTGCGCAGGCGCAGATTACCAGCATCGGCCACATAGATGTTGCCTTGAGCGTCAGTATCGAGGCCGATGATATTGGTTGAAAACTGGGCCTGGCCGGGCGACCCATCAAGGAAGCCGGACCGGCCATTACCTGCCAAGAGCACTGCTGGGCGGCCAGCCCCTGACTCCAACCGTAGGTAGTTGATCCGGACGGGCCCTGCCACCCGGGGGTCGAAAAACTGGAGCTCGTCCGCCATTCGCAACTCCAGCACGTGCACGCCAGCAGGCAAGATTAGCGGCTCCACGCTGACCAACCTCCACTGAGGCTGAGTGGTATCGAAGCCCGCAGGGAACACATACGTGTTGAATTGGACACGCCCTGTCACCTTGACACCATCCACCAGGAACTCAAAGCTCCCAGCCGGGCCGTAAGAAGTGGGGAAGCCCAGGCGCACTTCGACCCGATAACCATCGCCTTGCTCCACACTCACCGTGTAGCGCACCCATTCCCCAGCGGAGAGCGCTACGTCGTAACCGCCGTTGGAATCCACGGTTGGGTAGATATCAATGTCGGTTTGGCGGTAGGCGCCCCCGGCGTTGCCGACGCTGGTAGCATGGTAGGCCACGCCTTCACCGCCGTTGTCAAAATCCTCCGCCTGGATCACCCCTGGTACGTGGTGGGGCGTGCCTCCATAAGGGGATTGGGCATAGCTGCCAGGGTTCATCGCCAGCGCGGCGATCAAGCTACCAAGTCCAACGGACAATTCTATGGTCCTCATCGTATTCCTTTCCTTAGCGCCGAGAGAGCTCAGCATACACTCTAATACTCCAATCATTCCATCGGAGGTCAACTTCATTGTTTGGGATGACTCCAATCGGGCCGATCTGCGGAGGATGACTCCAGGACCACCCTCCGCCCCTAAGCACGAGCCCTCCCCGGCCTACTGCACGACCCAGGCGCGGTAGAACAGATTGCCGCCGCCCAGCGTAGCGCTGTAGGAGACCGTCCCCTGGGTGTTGGTCAGGGTGGTCGTTGGTGTCCAGGTGCTCAGGTCTGGCGAAGACTCCAGCTTATACTGTTGGCCTGCAGTCCCGCTGATTATGAATTGGATCTTGCCGTTAAGCGCTTGGACTGAGGTGATCAGCGGGCGTGATCCGCCGATCAGGTTTAGGGTGGCGCTGGCATTGGTGGAGGCCACTGAGTTGTAAACTTTGACGCTGTAGGTTCCTGCGTCCAGTGCTTGCACATCGGGCAAAGACAGCGTGGTGTGAGTCTCCCCAGGGATAGGCTTGCCCTCGTGGCTCCATTGGTATTCCACGAGCGCGCTCCCAGTGGCCGCTACCTTGAACGTAACGCTGTCACCCGCTGCGGCGGTAACATCCTTAGGCGGCGTAAGAATCGACGCGGGCGTTCCCTGCCCCGGAGCGAACGCGGCGAAAACCGTGGTATTGGATTCGATGGTAATGATTCGAGGGTCGCTCAAATCACCGTCTAGCCAGGTTTGGAAGACGTAGTTGGTCGCGGGGCGCGCATATAGCGCCACTTGGGTGTCACGATAATAGGTCGCCTGAGCAGGCACTGCGGTCACGCTGCCACCGATTCCCAGGAGTGCTTCGGCCCGGAGCGTGAACTGCGGCAAAGCCGAGAACACGGCTTGGAGCGTTATGCCGGCGGTGACCGTGATAGCGCGTACTTTGTTGGTGTCCCCGTCGCTCCAGTGAAGAAACTCGAAGCCAGTGTCGGGTTGAGCCGTGAGGGTCACTTGGGAATTGAACGGATAGGCGGCCAGATCAGGCTCCCGCGTCACCGTGCCACCCGCGTTGTTGGTCACGTTCACCTGAGCGCCGAAAACACCTTCGATGGTCTTGTGAGTGTCCATGGTGATGTTCACCTGCGAGTTCGTCGCCGTTGTGTCGCCCTGCCAATGAAGGAACTGGAAACCGGTAGCGGGCGTGGCGGTGATCTGGACTACTGTGTTGCTTACGTACGCGCCGGCCGGGTTGGCCGCGACAGTGCCGCCGCCTTGGGTGAACAACGACATCTGAAGGGCCGGATAGGTGAGCCACACTCTGTACAAACGATTGCTCTGGAATGCGTAAACGTTGCCGTCATAGTCGCTTGCGAGCGCCGGCAGGAAACTCACACCGGTGATCACTGTCGCCTGCAATGATTCAGGGAGCACTCTCGTGAGTGATCTAATCGTGCCGGTGTCCGGATAGTTGTTCACGCCGACGTAAGCCTCGCCTTCCGGGGTCACCGCCAGTCCGCTTAAAGAATACCCCAGCCGCATCGAAGTCGAGTTACCTGCAGGCGACCAGCGATTTAACGAAGTCCATTCGTCGCCGACTTTCCAATCGTTTGCCAGAGAAATCAGGTTGGTGGAATGCCCAGTCGACAGCGCGCTCGTGATCTCTCCAAGGTCATCGTTGCTTCTCACAGCGTCCAGCACGGCTAGTTGGCTTCCTTGAAGTTTGTCGATGCCATCAAATCCATCATTAAAAATACCCGGGGAAGGTTTGAGTAGCAGGAGATAGATCTCGCCCGCAACGCCTGCCGCGATACCAAGCGCGGGTGCATGAACCGACAGGCCCTGATCGACCGCTAACGGATAGCCCGGCTCGTGCGGGTTGTCGATGGTGAAGGCTCGTTCGTAAACGGTGCTCACAATTCCTTGAGGCGTAATCATACGGATCTTCGTAACCTGGTTGGAGGAAACATTATCCAAAACGTAGCAGTTTCCCTCGCTGTCCAACGCCAAACCGTCCATCGTCAGGAATTGGGCCTGGTTTCCCGGACCATCCCTCGATCCCGGCGTGCCGTCACCCGCCAGGGTGGTGGTGACACCGGCTGGGCTCACTTTGCGCATCCGCAAGTTTCCGGCATCAGCCACGTAAATATTGCCTTGAGCATCCACATCCAGGCCGGTGATTCTGGTCGAGAATTGAGTCTGATCGGGCGGACCGTCCCTGAAGCCAGGCGTGCTGGTGCCAGTCACGAATACTGAGGGGCGCAGGGCGGCCGGGCTCACGGTAATGCTGTTGAAACGAAACGACAATGGACCAACGCCCGGTAAATCGAAGTCCCTCAACGAAATCTGCAAGAGGTGCTGACCGGCACCCAGAACCACAGGCTCAACAATCGCCTCGCGCCACACTGGTGGCCCGCCCTCCGTGAAGCTCGATGGGAATGGTGGGACGACGGCCTTTGGGGCCCCGTCAACATCCACGACCAGTCGGCTGTAGGCCAGGTTGTCCCACATTGAGAAGATTCTTAAATCGAGCCGAAAAGCCCCACTCTCGCTGACGTTGATTGTGTAGCGCAACCACTCACCATCGACGAGGCTGACGTCATAGACCCCATTCGTGTCGGTGGTCGGGTAGATATCAATGTCTGTGTTTCGATAGGCTCCTCCCGTGTTGCCGGGGGTGATAGCGTGATAGGCCACTCCTTCTCCGCCGTTGTCAAAATCCTCCGCCTGGATCACTCCAGGTACCGGATGGGGTGTGCCGCCGTAGGGGGTTTGCGCAAAGCTGCTGGCGCCGGTCCCCATCGAGACGATCAAACTCCAAATGCCAATGGGCAATCTTCTCGTTCTCATCCTATTCCTTTCGTTTGCTCCCAAGCCAAGAGGCTGAGGCGCATCCTAATACTGTCGTGTTACATCTCGCTGTAAAGCTTATTCGCCAAGAATTGCGGTGAGCTCAAACACACGGGAGCGCCAGGTTCACGTGACAGTAGCGCCGCTGCTGTTGGTTACCGCCCTGGAGTGCCGCCAAAGCAGCGCTCAATAGTGGAGGGCGTTCGTGAATGGTGCCTCAACATTGCCTGCCGATCGCGTGCGCCCCCTTGAGGAGCCGCCGCACTCCTGACGTTGTGCCGCCATGCACGCAACATGCCGCTTTCTCGCGTCGAAGATACAAGACACCGCCGGGATGACCTCGCGGCCATCCTTCCGCCCTCAAGCGCGGGCCGGCCTACTGCACCACCGACGCGCGGTAGAACAAGTTGCCGCCGCCTAGCGGAGCGCTGTAAGAAATGGTGCCTTGAGTGTTGGTCAGGGTGGCCGCCGGTGTCCAGATGCTCAGGTCAGGCGAAGACTCTAGCTTATACCGCTGGGCAGCGGTCCCGCCGATCGTGAACTGGATTTGGCCGTTGAGCGCTTGGAGTGAAGTGATCAGCGGACGTGATCCGCTGATCAGGCTTAGGGTGGCGCTGGCATTGGTGGAGGCCACTGAGTTGTAGACTCTGACACCGTAGGTTCCTGCGTCCAATGGTTGCACCCCGGGCAAAGACAGTGTGGTGTGAGTCTCGCCAGGGATGGGCTTGCCGTCGTGGCTCCATTGATATTCGAGGAGCGCGCTGCCAATGGCCGCTACGTTGAAAGTGACGGTATCACCTGCAGCCGCCGTAACGTTCGTGGGAGGTGTGGTGATCGCCGGAGCGATGCCCTGCCCTGGGGCAAACACAGCGAAGACCGTCGTGTTGGACTCGACCGTGATAAGCCGTGGGTCACTCAAATCGCCGTCCAACCAAGTTTGGAAAACGTAGCCGGTGGCTGGGCGCGCATAAAGAGCCACTTCGCTGTCGCGATAGTAGGTGGCCTGGGCAGGAACTGTGGTCACCGTGCCGCCGGTGCCGGCTAAAACCTGGGCGCTCAAAGTGAACTGCGGCACGGCTGAGAACACGGCCTGGAGCGTAACACCCGACGTGACCGCAAAGGTACGAACCTTGTTGGTGTCTCCGTCAGCCCAGTGCAGGAATTCGTATCCAATGTCCGGTTGAGCCGTAATGGTCACCTGGGTGTTGTATGGGTAGAGGGCGAGGTCCGGGTCTCGGGTCACCGTTCCACCCACCGTGCTTGTGGTATCCACCGGGGCCGCAAAGACCCCCTGAATGGTCTTCTGAGTGTCCATTGTCACGCTAATTGGCGAGTTTGTGCCCTCGGCGTCGCCCTGCCACTGGAGTAACTGGAAACCCTCCGAAGGAGTGGCTGTGATCTGGACCACCGTGTTGCTCAAATACGGCCCAGAAGGGCTGGCTGAAACGGTGCCACCACCTTGAGTGGACAGCGCCAACACCACCGCTGAATAATTGATGAGCACCTGGTAGAGCCGGTTGCTCTGGAAGCCATAAACGTTCCCAGCGTAATCGGTCGCCAACGGACCAGTGAAGCCGGGCCCTGAGTTAACCCGTTGGCTGGAAGCATCGGGCAACACCTGGTCAATGCCACCGGTGAAACTCACATAGGAGGTGCCCGACGGACTTAATGCCAGACCGGTGGGAGGAATGTAGCTGCCAATGAAGAAAGGTAACTCGTTCTCCGATCCGGCCGGCGCTCTGGAATTGAGTTGGAAGGCGTAAGATCCAGAAAGGTAGTCGGCATGAAGTTCCAAATAGGAGATATTCGTCGAATGTCCACTCGCGATGGGACCGAGGATTGTCGGGCCACCTCCGGAATAGGTCTCGTCAAGCTTCAGTTCAACGCTCGAGCCTGGCTTAACCAGGAGAAGCCTGGATTTAGCGGAATGATTGTCGCTGTCGTAGGCGTACGTGGTGACAATGATCTGGTTCGAGGTATCGACCGAGAGGCCCTGTATCGCTTCGTGTACGCTCCCCCGCGGCAGGACCGCGAGATCCGATCCTTCATAGAATGTAGTAACCGTCCCTTCAGCTCCGATCTCCCGTACCCGAAGCATGTGTTGGGCCGTGTCGTTGTCGGCAACGTAGCAATTGCCTGTGCTGTCGATAGCCACGCCGGTCAAGGTCAGAAACTGGGCTTGAGCGCCTGCCCCATTTTGACGACCCGCAGTTCCGTTGCCGGCTAACGTGGTGACATGCCCGTCCGGGCTGACCTTGCGGAGGCGAAGATTGCCGGAGTCGGCCACATAGATGTTGCCTGCCTGATCTACGTCCAATCCGGAGATACTGGTGGAGAATTGGGCCCGATCTGGCGCGCCGTCAGCAAAGCCTGCCGCGCCGCTTCCAGAGAGCGGGACTGCAGCTCTTAGGGCGGGCGGAAGGAGTCGCAGGACGTTGACCCGCCCTAGTTGGGGGCCGAACCAGCCGGACCGAGTCACTTCGAGCTTCAATACATGCACGCCTGCGGGCAGGACTAGCGAGTCCAACACAAGCCAATCGAATCGTGGATTTCCTTCTACAGTACCTTGGCCCGGGAACTGGAATTCGTCGGACGCTTTGACCCCATCGACAAACAGCTCATAGCCGTCACTGTTATCGCCATAGGGATGGCTAACCCTCAGTTCCGCGCGGTATGCGCCCGCCTGCGAGACGTCCACCGTATAGTTTAGCCATTCGCCAGGGCTCAGGGCCACGTCGAGAACACCATTGGTGTCCGTGGTCGGATAGATATCGATATCGGTGTTCCGGTAGGCGCCCCCGGCATTGCCGGCGCTGGTAGCATGGTAGGCCACGCCTTCACCGCCGTTGTCAAAATCCTCCGCCTGGATCACTCCCGGTATTGGGTGGGGCGTGCCTCCGTAAGGGGTTTGCGCGAAGCTGGCAGGGCTCGTTGCCATCGCCGCGATCAAGCTGCAAAGTCCAACGGACATTTTTGCGGTTCTCATCGTACTCCTTTCCTTAGCGTCAAAATATCTGAACATACACTCTAATACTCCAATAATTCCATCGGAGGTCAACTTCATTAGTTGGAACGACTTCAATCCGGCGGATCTGCGGTGGATGACCCCAGGACCAACCTCCGCCCCTAAGAGCATGTTTTAAAAATGGGGAACTCACCGTGATGCCAAGCGTTTGACCATGATTCGGATCATACAAAGTAGGATCATCGCCTCGCTATGATCCGTGCGGACCTCGTAGTCATTGCGCAGCCGTCG
>Ga0265314_10000583_pt1 | contig 45907 bp, 47 predicted proteins | sample 4126metaG_FD_203106 | JGI IMG/M metagenome (GOLD analysis project Ga0265314, IMG submission 203106) | Rhizosphere microbial communities from Carex aquatilis grown in University of Washington, Seatle, WA, United States - 4-1-26 metaG | ecosystem: Host-associated > Plants > Roots > Rhizosphere >... | reverse complement strand
CAGGCGCTGGAAAAGGTGAACGGCAAGGCCGAAGACCTGACCTGGGAGATTTTCCGCGACACGCTGATCGAGCAGGCCGAACAGGGCGTGGACTATTTCACCATCCACGCCGGCGTGCTGCTGCGCTTCATCCCCATGACCGCGAACCGCATGACCGGCATCGTGTCGCGCGGCGGTGCAATTCTGGCGAAGTGGTGTCTGGCGCACCACAAGGAGAATTTTCTCTACACGCATTTCGAGGAAATCTGCGAAATCATGAAAGCCTACGACGTGACCTTCTCGCTCGGCGACGGACTGCGTCCCGGCTCGATCTACGATGCCAACGACGAAGCACAACTGGGCGAACTCAAGACGCTGGGCGAACTGACCCAGATCGCTTGGAAGCACGATGTTCAAGTCATGATCGAAGGCCCCGGCCATGTGCCCATGCACATGATCAAGGAGAACATGGACCTGCAATTGAAATGGTGTCACGAAGCGCCGTTCTACACGCTGGGCCCGCTCACGCAGGACATCGCCCCCGGCTACGACCACATCACCAGCGCCATCGGCGCCGCGATGATTGGCTGGTTCGGCACCGCCATGCTGTGCTACGTCACGCCCAAAGAACACTTGGGCCTGCCCAACAAGGCCGACGTGAAGGAAGGCATCATCACCTACAAGATCGCCGCCCACGCCGCCGACCTCGCCAAGGGCCACCCCGGCGCGCAGATCCGCGACAACGCCATGAGCAAGGCGCGCTTCGAATTCCGCTGGGAAGACCAGTTCAACATCGGCCTCGACCCCGACCGCGCGCGCGAATTCCACGACGCAACGCTGCCCAAGGAATCCGCCAAGATCGCCCACTTCTGCTCCATGTGCGGCCCGCATTTCTGCTCGATGAAGATCAGTCAGGACGTGCGCGACTTTGCCGCGAAGGAAGGTGTTTCCGAACAGGAGGCGCTACAGAAGGGAATGGAAGTTAAGTCGGTGGAGTTTGTGAAGCAGGGGGCGGAGGTTTATCACAAGGCGTGAAGCTTGCCGTTGAATTATCGCTCTATGTCCCTTATAGTGCGTCGGCAAGCTAACCGGAAAGGCGGAAATCATGACGGACTCGCGTATCACATTGGATTCCAGCAAACGCGGCGGGCGTCCCTGCATCCGCAATCTTCGTATCAGCGTTTACGACGTGCTGGAAATGCTTGCCGATGGAATGAGCGAAGCGGACATTATCGAGGACTTCCCCGAACTAGAATCTGCCGACATTCGCGCCTGCCTCGCCTTCGCGGCAGACCGCGAACATAATTTGTACAACGTGGCTGTGTAATGAAACTGCTGCTCGACGAAAACCTGTCGAGGCGCATCGTCCCCTTCCTGCAAACCGCATTCCCCGGCTCGACACAAATCGCCTTGTTGGGATTGGAGAGCGCAAGCGATTCTGAAATCTGGCAATACGCAAAAATCAATGGCTTCGTGATTGTCAGCCGAGACTCGGATTTTCAGGAGCGGTCCCTTGTAGCAGGGCATCCTCCACAAGTGATATGGCTCAAAATTCCTAACCGGTCAAAGACTGTCGTACTCAACATTCTTCTCGATCATCGCGCAGAGATCGAACAGGCTTTGACAGAGCAAAATCTCGCCTGTGTTGAACTAAGTCACCACGACTGAAACTATCCTTACAGAAGGGAATGGAAGTGAAGTCGGTGGAGTTTGTGAAGCAGGGAGCCGAGGTTTATCACAAGGCTTGATTGCCTCTGTTGAACAATCGGCTTATATAGTGCATCCAGCAAGCTACCTGAAAGGTGAGAACCATGACTGATTCGCGCATCACACTGGATTCCGGCAAACGTGGCGGGCGCCCCTGCATCCGCAATCTGCGTATCAGCGTCTATGATGTGCTGGAAATGCTCGCCGAGGCATGAGTGAAGCGGACATCATCGAAGACTTCCCCGAACTCGAACCTGCCGACATACGCGCCCACCACGACTGAAAGCTTGCCCAAGGAATCCGCCAAGATCGCGCATGTCTGTTACATGTCGCATGCTCATGCGACATCGTCGCACGCATCAGGCGGCAGGCTCAAATGCGTATTTCACCCCAAACCCGCCACCGAAAACGATGTTGTTCCGCCAGTTGCGGTATTCACTCTTGCCGCAGTTTTCTATGATCCGCTTGTGGGCAGTTGAACTCTATGCGGCCAATCTTTCCAGTGGCTTGATTTTGGGGCTTGGCTGTTGCTCGGCTTGCCATAAGTCCCACTGTGTTTGCATACCAAGCCAAACATCAGGGGTAGTGCTGAGCCATGCCGAGAGGCGCAAGGCCATCCCTGCCGTTACTCCAGCCTTTCCGTTCAGCACCTTGGAAAGCGTGACACGGGATACCTGTAATGCCTTTGCCGCGCTCGTGATCGTCATATCTTCCGGTATCCATTCCCGCAATACTTCGCCGGGATGTGCCGGGTTGTGCATTCTGCTCATTTTAAATATCTCCTAATGGTAGTCCTGATAATCAACCAACTCGGCATCATCGCCTTCAAAGGTAAAAGTCATGCGCCAGTTTCCGTTAACCGTCACGGAATAATGTCCGGCAAGATCGCCAGTCAGCAGGTGAAATCTCCAGCCAGGCGCGTTCATATCAACCGGGCGCTTCGCACTGTTCAACATGGTCAACATGATGCGTAGCTTTCCGGCATGGTGCGGCTGTATGCCAGCCTTGCTCCCTTTCCGGAAGAATGTCTCAAGTCCTTTGTGACGAAACGTCTTGATCATGTTTTTGACTGTAAACTGTCACTTAACGCTTGTCAAGCCAAGGTCAGGCCGTTGTGGCAAATCGGCATCAATATCGGTGGCGGTTTTGCGATTGGAATGACTAGCGGGTTTGGGGTGTAATACGCACTAAATACCGGCCTCGACAAATCGCAATAGCGGAAAGCGCATAATCCCGACGGATATCCTTGGCCGCAGCGGCAAGGTGTTTGTTGTGCTCGGAGAGTTCATTGCGGATCGCCACGCGCTTTTCGTCTTCCGATAGCCGGGCGAAGGCTTCGTTGTCGCGCAGCTCCTGCCGCCGGGTCTGCATGGCGAAATAGGTCTGGCCATTGGCAATGACCGGCTTGGAAGGGTCGCCGTTCTGGACGATGAGGTAGCAGGCATAGCGCGAGAGGCGAATATCGGCAATCTGGCGCTTGGCGCCCGAGCCGATCTCGACCATATCGAGGATATCCTCGAAATGGTCGTCCACCGGGTGACCGCTGTTGCGGCAGGCATCTTTGGCGCGTTCGATGACGGGCTGAAAATGGCGGTATTCCGAGTATTCCAGCACCTTGGCGAGCTGCTTTTGCGCATCGCCGTTCTGGATGATGAGGTAGCAGGCATAGTGAGAGAGGTGAATGCCCTCAATTTCGCGCTTTGCGTTCGAGCCGATATCGACCATTTTTACCGCGTGGGAAAAATGGTCATCAATTTCGTGATTGGACTGGCGGCAGGCTTCCATTCCCTACCGCGATGTGTAGAATGACACCCATATATACACATGGAGACCGCCATGCGCACCAACATCGAAATCGACGACAAGATCATGCAGGAAGCCATGAGCGCCGGCGGCTTCACCAGCAAGAAGGCCACGGTTGAGGCTGCCTTGCGCCTCATGGTGCAAAGCCACAATCAACGCGACATCCTCAAGTTGTTCGGCAAAGTGGCATGGGAAGGCGATCTGGACGAAATGCGCACCAGCAAACACGCTCCCGCAAAGCCCAAAAGAAAAGCCGCATGATCCTTGTCGACAGCACCGTCTGGATAGATGTGCTGAGAGGAATCAACACGCCGCAGGTCGCATTCCTGCAAGAAAACATCGGACAGGTACAAATCGTCATCGGCGACCTTGTTCTGGTCGAAGTCTTGCAGGGCGTCCCTACCGAAGCATTGGCACGACAGACTGAAAAAGACCTGCTCAAATTTCCCGTAGTCGAGTTGGGCGGCGAGAAGAACGGCATTTTGGCGGCACGTCACTACCGCCATCTGCGCGCCAAGGGCTACACCATCCGCAAGACCGTTGATCTGCTGATCGCCACCTTCTGCATCGAGAGCGGCTTTGCCTTGCTACACAATGACCGCGATTTCGAACCCTTCGAAAAGCATCTCGGATTAAGGGTGGTGAAGGTCTGATAGCAAACCTGAACTACTACAACTAAAGCCACCTTCGCCAGCCACAGTTGGTCGAGCAGGCCGCGTTACAGAAGGGAATGGAAGTGAAGTCGGTGGAGTTTGTGAAGCAGGGGGCGGAGGTTTATCACAAGGCGTAGGCTACTCACACATCAATTAACATACGGGCCGCATTGCGGCCCGTTTTGTTTGTAGGTCATTGTGCTCCGACTGTCTTTAGTTGGTTCAAGCTGCGCTTGATTTTCATCATCTGTCTTTTGACTCCTAAAGGTGTCAACGAACGCATGTTATGCGGAACCCGAAAATCCACCATCAGTCCGTCATGCGCCTTTTCAGTTACCAAATAGCAAATTCGATTCACATAATGAAACCCGGACGTGATCCATAAATCGTTATCGCAGCCACTTTCCACCACAGTCCACACATGATTTTGATCAAGGCTACGCACCAACTCCAAGTCAGCACCGAATGTTTCAAGCCCGTGACCACCCCATATGTCATGTGCTGCTTCTGGGTGACGGTAAGGTACGAAGAACTCGTAAAACGAGTCTTCATGCAAAATGAGCGGTGTTATCGCGTCAGTCATTTTTTCTGATTATCAACAAACAAATCTGCCCTATGTCGCGAAAGGAATTCGACGCTAGGCATGAAGCGCTCCGGCAGTTCAATCGCCCGCCCATCCAAAGGCAGCAAAACTTCAATTACAAAAGGTTCTTTCTTGCGTTTCAGGTCTTCCGAAACCACGATCTTGAAATCATCAGTAAGCGTTATCAGCCCCTTATCAAACGCCCGATCATGTATAGCCGATAGGCATAGTCCATTGCTGGGGTTCAATCGATTCGCCTTGTCCCTGCTCCACGGAACGATATGACTGGCAACCAATAGGCGAGTCTCAGACAGGCCGGACATACAGCATCGTCCGCGATAGCTACTCAAAACGGCGCGGCGGAAGAAGCTCTGCTTGATGCGCTGTTCTGTAACGACCTTGCGAGTTTCCCCTGTGAAGTCTTCTGGCATGAGCTGTTCTTCAGCATCGTCCATCGGCTGAGCATCAGCATCCAACTTTCGCCTGAGCAGTTCGCTCTCGACAGCTAGAGACTCCCAGTCAGCATGAAATTCATCCCAGATTTCCCGGTCAAGATTCGACGCCCCTTCAAGTCCTTTTCGGCCAGTGCCCGTGATAGCCGGATCAAGACTGGCAAAATTACTCAGCTTCATTGCTACGGCTCCGGGCGTTCGGCCTATCAGTCCGGCGAGTTTGATGACTTCTGGAGTGCGCATATCTAGTTTGCCAAACGGTAGTTGGCAATACAGATGAAATGCGAGCTTGAGTTGTTCTTTCGTCCAGCGGGTTGTGGCCATGAAGTTCTCCGAAATCTTTACATCGAATAGAACTGTGTCGTATCAGTTTAACCTGGTATTCATATGTTTACATTGCCGCCACCCCACCCGGCTAAGCTGCTGGGAATTTATACGGACATACTGTCCCATCTTTGTCTCAGCACGAGCAACGCACATACCACGCATAGGCAGTTTAGAGGTCATCCAACGTCACCTTGGTGGCGCAGCCCTTTTGCTTGAGGCGCTCCGTGGCAAGATGCACGAGTTGCAGGTCGTTGAGTTCTTCCAGCATGGCTTCGTAGCGTTTCGGCGGCACCATGTAGAAAGCAGGCTTATTGTGGCTGAGCACGGCCACCGTTCGCCCGCGCGATTCACGGAGAACATCATTCGGATTTCTCATGAATTCCGTCATGCTGACGGAAAGGTCTGAAAGTATCGTTTCCATTGCCATGTTTCAACTCCTGAATTGGCTCCTAACCATAAGCGAATTAAGACATTGGACAGGCTTGGGGTCAACCGCAGATATAATCGCGCCCCATGAACTGCCGCCTCCACTGTGCCGCCTGCTGCATCGCGCCCTCCATCACCTCTCCCCTACCCGGTATGCCGCAAGGCAAGCCAGCCGGCGTACCCTGCGCTCAACTTGATGAAGAACTGCGCTGCAAGGTATTCGGGTTGGCACAGCGCCCGGCCTTCTGCACAGGACTGCAGCCATCGCTGGAGATGTGCGGCACATCGCGGGAAGAGGCGATGTTGTGGTTATCCCGGCTGGAGCAGGCCACAAAGCCGCTATAATCGCGCCCCATGCAGACGACCGACAACACCCTTGAAATCACCTCCGACTCGCCCTGTATCGGCCATTGCACGACGGTGCTGGGCGACGATGTTTGCCGCAGTTGCCTGCGTACCTTTGATGAGGTTTCGCGGTGGCTGGAGATGAGCGAGCAGGAGCGGCGGCAGGTCAATCGACGTATCGCGTTACTTGCAAACAGGGTTACAGGCTCTCAAGGGAATAGTTAGAGTTCACCCTTCGACGGGCTCAGGGCGAACGGATTTATTTTCAATAATTTGTTTTTTTACTGGATTCCGGCCTGCGCCGGAATGACGGAGACACATGGACATTTTGCTACTCATCAAAGCCGCCATTCTCGGCGTAGTCGAAGGCCTGACCGAATTCCTGCCGATTTCCTCCACCGGGCATCTGATCGTGGCGGGGAGTCTGCTCAATTTCAACGACGAGCGTGGCAAGCTGTTTGAGATCGTTATTCAGTCGGCGGCGATACTTGCGGTGATGTGGGAATACCGCCACAAGATCTATACGGTGCTGGGTGGTTTGCAGCGGCGTGAGGAGGTGGCGCAGCGTTTCATGATCAATGTGATGATTGCGTTCCTGCCGCTGGCGATACTGGGCTTGGCATTCGGCAAGCACATCAAGGCGGCGCTGTTCAATCCGATCACGGTTGCGATCACTTCCATTGTCGGTGCGCTGTTCATTCTGTGGGCGGAGAAGCGCAAGCATATGGTGACCGTTGAGACTGTTGATGACCTGAACTGGAAAGACGCGTTGAAGGTTGGCTTTGCGCAGGCGCTGGCGCTGATTCCCGGCACTTCGCGTTCGGGTGCAACCATTATCGGCGGATTGTTCTTTGGCCTGTCGCGGCGCGCGGCTACCGAATTCACGTTCTTTCTTGCCATGCCGACGCTGATCGGTGCGACCGTTTATGAGTTGTACAAGGAACGTGCGCTGCTCTCGGCTGATGATCTGGGGATGTGGGCGGTGGGTTTCATCACTTCATTCATCGCGGCGTTCTTGTGCGTGCGCTGGCTGCTGCGTTACATCAGCAGCCATGACTTTACCGTGTTTGCGTGGTATCGCATTGCGTTTGGGTTGATCGTGCTGGGGACTTATTACGGCGGACTGGTGAGCTGGTCGCAGGTATAAAAAAGGCCCGCGATCTGCGGGCCTTTCCGTTTCTTCAGCTCTGTTCCCAGGGCAGACCGGAGAATCGCCAGCCGTTCATCTTGCCGCGCTGGTTGCCAGAATCCTTGTCGCCTTCGAAGCCTTCGAGGATGTTGTAGCAAGCACCATAACCCGCTTGCGTCGCCGCCGTGGCAGCGCCGCTTGAACGCTGGCCGCTGCGACACAAGAACATGACCAGTGCCTCTTTATCGACCTGCTGTTGCAGCGCGGCGATGAAATACGGATTCGACTTCATGCCGGGATAGTTCAGCCATTCGATCTCGACTGCGCCTGATACCTTGCCGACCCAGTCGATCTCGGCGCGCGTGCGCACATCGACGATCTTTGCACCGGGTGCATTTCGCAGCAGTTCGTAAGCCTCGTGCGGCGTCACGGCTCCCGCGTATGACAAATCAAGGTCTTTTGCCCTTTGCTGCGCTACATTCAAAATCTCGGTGATCTTGCCCATTTCTTTGTACCTGTGTTTTATCTTTCAACATGCAAGTGCTATCCTGCACCCGCGGTTGCATACTATCCCAACGGCAATGAAAAATCACACACACGCCCACTCACACGACAAATCCGCTGCGTTCGAACCCGCCCATCCTGTGAGATTCGCGGCGGCGCGCAAGAGTACGTGGATCAGCATCTTCGTCAATCTGTGCCTGACCATACTTCAGGTGCTCGCAGGTTTCTTCGGTAAATCCCAATCATTGATGGCCGACGGTCTGCATTCTCTGGCCGACCTGCTTTCAGATGTGCTGGTGCTGTTCGCCAACCGCCATGGCAATACCCATGCTGATGCCAACCATCCTTATGGTCACGCTCGTATCGAGACTGCCGCCTCGCTCATCCTCGGCGCCAGCCTGGCCGCGCTCGGTATCGGACTGCTCATCGCCGCCGGTTTGCGCTTGCAGCATCCCGAGCAGGTGCAATCCGTACATTCGTTCACGCTATGGGTCGCGCTGGTCGCGCTGGCCGCAAAAGAAGGCATGTTCCGCTACATGCTGGCAGTGGCGCACCGTGTGCGTTCGCAGATGCTGGTGGCTAACGCATGGCATGCGCGCTCAGACGCCGCTTCTTCGCTGGTGGTCGTTATCGGCATTATCGGCAATCTGTTGGGATATACCTTCCTCGACCTGGTCGCTGCCGCCGTAGTGGGCGTGATGATCACCTATATGGGTATCCAGTTCGCGCGCGATGCACTGGCCGAATTGGTGGATACCGGCTTGGCCGAGGAAGAAGTGCGCGCCATCCGCAACACTTTGAAAGCAGTGCCGGGCGTGATAGGACTGCACGAATTGCGCACGCGCAAAATGGCGGACAACGCACTGGTCGATGCGCACATCATCGTCGACCCCAAGATCAGCGTCTCGGAAGGGCATTACATTGCCGAGGCCGCCCGCAGCGCGGTATTGAAGGGACATCATGTGATGGACGTGATGGTGCATATCGACTCGGAAGATGATGCGCAGGCCAAACCCAACGCGCACTTGCCGCAGCGGCATTTGTTACTGGCGCATCTGTACGATAGGCTGGGAGTGTCCCTGCCCCCTTCCACCCGCATCGTTCTGCATTATCTGGGTGGCAAAGTCGAGGCTGACATCCTGTTTGATGACTCAGTCGACCTTGTCACTTTGCGCACCAAGTGCCATATGATCGTGCTGGATGACCCCTATTTCCGCAGCATCCTGCTCTACGAGTCCGGCGCACCAAACTAGTGCGGAGCGGACGATTTTCGCCCCATTCGGGGGCGCGCTTTGGAGGCCCACCTCTCAGGCAAATATGGCACAATGCGTGCCTTGTAGACGTTGTGCATTGGCACGGTTTCTGCTGTTCTTCGCCCCGTCGCACAAACTATTTTTGTTTCATTTTAATGCTTCGTCTTAATTTTTCTGGGAGATTCGAGTATGTCTAAAACAGCAGCCGACGTTCTGAAGTTAGTCAAGGAACAAGGCATTAAATTCGTGGATTTCCGTTTCACCGACACCAAAGGCAAGGAACAGCACGTAGGCGTGCCTGTTTCCGCCTTTAACGCAGACAAGTTTACCGAAGGCCACGCGTTCGACGGCTCTTCCATCGCCGGCTGGAAAGGCATTCAGGCTTCCGACATGCTGTTGATGCCGGATCCAGATTCCTGCTATGTCGACCCGTTCTATGACGAACCCACCATCGTGTTGGCGTGCGACGTGATCGAGCCGACCGATGGCAAAGGCTATGACCGCGACCCGCGCTCCATCGCGAAGCGCGCCGAGGCCTACCTGAAGTCCTCCGGCATTGGCGACACCGCTTACTTCGGTCCGGAACCAGAATTCTTCATTTTCGACTCCGTGCAATGGAGCGTCGACATGTCCGGCTGTACTCTGAAGATCAACTCCGAAGAAGGTGCCTGGGCGACCGGCCATTCATTTGAGGGCGGTAACACCGGCCACCGTCCAACGGTCAAAGGCGGTTATTTCCCCGTTCCCCCGGTTGACAGCCTGAACGACATCCGTGCCGCCATGGTATTGGCACTGGAAGAGATCGGCATCCCGGTCGAAGTGCATCACCACGAAGTGGCGAATGCCGGCCAGTGCGAGATCGGCACCGTGTTCAACACGCTGACCAAGCGCGCCGACTGGACCCAGACCCTGAAGTATGTGGTGCAGAACGTCGCCCACCAGTACGGCAAGACTGCCACTTTCATGCCCAAGCCCATCGTTGGCGACAACGGTTCCGGCATGCACGTGCACCAGTCCATCTGGAAGGGTGGCAAGAACATGTTCGCGGGTACTGGCTACGCCGGTCTCTCTGAAATGGCGCTGTTCTACATCGGCGGTATCATCAAGCACGCCAAGGCACTGAATGCGATCACCAACCCCGGTACCAACAGCTACAAGCGCCTGGTTCCGCACTACGAAGCACCGGTGAAACTGGCTTACTCCGCCAAGAACCGTTCCGCTTCGATCCGCATCCCGCACGTCGCCAGTGACAAGGCTCGCCGTATCGAGACACGCTTCCCGGATCCTTCCGCCAACCCGTACCTGTGCTTCGCCGCACTGATGATGGCCGGCCTGGACGGTATCCAGAACAAGATCCACCCCGGAGATCCTGCCGACAAGAACCTGTATGACCTGCCGCCTGAAGAAGACGCAAAGATCCCAACCGTCTGTGCTTCGCTGGACGAAGCCCTGGCTGCGTTGGATAAGGACCGCGAATTCCTGACCCGCGGCGGTGTGTTCTCCAGCGACTTCATCGATGCTTACATCAATTTGAAGATGGAAGAAGTGAACCGCGTTCGCATGACGACCCACCCGGTCGAGTTCGACATGTACTACAGCCTCTAAGACGTTTGGGGGTGCAGAGAAACGGAGCCTTCGGGCTCCGTTTCTTTTTTGTGGCGGTCTTCTCATCATCATGGCCTTAACCTATACTGCGACTAACGTTAATTCAGGCTTGATCATGAAACCACGTCATCTGTTAGTTCTGGGTTGTCTGGCGACATTCGCCTTCAACGCACAAGCGGACATCTACAAGCGTGTGGATGAGAATGGGCATGTCACCTATTCCAGTACGCCCATCAAGGACGGCAAGAAGCTCCACCTCGAGCCGCTTCCCACCATGGCTCCACCGCCCAAGGCGCGTAGCAGCAAGGACGCTTCCGATTTGCGGGTCGACTCAAAAACGCAGAATCAACGCGACGATACGCGGCGCAAGATTCTTGAGGATGAATTGGCGACCGAACAGAAAGCATTGGAAGATGCGCGTCTCAAACTGAAAGAAGGGCAGGATACGCCCGAGGTGTATAAGGGCGCAGACGGCAAGACCTTTCGCAACGTCTCAAAATATGAAGAAAAAGTGAATGCCTTGCAGGAGGACGTGACTGCGCACGAGAAAAATATCCAGGCGCTCAAGACAGAGCTTTCGCACCTCAACCCATAACTCCGCATGGCATGTTTTCTGCTTTGTAGACCAGCATGCCGACCAACGCACTTCCCTCACTGGAGCACCTGACCACCGCGATCATCCTGCTGGATGAGCAATCGCGTATCGCGTACCTCAATCCGGCGGCTGAACACCTGTTCGGCTTGAGTAGTACCAACCTGATCGGACACCCGCTGCAGCATGCCTTCACAAGCACCGAACAGCTGTTCGGCACCATCCAGTCTGCGCTTTCCAGTCATGCCAGCCACATCGAGCATGAGTTGACCCTGGGCACACCCGCCTTGGGCAATAAATTGCACCTGAGTTGTACGGCCACACCATTGCAGCTTGTTCCGTTCGCCTTGTTGCTCGAATTTCACACCATCGATCGTCCGCTGAAACTGGCGCGCGAGGAACAGATGCTCGACCAGACACAGGCCAACCGCCTGCTGTTGCGCAACCTCGCGCACGAGATCAAGAATCCGCTGGGCGGCATCCGCGGTGCGGCACAGTTGCTGGAGCAGGAACTGGAGAAACCGGCTTTGCGCGAATATACGCAGGTCGTCATTCAGGAAGCCGACCGTCTGCGCTCTCTGATGGAAAAGCTGCTTACCCCGCAACATGCCCCGCATTTCAGTGCGCTCAATATCCACGAGGTATTGGAGCGCGTGCGCAGTGTGGTGCTGGCAGAGATGCCGGAGGGGTTGGCCATCCAGCGCGATTATGACTTGAGTCTGCCCGAGTTGCACGGCGATAAAGAGCAACTCATCCAGGTGGTTCTCAACATCGTGCGCAATGCCGCACAAGCCATGAAGGGCGAAGGCCAGATCGTTTTGCGTACCCGTATCACGCGCCAGGTCACGCTGATGAAAAAGCTTCACCGGCTCGCAGTGATGGTGCAGATCATCGACAACGGTCCCGGCATTCCGACGCACCTGCGCGACAAGATCTTCTACCCGTTGGTTTCCGGTCGCCCCGAAGGCCATGGACTTGGACTCACACTGGCACAGGATTTTGTGAGCCAGCACCAGGGCAGCATCGAATTTGAAAGCGAGCCGGGACGCACCTGCTTCACCGTCATGCTTCCGCTCCCACCTTTAGGAAAATAACAATGACAAAGCCAGTCTGGATCATCGACGACGACCGCTCTATCCGCTGGGTGCTGGAAAAAGCACTGGCGCGCGAAGAGATCGAATACAAGAGTTTTGCTTCCGCTGACGAGGCGCTGGCCGAACTGCCCGGCAACATGCCGCAGATGGTGATCAGCGATATTCGCATGCCCGGCAGTTCCGGGCTGGACATGCTGCAGAAGCTGCGCAACGATTTCCCCAACCTGCCCGTCATCATCATGACCGCCTACTCCGATCTGGAGAGCGCGGTGTCGGCGTTCCAGGGAGGCGCATTCGAATACCTGCCCAAGCCGTTCGACGTGAACCACGCGGTCGAACTGATCCGCCGTGCGCTGGAGCAAAGTCAGCGCAAGAACACCCATGCGGAAGACGCACAGGCCGCGCCGGACATCCTCGGCCACGCCCCCGCCATGCAGGAAGTGTTCCGCGCCATCGGCCGTCTCGCACAGTCCAACGCTACCGTGCTCATCAACGGCGAATCTGGCACCGGCAAGGAGTTGGTCGCACAGGCATTGCACCGTCACAGCCCGCGCGCCGACAAACCCTTCGTCGCCATCAACACCGCAGCAATTCCGAAAGACTTGCTGGAATCCGAACTGTTCGGTCATGAGCGCGGCGCGTTCACCGGCGCCACCACCACACGCCATGGCCGCTTCGAGCAGGCCGAAGGTGGCACACTATTCCTCGACGAGATCGGCGACATGCCAGCCGAACTGCAAACGCGTTTGCTGCGCGTGCTGTCGGACGGCAACTTCTACCGCGTCGGCGGCCACCAGCCGATCAAAGCCAACGTGCGCATCATTGCCGCCACGCACCAGAACCTGGACGAGCGCGTAAAGCAGGGACTGTTCCGTGAAGACTTGTTCCACCGCCTCAACGTCATCCGCCTGCGCCTGCCGCCGCTGCGTGAGCGCCGCGAAGACATTCCGCTGCTGGCAAAATATTTTCTGCAGAAGAGTGCAAAGGAACTCGGTGTCGAACAAAAGACGTTAAGTGAAGCAGCGCTGAATTACTTGGCTGCACAAGACATCCCCGGCAACGTGCGCCAACTGGAGAACCTCTGCCACTGGCTCAGCGTGATGACGCCCACGCGCGTGGTCGAGATCGCCGACCTGCCAGCCGAATGGCGCGACACCCACGCCAGCACCTCACTCAATCAGGATTGGCGCACAGCACTGGCACAGCAGGCTGCCCTTGCCCTGCAACGCGGTGAGCCGAACATCCTCGACAATCTTACCAAGCAATTTGAAAGCACACTCATCACCCAGGCGTTGCAGCACACCGGCGGTCGCCGCATCGAAGCCTCCACACTGCTCGGCATGGGACGCAATACGTTGACGCGGAAAATCCAGGAACTGGGGTTGGACGGGGAACACGACTAAGAGACTTCCGCCACCACAAGCGTGTGGTCGGACGGCCGTTCCAGCTTGCGCGGCGCCTTGTCGATGATGCATGAAGCGCATTGCAATGCAGGACTGATAAGGATGTGGTCGATGCGCAGTCCCATGTTACGGCGGAAGGCCATCATGCGGTAATCCCACCAGGAGTAGCTTTTTTCTGCTTGCTCGAACAGGCGGAAGGCATCGCGCAGGCCGAGTGCGAGCATCCCTTTAAAGGCTGCGCGTTCCAGCTCGCTCACCAGCACTACGTCCTTCCATGCGACCGGATCGTACACATCGCGATCCTCCGGTGCGATGTTGTAGTCGCCCAACAGTAGCAGCTTGGGATATTTCACGAGTTCGTCCTTCAGCCACGCAGTCAGCGCGGCCAGCCATTTGAGCTTGTACTGGTATTTGTCGGAACCGACTTCCTGACCGTTGGGGATATACACGCACACCACGCGTATGCCGTCGATGGTCGCGGCGATAACGCGCTTTTGTTCATCTTCAAAGTTGGGAATGCCGCACTGTACATCGCTGATCGGCAGGCGGCTCAGGATGGCGACGCCGTTGTATGTTTTTTGCCCGCTGAAAACACTGTGATAGCCCGCTGTCTTCAATTCTGCTTGCGGGAAATTCTTGTCTTCGGTCTTGGTCTCCTGCAGGCACACTACATCCACTGGGTTCGCCACCAGCCACTCGATCAGGTGCGGCAAACGCACCTTGAGCGAGTTGACGTTCCAGGTGGCCAGCTTCATGGCACGGGCTGTGCTGACGGTGCATCTGGGCGCGGCCGGTACGGTGCGGTCTTGGGATAGCCGGCAAAATCAAGCTCCTTGTTCCATTGCTCTGCCTGGAACCCTTTCAGCCAAGTCCGGCCAACGGATAGCGCGGGTACCTCGTTGCCGCCAGAGGCCTTGCTAAAAGTTTCTACGTCTTCCTGGGTCTGCAATACTTTATTCGTGAAGGGAATGCCGCGCTTGTTCAGGAATTCTCGCGCTTGCACGTTCACCTGACCGCCGTTGGATGCCGTGTATAGCGTGACCGGAAAATTCTGCTTTGCGCGTTGTGCATCGTAGGAAAGACTGTCGTCTGGAATAGGATCCTGACCCAGTTTGAGTTCCTGCACATCCTCCGTGTCCATCAAAGGTCTGTCGCCGTAATGCACTTTGCCGTCTTTATCGATGGAACGGTACAGTTCTCCCGCCTGTACACCGGTCAACAGCAGCAACCCCAGCAACAATATGCCTGTCTTCATCATCGTCTCCCCTGACTAAACCTCTACCAATCCATTATGCCGCAGCAGTGCGTCGATGGCAGGCTCGCGACCGCGAAACGCAACGAAAGAATCCATCGCGTTGCGGCTGCCCCCCACTGCAAGTATCTGCTCGCGGAAATGATTGCCGGTCTCCGCATCCAGAACACCGTTCTCTTCGAACAGGCTATATGCATCTGCCGACAATACCTCTGCCCATTTGTAGCTGTAATACCCGGCCGCATAGCCACCAGAAAAGATATGCGCAAAACTGTTCTGGAAGCGATTGAAGGCAGGCGGTATGAGCACCGCAACCTCGCTGCGCACTTCATCCAGCAATTGCTGCACGCTTTGATCGCCGTTGGCGTCGTAATCGCTATGCAGGCGCAAATCAAACAATGAGAACTCGATCTGGCGCAGCATCTGCAAACCGCTGTGAAAATTCTTGGCGGCGATCATCTTGTCATACAGAGTGCGCGGCAACTTTGCCCCGCTTTCCGCATGCTGTGTCATGCCTTGCAGCACATCCCATTCCCAGCAGAAGTTCTCCATGAACTGGCTCGGCAGCTCGACCGCATCCCACTCCACGCCGCTGATGCCGGAAACACCTAGCTCTTCCACCTGCGTGAGCAAGTGGTGCAGTCCGTGACCAAATTCGTGGAACAGGGTGATGACCTCGTCATGCGTGAACATGGCCGGTCGACTGCCCAAGGGGGCGGCGAAGTTGCAATTAAGGTAAGCCACCGGCGTCTGAATGCCCTTGGGCGTGCGCCGCCGCGTGATGGCATCGTCCATCCACGCACCGCCGCGCTTGCTGGCGCGTGCATACAAGTCGAGATAGAACTGACCGATCAGTTCGCCTGCGTTATCGCGGATGTCGAAGAAGCGCACGGTTTCATGCCATACCGGCGCGGAAGATTGCCTGATGGAGAGCCCGAACAGAGTCTCGACCAGTCCGAACAATCCAGACAACACGGCATCTTCGGGAAAATATTGTTTCACTTCCTGCTCGGAGAAAGCATAGCGCTGCTGGCGCAACTTCTCGCTCACATAGCCCACATCCCAAGCTTGCAATTCTGCCATGCCCAACTGTGTCGTCGAGAATGCGCGCAACTCTGCCAGATCTTTTTCCGCGAACGGTTTGGCGCGGTGCGCCAGTTCTAGCAGGAACTCCGCCACTTGCTGCGGCGTTTCCGCCATCTTGCTCGCCAGCGACAGTTCGGCAAAATTGGCGAAACCCAGCATATGTGCCTCTTCCGTGCGCAGTTTCAATATCTGCGTTATCAACGGCGTGTTGTCGAGTTCGATCTTGGCGCCTTCCACCAGTTGATCGCTGGCACGGGTGGTGTAGGCGCGGTACATGCGCTCGCGCAGGGCACGGTTGTCGGCATACTGCATCACCGGTCCGTACGACGGGGCTTTCAGGGTGAACAGCCAACCCTTTTTGCCAGCCTGTTGTGCCGCCTCTGCGGCGACCTGGCATTCGTCCGCAGGGATACCGGAGATATCGTGCCTGTCTTCAACTTCGCAACTGAACGCATTGCTCGCATCGAGCAGGTTGTCAGAGAACTTCGAGGTCAGATCGGAAAGCGCTTCCTGGATCGCCATGAAGCGCGCTTTCTTGTCTTCCGGCAATTCTGCACCGCCAAGACGAAAATCGCGCAGCTCGTTCTCGATGACCTTTTTCTGCGCGGCATTCAGCCCGGCATAAGCTTCACTGTTGCGGATAGCTTTGTATTTCTGGAACAACGCAAGGTTCTGCGCCAGCTCGGCGAAGTATTGTGTGACCTTGGGCAGATTGGCGTTATAAACCTCGCGCAATTCAGGCGAGTTCAAAACCATGTTGAGATGCCCGATCTGACCCCAAGCACGTGACAGTTGCTCGTTGGCGTCCTCGAACGGCTGCACGAAACTTTCCCACGTTGGCAAAGCACTATCCGTCAGCAAGCTGGCGGTGAGCGCGCGATTGCGCGCTAACAACTCATCGACCGCGGGCGTGACGTGTTCGGTTTTGATCTCCGCAAAACGCGGCAGACCTGAAAGATCAAGGAGTGGATTCATTTACGACGACCTAGATTGAGTATGCAACGTGACCTTCGACGATGGTGTGGTGCACCCGCCCTTGCATGGTGTAGCCGTTGAAAGGCGTGTTCTTGCCTTGGCTCTTCAAAACGGCCGGTTCGACCTTCCATGTGGTTGCGGGATCGAACACGCACACATCGGCGTGCGCACCGACGGAAAGATGTCCCATCTTCACACCGAGCAATCGGGCGGGATTGATGGTGACGCGTGCCAGTGCATCCGGGAGCGATACCCTGTCTTCTTCCGCCCACTTCAGCACCAACGGCAGCAATAATTCCATTCCGGTCGCACCTGCTTCGGCTTCGGCGAATGGCAACTGTTTTGCGTCTTCATCCACGGGAGAGTGATTGGAGCAGATCGCATCGATGGTACCGTCGAGCAATCCGGCACGTAACGCCGTTCTGTCGCGCAAGCTGCGCAACGGCGGAACAAGGTGACAGTTGGCATCGAAGAAACCGATGTCCATTTCGGACAGATGAATGTGGTTCATCGATACATCGCAGGTCACCGCCAGTCCTTCGCGTTTCGCCGCACGCACCATCTCCACACCGGCAGCACTCGAGATGCGACAGATATGCAGCTTCACACCGGTCTCGCGTGCCAGTTGCAGCATGGTTGAAAGAGCAATGGTCTCTGCCACTGCCGGTATGGCGGGCAAGCCCAGGCGCGTTGCCACTTCGCCATCGTGCGCAACACCTTCATTTGAGAGGAAGGAATCCTGCGGCCGCAACCAGACGCGATAGTCGAACGTCGCCGCATATTGCATGGCACGCAGCAACACGCGCGTGTCGTTGAGCGGTGTGTCGGCCTGGCTGAAGGCTTTGCATCCGGCCTCGGTCAATTCGATCATCTCGGTCAGTTCCGCACCCTTCAAGCCGTATGTCAATGCTCCAGCAGGAAATACCCGCGCCTTGTTCAGCGATCTCGCGCGGTGTTTGAGCATCTCCACCAACCCCGGTTCGTCCAGTGGCGGATCGGTATCGGGCGGGCAGGACAGTGAAGTCACTCCGCCCGCCATGGCGGCATCCATCTCCGACTCCAGTGTGGCTTTGTATTCGTAACCCGGCTCGCGCAGGCGTGCCGCGACATCCACCAGGCCGGGGATCACGATCAGCCCGCTGGCATCGATCACCTGCTCCGCCACGAAGCCTTGCGGCATCTTGCCGATGGCAACGACGCGCTTGTCGGCGATGAACACATCCTGCTTCGCGTCGATCTTGTTGTGCGGGTCGATCAGGCGACCGTTCTTGATATGGATGTTCATTTCGCCCCCGCCAATGTGCTCATCACCGCCATACGCACCGCGATACCAAAAGTGACCTGAGGCAGGATGACCGAGTGCGATCCGTCGGCCACGCTGGAATCGATCTCCACGCCCCGGTTCATCGGCCCCGGATGCATCACGATAGCATCCGGTTTCGCCAATGCCAGTTTGTCTTGTGTCAAACCGTAGTATTTGAAATATTCCTGCGCCGACGGCAACAGCGCGCCTGTCATGCGCTCGTTCTGCAGTCTCAGCATCATCACTACATCGACATCCTTCAGGCCCTCTGTCATATCGTGATAGACCTGTACGCCAAGCTTTTCGACGTGGCTGGGTAATAATGTCTTGGGTGCGACCACGCGCACTTCCGGTACCCCCAGCGTGGTCAGCGCATGGATCTGGGAGCGTGCGACGCGTGAATGCAGCACATCGCCAACGATGGCGACGCGCAGATTATGGAATTCTTTTTTGTAATGGCGGATGGTGAACATGTCGAGCAGCGCCTGCGTGGGATGCGCGTGGCGGCCGTCTCCTGCGTTGATGACATGGATGTCAGGCGCGACGTGCTGAGCAATTAGGTGTGCTGCTCCGCTCGACGAGTGCCTCACCACGAACATGTCTGCATGCATGGCACACAGGTTATCCACCGTATCCAACAGCGTCTCGCCTTTGCTGGTGGATGATGAACCGATATTGAGGTTGACCACATCGGCAGACAAACGCTTGGCGGCGATTTCAAAAGTGGTTCGGGTACGCGTGCTGTTCTCGAAAAATATATTGAAGACCGATTTGCCGTGCAGCAGCGGGACCTTCTTGATCTCATGCCCCTCGGCGATGCTCACGAATCCGGCAGCCTTGTCCAGTATGTCGCGCAAGATGCGCACGGGTAAGCCTTCGGTGGTCAGCAGATGCTGAAGCTCGCCGTTCTTGTTGAGTTGCGGGTTGTTCATGCGTAGATTCCTGCGCTGGGTTCGTCGAAATAAGCTTGCAGTATCTGCTGCGCGGCATACTGGTCGATCAGGGATTTCTGCTTTCTGCCGTGTATCCCCTCCTCATCCAGCACCGAGCTCGCGGCGGCAGAAGTATAACGCTCATCCACCAGCAAAGTGGGTAAATTGAAACGTCCCTTGAGGCGGTTGGCGAAGCGGCGGCACAGCGCCGTCATTTCATGCGGCGTTCCGTCTTCGTTGCACGGTAGCCCGACGACCAGGGCCGTCGGCTGCCACTCGGCGAGGAGCGCCGTGATCGTGGCGAAGCGGGCTTCGTTCTTTTCGTCGTTGATGGTCGTAAGCGGGCGGGCCGTCGCGGTTACCGTATTGCCGACTGCGATGCCGATGCGCTTGGTACCGAAATCGAATGCGAGCAGTGTGCCTGATGGGATGGGCGCAGTCATGCCATCAGGCATGTCCGGCCTCATCGGAAAGTGTGGCGTAGTCGATGCCGAGCAACGCCATCGCTGCGGGCAGTCGTTCTTCGGCAGGCAGGTCGAACAGAATATGCTCGGAAGCAGCCACGCTTAGCCAAGCGTTGTCGGCAAGCTCCTGTTCCAGCTGGCCTTGCGACCATCCCGCGTAACCCAATGTCACCAGCAGATGACGCGGCCCCTGCCCTTCGCCCACGGCCTGCAGGATGTCCTTGGAGGTAGTAAGACCGATCCTGTCGTTGACCTGCAAAGTGGATTGCCAGGTTCCGACCGTGTCATGCAGCACAAAGCCGCGATCTGTCTGCACCGGCCCTCCAAAATGTACCAGCACATCTTCCAGTTCGACAGGCTTGAGCGGCATGTTGATCTGTGCGAACAGCTCACTGAGAGTCAGACTGATGGGGCGGTTCACTACGATACCCATCGCACCTTGGTCGTTGTGTTCGCACACGTAGGTAAGGGATTTTGCAAAGAAGGGGTCTGTCATCGCCGGCATGGCGATCAGGAAGTGATTCGTGAGATTCAGCTCGGACATGGCTGCATTGTAAACTGCCCTTGCCTTAATCTCAATTTAACGGATTCGTCAGGGCTTGATGAAGCGTGCGATGTTTTCCAGCAGCTCCTCTTCCTGGTAGGGCTTGCCCATGTATTCGTTCACGCCCAGCTCAAGTGCATAGCGGTGATGTTTTTCAGCCGTGCGCGAAGTGATCATGATGATAGGCAGATCCTGAGTACGGCTATCATGGCGCAAGCGCTTGGTCAGTTCGAAGCCATCCATTCGGGGCATCTCGACGTCCAGCAACATCACGTCCGGCAACACTTCGGTAAGCTGTTCAAGCGCGTCTACGCCATCTTTGGCAGTGAGTACCTGGTAACCCGAGCGTGCCAACAGACGGCTGGTGATCTTGCGCACCGTGAGCGAGTCGTCCACCACCATCACGGTTGGCAGGGTATGCACTTCTTCCACTGCCGCTGTTTTTGCGGTCTTGCGTATCACCACGATACGCTGGGTGAATGCGATCGGATTGATGATCAGGATCACCGCACCAGTGGCGGATACCGTCGCTCCGGCGATGCCCGGAAGGCGTGCCAGCTGTGGGCCGATGTTCTTGACCACCGCTTCTCGGTTGCCGAGCAGTTCGTCAACATGCACCGCGATGCGATTGTCACCGCTGCGCAACAGCAATACCGGATTGTGAGGCTGGCTCACCACCTCGGCGGCATCGTCTCCCAGCAGGCGGGCCAGATAGTGCAACGGATAACGTTTGCCCTGCCAGTCGATGAAATGTTGCTGATAGACCGCTTCCAGCGCGGCCGGTTTGAGTTGTTGCACGTGCTCGACCATGGTCGAGGGCAACGCATATACGGACTGCCCGGCGCGCACCATCAGAGTCTTGGTAACCGCCAGCGTCAACGGCAGATGGATGGTGAAGCGCACACCGTGACCAGTTTCGGAAGCAACGTCGATACGCCCCCCCAGTGCGGTGATCTCGCTACGCACCACGTCCATGCCGACGCCACGACCGGAGATCTCGGTCACTTCGGTTGCTGTCGAGATTCCCGAGGTGAACACCAGCTGCATGATCTGTTCGTCACTGAGTTCTTCGCCTTCCTGCAATACCCCCTTTTCCAAGGCTTTCTGGCGGATGCGCGGAATATCCAGGCCCGCACCATCATCGCTGAATTCGAATAACACTTCATTGCTCTCCTGCCGCAACGACAACCGGATCTCGCCGATGGGTTCCTTGCCGGCACTTTCGCGTATCTCCGGCTTCTCCAGGCCGTGTGCGATGGCATTGCGCAACAGGTGTTCGAAAGGCGCGGTCATCTTTTCCAGCACGCTGCGATCCAGTTCGACCTCGGTTCCTGACAGCTCCAGATTGGCGCGCTTGCCCAGTTCCTTGCCGGTCTGGCGGACGATGCGATACAAACGCTCGCTGATGCTGGCAAATGGCACCATGCGGATATTCATCAAGCCCTGCTGCAAATCGCGGTTGAGATGCGCTTGCGCGGTAAGCGCCGCTTCGGTCTCGGCGAGATTCTTCAGCAGTACCTGTTGCACGGTCTGTACGTCGTGCACGGTCTCGTTCATGAAGCGCGTCAATTCCTGGAAGCGGGTAAAACGGTCGAATTCCAGCGGGTCGAATTTCTCGGCGCTTTCGCCGCTGACCGAGATTCGCGCCTGCATCTGGCCTTCCGCATGGATCTCGATCTCGCGCAATTGTCTGCGCAAACGACTTACACTGTCCGTCAGTTCCAGCACGCTGTTCTTGAATTCACGCAACTCCATTTCGGCGCGCGAACGTGCCACGCTGACTTCACCCGCCTCGTTGACCAGCCTGTCTACCGTATCGGAACGCACGCGCAGCAAAGCGGCCTGCATGGCGCGCTCGGCACCGATCTCCAGCGTCTGCGGCGTTATTGCCTGTGCAGCCTCCAACTGTTGCTGCTCGATCGCGGCCGCTTCTTCAGGCTGCGCGATGACCCCCCCTGTCGTTGCCTGTGGGCGTTGCAATTGCTCGATGGCATTGCCGATACGATCCAGATAGTTGTCCAGCTCGTTCCACAACTCCGCGTTGAACCCGGCTTCCGCAACTGCCTTATCCACGCGCCCCTCGACACGGTGCGTCAATTCACCAAGTCGCATCGCGCCTGCCATGCGCGCACTGCCTTTGAGCGTATGCAGGCTGCGTTGCAAATTGCGCCCGAGTTGCGCATCGTCCGGTTGTTCACGCCAGGCGCGTAACGTGCTACCGATCAGCGGATATATCTCGTGCGCCTCTTCCAGGAAGATCGGCAGCAATTGCTCGTCGATCTCATCATGCACGGAGCGGCCGCGCAGTTGAGATACAGGCTGTTCCTGATCCTCTGCCGGTTCCATTTGTTGCGGCTCTTCCGGTTGCAACGATAGCGCAGGAGTGGCCTCCGGCAACACAGGTTCTGAAGCAAGTTGCAGCTGTGGCGCTTCGACTTCGGCGAAAGGAGGTGTCTCAGGCAACTCGAATGCCGGTACCTCCACCGCAGATTCAAGGCCGGACAGCTCTTTGCTGGCCTGCAATTGCGCGATCAATTCCGGCTGCGGCTGCGGCTCCTGCCGTTGCTCGCGCACAGTCTCGCACATCTCGCCCAGTCGCAGCACCACCTGATCGATCAGGGCTATCTGTTGCTCGCTCACCACATTCGGCTTGTCGATGCGCTCTTCCAGCCAGAGTTCCAGTGCATATGCCAGCTCGGCGACCTGCACAAAACCCATGGTGCGATTAACGCCGGCCAGCGTATGCGCAGCGCGCATGAAGTCGTAAGTGACGAGGTGCGAATCGGTTTCGTGCAGCGCGACCAGGTGTTTCTGTAACGCATGTACGTGACTTGCCGCTTCTTCGGTTGCGATATTGAACAGCACCAGCGACAAGCTGACCGAACCGATCTCGACGGGCTTTTCTTCCTCACTTTCCGCTGCCGGGATCGCGACCTCTTCGACTGCATGTTCCGGTACGACCGCCCTGGCTTCGAGTTGGGGGATCTCTTTGCCGTTCTCGATGCAATCCGCCACTGTGAGCAGGGGTGAAGTATCGATGACTGCCGTCGTGCTGCCGCTGCTCAGCATATCCACCCAATGCTGGAACAATACTTCGGCATCGCCGATCATGTCGAGCAATGCCGGAGACGCCGGCTTGTTCTCCTGCAGCCACTTGTTCATGGCGCGCTCCACCGCCCATGCGACTTCACCCAATTCGGTCAGGCCGACCATCCGTCCGCTGCCCTTGAGTGTGTGAAAAGCACGACGCATGGTCACCAGAGGTTCGCGGCTGCCCATGTGCAGCCGACTGGTCTCCAGGTTTTCGCGCAGGGTCTCCATGACTTCGCGCGCCTCCTCAAGGAATACCTCCAGCAATTCTTCGTCCTCGCTACCGGTACGGATGGAAACGCCCGCAGGGATCGCTTCTTCTTCCGGAGCCGTGCTCGCACTACCGATCGATGCCCGCGCCTCGGTGATATCGTGCAACACGATACTCAGTGCGGCTGGATCGGGTTTTTGTCCGTAGGTAAGGCCGTTTACATATTCTTCAAGAGCACTGATCGTGGCCGCGACGACGCGCATCTCATTGGCCGAGGGCGTTTCACCATGCACGTAGCGCTCGGTCACCTGACGCAGTATGCCCATCAATTGCGCGGCGACATCCAGCGACAGGATATGCATCCCGCCCTGAACCTGGCTTAACAGATGGCCTAGCTGGGTTAGCTCCGACCGCTTGGCGGCATTGTTGAAGAATGCATTCAGGCTCTGCTCGATGTGCTGCAGATTGCCCTGCATCTCGGTGGCCAGCGGCGGCATCACTTCGCGCTGCTCCATCTGGCAATACAACGATATCAGGTTGGCAAGTTTGCTCACATCCTCCGGCAAGCGCATCAGGTCGGCTTGCAGTCGTGCACTCAGGATACGTGCCTGTTCGTGGAAACCGCTGCCCAGATGTTGATAGTGTTCGATACCGCTACTGAGCAGCAAGAGTGCCATCGCCATATCCATGGCGACCTGTTGCGCACGTTCCGGTTCGTCGGCCTGCAATGCGGCTGCGTGGATCTGTTTGCACAGGAACTGCAGCGTATTGCGATCCAGTTGTTCGGACAGGATATGCAGTTGTTCCATGTCTTTGGCGAACTGCTGGCAAGCACCACTGTCCTCAGCCACACAACGTTCCCAAGATTGTTCGGCCACATTGAGCTGCGCGCGCATATTGTCAAGCAGTGCGGCGGTCTCGCTCGGAGGCAGCGGACGCTCTTCAGGCAAGTATTCTTCCAGCGCATAGGTCGTCTTGATCTGCTCCACCATGTCACTTACGGTGTGGCTGCGCGTGATCAGATACAGCATCTCGCTGATGGCGCCTTCCTCATCGAACGCGCCGCCATCCGCCAGCGATTTCATTTTGAGGTCGATACGGCTGAGCGGTTTCTTTACACTCAGTTCGGGCGGAATACCATCATGGATCATGCAGTCGAGAAGTCCCAATGACACCCACCAGAAAGCACGTTGCTGGTTTTGCGGTACACAGGTGAATACCGTGCGCACTGCTGTCATCATCGCGCGCAATGCTTCCGTCGCGCCATCCTGGCGCAGCCATTTCAGCAATGACTGCTGGTATTGAAGTCGTGCCGCCTTGATGCGGGACGCCGCGTCCTCTGCTTGCTGCGGCTGCAACACTGCGGTCGGCAATTCGATATTGAGTGCGGGGAAGAAGAGATCCACGTCGAAGGCCATCTCCAGCCCGCGCGCCTGGAGTAGCTCCTGATACTCATAGAAAAGGCGCAGCGTGGCATTGGTCGCACCATCCGCCAGTGCATCCAGATAGTGCGTCAGCCCGAACAGGGCACGGCGCAGGGCATCGCGCCGCAACGCGCTGATCTCCTGTGGTTGCGAGAGTTCCTGCAAGTGTTTTTCCAGCTCTGCACAGAATACGACGAGACCATTCAGAGACAGCATCCGCAACACACCGCCAATGCGGTGCAATTCTTCTTGCGCATGCTTCAATGTCCGCAGGTCATTCCCTCCGGACGAAAAATAATCCTCAAGGTCGCGGCTGATATTGGCCAGCGAACTATCAAGTCCGGGTTTGACCGATAACAGCGGCAGCGGATTGAATTGCGCCTGCACTGTCGCCCTTTAGAGTTTAAAGCCCGACACGGAGCTATTCAGTTCGTTCGCCAGTCCTTCCAGCTCGGAAACGGAAGCACTGGTACGTTGCGTACTCTGGGAAGTCTGCTCGGTGATTTTCAGGATGTCGCTCATGGCATTCGCCACTTCGCTCGCCATATCGGTTTGTACTTGCGTGGACACCGAGATGCTGTTCACCAAGTCGGTCAGTTCGCGTGTGGACTTTTCGATCTCGCGCAACGCCTGGCCTGCCGCATCTGACAGTCTGGCTCCGTCGACCACGCCTTGCGTGCTCTTTTCCATCGCCGCTACCGCATCTTGCGTATCGCTCTGAATGGTCTTCACCAGCATACCGATCTGCTTGGTCGCCTCGCCGGAACGTTCCGCGAGGCGCTGCACTTCTTCCGCCACCACCGCGAACCCCCGTCCCGCCTCACCTGCCGACGCCGCCTGGATCGCCGCGTTCAGCGCCAGCACGTTGGTCTGTTCGGTGATGTCCGAGATCAGATCCACGATCTCACCGATCTCCTGCGAACTTTCGCCCAGGCGTTTGATGCGCTTGGAGGTGTCCTGGATCTGTTCGCGGATACCGTCCATGCCGGATACCGAGTTCTGCACCGCGCGCGCTCCACGCTCGGTAACTTCCAGCGTGCGTTGCGCCACTTCCGATGACTGTGCCGCACTACTGTCGACCTCCTGGATGGACTTGGTCATCAGTTCCACCGCGCCGCCCGCCTCGCGGATCTCTGCCGCCTGCCTTTGCGTCGCGCTCAGCAGTTCCTTGGTCACCGCACCGGCTTCGCTCGTCGCGCGGGCAACTTGCTGTGAAGCCGCGCTCACCCCCGCCACCAGCTTGCGCAGCTCGTCCGTGGTGTAGTTCACCGAATCCGCGATCGCACCGGTGATGTCCTCCGACACCGTGGCGCGTACCGTAAGGTCACCGTCCGCCAAGTCAGACAGTTCGTTCATCAGGCGCAAAATGGCGTGCTGGTTGTTGCGGTTGGTCTGCGCGGCTTCTCGCTCGCGGCGCTTCGATTCGTCCAGATATATCTTGGACAACAGCAACAGCAGCAGCAGCAGCATACCGCCAGAAAAGAACACCACGAAACTGCTAAGACGCGCGACTGTTGAACCTTCATAGTCGTTCACCAGACGTTGCACCGTCGACAGCGTCTGCTCACCCTCTTCCAGGATGCGCTTCCCTGCCAGACGCGAGGTCAGCACGTCGGCCGAGTTCGCCAGAATGAAACCCACCACCGACTGGTATCCCTCGAAGTCTTCCTTGAGCTGAACCACCTTCGGATCGCTCTTCGGCAGTTCGTTGAGCAATGCCAGAGCTTCCTGCATCTTGGGCTCCAGACCCGGCATATCTTCCGTGGAGGCCGAGGTCAGAATCATCTGCACGGCTCCGGTGATCTGCGCAACCAACAGGTTCAGACGGTTGGCTTTCTGGTTGTATGCCGCAGGCGCATGTTCCGCGACCGCATTCGCCAGATTCAGCAGTTCGCGCTGGCCAGCCGCACCGCGTTCCAGCGTCACCAGCAGGGGTCTGCCTTTTTCCAACGCATCCAGCAGGGTGCCCATCCGCTTCCAGTTCGCCAGCAACTCATCCAGCGAAGAACGCGCTGAACCTCCTGTTGCCGGCAATCCTTCATCGCCCTGGTCCAGATCCTTCAGGATGGCAGAGAATTCGGCACGTGTCGTTTCCAGCCCTTCGAATGCCGCCGAGTCGCCCGAGAAACTGGCCGCAGCGTCTTTTGCCAGCCGCTGCGACAACATCAGGAGCTTGGAAGCTTTTGCCACGTAGCGCGATCCGTATGAGGTGGCGCGGGTATCGACGTAAGAGAATGCAGCCGCTATGAACAGGAAAACCAGCAGTAGACCGCCAAGAACGCGCAGCTGCCTATCGAAGGATTGTTTGCTGAACCACGGGATCTGAACCGTCTTGATCTCATCCGCGCCCGAGCCACCTTTTTTGACGAAGCCTTTCGGCGCTTTTTTCAGAAAACTGAACGACGGTAACTTGAAAGCCATTTCTTTCCCCTCCCAGGCGTGTGCTACGCCCCGATCTGTAAGAATTCCGGTTGTTGCAACAATTGCGCCATTTCGAATTTATGCCATACCTGTCCGTTGCCATCGCGCAAGACAGTGTGCCCATCTTCTTCGCTGGCTTGCCATTCAGCTGCGTTGCGCAAACCAAGTACGCGCGACACCAGCAAACCCGCGTTGAAAGCGAACTTCTGCCCCGCAAGCAACACCCGGCTCTGTCCTTCATGGGGAGTAGGCGCTCCGCCCATATATATGGCGAGATCGACGATACTGAAAAGATTGCCGCGCACATTACCCACGCCGCAGTACCACGGCTTTGTCAGCGGAACGGGGGTCAGGGGCGGCAACGGCAATACTTCGTTGATGTCCGACATATCGACCAGCCAATGTTCCTTGCCCACCAAGACACCCAAAGTGGAGACAGTGCCGCCGCCGCCCTGTACCTGGGCTTGCAAACGATCCAGCACATTTTGCTGGAATTCTCGCAGATTGAAACGCTTCGACATGACGGACCGGGGTTCAGCCTAACGCGGCGATCTTGCTAAGCAATTCGTCTGCGCCGATCGGTTTGGTGATGTAGTCCTTCGCACCTTGGCGCATACCCCATATCTTGTCGGTCTCTTGCCCTTTGGTGGTGCAGATGATGACCGGGATGTGCTGCGTTGCCGGTTCCTGCGTGATCGCCCGGGTAGCCTGAAAGCCATTCAGGCCCGGCATCACCACATCCATCAGGATCAGATCCGGCAGCTCGGTCTTGGAGTTTGCAACTGCCTGTTCACCGCTCTCCGCATACACTACCTGAAATCCCTTCTTGCCCAGGATATCTCCCAGAACGTGGCGCTCCGTTGCAGAGTCGTCCACGACCATTATTTTCTTAATTGCCATAGTCCATTCCTTCGATTTGCTTGGTTGTGTGCATCATGACTGCTTCAATCAGGCTTTTCTTACTGAAGGGCTTGGTCAAGTATTGGTCCGCCCCCACCAGTTTCCCGCGCGCACGGTCGAACAGGCTGTCCTTGCTGGTCAGCATGACTACCGGCGTATCCTTGAATTCATTGTGATTCTTGATGAGCGCGCAAGTCTGGTAACCATCCAGACGCGGCATCATGACATCGACGAAAATGATGTCGGGTTTGTTGTCGACCACTTTGGACAAGCCGTCGAAACCATCCTCCGCCAGCACGACCTTGCAGCCCGCCTGCGACAGGAATATCTCGCCGCTGCGACGTATGGTGTTGCTGTCATCGATGAGCACCACCCGGATACCTGACAAACTATCGCCCACGTTCGCTATCCTTGTTTTCTGTCGATTCGGGATTCCGTATTGTAGCGGAACCGTTTTCCAGCCGCGATGCTACCGCATTTAACCTTGCGCGTTCAATGTTTCCGCGCCCTAACGTTTCCAAAAAGCGGGCGTGAACAGGATCAATACAGTGAATATCTCCAGTCGTCCGATCAGCATTGCCAGTGTACACACCCATACCTGAAAATCCGTCAGCACCCCGAAATTGCTTGCCGGTCCTACAACCCCCAGACCCGGCCCCGCATTATTGATGCAGGCGATCACGGCGGAAAAGGAGGAAACGAAGTCCAGCCCGCTGATAAGCAGCGCAAACGTCAAGGATGCGATACTCACGAAATACAGGAAGATGAAACCGAGCACCGCGAACACGATGTTGTTGGCCACGACCTGCCCGCCGATCTTCATCGGATTGACGGCCGCCGGGTGCAGCAACTGGACGAATTCGCGCCCGGCCTGCTTCACCAGCACGAGGGTGCGGATCATCTTGATGCCGCCGCCGGTCGATCCTGAACTGACTGTGATGCAACTCAACAACAGCATCCACATCGGCGCAAAGATCGGCCACTGGTTGAAATCCGTACTGACAAATCCACAGTCTGTCGCCACCGAGACCAGATTGAAGCTGGCATAGCGTAGTGCCGTCCAGAAACTGGGGTAGGTGCCCTGCCACCACAAGAACAACGCTATCCCGAGACAGCTGCTTAATATCAAGACCACCGTCGCTACCGCTTCCGCATCATGCAGATAAACCTTGAAGCTTTTGCCGCGCCAGGCGAGAAAGTGGGTTGCGAAATTGAGCGCTGCGATGATCATGAACACGATCAGCACGAACTCTATGGCGGGAGAATTGAAATAGCCGACGCTGGCATCGTGCGTGGAAAACCCCCCCAGACCCATAGCAGCGAAAGCGTGACAGATCGCGTCCAGCCAGTTCATCCCCACCAGCTTCAAGGAAACGATGCAAGCCAGCGTGATGCCCGCATACACCAGCCACAAGTTGCGCGCCGTCTCGGTGATGCGCGGCGTCAAGGCGGAATCTTTCATTGGCCCAGGCGTCTCAGCCTTGAACAATTGTCGTCCGCCGATGCCCAGCAGCGGCAACACCGCTACCGCCAGCACGATGATGCCCATGCCGCCGAGCCAGTTCAGTTCATGCCGCCACAGATTGATGGAGGGCGGCAGGTTATCCAGGCCGGTAAGCACTGTCGCGCCGGTCGTGGTGATGCCGGACATGGTTTCGAAATAGGCATGGGTGAAAGACAGCCCGTCGATCACCAGCAGCAGCGGGAACGTCGCCACGGCCGGCATCGCCGTCCACATCGCCACCACCAGCAGGTAACCGTGACGGATGGACAACTCTCCCTTGTAACGACGGGTCAGTATCCATAACACCACGCCCGTGCCGGCAGTCCACAGCATCGCCGTCAGGAAATCGAGCAATGCACCGTCGTTATAGATGATCGAGGTCAACACCGGCAGCACGTAGCTGACGCTGAACACAACCAGCATCAAACCCAGCGCATGCAGAACCGTAAGTGCGCGCCGCATCAGAAGAACCCGAGGCTGACCTGGAAGAGTTTCTCAACCTTCTTCACCATCTTTTTGTCGACGACGAAGACGATCACATGGTCTTCCGCTTCGATCACCTTGTCGTGATGCCCCATGATGACCACATCTCCGCGCACCAGTGCACCGATGGTCGCACCATTGGGCAGATCGATCTCGTCGATACGCCGCCCAACCACGCGCGAAGACTCGCGATCGCCATGCGCGATCAGTTCCAGCGCTTCTGCCGCACCACGCCGCAATGAATGTACCGCCGCCACATCGCCCTGCCGCACATACGCCAGCAGCGACCCGATGGTGACTTGCGCCGGTGACAGCGCGATATCGATCTTGCCGCCCTGCACCAGATCGACATAAGCACTGCGATTGATGAGAGCGAGCACCTTGCGCGCTCCTCCCTGTTTGGCCAGCAACGCAGACATGATGTTGTTCTCATCGTCGTTGGTGAGCGCGCAGAACACGTCGACCTCGTCTACGCTCTCCTGTTGCATCAGCTTTTCATCCGTACCATCGCCGTTCAATACCAGCGTGTTGGACAATTCTCCGGCCAGTCGCTGACAGGATTTTTTGTTGAACTCGATCAGCTTGACCTGATAATCCTGTTCCAGCGCCTTGGCCAGACGCCGCCCGATATTGCCACCGCCCACGATCATCACGCGCTTGGAAGGCTTGTCCATGCGACGCATCTCTTTCAATACCCGGCGGATATTGTCGGACCCGGCGATGAAGAATATCTCGTCGCCGTCCTGCACGATCGTGCCGCCCTCCGGGATGATCGCGCGATCATGGCGAAAGATAGCCGCGACACGCGTTTGCACCTGAGGCATATGCGTGCGCAGATAGCTCAACGGCTTGCCCACCAACGGTCCACCCTTGAATGCGCGCACTGCCACCAGCGAAACCTTGCCATCGGCAAATTCCAGTACCTGCAGGGCTTCCGGGAACTCGATCAGCTTGGTGATGTACTCTGTGAGTATCTGCTCGGGGCAAATGGAGAAATCGACGCAAAAGTTCTCCTTGCTGAACACCGCCTCACGATTCAGGTAATCGGTGGTGCGGATACGGGCGATGCGCGTCGGCGTGTTGTAAAGACTGGCCGCCAGTTTGCATGCGACAAGATTCACCTCGTCGCTCTGCGTCACCGCCAACAGCATATCCGTATCGGCGATTCCCGCTTGCTCGAGAGTAGAAGGATGCGCGGCATTTCCGGCCAAGGTGCGCAGATCGAGCCTGTCCTGCAATTGGCGCAATTTATCCGCGTCAGAATCGACCACGGTGATGTCGTTCGCTTCGCCAACAAGGTTCTCCGCTACTGTCGAGCCGACCTGGCCCGCACCCAGAATCAATATTTTCACGCTTCACCTTTCCATTTTATGGAACAACCCATGCTGGCGAACTGTTCAAGTGGGCCCTGACCGGTCTTCGCCACTTGCAACATGGCATCGAACAGATCGCGTGAAGCATCCGGCACTGCTTCTTTGCGCGAAGTGTCCAATCGACCGCGATATTGCAGTTCCAGCTTCGAGTTGAAGCCGAAGAAATCCGGCGTGCACACCGCACCGTAATCCCTGGCGACCTGCTGCGTTTCGTCCCATACATAGGGAAATGGATATCCGTATTGCTGCGCGACGAGCTTCATATTGTCGAAGCTGTCTTCCGCATATTCGGCAGGATCGTTGGACATGATGGCGATGCTGTTGACGCCGTGCTGCTGCAGTTCGCACACATCGCGGATAATGCGGTCGCGGATGGATTTGACGTAAGGACAGTGATTGCAAATAAACATCACCAGCAGACCATTCTTGCCCTGCGCGCTCTGCAACGTATGTATCTTCCCATCCACTCCGGGAAGCGCAAACTGGCGCGCCTTCCAGCCGAAGTCGCACAAAGGGGGCTGCAGACTGATCATTTCTACTCCCAAAGACCTGCGTTATTGTTCTGGACATTATATTATCACGCCCGTTCCGACGCCTTTGACCGACCATGTCCGCGCCCAGATTCTATTGCCCGCCCCCGCTTCCCCTCAGCACCAACTTCGAGTTGCCGCCCGAAGCTGCCCACCACGCCAGCCGTGTGTTGCGTCTGCGCGTGGGCGATGCAGTGCAGATCTTTGATGGACTGGGCAACGCACTCGACGCCACCATCAACGGCATCAGCGGCAAACACGTCATGCTCGGTAACTTACAGACCTTCATGGGGCAGCCGGAATCCAGCCTGCATATCAGGCTGGCGCAAGCCATGTGTACCAGCGACAAGATGGACTGGATCGTACAGAAGGCAACCGAATTGGGTGCGACCGAGATCATGCCGGTGCAAACACAGCGCAGCGTGGCGAAGCTCTCTGGCACCCGTGCCGAGAAACGTACCGAACATTGGCGTAACGTGGCGATCTCCGCCTGTGAGCAATGCGGCCGCAACACGCTACCGCTGCTGCCTGCTCCGCAAGAGCTGAATAGCTGGCTGAACGTAAGGCGTCAGACTCCGGGCAGCAAATTCATCCTGCTACCCGGCGGTGCCAGCAATCTTCATACACAACCCAAGCCGCAAGACAGCGCCACATTGCTCATCGGTCCGGAGGGCGGATTCACAACGGACGAGGCCAATGTCGCGCAACAAGCCGGTTTCATCCCAATCCTGCTGGGGCCGCGCGTGTTGCGTACGGAGACCGCCGCCATCGCAGGCATCGCTGCCCTGCAAACATTATGGGGAGATTTTAATTAGCTCCGCCAGTAAGAACCTGGCCCTGCGTCAACATCTGTACTGCCGATAAGTTGCTAGATGAGCCATAGCACGGCAAGATACGCGCATAGACCTGAAAGGAATTGAGATGCCCGCTGTTACCGCTCCCGTTGATTTCGTCGCCTGGTTCCGTTCCGTCGCTCCTTACATCAATGCGTTTCGCGGCAAGACCTTCGTCGTTGCATTCGGCGGCGAGGTAGTTGCGGACGGCAAGTTCGTCGAACTGACGCATGATTTCAATCTGCTCGCCGCGCTGGGAATAAGACTGGTACTGGTGCATGGCGCTCGCCCGCAGATCGAGCAGCGGCTGGCGCTAAACAACATCGAGGGTAGCTATCACCATGGCATCCGCCTCACCGATGCCGAGACCATGCAGTGTGTAAAAGAAGCCGTTGGCCGCGTACGATTCGAGATCGAGGCGTTGTTGTCGGTCGGCCTGGCCAATTCACCCATGGCCAATGCCGACATCCGCGTGGCTGGCGGCAATTTCATCACCGCACAACCCATCGGCGTCATCAACGGCGTTGACCTGATGCATACCGGCTGCGTACGCAAAGTGGATGTTGCCGCGCTGAACGACCGCATGGAGTTCGGCGAGGTGGTACTGCTGTCACCACTGGGATTCTCGCCCACAGGCGAGGTGTTCAACCTGACGCTGGAAGATGTCGCTACCGCCACCGCCATCGCACTGGATGCCGACAAGCTGATCTTCCTGACAGATACCGACGGAGTACACAACAAGGACAGCACCTTGCTGAAGGAGCTGACGGTCGCCGGGGCCATCAAGATACTTTCCGGCAGACGGAAATTGCCCGATGACGTGAGCTTGTTTTTGCCCTGTGCAGTGAAGGCCTGTGAAGCAGGCGTTGCGCGAACCCATCTCATCAGCCGTCACACCGATGGCTCGCTATTGCAGGAACTGTTCAGCGACGACGGGATCGGCACCATGGTGGTGGAAACCACGCTCAACACCCTGCGCGATGCGACCATCAAGGATGTCGGCGGCATCCTGCAATTGCTGCAACCGCTGGAAGCCGAGGGCATTCTGGTACGGCGTTCGCGCGAACTGCTGGAACGCGAGATCGGACGTTTCGTGGTGCTGGAACATGGCCATCGCATCATCGGCTGTGCAGCCCTGTACCCCTTTGCCGATGAAAAAGCGGCGGAGCTCGCCTGTCTGGCGATACAACCGTCCTACCGTGACCATGGTTATGGCGATGCGCTGCTCAAGCACATCGCCGCACAGGCAAAAACGATGAAACTGCAAAAGCTGTTCGTACTGACCACGCGCACCGCGCACTGGTTCCTCGAACGCGGCTTCAAGGAAGCGGATATCTCGCAATTGCCCGCAAAAAAACAAGGGTTGTACAACTACCAGCGGCGTTCAAAAGTATTCGTGATGAATCTTAAATGAGCATCCCGGTTTCACATGGATGTCATAATCCGTATATATCATTAACAAGTTGTGGAGATCAAAATGGCAAGAGTCGTGCAATGCGTGAAATTGGGGCGTGAGGCTGAAGGACTGGAGCGCCCGCCCTACCCCGGCGCGCTGGGACAGCGCATATTCGACAATGTCTCGAAAGAAGCCTGGCAGGGCTGGATCAAGTTTCAGACCATGCTGGTAAACGAGAATCGTCTTAACCTGGCCGATGCCAAAGCGCGCAAGTATCTCACCGAGCAGATGGAGAGCTATTTCTTCGGAGAGGGCTCGCAAATGCCTGCCGGATTCGTTCCGCCGAAAAATTGAATCAACCTGGCTGTAATTTGTTAGAGCGCTGAAACCTGCCCATGTCAAAAAAATTCCCGGCGCAAAATTTCCTGAATCGTGAGCTCGGTCTACTCGAGTTCAACCGCCGCGTTCTGGCACAGGCTGAAGATGCTTCTGTTCCATTGCTGGAGCGCTTGAAATACCTGTGCATCGTCAGCAGCAATTTGGATGAGTTCTTCGAGATACGCGTCGCCGGTTTGAAGGAACAGGCCAAGCTGGGCGGACTTGCCAGCGGCCCGGACGGGCTGGAGGCGACGCAGATACTCAAGCGCCTTTATACGCCGACGCACCAGCTCATTGCCAGACAGTATCAACTGTTCAACGACGAGCTCGTTCCCGCGCTTGCCGCGCAAGGCATCAAGTTCCTGCGCCGCACACACTGGAGCCCTGTGCAACAGGCCTGGGTCAAGGATTTCTTCCTGCGCGAAGTGATGCCGGTGCTCACGCCCATCGGGCTCGACCCCGCCCATCCATTCCCGCGCGTCCTCAATAAGAGCCTCAACTTCGCCGTCGAGTTGCACGGCAAGGATGCTTTCGGCCGCAATTCCGCCAAAGCCATCGTGCAGGCGCCGCGTGTGCTGCCGCGCGCCATCCTGTTGCCGCCGGAGATCTCCGGTTGCCCGCACGGCTTCGTGTTCCTTTCCTCCATCCTGCACGCCCATGTCGGTGAATTGTTCTCGGGCATGGAGGTGCTGGGCTGCTATCAGTTCCGTGTCACGCGCAACAGCGATCTGTTCGTGGACGAGGAAGAAATGAAGAACCTGCGTGTCAGTCTGCAAGGTGAATTGCCTCAGCGCCATTTCGGTGATGCGGTGCGACTGGAGGTCGCCGACAACTGCCCGCCTGCCATGTCAGACTTTTTGTTGCAACAGTTCGAATTGAAGGCGGAAGACCTGTACAGCGTGAAGGGTCCGGTGAACCTGGTGCGCCTGATGCGCATCCCGGATCAAGTGGCACGCGACGATCTCAAGTTCGCCACCTTTACGCCCGGCATGCCGGCCCTGCTGCAAAAGAAGGGCGCGGACATGTTCAAGGTGCTGCGCAAGAACGATGTATTGCTGCATCACCCGTACCAGTCGTTCAAACCGGTCATCGACTTCATCCAGCAGGCAGCGGCCGACCCCAACGTGGTCGCCATCAAGCAGACCGTGTACCGTACCGGAGCGGACTCCGAGTTGATGGAGGCGCTCATCGCTGCCGCCCGCGAGGGCAAGGAAGTGACGGTGGTGGTCGAACTGCTCGCCCGCTTCGACGAGGAAGCCAACATCAACTGGGCGGGACGTCTGGAAGCCGTCGGCGCGCATGTGGTGTACGGCGTGGTCGGCCACAAGACCCACGCCAAGATGTTGATGGTGGTGCGGCGTGAGGATGGAAAATTGCGGCGCTATGTGCACCTCGGCACCGGCAATTATCATCCGCGTACCGCCAAGCTCTACACCGATTTCGGGCTGTTCACCAGCAACGAAGAGGTTTGCGCCGACGTGAACGAAGTGTTCACCCAGCTCACCGGTCTGGGCAAGGCCAGCAAACTGAAACATCTGTGGCAATCGCCGTTCACGTTGCATACCAACGTGCTGGAAGCGATTCTTAACGAGACCAAATTGGCCAAGGATGGCAAACGCGGCCAGATCATCGCCAAGATGAACTCCCTGCTGGAGCCGGAGATCATCACTGCGCTCTACGAAGCATCGCAGGCAGGGGTGAAGATCGACCTTATCGTGCGCGGCGTGTGCGCCCTGCGCCCCGGTGTCGCCGGTCTGTCCGAAAACATCAGCGTGCGTTCCATCATCGGACGCTTCCTCGAACACACGCGCATCTTCTATTTCCGCAACGATCTGGCGCACGACCTCTATCTGGCCAGCGCAGACTGGATGGACCGCAACTTCTTCCGCCGCATCGAAGTCTGCTTCCCGCTACTCGACGAAAAGCTCAAGAAACGGGTGCTGGATGAAGGATTGAAGAGCTACTTGAAGGACAACGTGCAGGCGTGGGAAATGGATTGCAACGGTTTCTGGCACCGCAAGACGCCCGGACGCGCTGCCGAGTCCTGCGCACAGCAAGCGCTGTTACAAGAACTCGGAATGCCGTTCGTGCCAGCGGATGACTAGGGAAACGCCGATTTATTCCTCCGTTCGTGATGAGCTTGTCGAACCATGAATGGAGGAATAAATCGACTCAATGAGTTAACGCTAAAGCCCTTCGACAGGCTCAGGACGAACGGATTTAATCAGCGCCTACCTAGCTCTTCTTGGGCCTGCCGGTCTTGATCTTTTCCAGACCCGAGACGGCGCGTTTCAATTGAGCCGGGGTCAGCTTGGACAAAGCTTGCAGGCTGGCGCGCAACAACTCGCTCTTCTTCACATGCAGCCCGGATTGCAATGCTTTCTGTTTGAGAGTCGCGATCAGGTCGTAGTCAGCCTGCGGCATGGTAAAGCTGTCGCGCACCACCTTGACCTTGGCATCCGGTTTCTTTTCTTTTTTCTGCTTCTTCACCGGCTTGACGGCAGCTTTTTCCGGAAGATTTTTCTTCGCGGGGGCGGTCTTTGCGGCAGCGGTTTTGCGTAGTGTAGTCTTGGTCATGACAGTCTCCATGTGGGGATGTGGCGCAAACAGTATATACGGTATATCCTGCCGACTGATAGTGTAATAAACGGAGCGTGGAAGAGATGGATCTGATCCTGTGGAGACACGCCGAAGCCGCAGAGGGCACTCCCGACGATGCGCGCCCGCTCACCGACAAGGGGCGGCAACAGGCAGAACGCATGGCGCATTTCCTTTCGCGCAACCTGCCGCCGAACACACGCCTCATGGTCAGCCCGGCACAGCGGGCACAGGAGACCGCCATGGCGCTCAGCAAGCATTTCATCACCACCCCCAATATCGGCACCCATGCCACACCGCAAACCGCCATCGCCGCCGCTGGATGGCCTGCATTCGACGGCGCGGTGCTCCTGGTCGGACATCAGCCGTGGATGGGCGAGTTGGCCGCGTACTTGATGACCGGTCGTACGGAATACTGGAGTATAAAAAAGGGCGCCGTTTGGTGGTTCAGTCGGCGCGAACGCGAAGGTGATTCCCAGACCGTGTTGCGTTTGGTCATCGCGCCGGAACATCTGTAACTCTCAAAGGAGGCATCATGTTTGAATCTGCCGAACTCGGACACAAGATAGACAAAGCGACCTACGACGCAGAAGTACCCAAGCTGCGCAAGGAGTTGCTGGATGCGCAATTCGATCTGGCCGAGCAGGCCGGTTTCCCGGTCATCATACTGGTGGGCGGCGTGGATGGCGCCGGACGCGGCGAGACCGTGAACCTGCTCAATGAATGGATGGACTCGCGTTTCCTCCAGACGCATGGCATGGGCGATCCTTCCGACGAGGAGATGGAACGTCCCATGATGTGGCGCTTCTGGCGCGCGCTGCCGCCCAAAGGCCGGATCGGCATATTCCTCGGTTCCTGGTACACCTGGCCGATCCTGAACCGGGTGATGGGCATCACCAAGCTGGCCGAGCTTGACCAGAGTCTGGAGCGCGCCAAGAGCCTGGAGAAGATGCTGACCGACGAAGGTGCGCTCATCATAAAATTCTGGCTGCACCTGTCCAAAGATATGCAGGAGAAGCGCCTCAAGTTGCTGGAGAAAAATCCCAAGACGCGCTGGCGCGTCACCAAGCGCGACTGGGATCATTACAAACGTTACAACAAGTTCTTGACGGTCAATGAAAGCGTGTTGCGACATACCAGCACCGCCCAGGCGCCGTGGATCGTCATTGAAGGATCCGATGATCGTTATCGTAGCCTGACAGTAGGCAAAGTCATTCTTGAATCCCTGCGCAAACGCCTTACCGAAGGCGCGAAGAAAAAAAGCACCAAAGAAGCAAAAGTCCGGGCAGCGCCGTTGTTGCCTTCCATCGACAGGCTGAACATTCTGGAGACACTTGATCTGACGCAAAAGCTGGAGAAGAAAAAGTTCGAGTCCGAGCTGGAAAAATACCAGGGAAAACTGGCCATGCTGACGCGCGATCCGAGATTCAAGAACATCACCGTGGTTGCAGTCTTCGAAGGTAACGATGCAGCCGGAAAGGGCGGTGCCATCCGCCGCATCACCAGCGCAGTCGATGCGCGCCAATATCAGGTCGTCCCGACTGCCGCTCCCACGGAGGAAGAACGCGCACAACCTTATTTGTGGCGTTTCTGGCGGCATGTACCACGCAGAGGGCGCATCACTATTTTTGATCGCTCATGGTATGGGCGTGTACTGGTTGAGCGGGTGGAGAATTTCTGTTCTGAATTCGACTGGATGCGCGCCTACGGCGAGATCAACGAGTTCGAAGCACAACTCACCCGCCACCAGACCGTAGTCGTCAAATTCTGGCTGACCATCAGCAAGGAAGAGCAGCTTCGCCGCTTCAAGGCGCGCGAAAAGATCGGCTTCAAACGTTTCAAGATCACAGAGGAAGACTGGCGCAACCGGGAAAAGTGGGATGGCTACGAACAGGCCATCAGCGACATGGTCGATCGCACCAGCACCGAGGCTGCACCGTGGACGCTGGTGGAAGCCAACGACAAGAACTTCGCACGCATCAAGATCTTAAAGACCCTGTGCCAGCGCATCGAAGCGGCGATGAAGAAGCTCAAAGTGTGAATTTATAGGTCGGGTTTCGGCCCGACCTAACATAAAGATCGTGGTGGACTTATGCCCTATTTGACGGATTGCACCAACACATAGGGCCTCACCACCACCGCCCACACTTCGGCATCAGCGCTGTACCAGGCCAGTGCCTGCGCATCGGTCACGCGTGTCACCTGCCCTGCTTCCATCCACTGCAACACTTGTGCCTGGTTGTCTTTGGATATCTGGATGGCGACGTCGATCAGATCGAGCGCTTCGCTCACGAAGATGGCCGCGCCGCTGGCGAAGAAGCGCTGCAACTCCTTCCATGCGATGCGCGAGGTTTCCAGATTCAAGTTGATACGGTCTATTTCCTGCTGGCTCAATGTTGTCATCTTCAACAAACTTTCTGATTACGATCTCAACTATTTCAGGTAATTGTCTTTCACCCGCATGTAATGTTCGGCGGAATAGCGCAGGTATTTGATCTCGTCTTCAGTCAGTGCGCGAATGGCCTTGGCCGGACGGCCCATGTAGAGCATGCCGCTCTCCAGCGTCTTGCCCGGCGAGATGAGACTTCCCGCTCCGACCATCACATGATTGGGGATCACCACATCGTCCATGATGATGGAGCCCATGCCGATCAGGCACTCGTTGCCGATGCTGCAACCATGCAAGATCACCGAATGCCCCACCGTCACATAGTCACCGATGGTGAGCGGCGAACCCTCCGGCTTCTCTGTCGTCTTGTGCGACACATGGCCCATGGTCAAGTCCTGCACGTTGCTGCCGCGCCCGACCACGATGCGGTTCACGTCGCCGCGCAACACCGTGTTGCACCACACCGAGCTGTCGTCACCGATCTTCACATCGCCGATGACTTGGCAGGAAGGATGAAGATAGACGCGAGCGCCGAGGACAGGAGAAGTGTTGAGGTAGTTTGATATGGGCATAGTGTTTGTCTCAAAGCTGAAAAACAGATTCGCGCCCTTTGTTTCCATGGGCAATATCCGGCTGCGCGGCCGATTCTAGCGGACAGGCGACCCTCAGCAACAGTATTCCCTACTTTTTTCTCCGTTGCACCTTCTCCGGAAGCATCGTCAGTTCCACCTGATCCAGCCGCACGAAGGTAAAACCCTGCTTGAGCAAATAATCCAGCCCTGCGGACAATCCCTCGGCCGAATCTGAATCCGGCTTGTTCATGTGCGCAATGATCACGTCACCGGCCTTGACCCGTTCCATCCGTTTTTCGATGGCTGGTTTTTTCGCGGTCGCCCCTTCGTCTGCGTTCACGGAAAAGCCTGCGATCTTGTAACCCAGCTTGCCGATCTCACGGATTGATTGCTCGTCATATTCCGCCGTGGCGCCACGATACCAGTGCGGCGCAACACCGATGGTCTCCTCGATTGCGAGCGCGCCCTCGACGACCTCGCGGCGCAGGTGGATCACATCCGGCTCGCCTGGAATACCATAAACCTTGCGGCCTTTACCGATCACAGCCGGGATGTGCTTCTCACCGTGGTCTTCGACATCGAACAGATCGAGATGCGCCTTGATGATCTCCACCCCCTGCGGGTTCTTGTCCAGCCACTTCTTGGTAGCGAAGATGGTAGCCGGGATATGGTGATGAATGAGGTATTCGATTAGATCGTCGTCGAAGCGGCCGGAGCAAGCATCCAGCGTCAGGGCAAGGCGCTTGCCCACCTGCGGCGCTTCAAGCTTGTCATGTATCTCCACCAAGGCTGGCTCGGCCAGCACAGCCGATGGCAACAGCAGAGCCAGTAATAACAGAATTGGATGTTTCATGTATTTTTGTTCGGCATGAATTGCGAAGCTGACCCCGATTGTTCACTCGACACCCCCAGGAAAGTAATCTTTGCTATCGCTTTGGCATCAGCGCACGATTTCAAAAGCCCTATGAGTTTTTGCATTTCTCTCTCCTGCATTATCCGGTATGTGCTGTCCTTTGCTCGAATATCCGCATCGGCTAGAAAGTGCTGCAGGCCGTGGAAAGAAGCTGCCCTCAAACCTTCGAAATTTGTTGGGTCAGCGAGAACGCTTTCCAATGGCAGCGAGCCAGCCAATACGGCCTCCAGCTTGTTCGCGAGTGATTCGGCTTTTACCATATAGCCTTCTAACGTAAATTAGGCCGCATTTTGTTTGCCCACGAACTGCGCAATAGTTGAAATTTCGGTTTGCCATTCACTGACGGTATTTCCCTCTTCGGTCAGCGTGACGCGAGCTGCCAAATGTTTGCCGAAATCACCATCCAGTGAAAGCACTTGCTGAATAAAGCAGCGCTCGCCCTCTCGATAGATAATCCAGGCGAAGCGTGGATCATGAACTAGCGCAACAGATGCTGCACCATCAAGCAACTTTTTAAGTTCCGCGCGCCAAAAATTATCCAGCCAATCAATAGGCCCCAAGACGGGGTAACAGGCGAACTGTTCCATAAAGTCGCCAATGATGATTTCACCAAGGCGGACACCATCTATGTCGCTTTCTTCAAGGGGAAGAACTCGGATCGAAAACATGAGAGGCCTAACGTTTGAGGTAAGGGGCGCGTAGCCGGCTAACCGGCGGAGCGTCCCGCTTGAACGAAAGGTTATGTGATCGATTGATACTAGCCATTTGCCAGCGCTCGAATATGCTTTGAGATGGCCCGTTGTTGCCCCTGTACCAATGGGAAAAGAGCCCTATACATCTCCAACTGCTCTTCCTTGTGCCTCTTGTAGATAGCTCTTTCATTTTCGAGAAGCTTTCCATATTCCTCTGGTTGCTTATCTTGAGCCGTTGCCAGCAGCATGTGCTTGACTTCGAGGTGAACTTTCTCAATATCGAAGCTCGCTTGTTGCGCGTGAGCTTGAAGTTTGAACGTCTCGATCGCCAGCGGACCGTGCTGAAACCGAATTTCTTCGTTTTCTGCGAAGAGTTCTAACTTCCCAGCCGCAAGGTCAAAGTCTTGATGAAGCATATCCATTTGGGATCGAATTTCTGCCAACCTGGATGTATTGTCCTTATTAATACCTACGGCGCTCCAGTTTGTGATGGCTGACAGCCATACCGAGTATTTGGAAAAGTAATCAACTAAAGCTTGATGCTCTTCTGCCCTAAGGCTGAGCTTGGCCTGCAAAGAGAACTGAAGCTGAGTCTTTATCGACTCGACCAACGACGTGATTTCTTCAGTGTCTTCTTTCGTAGCAAGGTTCTTACCTTTCTCCTGAAAGTAGGATTTAAAGAATGCCAAGTAGAGAAGAAGCAACAGGATAAGTACTTCGAGAATGGTCTGCATAGGTTCGGTCGCTGGCATCACGCTATCATCGAGGTCACATAACGTTTGAATTAAGGGGCGCGCTTTATCGCGTCCCGCTTGAATGATGGGTTAGGGCGGGCAAAGTACGACGCGACGCCACCAGTGATTGCACCGACAAGACCGAAGGAAAAACCAACATTCCATACAGGAACAGGTGCGGACATGCCTAATGCTGCACCAACAAGGAAACCGATTAATGCGACTAACCACACACGGTTAAACCGCAAGTAACCTAGCAACGCCAGAACTGGGAAACCCGCAACCGCAAGAACAAGCAAGCCTACAGCTGCGCCAATGGGGATGGAAAAGAACAAATCGAAAACCGAGAATGAGGAAGCCGATGTAACGGTATAAACCAGTGGTGCGGCAAGCGGCGGAACCACTGCTGCCCTAGCGCAACCTGAAACAGAATTTTGGACAAGGCTATTCATGAGCCCTAACCCAAAGTAGACACCGCTAACGGTGTATATCCTATGAAAGTGCGGTGTATAAACTCGCCGCGTCTCTTGTAACAACCTGTTTTGATTGGATGCAAAATAATTTTCACCCCTGATTGTTCAGACAACTACACCTTCACTCTACCAACTTCCACTTCATCTTCTCCCCCGCCCTCAGCGGCACGAGGCGATGCTCGCCGAAGCCCACCGATGCAGGCATTTGCCACTCTTCGCGGCGCAAGGTGATGGTCTCCTTGTTGCGCGGCAGTCCATAGAAATCCGCGCCGTAAAAACTGGCAAAGGCTTCGAGCTTGTCCAGCGCACCCGCTGCCTCGAACGCTTCGGCATAGAGCTCGATGGCACTGTGCGCGCTGTAGCAACCGGCGCAGCCGCAGGCATTTTCTTTTGTGTGTTGTGCGTGCGGGGCGCTGTCGGTGCCGAGGAAGAATTTCTTGTTGCCGCTGGTGGCAGCCTTCACCAGCGCTTCGCGGTGCGTCTCGCGCTTGAGGATGGGCAGGCAGTAGAAGTGCGGGCGGATGCCGCCAACCAGCATGGCGTTGCGGTTGTAGAGCAGGTGTTGCGGGGTGAGCGTGGCGGCAATGGTGTCGGGTGCGCTCGTCACAAACTGCGCGGCGTCCTTGGTGGTGATGTGTTCGAACACCACGCGTAGGCCGGGCAGGTCTTTCAGCAGCGGCTGCATGACGCGCTCGATGAACACGGCTTCGCGGTCGAAGATGTCGATGTCGGCGCTGGTGACTTCGCCGTGCACCAGCAGCGGCATGCCGCAGCGTTGCATCTCTTCCAGCGCGGCGTAGGTCTTGCGCAGGTCGGTAACACCCGCATCGGAGTTGGTGGTGGCGCCTGCGGGATATAGCTTCACTGCATGCACCATGCCGCTGGCCTTGGCCTTTTTGATCTCTTCGGCCGTGGTGATATCCGTCAGATACAGCGTCATCAGCGGCTCGAACTTCATGCCTTGCGGCAACGCTTTCAGGATGCGCTCACGGTAGGCCACGGCCTGTGCCGTGGTGGTGACCGGCGGCCTGAGGTTGGGCATGACGATGGCGCGGGCGAATTGGCGGGCGGTGTCGGGCAGCACCGAGGCCATCAGCGCTTCGTCGCGCAGGTGCAGGTGCCAGTCGTCGGGGCGGGTGAAAGTGAGTGTGTTCATGCGAGTCATTTTATCCTAAACATCTACGCAGCCGGACGGTCGCACCGGCGCATGCTGCGCCGGATGGTTCGACAGGCTCACCACGAACGGTCAGTATGAAATCCACTATTCTGTTTCTTCCTTGAGCGCCAGCGCGCGCTGGTACAGCTCGTTCTTGTTCATACCGGTGATCTTCACCGCCAGTTGCACGGCCTGTTTGAGCGGCAGCTCTTCCAGCAGCAAAGCCAGCGTCCTTTCAGTGTCGGCATCCAAACCTTCGCGCGGCACGGCGCCCGACAGCAGCAATACGAATTCGCCGCGCTGGTTATTGGGGTCGCTGTTGAGCCAAGCCAGTGCCTCGCCCAGCTTGCAGCGGTGGATGCTCTCGAACAGTTTGGTGATCTCGCGGGCGAACACGATTTCGCGCTCGTCGCCGAACACGGCATGCAGGTCTTCGGTACATTCGAGGATGCGATGCGGCGCTTCGTAGAACACCAGGGTGTAGGGCTGCTCGACCAGCGCTTGCAGCGCGGTGCGGCGAGCAGCCGATTTGTTGGGCAGGAAACCAAAGAACAGAAAGTGCGGCGCACTCAGGCCGGAAGCAGATAGCGCGGTGACTGCCGCACTGGCGCCGGGAATGGGGATGACGCGGAACCCTGTAGCGCGCACCGCTTCCACCAGCACGGCACCGGGATCACTCACCGCCGGGGTCCCCGCATCGGTCACCAGTGCGACACTTTGCCCTTGCTGTAACAAGGCGATTATTTTTTCTGCCGCGCCGCGCTCATTGTGCTGATGCAGTGCCAGCAGCCGCGTCTCGCCGATGCCGTGGTGTTGCAGCAGATGCTTGGTATTGCGTGTATCCTCGGCGGCGATGGCATCGGCTGCGCCGAGTACCTCCAGTGCGCGCAGGGTGATGTCACTTAGATTTCCAATCGGGGTGGCGACTACATATAATGCGCACTCCAATTTTTGTTTGACTCCTGTATGCAACGTTTCGCCTCGCTTCTTCCACTTGCTTCATTGTTGTTCGGATCACTATACGTGAGCGCTCCGGCCTGCGCCACTCCGAATGCACCCGCGACCGCTTCGGCTGTGGCTGCCGCTTCTTCTACCGCCGCATCTGCGCCAGTGGCTGCCTCCGCGCCTGTCGCAACCGTGCCCGCCGTACACCCCGTACCGCATATCGCGCTGCTTTTGCCATTGAAGTCGCCTGCCTTCGGCAAGGCCGCCGATGTCGTGCAGCAGGGATTTTTTGCCGCTGCCGCCAAAGAGACGAACGGCCTGCCGATACGCGTCTATCCCTGTTCGGATGAGAGCACCGAGATCGTCGCGTTGTATCAGCAGGCGCTGCATGCCGGAGCCGTAGCCGTGGCCGGTCCGCTCACGCGCGGCGGTGTGGCCGCACTCGCAGCGAATCCCGATCTGATGACACCCACGATCGCGT
>Ga0265314_10000582_pt1 | contig 45932 bp, 47 predicted proteins | sample 4126metaG_FD_203106 | JGI IMG/M metagenome (GOLD analysis project Ga0265314, IMG submission 203106) | Rhizosphere microbial communities from Carex aquatilis grown in University of Washington, Seatle, WA, United States - 4-1-26 metaG | ecosystem: Host-associated > Plants > Roots > Rhizosphere >... | reverse complement strand
ATAGACTATTTGGCGAATCTGTGCCATAACTGCGCGGAGTGTTATTACGCTTGCCAGTATGCTCCGCCGCATGAGTTTGCGGTGAATGTACCGCAGGTATTTGCGGAGATCCGGGCGGAGTCGTATCGAAAATATGCGTGGCCGGGTTATGTGCGGGTGAGTGCTTGGCTGGCGGTTGCGATAGGACTGATTGTGATCGCGCTGCTGGCGGGCGGGGGCTCGGCGGAGGGCGCGAATTTCTATGGGGTGATTCCGCACGGGGTGATGGTCGCCACGTTTGGGATCGTCGCGGCGTTGATATTCGCGGTGCACGTTATGGGATTGCTGCGGTTTTGGGACGCGGGGTGGCCGACGCTCGCCGCGGTGATCGGGGCGGCGCGCGATGTGCTGACTCTGAAGAATATGGACAGCCACGGGGCTGGGTGTACTTATCCGGGCGAGCACCATTCGGGGGCTCGGCGGCGTTTTCATCACTTCACGTTTTACGGATTCATGCTCTGTTTTGCGTCGACGACTGTGGCTGCCATTTGCCACTTCGCGGGGCATGTCGCGCCGCATCCTTACTTGAGTTTGCCGGTGGTGTTGGGGACGCTGGGCGGCGTTGGGCTGCTGATCGGGCCTGTCGGACTCTACTCGCTGAAGCGGCGGCGCGATGCTGCCATCGTCGATGCGAAACAGGACGGGATGGATGTTTCGTTTCTGGCCCTGTTGTTTCTCACAAGTCTCACGGGGCTGCTGCTATTGGTGTTGCGCGAAACTTCGGCGATGGGGGTGCTGCTGCGGATTCACTTGGGGATCGTGTTGGGATTGTTTTTGACGCTACCCTACGGGAAGTTCGTGCACGGCATCTACCGCTCGGCTGCTCTGGTGCGCTCCATGCTTGAAACTGCGCGCGGTAAGCACTAGCGTCGCGATCAGGCCCATCAAGCCAGCGAAAGAAAGCCACAGACCGGGCATGGCGCGGTCTCCCGTTGTGTGGATAAGGTACGTCGAGATGGCGGGTGTGAAGCCGCCGAAAATTCCTGTCGCCAGGCTGTAGGCGAAGGAGAAGCCGGAGACGCGCACGTTCACCGGCATCACTTCTGTTAGGAAGACGACCATGGCTCCGTTGTAGCTGCCGAAGATCATGGAGAACCACAGGCCCGCTGCTAACAGGCGTTCGAACGACGGGGCGCTGACTAGCCACAGAAGCACAGGATATGGCGTCACGAGAGCGATTGTCGAGAACAACAGCAGCAACGGGCGGCGGCCTACTTTGTCGGAGATGGCGCCGCTGATGGGCAGGAAGCACAGATTCGAGATGCCTACGCACAGGGTCACCAGCATGCTCGATTTCGCGGTTAGATGCAGGACGCTGCTACCGTACGTTGGCATGTAGGCGGTGATCAGGTAGAACGTCACGGTGGTGGTGATCGACAGCATCATTCCCAGGATCACCAAGCGCCAGCTGGCCATGACGGTGCGCCAGATTTCCGCGGTGCCGGGGTGATGTTTGCGGGCGATGAACTCGTCGGTTTCGGTGAGCGAGCGGCGTAGAAGAAATAGGAACGGGATCAGCATGGAGCCGATCAGCAGTGGGACGCGCCATCCCCAGCCGGCCATTTCTTCGGGGCGCAGAACCGCTGAGAGGGTCAGGCCGATCAGGGCGGCGAAGATTACGGCTACTTGCTGGCTGCCGGATTGCCAGCTCACGAAAAATCCTTTGCGGCCGGGGGTGGCGATTTCCGCGAGATACACGCTGACGCCGCCGATTTCGACTCCGGCTGAGAGTCCTTGGACGAGGCGGCCCAGCACGACTAGCAGGGGCGCGAAGAAGCCGATGGTTTCGTAGCCGGGCATGATGCCGATGGATAGAGTCCCGACGGCCATCAGCGCTAGCGTCAGCAACAGGCCTTTGCGGCGGCCTTGGTTGTCGATGTAGGCGCCGAGGATGATCGCGCCCAGCGGACGCATCAGGTAGCCGGTGCCGAAGGTCATCAACGACAGCATCAGCGACGCGTATTCGTTCTTGGTGGGGAAGAACGCGCGGCCTATGGCGGCCGCGTAATAGCCGAAGACCATGAAGTCGTACATCTCCAGGAAATTGCCCAGGGAGACACGAATCACGGCGCCGATTTTGGATGCTTGTTTTATGACGCCAGTTTACTTCTTTTTCGGGACGGTCAGGCTTTTGTACACCGAGGTCACGAAGTTGTCGGCGGTGCCGAAGCCTTGCTTGGCGCTCCAGCGGGCGTCGTAATCCTTAGTCCAGCCAGCGGCTTTGATCTGATCGAGCGTCATGCCTTTTTTGATGCCGTTCTGGATGCGATCGCGGATAATCGTCACCATGTCGCGGAATTCCAGCACGTCGTATTCGTCGCAGATGCGGCCGTGGCCGGGGATGATGTAGGTGCCGCCTTCTTCTTCGTGCTTGGGAATCGCGATGTCGAGGATGTTGTTCAGGGCGTCGATTTCGCCTTGGATGCTGCCGCCGCGCTCGAGATCGATGTAGGGATAGCTGGTGGTGACAAAAATGTCGCCGGTGGCGACGACGTCGGAGCGGCGGAAGACGACCAGGCTGTCGCCGTCGGTGTGGGCCGCGGGCTGCCAGCGGGCTTCGATGGGCTCATCGTTAAAGTGGAGCTCGTTTTGGCCGGTGACATACGTGATGGTGGGCCACGCACCGAAGGGAGCCGAAGCGGTCTGGCCGGTGGGGGCGCTCATGCGGTTCAAAACATTTTCATGCGCGATGATCTGGGCGCCCGCGGTCGCGTCGGTCAAGTTGCCGGCTACGTTCGCACCGGTGATGGTGACGCCCGCGCGGCGGACAGCGTCGTTGCCGCCGGTGTGATCGGGATGCATGTGGGTGTTGATGATGTATTGGATGGGCTTGTCGGAAAGCTTGCGAATCGCGGCGATCAGCTTGTCAGCATTCTGCGCGAGGCCGGTATCGACGACGACTACGCCCATATCGCCGATCTGCACGGCGACGTTGCCACCGGCACCTTGCAACATATAAACGGCGCCTTGCACGTGGATCGTGGTGATTTCGGTATTCGCCGGCGCCGCTTGCTGGGCTTCGATCGCGACTGCAACTGCGAGAATGGCCGCGGCCGTTAAAAGTGTTTTCTTCATAAGATCTCCAAATCTATTTTTTCGCGACAGCGGCTTTCAGCTTCGCTTGATATTCCGGGTACATGGTTTCGGCGCCGCCCAGCGCCGCCTCCAGCGGGATGTTAAATTTATCCGCGTATTCGTGGAGGAACGGATTCTCGCCAGGCAGGTAATGAGGCACGGCGCCGCGGGGGCGAACAATTTCGACTACGGGGGAGCAGGGATACACCCAATTTTGGCCCTCCGGAATCACCTGGTTAAAATCCTGCGTCTTGATTAAGGGCTCGGTCAAATAGTTCGGGTCGGTCACGATGCTCACGTGGGTAAAAATATTTCCATGGCGGATGAAGTGTTCGACCAACGTAGCTTGATCGCTGACGGGGAGCCCGTTGCGGCGGACCCAGCCTTCCTTCATATGCGTGGTGTAGACGGTTAGAATATTTCCTTCCCACTTGCCGGTGGAAAAACCCATCCAGGTGTGGGCAGCGCCTTCGGGCGGATGCGGGCGGCCGTCCATCCAGATGGTGCGGTTCTGTTCGTAATTCTGAATATACTGGCGGATGGCGATTACGCGCTGCGATTGCGGGTCGCGTTCCTCCCAGATACGAAGCTGCAAGGGGCCGCGGTAAATATAGGACGCGACGTGAACCTGGCACTGGTGCTCGGGGACGGTGAGGCGGGAAGCGTCCCAGCTCAGCGCAAACTCGCGTGCGGCGGCGTTGATGGGGAGGCCGGCGAAGTTGACGAGTTCAGGGCCGGGGATGCGCTCCGGAAAATCTTCATGCAAAAGGGGAGCCCAATTGCCGGATAAGTCGAGTCCGGGAGAGGGCGCAATGGAGCCGGCGGTTTGCGCATAGAGCGCGCCCGCGAACACTATTGCTAAAACAGCGCTTGGCATTGTCACTTAATTCTTTGCCTGAGGCGAAGCGGCCATCTTCTGTTGATATTCGGGATACATGGTCTCGGCACCGCCGAGGACGGCGTCGTGCGGGAGTTTGAACTGATCCGCGAATTCGGTCATGAACGGATTCTCGCCGGGCATGTAACTGGGTACGGCGCCGCGCGGACGGTCGGCTACTTCGACGACGTAAGAACACGGATACAGCCAGTTCTGGCCTTCCTGCACGATCAGGTTGAAAGTCTGGGTCTTGATCAAGGGTTCGGTGAGATAGACGGGGTCCGTCGAGATGCTGACGTGGGTCAGCAGGTTGCCATGGCGGATGTAATGCTCGACCAGCGTGGCGCGATCGCTTATCGGCAAGCCGTTGCGGCGGACCCAGCCTTCCTTGATGTGCGTGGTGTAGACGGTGAGCATGTTGCCTTCCCACTTACCGGTGGAAAAGCCCATCCAGGTATGCGCGGCGCCTTCGGGCGGATGCTCGCGGCCATCCATCCAGATGGTGCGGTTTTGCTCGTAGGTACTGATGTATTGGCGCAGAGCGATGATGCGCTGAGATTGCGGATCCTTCTCTTCCCATATGCGGAGGTTGAGCGGGCCGCGATAGATATAGGACACGACGTGGACCTGGCACTGATGTTCCGGCAGAGTGAGGCGCGAGGCGTCCCAACTGAGAGCCCACTGGCGCGCGCCGTCGGTGATGGGGAGTCCGGCGTAGTCGACTAGAGGCGGTCCCGGGCCGCGCTCGGGTTGATCTTCATGCACGATGGGCGCCCAATTTCCGGAGAGATCCAGGCCGGGCGCGGCGACGAAAGCGCCAGCGGTTTGGGCTCGCAGCGAAAGGCCGGCGAGCATGACTGTCAGTAAAGTGAATCCAACTCTGCGCATGCGATCCTTATTTCTTCATTTCTTCGCCGATGTGGCGGCGGACATGTTTTTCATTTTCTGCTGATATTCGGGATACATGGTTTCGGCCCCGCCCATCGCGGCTGCGAGGGGAATGTGATACTGATCCGCCCATTCATGGAGGAACGGGTTTTCGCCGGGCAAATAGTTGGGTACGGCGCCGCGCTTGCGGTTGCCGAGCTCTTCGACGTAGGTGCAGGGATACAGCCAGTTCTGCCCTTCCTGCGAGACCAGATTGAAATCCTGTGTCTTGATCAGGGGTTCGGTGAGATACACGGGATCGGTGGCGATGCTCACGTGAGTCATGATATTGCCGTGGCGAATGAAGTGTTCGGATAGCGTCGCCTCATCGCTTTCCGGCAAACCGTTGCGGCGCACCCAACCTTCTTTAATATGGGTGGTGTAAACGCTCAGGATATTCCCTTCCCATTTGCCTGTCGAAAAACCCATCCAGGTGTGAGCGGCGCCTGCGGGCGGATGCGGGCGGCCGTCCATCCATATGGTGCGGTTCTGCTCGTAAGTGCTGATGTATTGATGGATGGCGATGACGCGCTGCGACTGCGGATCTTTTTCTTCCCACACGCGCAGGTTCAGCGGGCCTCTATAAATGTAGGGCGCGACGTGGGCCTGGCACTGGTGTTCGGGCAGCGTGAGGCGGGAGGCGTCCCAGCTTTCGGCGAAAAGCCGTGCGCCGTCGGTGATGGGCAAGCCCGCGTAATTCGCGAGTTCGGGGCCGGGAATGCGTTCGCCAAAATCCTCGTGAATCACGGGCGCCCAGTTGCCGGATAAATCGACGCCAGGGGAGGCGATGAAAGCGCCCGCCGTTTGCGCAGACGCGGAAAGGCCCAACAGGGCAAGCGCCGGCAGCAGGACGAGCGTAATCTTGTTCACTGTGATTCTCCTCAGTAAAGACGGACCTAGTATAACGAGCCATCCCGAAGACGCGCAATATCGTGCGCAATGCGTATTCGCGTAGTACGCTAACGGCATGTCCTTTAGCGAATGGGCGGTGCTGCTGGTGATGTTGGTGATCGTGATTTCGGGATTTCGCGTGGCACGGGAGTATGAACGAGCCGTGGTGTTCCGGCTGGGCCGCTATACGGGTCAGCGCGGACCAGGTTTGTTCTGGCTGATTCCGCTGGGCATCGAAAACGAAGTGCGCGTCGGGCTGCGCATCGTCACCAACCCGATCGAGCAGCAGGAGACGATTACGCGGGACAGTGTGACGGTGAAAGTGAACGCGGTGCTGTGGTTTCGTGTCAGCGATCCGGAGAAGGCAGTCTTGACCGTGGAGAATTTTAGGGTAGCAGTGCAGCAGGTGGCTCTCACCAGCCTCCGCAACGTCATCGGCCAGCATGATCTGGATGAAGTCCTGAAGGAGCGTGACAAGATCAACACGCTGCTGCAGAAAAACGTAGTGGAAACCACGACTCCGTGGGGCGTGACCGTCGAGTTATTAGAGATGAAGGACGTGGAGATTCCGCAGGATATGCAGCGGGTGATGGCCATGGAGGCGGAGGCGATGCGCGAAAAGCGCGCGCGCATCATCAAGGCGGAAGCGGAACTGGAGGCGTCGCAGAAACTGGCAGATGCCGCGCAGTTGATGGTGGGCAATCCGGCCGCGTTGGAGTTGCGGCGCATGCAAATGGTTTCCGAAGTCGGCGCGGAAAACAACAGCACCACCGTGATTATGATTCCCGCGGACTTCGTGCACATCGCGGGAAGCTTGTCGAAGTTTCTGGAGGGGAAAGGAGCAGCGTAGTCACTGCTGGCCGTATGGCTGTTGAAATGCTTCTATGCTTGACGTATGTTGCCTTTTCGAAAAATTCTGTTTCCGGTGGATTACTCCGAGCCTTGCAAGGCGATTGTTCCGTATGTCCAGGAAATGCGCGATCATTTCGAGTCGGAATTGGGGTTGATTCACGCTTATGGGCCGGAGGCGCTGGCTTACAGTCCGCTGCCCATTACCGATCCACAGTTGCCGGAAGAGGCGCGGGCATTAGCGGAGGAGCGTCTGGCGGAATTCGCGCGAGCCAATTTTCCAGGTCTGCATGTGGAATTATATTCGGGGATCGGTGAGCCGGGGGCGATCATCCACGATGTGGTGAAACACCAGGGCGCGGATCTGGTGATGCTGCCGACGCACGGGCGCTCACCGCTGCGGCGGTTTCTGCTGGGATCGGTGACGGCCAAGGTGCTGCACGATCTGACGGTGCCGGTGTGGACGGGGCATCCGCTGCGGCTTCCTTATAAGTCGATCCTGGCGGCGGTGGATAGCAGCGATGAGGCGGAAACGGTGATCCGCGCGGCCGCGGCGTTTGCGGAGAGCTACAAAGCTGAGTTGTCGCTAGCGTATGTGATGGAGATGCCGCCGGTCAGCATGGAGACCGCGTTCGGGCCGTACCGTGACGATTTCATGGCGGCGGCGGACGCGCGGCTAGTCGAATTGAAGAAGAAGGCCGGCGTCAAGGCGCCGCACACTGTGCTCGATGGACCGGTCGCCGACGCGATCCGCGACGAAGCTCTGCGTGCAGGAGCCGGCTTGATCGTCACTGGCCGCGGCGAGGTATACGGCACTTTCAGCCGCTTGTGGTCACATCTGTATCCGATCGTCCGCCATGCTCCCTGCCCGGTTCTGAGTATTTGAGCGCGGGCAAGACTGGGGAATTCCACGCACGCTTGCGTAATGGCACGCAGGCGCGAGTACTGCACGGGGCTTCCAAAACCGCTTTTCATTGCGCTTGCAGATGGAACCGCGAGTGCACTAGGGACGGCGCGGTCATACATACAAGCCCCTGAGGAGGCGTCATGGAAGTCAAAACCGAATTCGGCTCTTTGAAGCGATGGGAGAAGGGTGGCGTAAGCACCATCAGCGCGAATCCCAAGCATTACGTGTTTTCGAATGTGTTCGAGGTAGCGTCGAAATCCAAGCCTTACGAAAAGGTTGCGGTCGGGCAGAATCTCAAGTACGCGCTGGAAGCGGTGCGCGCCGAAGGGACATCTCCCTGGTTCGCGGCGAGTAACGATGAGGCAGCGATCGTCATGGACGGGGACATTGAGATCCATCTGATCAAACCGCTCCAGCCCCTCGTTCCGGCAGGCAAGGAAGGCGCGATCCGTCTGAACGCAGAACCCGAGGGCAAGAACATGGGTTGGATGAGGGTGAAGCGAGGCCACATGGCTCTGCTGCCCAAGGGTGCGGCGTACCAGTTCCGCAACCAAGGGGAACCCGGGGTGATGCTGCTGCAGACGATCAAGGGCGACCTGACGGTAGAGAAGTGGGCGGAAATCTGTCAGACGGTGTAAAGGGACCAGGAGAAATTTATGAGCACAGCAACATTAACCGGCACAACAGTTTTGAGTGCGGCTCAAAACAAGTTAGGGTACGAGTCATTTTCGATCGGCAAGTTCACTTTTGAACGCGACGAATATTTCGCGCACATCATTTATCCGGGCAACCGCCACATCATGCCCATCGAGGCGTTTCTGCGCGCTTTGATGCGTGACGTAGCGTGGGGCTTCTTCTACGGCACGGTCAATTTCGACAATGTGTTCGGCACGATCAATCACTATGGGACCGTCGAGATGTACATCGGTCTGAATAACTTCGCGTACCGCAGCAGCCACCGCGAGTATGTGGAGACTTTCCAATCCAAGGATCTCAAGAAGTTCTTTGAGACGATTCTGGCGAATTGGACCAATGAAGGCTTCGATCCGTTCGCCGCGCCCGAGGAGACAGGCGAGGCTTACGGCCCCAAGCATGGTGATAATTTGAAAGCGATCCAGCGCGAACGGCTCGCGGCCAAACGCTTCGTGGGGCTTCCGGGCGATCTGAAATTGCGCAGCGACGCCGACGGGCAACCAGTGAACCGCCAGTTTACCGATGTGTCCCAGGAGAAGCCGGAGTTACACCCGGAGCCGGGATTTGAAGGCGAAGTGCATGCGGTGAATCTGTTCGCTTATCTGTCGCGCTCGGATGTCACCTGGAACCCATCCGTGGTTTCCGTGGTCCACGACAGTTTGCTCTGTCCCACTACGGAGGAGCACATTCTGCCGATCATTCACGGCAACGATCGCGTGGAGTGGTTCGTGCAGTTGAGCGATGAGATCATCTGGGACGTGGAAGACAAAATGACGGGCGCGCCGGTTTGCAAGGTGACGATGAAGGCGGGCGATGTGTCGGCGATGCCGGCCGATATTCGCCACCGCGGTTATTCGCCGCGGCGGTCCATGCTGCTGGTTTGGGAGAACAACGACGGGACGCTGCCGCAGCGCTACGCGAGCGGTGAGTTTAAGCCGTACCCCGTCGAGTTCTGAAGTTTGGGGGTAGGTTCCCCTCTGAACCTATCGGGCAGGCGATTGGCCTCTCCTGCGCAGCGGCGGTTCCTCCGGGCGCCGCCGTTCCCATCGGTCATTAATAGGTAGAACAGGAGGTCGAGTTATGTTCCGCTGGTTGGCGGCAAGCGTTTTATTCGCCGCTAGTGCAATGGCGGCGGACGTGGCTGATGGCCGCGTTACCTATAACGGAGATGTGCTGCCGATCTTCGAAAAGAATTGCATGGGTTGTCACCGTCCCGGGCAGATCGCGCCGATGTCGTTCCTTAACTACGAGACCACCAGGCCATGGGCGGCACAGATCAAAGCGGTGGTGTCGGCAAAGAAAATGCCTCCGGCCGTGACGAACCCGCACTACATCATGCTGACCAAGGACGATGGGCTGACGCAGGCTGAAATCGACACCATCGTGAAGTGGGTGGACGGCGGCGCGGCGGAAGGCACGGCTCAGCCGGCGCGGAAGAAGCCGGCTAAGTAGACTGGCAGTTACTTCCCGCGCAAACTTTTGTACACCGCTTCGACAAACATGTCGGTGGTCCAGCGGCCCGTAGTTGAACCGTAGCGGGGATCGTAGTCGGCGGTGGGCTTGGCGGCTTTTACCTGATCGAGCGTCATGCCGCGTTTGATCATGTCCTGGACACGATCGCGGATGATGGTGATCATGTTCTGGTAGTAAGCGACGTCGGCGGCATCGCACAGGCGGCCGGTGCCGGGGACGATCATGGTGCCGCCTTCTTCTTTAGCGGCGGGCACGGCTAGATCCAGAATTTGATTCAAGCCATCGATGATCCCTTCGATGCCGCCGCCGTGGGCGAGATCCATCACGGGATAGGAATTGACGTTGAAGATATCGCTCACCGCGATCACGTCGGAGCGGCGGAAGAACACCATGGTGTCGCCGTCGGTATGCGCGTTCTTGACGTGGATCAACTGCACGGCTTCGTCGTTGAAGAACATGTCCTTGCGCCGGCCGAAGTAAGTGTCGGTAGGCCATTGGTTGAAAGGCGCGGCGGGCTGGGCGCCATCGGCTTTGCTCATGCGATTCAAAACTTCCTGGTGCGCGATGATGGCGGCGCCTTCGCGGATGTCGGTATCCATGCGCGCAACGTCGCCGCCGGCGATGGTCACGCCGGCTTGGCGCAACTTGGCGTTGTTGCCGGTGTGATCGGGGTGAAAGTGCGTGTCGACGATGAAGTGGATGGGTTTGTCGGAGAGCTTCTGGATCGCGGCAAGCACTTTGTCGCCCATGTTGGCGAGTCCGGTGTCGACTACGAACACGCCGTCGTTCCCCACTTGCACGGTGATGTTTCCGCCGGCGCCGTAGAGCATGTACACATTGCCGCGAATGCGCTGGGTGTGAATTTCGCCTTTGGGCAATTCGGGAATGGGAGCCGTCACCACGGTCGAAATCTTCGCGGCGAGAGCGTACGGTTTGCCTTGCACTTTCGCCATGAATTCGGGATACATGGTCTCGGGGCCGCCGCGGGTTATGTCGAGCGGCAGGCCGGCTTTGTCGGCAAATTCTTTTAGAAATTCGTTGGTGCCCGGCAGATGATGCGGGACTAAACCTTCGGCGCGCTCCACTTCTTCGGCGACTTCACAAGGATAGGGCTCCAGCTCCTGCTGGGGCGCGGCTTGCCAGTTGGTAGTGCGGATCAAGGGCTCGGTGAGATACACGGGATCGTTCACTACGTGTAGCAGCGTGAGGAAATCGCCGTGGCGCATCCAGTGTTCCGTCATGGTCGCTTTATCGCTGCGCGGGGTTCCATTGCGGCGCAAATAACTTTCCTTCAAGTGCGTGGTGGTCACGGTGAGCATGTTGCCTTCCCACACCCCTGTCGAAAATCCTTGCCAGGTATGGGGCGCGTCTTCGGGCGGATGCGGGCGGTCGTCCATCCAGATAGTGCGCTCCTGGGCTTGCCAGGAAACGTGGGTGTGGAACGCAATTAATTGCTGGGTGTCCCGGTCCACTTCTTTCCAGAAACGCAAATCGGACGGCCCGCGGGTTCCGTAATCGGCGGGATGCGGACGGCATTGCCATGCGGGCAAGGTGTGCAGGGACGCGTCCCAGGCTTCTTCGCGCAGGCGCGCGGCGGCGTTGATGGGGAGCCCCAGGTCGTCACCGATGGGCGGGCCTTGACCACGCTCCGCGCCGTCTTCATGCTGGCGCTGGCCCCATTCGCCCACCAGATCGAATTGCGCAAACGCCGGCGCCGCTAGCAGGGCGGCTAAAAGGAGGATCAAGTACGTGGTCTTCATATCACACCTCAAACAAGGATCGCGCGGCGATGATGCCACATCGCGCTCATCAGCGTCAACCACCAATCGGAATAGCCGGAACCGCGAAGGTTTAGGCGTATACTATCTTATGCAAATGCGGACCATTTTATTCTGCGCGCTGCTGGGCGTGCCCGCCGTGGCACAAGTGGACTTCACGGGCCAGTGGGAGTCGCTCTATCACGAGGACGCTCCCGAACGCCTGCCGGGGCCGGAACTGGGCGACTACCTGGGCATGCCGCTCAACGACGCGGGGCGCCTGCGTGCCGATAGCTACGACGCAGATCGCATTTCCGTCGTGACCGAATATCAATGCCGGCCGCACAGCGGCGATTATTCGATGCACGGCCTGTCGAGCCTGCGCATCTGGCGCGACATCGATCCTGCTTCGCAGAAGTTGATCGCCTTCCGCACGCATACCGGCTTCATGGCGATGGAACGGACGATCTGGATGGATGGGCGTCCGCATCCTCCCGAATATGCAGATCACACCTGGCAGGGTTTTTCGACGGGCGTGTGGGAGGGCAACATGCTCACTATCACGACCACGCACTTAAAACCTGGCTATACCAAGCGCAACGGTATTCCGAGCAGCGACAAGCGTGTGATCACGGAACATTGGACGATGCACGGAAACTACATTACTGTCGCGGTGATCGATGACGATCCGGTGTTTCTGGCGGAGCCGCTGATTCGCAGCTCCAACTGGGTGCGCGATCCCAACCAGCGCATCGCGCCTGCGTTCTGCGAGCCTGCTCCGGAAGTGCCGGTGGCTGTGGGCACGGTTCCGCACCATTTGCCGGGGACCAACATGTTCTTGACGGAAGTCGCCGACTGGTACGGGTTGTCCGCGGACGCGACGCGCGGCGGTCCGGAGACGATGTATCCGGAATACCGGCTGAAGATGGGCAAGCCGCACTCGGCGCCCAAAGAGCACTGCGAGCGTTTCTGCGTGTGCACCACGTTGGCCGATTGCCAGCTTCGTCCGCGCCAGTAGGAAGCATGAAAATATTCCTTCTTCTCGGTATCGCGGCGATTTGCCTCTATGGTCAACCGCAGCAGAATTTCGACAACGCGCAGATCCACACTCTGCCGGTGCAAGGCAACGTTTATATGCTGGTGGGGCCGGGCGGCAACGTCACGGTGCAAGTGGGCAAGCAGGGCGTTTTGATGGTGGATACGATGTTCGCGCCGCTAGCGCCTAAGATCATGGCGGAGATCCGCAAGCTGTCCGACGGTCCGCTGCGCTACATCATTAATACGCACGTGCATCCGGACCACGTCGGAGGCAACGAAGCGATTTTCAAGATGGTTCCGGCCGATCCTTCGCAGCCCGTGAATATCATCGCTCACGAAAATGTATTGAATCGCATGACCACGCCGGTGACTGGAAATGAAACTCCGCAATCGCAACCGGGTTTGCCTACCGATGAGTATTTTCGGCCGTTTAAGGACATGCACTTCAATGGCGAGGCCATTATTCTGTATCACGAAGAGAAGGCCCACACCGACGGCGATACCGTCATTCTCTTCCGCGGGTCCGACGTGGTATCGACCGGCGATATCTTCACGCCCGAGGGGTATCCGTTTATCGACATCGCGCGCGGCGGCAGCGTGCAGGGCGAGATCGCGGCGCTGAATCACATTTTGGAGCTGACGGTTCCCGCCGATAAACAAGAAGGCGGCACCTATGTGATTCCGGGCCACGGACGGCTGTGCGAGGAGGCCGATGTAGTGGAGTATCGCGACATGATCACGATCGTTCGCGACCGCGTACAAGACCTTATGAAGAAGGGCCGGACTCTCGAACAGATTAAAGCGGCGCGGCCGACGCTCGATTACGACACGCGCTACATCGCGAAAGACAGCTTCGTGAAGGCCGACGCTTTCGTCGAAGCCGTCTACAAGAGCCTGGGGGAAAAGTAGCGATGCGCAGCGCTCTCTTCGCATTGCTTGCAATATGCGCGTATGCTCAGCCCCGGCCGGCGGCGGCTCCGCCCAAGTCCGCTAAGGAGGCCGCACCCGTTGATCTCACGGGCTATTGGGTTTCGATCGTCACAGAAGACTGGCGCTGGCGCATGGTGACGCCGGTGCGTGGAGACTTCGCCAGCATCCCGCTGAACGCCGAGGCACGCAGAGTGGGCGAGGCCTGGGATCCGGCTAAAGACGAAGCGACGGGCCAGCAGTGTAAAGCCTACGGCGCGCCGGCGATCATGCGCATTCCGGGGCGCATTCACATCGCCTGGCAGGACGACAACACTTTGAAGATCGATACCGATGCGGGCACGCAGACGCGCGTCTTTCACTTCGGCGTGGCGCCGCCGGCGAACGTGCAGCCTAGCGTGCAAGGCTACTCGATCGCCAAGTGGGAAGGCGCGGGGCAGCCGCTCTCGACTTTGAATAATGGAGGCGCTCCGGGCGCGTTGCCGCCGGGAAACTCGGGGCGTTCGCTCGAAGTATTGACCACGCATCTTCGCCCCGGATACTTGCGCAAAAACGGCGTTCCCTTTAGCGCGGACGCGAAAGTGAACGAGTATTACGACTATCACAAGGAACCGAACGGCGCCGAGTGGATCACCATCACTACGGTAGTGGAGGACCCCACTTACCTCAATACCAATTGGGTCACCAGCACCGACTTCCGCAAGCAGCCCGACGCCACCAACTGGAATCCTGCGCCTTGCACGGCGCGCTAGCTTATGGCCGCAAAAGACGACCGCGAAGTGCACGGGTTCCCCGCTTGGCTGCAATTGGTACGCGCCTATAACTATATCGAGGCCCGAATCTCGACGGATCTGCGCGGCGCCGATCTCACGCTGGCGCGCTTTCACGTGCTGGTAGCGCTGGCGAAGCACGGACCGATGAGTCAGCAGAAGCTGGCGGATCATTTATTGGTCACGAAAGGCAACGTGGTGGGGTTGATCGATAAGTTGAGCGCACGCGGGTTCGTCGAGCGCCAGTCGTCCGCCGCGGACCGCCGGGTGAATTTGCTGCGCGTGACGCCCGCCGGCCGCCGTATGGTGGACCGCACGCTACCGCGGCAGATGCAGTTGATTGCCAACCTGATGCAGCCGCTTAAACCGCGCGAGGCCACTTCCCTCAAATCCTTGTTGAAACGTCTGCGCGCGGTTGACACGGCATAAGAAGTCGTTTATACCTAAACGATGGCAAATTTCCGCCCTTTGAAAATCATTGGCCTCCTTGCGCTGCCCCTGCTCTTGAGCTTCCCGGTGTTCGGCCAAGCCGATTTTGCGGGCGAGTGGGTGCCTTTGTTTCACGAGGACTTGCCGGAGCGGCTGCCGGGCCCCGAGCTCGGCGACTACATGGGCATTCCGATCAATGCCGCTGCCCGATTGCGGGGCGATAGCTACGATCCCGATCGCATTTCGGTAGCGCAGGAATACCAATGCCGGCCGCACGGCGGCGACTATTCCATGCGCGGATTATCGAACATGCGCATCGACCCGATCATCGATCCGGTGACGCAGCGCCTGGTGGCCTGGCATACGCGCATGAACTTTCAGGAAATGGAGCGCACCCTGTGGATAGACGGCCGCCCGCATCCGGCAGAGTTAGCGCCGCACACCTGGCAAGGATTCACCACCGCCAAGTGGGACAAGAACATGCTCAACGGGTACACCACTCATTTGAAGGAAAGCTATCTGCGGCGCAACGGGCTGCCGCGCAGTGACAAGGCTACTTTCACGGAGCATTGGATTCGCCACGGAAACTATCTCACCGTGACGACTACAATCACCGATCCGGTTTTTCTCACCGAGCCGATGACGCGCAGCCAGACCTGGATTCTCGATCCCACGCAGAGGATGGGGCGCGATATTTGCGAGTACGGTCCTGAGGTGCCGAAGTCGCGTGCGGATTATGTGCCAGCGCATTTCCCCGGGACGAATCCGTTCCTGCACGAAGTCTCGGATTGGTACGGTCTACCGAATGAAGTCACTCGCGGCGGAGCGGAAACGTTGTATCCGGAATATCGCCAGAAGATGCCCAAGCCGGAGCATCCCAAAGAGGCCTGCGAGCGTTACTGTGATTGCGGAGCGGCGGGGAATAATGCCTGTCTGCTGGATGCCAAGCGCCGCTAAGGAATTATATGAAAACGATTTTCAAATTTGTGTTAGCGGTGCTGGTAGCGACCGCGTTTGCGGCCGCACAGGCGAATCCAGATGCGGCGCAGCTATCCATGTATCCGGTGCAGGGAAACGTTTATATGCTGGCGGGCGCGGGCGGAAACATTACCGTGCAGGTGGGCAAGGAAGGCGTGCTGCTGGTCGATTCCGGGCTGGCGCCGATGGCGGCCAAGGTGATGGCGGAGCTCCGCAAGCTGACGAACGCGCCAGTGTTCTACATCATCAACACCCATGTGCATCCCGATCACGTAGGCGGCAACGAAGCTTTCGCAAAGAGCGGCGCGAGCGGCGATGTCTCGAGCAACGGGCGTGTGGAGGGCGATCAACCGCTGCGCATCATCGCGCATGAGAATGTGCTGAACCGCATGACCAAGCCGACGGGTAAAGAAACGCAGCCCGCGCAATTCGGATTGCCGGAAGACGAATACTTCACGCCGTTCAAGGATCTTCGCTTCAACGGGGAGGCGATCATTCTGTATCACGAGCCCAAGGCACACACCGATGGCGACACCATTGTGCAGTTTCGCGGCTCCGATGTGGTGAGCACGGGCGACATCTTCACGCCCGGTGGGTATCCCTTCATCGATCTGGAACGCGGCGGCAGCATCCAAGGTGAGATTGACGCGCTGGATCACATTCTGGATCTCACTGTTCCGGGACACACGCAGGAAGGCGGCACCTATGTGATTCCGGGACATGGCCGCATCTGCGATGAAGCTGATGTTGTCGAGTATCGCGACATGGTTGTGATTGTGCGCGACCGCATCCAGACCATGATCAAAGAGGGCAAGACGCTCGATCAGATCAAGGCCGCGAAGCCAACGCTCGATTACGATACCGAATACGTCACGCCTGCAAGCTTCGTGAAGTCCGATCAATTTATCGAGTCGATTTACCGCAGCATCACGGGGAAATAATCAATGAAACGCGCACTTTTTCTATTTGTACTCGCGGCGGCGCTACCGGCTGTAATGCCCGCGCAAGGCCGCGGAGGTCCACCGCCGCCGCCGAGACCGGCGCGCGAGGCCGCGCCCGAGGACTTGACCGGTAACTGGGTTTCGGTGGTCACCGAAGACTACCGCTGGCGCATGGTGACGCCGCTCAAGGGCGACTCGGCTAGTGTTCCGTTGAATAAAGACGGCCTCAAATTAGTAGAGGCCTGGGACCCCGCCAAGGACGAAGCCGCGGGCCTGCAATGCAAGTCTTACGGAGCGCCGGCGGTCATGCGCGTGCCCGGACGACTGCGCATTTCCTGGATCGACGATAGCAATTTGAAGATCGAGGCTGACGCCGGAACGCAGACGCGCACCTTCCATTTCGGCGGCACACCGCCGCAGGGCGCCGCGCCGTCGTGGCAAGGCTACTCGGCGGCACGTTGGGAGCCTGGTCCAGCGCGCTCCGGCGGCTTTGGCCTGGGGACACGCACCGAGGGAACGGAATCGCGCAGTCTCGAAGTGGTCACGACGCAGCTTCGCGCCGGTTATTTGCGCAAGAACGGCGTGCCTTATAGCGACAAGACCAGCGTTACCGAATACTACGATCGCTTTGACGAGCCGAATGGCGACCAGTGGTTCACCGTGACTACGGTCGTGACGGATCCGGTGTATCTGAGCATCCCGTTTGTGACCACTACCGATTTCAAGAAGGAACGCGACGGCGCGAAATTTACTCCGTCGGCTTGCACGGCGCGCTAGTTCCCTAAGACGAACTTCTGAATTCGTTTGCCGTCTTCGACCTCGCCGGTATAGACGTTGCCTTTGGAATCGACGGCCACGGCGTCGATCCAATGCAACTGCCCCGCGTAGCGGCCGTTGCCGCCGAAGGAGCCGGCGACGGTGCCGTCTTGGCGATTTAGAATCCACACCATGTTATTGGTTCCGTCGGCCACCAGCAGATACTTCTGCGTGGGGTCGTGGGAGAAGGCGAGGTTGTAAACGGTCCCACAGGGGGGATCTTTCAAGCCCCAGATGCCGCCGCAGTTCGGGCCGCGCGATTGCGTGGAGGGGTGCACAAAGAAACTCGTCACGAACTTTCCTTGTTTGGTGAACACCTGAATGCGGTCACTGCCGCGCTCGCAGACGTACACCAGGCCGTCTTTTGAAACGTGCGCGCAATGCAGCGCGGGGGCAAACTGCTTTTGATCCGGAGGCGGTCCCGAGGCATCGTAGGGCGGTGTGGGATCGTTATCGATCTCGCTCAAGGGAATCCCATGGCCGCCCCAGCCGCGTTTGAAGACGCCGTTATCCATGTCGTAAACCAGGACGCGCTTGTTGAGAAATCCGTCGGTGATATAAATCTCGTGCGCGTCCTCGTCGAAATCGAAGGCGGCAATGCCCGGCGGGAAAATTTCGGTCTGCTGATTGTTCTGCTTCACCTGATCGGCGGGCACTTTGGGGCCGCGATGCCCGAAGTCCCACAGGAGTTTGCCGTCACTGGAAAATTTGAGGATACTATCGCCTGCGGCCTGCCCCGAGAGCCAGACGTTGCCTTGGCGGTCAACAGCTAAGGTTTGCAAACGGCCCGGCCAACCAGGAACGTATCCGGGACCGCCCCAGGCTTTGAGTACATTACCGTCGCTGTCGAATTCCAGTACTTCCGGACCAAGTACGCAGCACTCGGCGCGCGGCGGATTGGTGGCCGCACCCAGCTCATCCGGCCGGGCATCGGACTGGCGGTTCAGTACCCAGATGTGATCGTCTTTGTCGATATAAATATCGACGATCTGCTGCATGCTCCATTTGTTAGGGAGCCGCTTAGGCCATGCGGGGTCCACTTTATAGATGGGCGCGTTTTGCGCGGATGCCGCCGGAAGAAACCCCAGAGCCAATATCCCCACCGCCAGAATTGGAATTTGCATCCTTACTAATATGCCTCAACCGGCTGCCGACGTAGAACCGCCGACCCGGGCACGTACTGGACCATTTACCCGGTTTCATTGAGCGAATAGGGCTATCTTTCGATACCCCCTCGCTGTATACTGTGAGAAAGTTACAGTCCTAGGGAAAGCGAGGGTGACGAACTTCACATGTGGCAACAAGCTCGACGCTTCTGGATTCAGGAACAGGGGCAGGACCTTACGGAGTTCTCGCTATTGCTGGCGTTTGTCGTCTTGGCGGCGGCGGGGATCTTTCTCGTGAACGCGAATTCGCTCAGCGGGATTTGGACGAGCGCGACTAATCTGGTTGGCCAAGCCAACAACACGGTTCACACTTCCTAACTGGCCTCCGCGGTAATGGTGTCTCCGCCCTGCGGGGTTGACACGTTTGCGACGCCGGTGGGACAATACGCGGCGGGCGGGAGGTTTTCATACATGACAAGTTTTAGAACCAGGCTGCTGATTGCCATGACGGCTCTGCTGCTGGCGATTCCGCTTCTGGCGCATCACGGCGCCGCGGCTTTCGACGTTACCAAAATGGTGACGGTGAAAGGAACAGTTACAGATTTCCAATACGTAAATCCACACGTGCAGGTTTACTTCGACGCCAAGAACGACAAAGGCGAACCCGAAAGTTGGCAGGGCGAGCTTACGGCTCCCAATAAGCTTTCGCGCGCTGGTTGGACCAAGCGCACGCTTAAACCGGGAGACACGATCACGGTGACGGGCAACCCCGCGGTGAACGGCGCGCACACACTGTGGATCCGCAAACTGATCGGCCCTGACGGCGAGTCCTTGCAACTTTTCGAGGACTAAAATGGCGCGAAGTTTCCTATCCGCCCTGCCGGCCGTCGCCCTGACGTTTGCTGGAGTTTTGAGCGCGCAAACGGCCCCGCCGGCGGCTCCCAGTAAGCCCGCGCCGAAGCATGATCTCACAGGAGTTTGGATGGCGCGCAATCCCGCCGCGATCCGCGCGTTTGCCGGAGCGACCTTTACCAAAGAAGAGCCGGAGATGACGCCCTGGGCGCTGGCGAAATACAAGGAAGCGAAGTCTTCGAACGGCGGCCAGTATACGCTCGACACCACCAACGATCCGGTGGTTACAAAATGCGACCCGCCGGGCGTCCCGCGCGTCTATTTCCATCCTTATCCGTTTGAGATCGTCAACGCGCCCAGCTACATGTTGATGCTCTACGAATACGACCACATGGTGCGGCGGATTTATACCGATGGCCGCCCTATTCCCGAGGACCCAGATCTCAGTTGGATGGGATCGTCGGTCGGCCACTGGGATGGCGATACGACTTTCGTGGTGGATACCGTGGGATTCAATGACAAGACTTGGCTCGATCGTCTGGGCCACCCGCACAGCACGCAATTGCACGTTACCGAGCGTTTCCGGCGCGTGGACATGGATCACATGCAGCTCGACTTCATTCTGCAAGATCCCAAAGCCCTGGTGAAGCCGTGGACAGCGACCTTCTATTACGAGCTAAGACCCAAGTGGGAGCTCGGCGAAATTTCCTGCTCCGGGGATTACCTGGACTTCAAGAAATTCGAAAAGTAGATGCCCACTCGCACTGCGCTTCTGGCGTTCGCCCTGCTGGCCGCCGCGTCCGCTGTGCAGGCGCAAAAGGGCGGGGAGCCGGTCTATAAAGTAGATCCTTTCTGGCCCAAGATGCCCTTGCCCAACAAGTGGATCATCCAGGGCGTGCCCACCATGGTCACCGACAAGGACGATCACATTTGGGTGTTGAACCGTCCGCGCGACATCAATCCGGATGAGAACGGCGCAGCCGCCAAGCCGCCACGCACGGATTGCTGCATCGCGGCACCGGCCGTGCTGGAATTCGACACGGCTGGTAATTTGCTGAAATCCTGGGGCGGTCCTGGATACACCGATGGCTGGCCCGCGCAAGGAATCGCCCGTCCCGGCGCGGCCGCCGAGCACAACATTATGGTGGACCGTGAAGGCAACGTGTGGATTTCCGGCAGCAGCCAGGGCGACAGCATCCAGAAATTCACCGCCGACGGCAAGCTGCTGTGGGATTTCGGCCATCGCGCCGCGCGTCCGCCGGCCGCTCGCCTGGCGGAGAACAATCAGCAAACGGAAGTGTTCCCGGGCGGGATTTTTTTCTTCGACCTGGACGAAGGCGCGCGCGAGATCTATATTGTCGACGCCAAGCGCGTGCTGGTTTACGACTACGAAGGAAAGTTTAAGCGCGGCTGGGGCGGCCATGGCATTCCGCTGAGCGAGATCGACAACAATCCCACGCCTGCGTACGACACCACTGGCAATCCGCCGGATCAGATGCAGTTCGCGCCGGCGCTGCATTGCGTCCACTTCGCGGTCGACGGGCTGGTTTACGTCTGCGAGCGCGGCAGTGACCGGGTACAGGTCTTCACCAAGCAAGGCAAGTTCGTCAGCAGCTTTTTCGTGCACCCCTCGACGCCCTCGCGCGGCGCTGAATGCGGCGGTCCCGGCAGCCAGCTCTTCGGCATGTGTGGAACCATCTACAACCTGACCTTTTCGCACGACGCGGCCGAGAAGTACGTGTTCCTGGCCGACGGCACCAACGACAAGATCTGGATTCACGATCGCAAGACGGGCGCTGCGGCGGGTTCGATCGGCGATAACGGCCGCATGGCGGGGCAATTCCACTGGATCGACGCTATCGCCATCGATTCGCGCGGCAACCTTTATACCGGCGAGGTGGATACCGGCAAACGGGTGCAGAAATTCATCCTTACAAATAGCGACGGCAAGGCCCGCCCGCGTCCCCACGAATAACTTTTCGAGAATTCATAACAAGTGGGCCGGTGTCGCGCGCGGTTTCGCTTGCGGCTCAGAACGCAAGTATACGTTTACTTCTTCGAGCGATCCAAAAAATCCTGCGAATGCGTGGTTCAGATGCGCCGGACGCCGCCGCGATTGGCGGAAGTCGCGCGCTCGAAATTGGTCCGTGAAAGAAATGACGGCGGTGCCCAGAGGCCGGTATTCGTGCGTTCCTTGCGCCCACGCGAGGCCGGGCTCAGGATCGATCCACAGCGCGAAGCCCATGCCTTCATTATGAAGACGCCGGCCCGCCGCCGCGAGCCGCTTGTTCCAGCACTCGCGCTGCACGGGCGGGGTTGAACACTCCGCAAGTACAGAAGCGCGTCATGCAGGCGGCCGCCTGCTCAGGCGTGCGCCGGCCTTCCTTCACCCAATCGATCATTTTCTTGGCCAGCGAGTGGCTCACCATGCCGTGCCCGCACATGGTTGAAAGCGTCAGGACCTCAGCGTTCGGCAGTTTTTCAGTCTTTCCTTCAAATCCTAGCGAGTAGCCGACGCTGTGGCGCGGAATTCCCGCGGCGAAGCAGCATTGCTCGGCGCCATCGACGGAAGTGGAGATATTGATGCTCAGACCCAGGTCCGCTTGCTTGACGGTCTTCACGAAGTCTTCGGCAGCCACGCGGTTATCGAACACCGCGGCGACGGTGGTCAGCGCATTCAACCCATCGATCACGGCCTTGAAATCGAGCGTGGAATCGCGCTTCCAGTGGGCCAGCGGATTCATCTCACGCGACGGGCGCAGAGCGCCGCCGTGAATCGCATCGCCCAAGTTCACGGGCTTGAATGACACGGCCATTTCCAAGAACTGGCGTAGCTTGGGCAGCGCATCTACATCGTTCTTCCCGCGCGCGCACATGGCGAAGACGATGTAGTCGTCCGCGAAACTAGGCGCCGGCCCGAAGCGATGCAGGGTGTTGGTCATGCAGTCACGCGCCCCAGCCCGATATTCGTTTTCGCGCGCTGCGGATGATAGCCAAGTCTTTCCAGAATCGGCGCCACAACGTTCTCTTCCCCATCGGCATCGCAACGCGCGCCCACGCCGAGAGCCACCACGGTGTCGATCTGCTTTTCGACGTCCCACACCAGGCGGATGATTTCTTCGGCGCGTTCCACAGGAACTTTGATTTCGATGATCGCCGAGAGCACCTTTTCGTTCATGATATCTTCGCGGATCGTGCCGGTGGCGACATCGCTCATTAGCGATGTGACTGGATTGCGTTTTTCAAAGGCCACGCCGGCGCGTGCCAGCGCCCAACACATGGTTTGCAGATCGCGGAACCAGACGCCGACTCCGGGCCGTCCGAACTCGATGGTGAAGCCCACTTCTCCGGCCTTGACGCGTCCGCTGACGTCGTTGGTTTTTACTTCTTCGGTGCCACGCCCGTGCACTCCGGTTGACTCGTGGGGCACGCGCGGATCGGAAAACGCACGCCGCACCGTGCGCGGCCACACCAGTTCATCGGGCGCAAACGCAGCGGTCGGGCACACGTCAGGCTCTGGGTCGAAACGCAAGCGCAGTGTTTGAAAAACTTTACGCAGCGTACGGACGAAAGTGGGGTTTAGATGTTCCTGGCTGAGACCGTTGTAGCAGGCGTAACACTCCACACACTCGTTGGAGTTGACCGTGGCGCGCCGCTTCACCGGATCGATGTAAATCGCTCCCACCGGGCAAACGTAGGTGCAATTCCCGCACGCGACGCACTTGTCAGGATCAATCTTCATGCAATGCGCTTAGTAGCGTCGATCTTCAAAAACAAAATGGCCGCAATCAAGCACAGAGCGCTGGTGATGAAGAACGGCGCATTCCATCCGTAGCGAGTGGCCGCGTAAGTCACGACCGCCGCCGACATGGCGCCGCCGACGTTGCCCAACGTGTTCATCACCGCTGAAACCGAGCCTGCGAAATCGCCGCCGATATCGAGCGGAATCGCCCAGGAAATGCCCACGGTCCATTCGAGACCGAAGAAAGCCACGCAATAAAACGCGACGGAAACTCTGGGATCGTGCGTCAGCACCGCTGGAATTGTTGCAGCGGCCGAGAGCAGAAATCCGGCGATGGCCACCCAGCGCCGCGCCAGGTTGACGTTGCTGGTGCGCCGCAGCACTCGATCTGAAAACGTGCCTCCCAAGAGATCGCCCAGCGTCCCCGCGAACAGAGGAAGACTGGCGTACAATCCCATTTTTGCCAGTGTCATGCCGCGCGAGTCGTGCAGATACGTCGGAAACCAATCGTTATAGACGTTGAGATTGAAGTTGTAGCAGAAGTACATCACCGCCAAAATCCAGAGATTGCTGTGCGAGAGAATTTTGCGCCAAGGAATGTCAGTGGAACGCTTGCGGCCGGAGCCGATCAGCTCGCGCTCGGCCTCATTGACGCTGCGATGTTCTTCCGGCGTATCGCGATAGTAGAAATACCACACAGCGGACCACACCACGCCCAGCAATCCGAAAGCTAAGAACGCCGCGCGCCAGCCGAACTTGGCCATGATGAGCACCACGATCGGCGGTGTGAGCGCCGCGCCCAAGCGGGACCCCGCGTGCGTCACGCCCTGCGCGAAACCACGCTCCGTGGGCCGCATCCAGCGGGAAAGCGAACGGGTGGCGATCGGGAAGGCGCCAGCCTCACCCAGTCCAAAGAAAACTTGAATCACCAGCATTGACGCCGCGTTCCAGGCGCGTCCGGTGAGCATGGTGAAAATGCTCCACCAGGTAACTACCAGCGTCAGGGCACGCCGGGCGCCGAAGCGGTCTCCCAGCCAACCGCCGGGAATTTGAAATAGCGCGTAGGCCATGCGAAAGCTGAACGTGATCCAGCCCATCATCACCAGCGAGATTCCCAATTCCTTGCTGATCACTGGCCGCGCCACGGCCAAAACCTGGCGGTCCATGTAGGTGATCATGTAGGCCGCCACCGTCAAGCCAAGGACGATATGGCGCACGTGCGTAGGGCGTTCGCGCGAGGACGGACCAAGTCCCGCAGCAGCCTGTGTTAACGGACTGGGAGGTTGAATTGCCACACCCGAGTGATCATACCATCCTACGAAAGCAGGCTGCGAATGAGAACGGCAGGATGGACGGCGGTGGCTCCGGCAAGGTCCGCCACCTGATGGCGGCACGACGTTCCCACGGCCACCAAAGCCTCGCCCGCTTTCATCGCCTTCACGGCAGGGAGCAGTTTGCGATTCGCGATCGCGACCGAGACATCGTAGTGATCCTTGGAATAACCGAACGACCCCGCCATGCCGCAACAGCCCGCGTCCAGATCGACGACGGTGGTGGACGGGATGCGCGCGAGCAGCGACTTGGTGGCTTCAAGCAAGCCCATCGACTTCTGGTGACAGTGCCCGTGAAGCAAAATTTTGGTGGGGCCAGGCTTCAGCGGCAGGTCCAGCGTGGCTGCGTATTCTTCCCACAGCAGCGCGGCCTTGGCGACGGTTCGAGCCTTCTCTTGCTGCTCGCCGCGCAGCAGCGACGCCGCGTCCTCCTTGATCACCGAGAGGCAACTGGGCTCGCAAAACAAAATCTTGTCGCCGCGCTGCGCGATTGGGTAAAGTGCTTCGACCAACTGCCCGGCTTGGGCGCGCGCTTCAGCCAGCAGGCCTTTGGAAATGAGCGGACGCCCGCAGCATCCCGGCCGGATTACATCGACGGCGCAGCCGCCGCGCTCCAGAATTTCCACTGCGGCAATGCCGATTTCCGGATCGTAGTGATTCGTGAAGGTGTCGTTGAAAAGCGTGACGCGCTTGGTTCCCTTCGCAGGCTGCTTGCGTCCGGCCCACCGTGCAAAGGTATCGCGCCGCCACGCGGGAAGCTTGCGGCGCGGGTCCAGACCCAATAGCTTTTTGTTCAATCCGGTGCCGGCCACCCAGTTGGAGAGCGGAGCAAACGCGCTTCCGAGCTTAGCTAGATTCGCGGTGTTCCCTAGCGCACGCGCTTGCAGGGGCGTGCCGTGACGCGAGTAATAATCCGCGAGAAACTCGCTCTTAAAGCGCGCCATGTCGACGCCTACCGGACACTCCGCTTTGCACGCGCGACATTCGAGACACAGATCCAGCGCTTTGTAGACGCCGTCGTCGCCGAGTCCGGATTCGCCGTCCACTTCACCCTTCATGGCCTGTCGCAGCACGTTTGCGCGGCCGCGCGTCGAATCCGATTCCTCGCGCGTCGCCATGTACGACGGACACATGGTTCCGGAAAGTTTTTTGCGGCACGCGCCCACGCCGCTGCACATTTCGACAGCCCCGCCAAAGCCCCCGTGGTCTGAATAATCAAACCAGGTCTTGGGATTCGGCGTCTGGTAGCCGGCGCCGAAGCGCAGGTTCGACGTCATCGGCGGAGAATCCACGATCTTGCCGGGATTGAAAATGCCGTGGGGATCGAAGGTCCGCTTCACTTCGCGGAAGGCTTCGTACAGAGTGTCGCCGAACATTTGGCGCATGAAAGGGCCGCGTACCAATCCGTCGCCGTGCTCACCCGATAGGGCGCCACCGAATTCGAGGACCAGCTCGGCGACGTCCTTGGCGATGGCCTCGAATTGGCGAACTCCTTCTTCGGTTTTCATGTTGATGACCGGACGAACGTGCAGACAACCCACCGAGGCGTGTGCGTAAATTCCGGCCGAAGTGTTATGGCCGCGCACCAGGTCCAAGAACCGGCCGATGAATTCGCTCAATTTTTCCGGCGCTACCGCGGTGTCCTCGACGAAAGAAATCGATTTGGCATCTTCCTTCATGGCCATCGAAAGACCCAGCGCCGCTTCCCGCAAACTCCAGATGCGGGCTTGCGACGGCAGATCCGTTTCGGTGTGGTAGTGGTAGCCCAGCTTTCTCTCGCGCAGGTCCGCTTCAAGCGCCTGCATGCGCGGCGGGAGGTCTTCCTTTTGGTCGGCGTACATTTCCACGCATAAAGTCGCCGCAGGGTCCCCCGCTACATAAGTGTTGCGGATGCGATCCAATCCCGCGTTCTGCCGCGTGTTATCGAGGATGGATTTATCCATCACCTCCACCGCCGAAGGCTTGTGCGTGAGAATCACGGGAGCCGCCGACAGCGATTCCAGAAGGTGCGCGAAGCCGATCACCATCACCGCTTTGGCCTTGGGCAAAGGCACCAGGTTGAGCTTCGCTTCGAGCACCACGCCCAGCGTGCCCTCCGAGCCCACCATGATCTTCGCCAGATTCACGGGTTTGTTTTGATCGACGAATTCATCAAGATTGTAGCCGCCCACGCGGCGAATTACTTTGGGATAACGCCGATCGATTTCCGCGGCGTGCTCGTTTGCGAGTCCCAGCACCGCGCGGTAGCAAGCGGCTTCGAGCGAATCGCCCACCGGCACATCACTGCGCACTCTCTCGCGGAATTGCACGATGCTGCCGTCGGAAAGCAGCACGGTCTGCTCCAAAACGTGATCGATGGTTTTCCCGTAAACCACGCTGCGCGCGCCGCAGGAATTATTGGCCATCATGCCGCCGATGGTGGCGCGGCTCGCGGTCGAAATATCCGGCGCGAAGCGCATCCCCAAGGGAGCCAGTTGCGCGTTCAGCTCATCCAGCACGACGCCCGGTTCGACGCGCACCCAACGCTCGGCCGCATTCACTTCGAGCACGCGGTTGTAATATTTCGAAGTGTCGACCTGAATGCCTTCGCCGATCGCCTGACCGGCCTGCGAGGTGCCGCCGCCGCGCATGGTGATGGGACAGCGCAAGCGCCCGCATATCTCGACGATACGAACGATGTCTTCGCGCGTCTTCGGAAGCACCACGCCCAGCGGACGGATTTTATACACGCTGGCGTCGGTCGAATACAGCGCGCGGGAAATCGAGTCGAAGCGGACTTCGCCGGTAATCTGCTGCCGCAATTCGCGTTCTAAAGCCCCGGCGTCGACGCGTGGTTCCAACTGCACCAAACTCATAAAGCACTTCAGATTAACACACGGAGTAAACTGGATAAGCTTGCTTAAAAGAGAAATCCTCACCCCAGCGTTGCTCCTCGATCTGGACGCCTTCGAAGCCAACTTAACCCGCATGGTGAATCATGTTCGCCGCTCCGGGAAAGCCCTGCGCCCTCACGCGAAAGCTCACAAATGCGTGGAGATCGCCAAACGCCAGCTCGCTGCCGGAGCGTGTGGCGTTTGTGTCGCCACACTCGCCGAAGCGGAGCTGATGTCGAAAGGCGGCATCACGGGCTTGCTGCTGACGTCACCCGTGGCCGACCCTGCGAAGATCGCGCGCATCGCCGCGACTGGCGCGATGGTGGTCGTCGATCACATCCAGCAAGTGGAGTGGTACCAGGCAGCCGGCCGCAAGCTTGACGTGCTGGTGGATCTCGACGTGGGCGATCACCGCACCGGCGCGAGCTCGCTAGCGCAAGCGCTCGAAATCGCGGAGGCTGTCGATCGCGCGAGCAATTTGAATCTGCGCGGTCTGCAAGCGTATTCGGTGGTGGGTTCGCATGCATCGCCCGATCAGGAACGGACCCGCGTGTCGAAGGAAGTGTTCGCGCACGCCGCCGAAGCTCGCGACGCCATGGCTCGCAAAGGATTCTCGACCGAGATTCTCTCCGGCGGCAGCACCGGCACCTGGCAAATCGACACCGCGCTTCCCGAGCTCACTGAATCGCAAGCCGGATCGTTTGTATTGATGGACCTGGCCTACCGCCGCGCTGGTTTGGACTTCCGCCAGGGCATCACGGTGCTTGCGACCGTCGTCAGCGCGAATCACGAAAACTTCGTGAGCGTCGATGCGGGGACGAAGTCGTTTTCAACCGACCGCGGTTATGGGCCGGAGGCGGCGAACTTGCCGGGGTCGAGCTATCGCTGGGGTGGAGACGAGTTCGGTTACGTGGATGTCGACGATCCGGCGAAACGCCCGCGTCTGGGCGACAAGCTCGAGTTCATCCCGCCGCACTGCGACCCGACGGTGAATCTCCACACCGCCATCTACGCCTGCCGCGGCGACCGAGTCGAGGCCGTCTGGCCCGTGAAATCGCTGACCTAGACCTCCACCACCTCTTCGAAAATCTCCGTGCGCAGCCGGATGCCCGCGCTGACCAGCTTTTCGTAGAACTTGGGCCGGATGCCGGTAGCGGCGAAGCGCCCCACCACCCTGCCTTCCGGATCGATGCCGCGTTTTTCGAAGACAAACAGATCCTGCAGCGTAATGATTTGGCCTTCCATCCCGGTGACTTCCGTGATGCTGGTCACGCGGCGCGACCCGTCGCTAAAACGGCTGGCCTGCACCAGCATATGCACGGCGCTCGCGATCTGCTGGCGAATGGCGTTGATCTGCATGTTGGAGTTCGCCATCGACACCATCACCTCCAAACGCGAGATGGCATCGCGCGGCGAATTGGCGTGAACCGTGGTCAGCGATCCGTCGTGGCCCGTATTCATAGCTTGCAGCATGTCGAGCGCCTCCTCGCCGCGGACCTCGCCGACGACAATGCGATCCGGCCGCATACGTAAGCTATTGACCAAGAGCTCGCGCTGCCGCACTGCGCCGCCGCCTTCGAGATTGGCCGGCCGGGTTTCGAGGCGCACTACATGCGGCTGCTTCAACTGCAACTCGGCCGCGTCTTCGATGGTCACGATTCGTTCTTTAGCGTTGATGAACACGGAGAGTGCGTTCAGAAGAGTCGTTTTGCCGGACCCGGTGCCGCCCGCGATGACGATGTTCAGCTTGGCCTTGACGGCAGCTTCCAGAATTTCAATCATGCCCTGTGTCAATGCATTGCGCTCCACCAGATCGTTGGGCATCAGTTTGTCCGTCGAAAAACGGCGGATAGACAAAATCGGGCCGTCGACCGCCAGTGGCGGAATGATCGCATTCACGCGCGAGCCGTCGCTCAAGCGTGCGTCGACCATGGGCGTCGATTCGTCGATGCGCCGCCCCACCTGGCTGACAATCTTATCGATGATGCGCAGCAAATGCTGATCGTCGCGGAAGGCCACCGTGGTCAGCTCCAGCAACCCGCGCCGCTCGACATAGACATGTTTACAGGTGTTCACCAGAATGTCGGATATGGTGGGGTCTTTGAGCAGCGGCTCGAGCGGCCCCAGCCCAAAGACCTCGTCCAACACCTCGTCGCAAATCTGTTGCTTCTCGTGGGAGCTCAGCAGCGTCGGCTCGGCGTCGATCAACCCCAGAAGCGCCTGGCGAACCTCGCCGCGCATCTTCTGGTTGTCCATGCTGGCGAGCGCATCGAGGTTGATTTTGTCGACCAACTTGCGATGCAGCGTGAACTTCAGCTCCTGATACTCGGGCGTGGGAGCCGACTTCGAGCGGGCCGTGTTCTTGAGCAGCCGCTGCTCCCAGGTGGCCTGCTGCTGGTTATTTTTCGTGCTTTTATCAATAGTGGAAAACATAGGAAACCGTCAATTCTTGCGACTACTGTCAATTCTTGCGACTACTATCCGGGGCCGCGGCAAACAGCCGGTAGGCCCTGAAGATCAACTCGTCGGCATCCCAGGGGCCCAGCAAAAAATCCCAGTTAGGCTCGGGAATTCCCGCTTCGCGGCGCAGCAGCGTCTCCGCGGATCCGACAAAGAGGATGGGCTTTATGCCTCCCAGCCCGCTCTGCGCCCAGGAAAAAATTCCCTCGCCCTGGCAGACATTCACTACCGCGCCCTGAAAAGGTTGCAGTGTGCGGTTATCGGGCAAATCGTCAAACACCCGGTAGGACGCCCGCGCGTGCCCCAGCGCCGCGGTGACACGGGCCGCCTCCGCGCGTTCGAAGCCAATCACCGCGAATTTCTTGGGCCCCAGCAGTTCGCGCACCGCCGGCGGCAGCTCGGGAGTCTCCCGCCGCCCGCGCACGGCATAAGAAAACATCTCGCGGATCAGCAGCAGCTCGGCCCGCAAGCGGCTGACGCATTCACCCGCCGCGATCATCCGGCTCGCGGCACCCTGGTATCCGCCGCCGGGCTCGGCCAGGAAATCTTCGATGCCGCGCGCCTCGCGGGCAATTTCGGCGAATCCCAGTATTCCGGCGATCCCGGTCCAGCGATGGGCCACGCGTTGCGCCCGGTCGAGAACAAATCCCTGCGGTAGTATGCTAAGCAGCGCGCTCGCTTCTTCTTCCCCCTCCAGCAGAAAGTTGGCGCGCAGCTCCGTCAGCAGGTCATGGTAATCGCCCGCTTCAAAGGCCGGCTGCGCCACCGGCCGCGCTCCCATATGCAGCTTCACTGTCGCCGGCAGCGTGCGTGTATCCACCGGCTTCGTAAGATAGCCGCTGCAGCCCGCGGTGTAGGCTTTTTCTTCATCGCCCGGCATGGCGTAAGCCGTGATCGCCAGCACTATAATGTCGCGCGTCGCGGGATCGAGCTTCAAGCGCCGCGTCAGCTCGAAGCCGTCGGCCCCGGGAAGTTGCACGTCCATCAGAATCAGGCGCGGCCGGAACTGCTCGAGCACCGTCCAGGCCTCAGCGCCATCGGCGGCCGTGCGAATGTCATAGCCGTCGGCAGCGAGCACCGCGCGCACTAACTTCACATTCACCGGGTTATCGTCGACGATCAGAACGGGATCTCCACCCATAAGCGGTACAGATCGTCGCGCCCGCGGAAAGTATGAGCGTGGAGCGTGCGCTCGACTTTTCTTAAGATTGCCGTGGGCGCGCCGATAAGCCATCCCAAGGAAGCGCTCATGCCCAGCCCACTCTCGATCCTGATTGTTGAAGACAACCTGGCTGATTTCGAACGAATCGCCAAGGAACTAGCCCGTTTCGGCTTCGACGCGCAGTGCCAAAGAGTTTCGACGGAAGCCGCTTTCGCCGCGGGCCTCCAGGCGCGGCCGGATGTCATTCTGGCCGTCGATACGCTCGACGGATTCGGCAGCTTGCGGGCGCTGGAGATTTTGCGCTTATCCACTCTCGAGATCCCCTTCATCGTTATAACCGCAAGCTCGAGAGAGAATCAGGTGGTCGAATACCTCAAGAAGGGCGCCGCCGATTATCTCTCGAAAAGCAGCATTCTGCGTGTCGGCCCGGCAGTCGAGCGCGCGCTTGAAGAAAGCGGTCTGCGGCGGCAAAACCTGGCCTCCGAGCAAGCCCTGCGCCGCAAGAATCGGGAGCTCGAAGAACAATATCGCCGCGCGCAATCGGCCAGCCGCATGAAAAGCATTTTTCTGGCCAATATGTCGCATGAGCTGCGCACCCCGCTCACCGCCGTCATCGGCTTCGCCGAGCTGCTGGTCGATGGCAAAGTGGGCGCGCTCTCCGCCGAACAGCAGGATTTCACCCAAGATATTCTGGCCAACGGCAAGCATCTGCTCACGCTGATCAACGACGTGCTCGATCTGGCGCGCGTCGAATCCGGCACCATGCCGTTCCATCCCGAGCGCGTCTGCCTGCCCGACCTGATCCGCGAAACCATTGCCGGACCTAAGCTCTTCGCCTCGGCGCGCAACATTAGTTTGACGACGGACGTGCAAATGTCCGCCATTGAAATTTTCCTGGACCCGCAGAGGCTGCGCCAGGTCCTGCTCAACTACGTTTCAAACGCCTTAAAGTTCACGCCGCCCGGCGGGCGCGTCACCGTGCACGCGCATTTTTCCGAAGATTCCACCTTTCGGCTCGAAGTGGAGGACACCGGCATTGGGATCGCGCCGCAGGATATAGACCGGCTGTTTCAGGATTTCCATCAGCTCGACGGCGGCCTGTCTAAAGAAGTACAGGGAACCGGACTGGGATTAGCCCTCACCAAACGTCTGGTCGAAGCGCAAGGCGGCAAAGTGGGCGTGATCAGCCACCCGGGCAAAGGCAGCCGTTTCTACGCCGAATTGCCGTGTTCGGCGGATTGGCTCGAAGCGGAACGGGTGCGCGTCCACGAAGCGGCTCGGGCGCGGCCTGCGGCGGATCTCGAAACCGAGGCGCACGCGGTACGAGCGACTTGAAGCAGCACCCCGCTCATACTGGACCGCCGCTCGCCGAAGAGGCCTTTAACGGGCGCGCCCAGCATTTTCGCTTGAGGAGAAGAAGTGGAAGAAAACACTCTCACGGTTCTACTAATTGAGGACAGCCCGCAGTACGCGCAACTGGTGCAGCACTGGCTGACGCATGTCTCAGGCGGCGCCGGGTTTGTACTCAACTGGACCGATTCGCTGGCCGACGGCATGACGCGTCTCGAACGCGGCGGAGTCGACGTGATTCTGCTCGACCTGGGCCTGCCGGATTGCAGTGGAATGGATACCTTTACGCAGACGCGCGCGCGCGCGCCCAAAACACCCATCGTGATTCTGAGCTCGGCCGATAGCGAGTCGCTGGCGCTGCAGATGATTCAGGAGGGCGCCGAAGACTATCTGGTCAAAAGCAATTGCGACGCCGAGGCGTTGGCGCGCTCGGTGCGCCGCGCGGTGGTGCGCCGGAAATCGCAGGTGAGTGGGGGCCATGCTGCGTCGGCATCCGGCCGCGTCCTGAGCGTTGTCGGAGCCAAAGGCGGTTGCGGCGCTACCACCATCGCCTGTACCTTAGCAGCGGAGTTACATCAGCAGACCGTGCAAAAGGTTCTGCTGGCCGATCTCGATCCCGGCGGTGGGTTGGGTCCTTTTCTGCTGGGCGCCGATTGCAAGTATTCCATGCTTGACGCGGTAGGCAATCTGCAGCGCTTGGATTTGAACTGCTGGGAGTCACTGGTCGCCAAGGACGATCCGGCGGGGGTTGAAGTCATCGCCTCGGGCACGCTCGACCAGCCGGAAATCGACAGCGGCAGCCTGCGCGAGGTGCTGGCTTTCACGCGCACGCTCTACCCCTGGTCGGTGCTCGACCTGGGACGCTTGAGCCATCAGTCGCTCGGCTTGCTGGGTCCGGAAAGCGAAGTTCTGCTGGTGACCGCGTCCACCATTCCGGCGCTCTACACCGCCAAGCGCACTGTCGAATCCTTGCGCGTCTGCGGGATCGACAGCGACCATATCCGGCTGATCGTAAATCACACTGCGGAAAAGCAAATGCTCTCGGGCGACACCTTAAATCAAATGTTCGGCGTCCCGGTCTACGCCACCATTCCGAGCGATACGCTCGAGCTGCATCAGGCCTGCGTTCAAAAACGCCTGCCGGCCGCGAGCAGCCCGCTGCGCAAGGCCATCGCCGGACTGGCCCGCAAGATCACCGGGCTTCCCGAGCAGCGCAAGAGCAGTTTGCTATCGCTCGTGTCTTTTGCCGAGCGCTTCCGCAAATCCGCCGAAAATGCGGCGGTGTCGCAAGGTAGCTGATTATGGACAAAGGCACACTGATTCTTCTGATCGATGAAAGCACCGCCGGGATCGATTCCATTCGCCGCGTGCTGGCCGACCGCGCCCATCATTTCCGCGTACAGCGCGTCGATGACGTGCCTACGGCGCTCGCGCGCATTCTAGGCGGCGGCGTGGATATCGTATTGCTAAACCTGCCCGCCGCCGCGGACGCCCAAAGCGAGCGCCTGCTTCCGTTCCTCGAATTGCGTGACCAGTTGCGGAATCAGGCCCAGAGCGTACCGATCATCGTTCTCTGCGGATCGGCCGACGAGAGCCTGGCCGAGGCCGCGATTCGCGAGGGCGCCGCCGACTTCCTGATCCGCGAAGCTTACACGCTCGACCTCTTGCGCGTACTGCGCTCGGTGTCCGCGAAAAACGGCGTCGCGGCCGCGCCCAGGCACAGCGCCGCGAGCGCCGGTAGAGGCGGCAGGATCCTGGCCTTCATGGGTTCCAAAGGCGGTGCCGGCGCCACCACCGTCGCGCTCAACGTGGCGGCGGCCCTAGCCGAAAACCAGCGCGTCATCCTGGCTGACTTCCATCCCGAAGTCGGAACTCTGGCGCAATACTTCCAGCCGCATCGCTCCGTCCCCGACTTGGGTGATCTGCTGCGTTCTGAGAGCAGCCTCGAAAGCTGCCTGTGGCCCTCTAAGACCGTTCCCGGACTTCAAGTGCTGTTCGGCTCGCGCAATCTCGACGGGCCTCTGGACCTGACTCCCGCCAATATCCAATTTGCCCTCGCGGCTCTGACCGAAGCAGCGGATTATGTAGTGGCCGATATCCCCACTTCGCTCGCGGACGCGAACCGTGCCCTGATCGAAGATTCCGCCCTTCTGTCGCTGGTGGTCGAGCGTGATTCCCTAGCCGTCGATTCCGCGCGGCTCCTCCTGCGCGCCATCGATTCCTGGAAAGCCGGCCGGGTCTCGCTGGGAGCGGTTCTGGTGAACCGCGCCGCCCTGGTCTCGCCCATGCCGCTGGCCGAGATTGAAGCCCAGTTGGCCATCCCCCTTCTGGGCTTGATTCCGCCCGCCGCGGATCTGTGCGCGGCGGCCCAAAATGCGCACAGCCCACTGCTGACGTTTGAAGCCGATAGCCTGCCCGCCATCGCTTTGCGCGCCCTCAGCCGCGTCATCGCGCACCAGGTTCCCCTGCTGCGTTCGAGCGCACCCAGCGGAGCCTCCGCCGCGCAATCCCCCGCCCACGGCATGTACCGCGTCGGAGTCCGCTAAAGGTGGGAGTTCGCTAAAGAATGTCCGTCGAAAGCGCGGCCCGAATCTTGATTGACGTCCCCGAAGACCTGCCGCGCGAGCTGGTGGCGCAATTTCTCGATTCCTGCCGCGAAGATCTGTTACGCCTGCACGCTGCCCTGACGGCGAGTGACTACGGTCGTGCGCGCCGCCTGGGCCATCAAATGAAAGGCAACGGCAGCCCCTACGGCTTCGCCGGCGTCACTCTCATCGGCAGCGCCATCGAGCAGGCCTCGGCCAGCGGCAATACCATCGAACTGGCCGGCCAGATCCAGTTACTTGAAACCTACTTAAGTCTGGTCGACATCGCTTAGCAGTCCACATACTTCCGCACCACGTTCACAAAAGTCCGCGTATCGATGGGCTTGGTGATATATCCGTCGCATCCCGCCGCACGCGCGATCTCCTCATCGCCCTTGATCGCCGACGCCGTGAAAGCCACAATCGGCATCGCGCGCAGCGACGCGTCGCGCCGCAGATGCCTGGTCAGCTCCAGCCCGTCCATCCCCGGAAGCTGAATGTCCATCAGAATCATGTCCGGGACCCGCTCCTCTAAAGACAGCAGCGCCTGCTCGGCGGTCTCCGCCGTTCCCACCTCGAACCCGCCTTGCGTCAGCAAAAATCGCGTCAGCTTCAAGTTGGGCAAGCAATCGTCCACCAGGAGTATCGATTTATTGGTCATATGAGGCCTACTCTCGTGTCATCGGCAAACCCGGCGCACAATAGAGAGAATGGAGCGGAATATCTTCCTGCGCGCGCTCGCCTGGCTGGGGCGCCACGAACCGGTTCTGCTCTTCGCCATCGGCGGACTCGCCGCCGGGGTCTGGCTCTTCGCCGCCCTCGCCGATGAAGTCCGCGAAGGCGGCACGCAAAAGTTCGATCGCACCGTCATGCTGGCCTTCCGCCATCCTGGCGATTTGACTCCCCTCGGCTCCCCTGCTGTGCAAGATGCCGCCCGCGACATCACCGCCCTGGGAGGTTTCACCGTCCTCACGCTCCTCACCCTGGGCGTCAGCATCTTCCTGGCGCTCGACGGCAAAAAACACATGGCGCTGTTCGTCTGCGGCTCGATCGCCAGCGGCCTTCTCGCCAGCACGCTTCTCAAATATTTCTTCGATCGCCCGCGCCCGGATATCGTTCCCCACGCCGTCTACGTGTCGAGTTCCAGCTTCCCCAGCGGACACTCCATGCTCTCGGCCATCACGTACCTAGTGCTGGGCGCCCTGCTCGCCCGCTCGCAAGAACGTAAATTAGTGAAAGCGTATTTCCTATTGGGAGCCGTCTTCCTCACCATCCTGGTGGGCGTCAGCCGCGTCTACTTAGGCGTCCATTGGCCCACCGACGTCCTGGCCGGATGGACAGCGGGAGCCGTCTGGGCCCTCCTCTGCTGGTTGCTAGCCCGCCGCTTACAGCGCCGCCACACGCTGGAACGCGCTTCCGAACACACCGCGCCCACGGTTTAACACCCTCCCGCTATACTCAAAGCAGAAGGACCCACCGCATGGGCTCGCAAGCCACCGGGGCCAGCCACGAAGCCGATATTCTGGCCCGCCTCCTCCAACCCGATAGCAACGACCTCCGTCCTGAAGTCGCCGAATACATCCTCAGCCTCAGCTTCCGCCCGTCTGACGTGGAACGCATGAGTGAGCTGTCGCGGAAAGCCGCCGCCGCGGCTCTCACCGCCGACGAAGCCAGCGAAATTGCCGGCTACCGCCACGTAGCCCACCTGTTGGCTTTGCTGCAATCCAAAGCCCGGCTGGCGCAGAAACGCTCGCGCGCGCAGTAGCAGTTGCCCCATTCTCTCGATCTCGAAATCCGCAGCCGCGCACACCAGCGCTGCGAATATTGCCACATGCCGAGCCGCTTCCAACCCGCGCCCTTTCACATCGACCACATCATCGCCCGCAAGCACGGCGGCTCCTCGCTCAGAAGCAATTTGGCCTACGCCTGCTTCCACTGCAACACCCATAAAGGATCCAACATCGCCAGTTTGGACCCCTCCACCGGCTGCTTAACACCGCTCTACCACCCGCGCAGCGATCGTTGGACGGAACACTTCGCCTGGCAAGGCGCGCTCATCGACGGTCTGACTCCCGCCGGCCGCGCCACCGTCCAGACCCTGGTTCTTAACCTGCCTCTGCTGGTGGCCGTTCGCGAGTCGCTTGCCGAAGAAGGCCACGCCTTCGACGCCCGCTAAATCATTCGGCGCGATTCCACATGTGCCGCTTCTGCTCGCTGAAGACGGCGTCGATGGCGCTCTTGCGCGACGGCGCGACCTCTTCTTCATACGTCATGGGCCACAACGTGTACCACGGCAGCGCCACGCGCGCAGCTTTTCCGTGCAGATCGTCCACCGCTCTTTGAATTTCCAGCAACTCTCCCCGCGCCAGCTCCAGCGGAGCTTCGTCCGGCTGATACATCGTGCCCATGGGATAGTCTTTGTAAGGCGTGCGCGTCTGCTCGATGTGGCAGCCCAGCAGGAAGCTCACCGGCTTGCCGCTCACGAAATTCAACAGCCGCCGGTTGCTCTTCACATACGCATCGAAATCGGAAATATACACGCGACCCGCATTGATGCTGTCCCCGGTGAACACGACTCCAGTCTTGCGATCGTAAAGCGCGATGCTCGCGACATCGTGCCCGGGCAGTGGAATCGCATCGATCATGCGGTCCCCCAGATCGACGCCGCCGATGTCCTCCGGCCAGTGCGCGATTCCGAAAAACTTAGCGTTGGCTTGGGGAGTCGCTTTCACCATCGTCACCGGCATGGCCGGATCGTGCAGCGCCTCAATGGCATCGTCGCCGTCGGTGTGATCCCAATGCGAGTGGCTATGCACCACGTTCAGCGGAATCGACTCGCGCTGGTTGCGCCCCAGCCACTTCTTCACGGTTTGCAAAAGCGTGGGCGCCAGGTTCCCGTGATGCGACCCCGTGTCCAGCAGCAGCGCGCTCTGTTTGCCGAACAGAAGATAGACGAACGGCTTCTCGTAATCCGTGCAGCCGGATTGCCGCAGGATGTAGAAATCCGCGTTGTATTCATGGATCTGCCACTCCGGCATTTCCATGCATTTGGGTCCGCCGCTGGCCCACTGCTTGGGTAACACGCCGGCTTCAATGTTATTGCCGTTAGGCCCCGGCAACTGCGCGCAAAGCGGGAAAGCCAATACCAGACACCATAATAATTTGCTCATGCCGAAATCTCCAGAAGAGGAATTTGGCACAGCCAGGTGCGCAGAGGGGCGACGGAGCGAAAACTACAAACTTTATTCTAACGCCCGGCGCTCTGCAATTCCCGCAGTAGGACTGCCGTCGTCGGATGCGGTTCGCCCGTAGCCGCGTCAAACCCCAGCCCGCCGGCTTTTCCTTCGGCAGTATCGAGTGGCGTGAACCCGCGCTTGTCTTTCACGTCCACCTTCGCGCCGCGCTCCGCCAGGACTTTCACCACTTGATCGAGTCCCCACATCGCCGCGCCGTGCAGCGCCGTGCGCCCCGCCGCGTCGACCGCGTTTGCGTCCACGCCCGCACCCAGCAAAAGCGTAATCGTCTCGACTGCTTCCCCCTCGGTCTTCTTCCGCCCCGTGGTGTCTTCCTCGCGAGTGCCCACACCCGCCGCCGCCATTAGTGGATTGATCCCCGTGCGCGTCGTCAATTTCGCATCCGCGCCCTTGGCCAGCAGCAGCCGCACCACTTCCGTGTCGCCCGCCTTCGCCGCCCGCAGGAGCGGAGTCGTCCCCGCCCCGAACATCGTGTCATCGCCGCGATCGAGCTTGGTCCGGTACGGCTGTTGCCGCTCCAGTTGCGCGTTCACTTTGGCCCCGTGGTCGATCAGCATCTTGATCACGTCCATGCTCGAAAGCGCATTGTCGATTTCCTTGGGGGCCGGACGGTTCGATACCGGCATGGTGTGAAAATCCACCGCCGCGTAGAGTGCCGTGCGCCCGGTCTTATCCGCGGCGTTCACGTTCGCGCCCTTGCCGATTAAAAAACCCGCGACGTCATAATGTCCGTTGATCAACGCCAACAAAAGTGGACTGACGCCTTCCGGATCGGCCGCATTCAAGTCCGTGCCTTTTTCGACCAGAATCTGCACGCACTCCAAACATCCTTGTCGCGCAGCAAACAACAGCGGAGTCATCGCCCCCTGCGGCATCCATTTCTCGCGAGGCTCGGCGGTAACCTGCCGCGCCCATTCCTGCTGCGCCGACCGCGCATTCGCATCCGCGCCATGCTCCAGCAGTACCCGCACCATCGCCGGATGCGATTGCCCCGCCGCCCACATCAGCGCCGTCTGCCCGCGCCAGGATTCCCGAGCATCCACCTTCGCCCCATGCGCCAGCAGAACTTTCGCGGCTTCGACGTTACCGGTATGCGCGACCGTCAGCAAAGCAGTCTCGCCCTCAGGCCCTGTGGCATTGGCATCCGCCCCCGCCTTCAGCAGCCGTTCAATCATCGCCGGATCGCCATTGACACAAGCCAAATTCAAAGCCGTGATGTCATAACGATTCACAGCCGAAAGCTTCGCACCCGCCCGCAGCAACCGCTCCACGAGTTCGGCGTCATCCTGCCGGACCGCCCACATCAACGCCGTGGTGCCATCCGCCTGCGCCGCATTCACGTCAGCCTTCTGCGCGAGCAACGCCAGCACGGCGGCCGAATCCTGCTTCTCGACCGCATCCGCCAGACGCGCCTCGGCTGCGAACACACTTATCGCGGCGAAAGCCACTCCAAAAAGGATGCGCATGCCGTTAAACTCCGGCGAGCCGCCCGGTGCTGTCGCCCAAAGTCTCCTGCCGAATTCCCGCCTTGTCCATCGCAGACACCAGCAGATTCGTCATCGGCGTGTGATCTTCGTAACGCAAGTGCCGCCCGCCCTTGAGCGTCCCCGCCCCGCCGCCCACCAGCAAATTCGGCAGCGGAAAATGATTATGGACGTTGCTGTTGCTCATGTTGCTGCCGTATAGCAGCACCGAATGATCAAGCAGCGATCCATCTCCATCAGGCGTGCTCTTCAGTTTATCGAGGAAGCGCGCAAACAGCCCAATGTGATAGGACTGAATCTTCACCAGCTTATCAATCTTCTCCGGCTTGTTCTGATGATGCGACGTCGCATGATGCCCGTCATGCACCCCGATCTGCGGATACGTCTTGTTACTTTCCTCGCGCGCCACCATGAAGGTGAACACCCGTGTGACGTTGGTCTGATACGCCAGCGCCAGCAGGTCGTACATCAAGTTGATGTGCTCTTCGAACGCGTAAGGAATTCCCACCGGAGCCTCCGGCAGTTCCGAATACGAATCCAGCTGCTGCTGCCCGGCCTTCTGAATCCGCCGCTCGATCTCGCGAACGCTTTCGAGATAATCCCCCACCATTGCGCGATCCTTCGCGCCCAGCGTCTTCTGCAGCGCCCCCGCATCGGCCGTGATCTGATCCAGAATGCTGCGGTCTTCCTTGATGCGCGCCGCCCGCTCCTCCGCCGATCCGCCGGAGCCAAATAACCGCTCAAAAACCTTGCGAGGATTAATCTCCATCGGCAGCGGAGTCGTCGGCGTCCGCCACGACAAGGTGTTCATGTAGATGCACCCGTAGTCGCGATCGCAAGCCCCAATCAGCGCCGAATTATCCTCGGTTGCGAGTTCGAGCGATGGCAGCAAACTATCCTGCCCGATCTCGCGCGCTGCAATCTGATCCGCCGTCACGCCCGCGAACGCATCCACGCCCTGCGTCGGCTTCGGCCGCACCCCGCTCAGCCAAGTCGTCGGACTCAGCGAATGCACCGCCGTAGTGTCCGCAGCCTTATGCCCCAGGCCGCTAATGACGTTGACGTAATCGCGCAACGGTTCCAGCGGCTTCAGAATCGGCGAAAACTCAAACCCCGCGCCCTCGGCAGCCGGAGTCCACTGGTTCATAATCGCGCCATGCGGTAAATACACGAACCCCAGCCGCACTGTGGGCTTCGACAGCGGAGTCTGCGCCGGCAGCATCGAATCGAGCAACGGCAGCGCAGCCGCCACGCCCATCCCGCGCAACATCGTTCGCCGAGAAAGATGCTTTTTCGTGATGAACATAATGCGCTTTTATCATATCCTAAGCTGGGATAGATGGACCTCCAGCTCCGCGAAATTACCCTAGCCGACGCCGACGCCGCCGCCAGCCTGAGCGGCGAACTCGGCTACCCCGCGTCCCCCGAAGTGATGCAGCAGCGCATCGCGTCTCTGTCGCCGGATCACGTGGTCTATGTGGCATGCCTGGACAAAGAAGTCGCCGGCTGGATCGACGTCAGCGTAACCCACCATCTGCAATCCGAGCCACGCGCCGAAATCGGCGGACTCGTCGTATCCAGCAAGTTCCGCAGCCGCGGCATAGGCCGAGTTCTCGTGGCTCGCGCCGAACAATGGGCCCGCGACCGAGGATTGCAGTCGGTAGTAGTGCGCTCCCAAATCGCCCGCGAAGCCGCGCACAACTTCTACTTGCGTGAAGGCTACGCCCGCACCAAAACCTCCGCCGTCTTCACCAAGGAGCTCGAAAATTATTTGGTGTCGACTTTAACCACTTGAATGACCATGCTCTTCGGCACCAGCATCTGATGCGGAATCCCCGCCGGGATATGAAACACATCGCCCGGAGCCATGGGATGCCGCTCGCCGCCCGTCAGCGCCGTCCCGCGAATCTCTCCCGGAGCCGTAGTCTTGCCATCCGCCATGCTTCCGCCCACGATCAGCGTTCCCGCGCCCGAGACCACCGTGATGACATCCACCTGCTTCTGATGCACCTCCACCGCCCCATCCCCCTCACGGCGGACGACGAGCAGTCCATGGTTGCCCCAGGTCCCGGCGCGATCGAGGCCAGCCTTGTTCGCATCCAGCTTGGTAGCCTTGGCGCGAGCCTGAATGTCCGCGGCTGTGTACATAGCGAATCCATCGGGGTCGGCTGCAAAGGCGGCCCCCGTGAGCGACAGAGCAAGAAGAATCGGCAGTAGTTTCATGCGTCGGATGGTAACAGACGGCGCCCAGCATATCAATCCTCCGCAGCCGATAATGAGCCATGGGTCCCGAGCTGAGTCCCGAAACACTCCGTCGCATCGACATTCTTTTCTCTCCAGAAAATCGCGAAGTCGCGAAGACCCTGCTCTACGAAAAGTGCGGCAGCAACCTCCCCGGAGTATCACAGACTGACAAGAATATCCTGGAGCGCCTCCGCTTCGCCGCCCTAAAATGCAGCGATGGCAACCTGGGGCAGTTGGAAAAAGCCATAAAACTCGCGCAACGCGACTGGCGTGACCTCCTCATGGCCGCAGGCTTCGGCTTTGACGCATACGCGCACCAAACCTGGGAACCTAAACCGCACGGTGAGCCCGCGGAGATCGACGCCGTTCAGCTAGCCGCCGTCATTCATGACCGTCTCGCCGCGATTCTGGCCCCCTTGGGCTTTGAGCGGCACGGCGACGAATGGCGCCGCAAAGGTGAGATTCCGCAGACCCTGCAACTAGTCACCGGCCTGACCAGCCGCATCCAGACCCGCTTCTTTGTGAAAGTAAAGCTGGAGGCCGAGCCCGTAGTGATGCTGCATCTACCCAAGCTGCCCCGCATGGATGAAGCCCGCGAGCAAGGTTACTTCTTCCACGCCGGCGGTGATCCCGGAGCGCTCGCCGCCGCCGTAATCACCGACGTAGTCCGCTACGCCCTGCCTATGTTTAACCGCTTCACGTCAGCTCGCGAAATGCGGCGCGGCTTCGAAGATGGAACCTTCAAAATGCATCTTGCGGTCGAGGGCCAGGTCTGGATCCTCTAACGCACTCACCGCACAAAATAATCCGCCTTCCCCATCACCGCTGGCACCGCCACATCGAAAAACCCGATCATCATCTCTTCCCAGCTCTGCTGCCCGTACCGCACCTCCGCGGCCGGGTCCGGATTCCGCGGATTATTCGCCGAATTATCGAACCACCCCACCCATTCGAGCCGCGTCCCCTTTTTCAACTCGAGCGGCTGCGCCAGTCGATAAGAAAGCTGCCAATAAAAGTTGTAGTTGCTCACTTTCAGCAAAGTCTCCGGCTGCCCGTTGTCGTGGATGCGCGTGTACTCAAATGCCTTGCCGCGCAAATGCATGTGCGGAAAAAATCCCAGCAGCAGCGCGTCGTTGGGCAGCGTGCCCCAGGCCGTCACGCGATACTCGCGCTCGCCCGGCGGAATTACGAAGCGCTCGTTATCCATCTGCAGCGTCAGCACCGCCTTTTCCGGAGGCGTCTTCGCAAACAGCAGCCCCACGCTCGTGCGATCCATCACCGGTTTCCCGTTGGGCGTGTAATGAATCTCAAACATTAAATCCGACCCGGCCTTCACCCGCTTCGCCATCCCCTGCGGCCACACCTCCGGCGCGCTCCCCGGCGCCCACACCGTCAAAATATCGGACTTCGTCGGCCCGCCCGTCCACGTCGACCCCGGCTCGCGAATGTACACCACCACGTGATGTACCACCGCGCGATTCCCTGGCCGCGCCTCCACGCCCTGAATCCAACGGTCCTCGCGAAACCCGGTGGGAGCCGCGAAATACTGATACTCCACCGCCCCCTTCGCCGGCACTTCGAAAGAGCGCGGCATCTCGATCACCTGATCCGGTACACCCAAATTCCACCCGTCCGCCCACGCGCGAGCCGGCGGAGCATCTTGCAGATTCCCCTCCGCCGCACCCGTAGAAGCCCAAGCACCCAGCGTCTCAATCTCCGCCGCAGTCAACGATCTATCATTGGAAAATTTCCCGCAACACGGATCGGCAAACCAGGGAGGCATCTTGCGCACCCGCGTGGCCTCGCGAATCGCCTTCGCCCACGGCCGCGCGTCGCGATAAGTGACCAGCGCCATGGGAGCCATCTCGCCCTTCCGATGACACTCCTGGCAGCGATTTTGCAAAATGGGAAGGACGTCGCGATAGAACGTAGGAGCCGCCGCTCCCACCACCGGCAAAGCCGCGAAAATCCAAGCCCACCGCACGTCTTAGATTAAACCCGCACAGGCGAAGGGTCAAAACTATTGGCCCAATGAAACTCTCCGCCGATCTCACGCAGGCAAACCCGGTCCTCGCCCGCCGCGCTCAACAGCCGGTCCATCGGCTCGCCCACCGGTTCACTACTTAGAGCGAAGGTCCGGTGATGAACCGGCAGAATGAAATCCGCGCCCACATCGTCAGCCATGCGCACGGCTTGCTCCGGAGTGCAGTGCGCACGAATCCAGGGATTATAAGCCCCAATCGGCATGATCGCCAGATCCACCGCCTGCGAAGTCCGCACTTTTTTAAACAGATCCGTGTACGCCGTGTCCCCGCCGAAGACCACGCGGTAGCGCCCCGCCTCAATCACGTAACCGTTGTAGGACCGCTGCGTGTCGTTGCGCATGCGCGCCCCCCAATGATTGACTTCGAACGCGCGGATATTCGCCGGACCGACGCGCATACATCGCCCCCAACCCAATTCGTGGGCCGCGCCGTAGCGTTTCACCCGCAGCAGATCGCTAGTATTCACCGCCGTGATCACCGTTGTCTTTCGCCCTTCGAGTTCCCGCAAACTAGGCAGATCGCAGTGATCGAAATGCGCATGCGACAGCAAAATCAAATCCGGCCGCGGGATCTCCGCAATCTTCAGCGCCGGTTCCACCAGCCGCTTCAGCCCCAGCGTAACCGGTCCCAACCCAATGCCGATGCGATTGCTGAAAACCGGATCCGTGACAATAATAAATCCGTCAATGCTGAGCACGACAGTGCTGTGGCCGATCCAAGCCGCGTGCAGTCCCGTCTGCGGCCACCCGTCGATGCGCGGACGCAGCGGTGCCGCCTCCACCTCACGCTTCATGTCCTTCGAAACACGCCGCCAAAACTCGGGCGCCATACGGAAAGCAAACGCGGCTAGACTACTCACAGTGATTTAGACGTAATCCTCATCCCGCAGGTTCTTTTTTCTCATTTATAAGCAAACCGCGTCCCTGCAGGAAAGCGCAAGCCGAACCTGTCCGCCAGTGTTTGCAGCACCGCCTCGTCATCCGCCAGCATGATTTCCGAAACTCTGTCCGGCCGCTGTTCCGTCAGTTGCCGGTTCACCAGCGTCAGCCGCACATCCTTGCCCGGACGCTGCACCACCAGCTTGTTCACGAACGGGGAACTCGGATGCGTCGACGTGAAGTGATTCGAAACTTCATAATCAGCCGCGTGCTGCTCCTCCAGAGTGAAGCTGTAAAGATCAAACCAGCCCTCCGCCCGCCGCGACTGCAAAACGTGCAAGCCGCTATCGGCAATCACGCGATACCCCTCGCCTTCGTCCCCCTTCAACCCCACCGGCAGCAGCAATCCCTCGCCGCCAAACCCCACATCCGCGACCAAGCGCTCCCCCTCAACATCGACCGCCAGCAGCATGTGGCTGCGCGGTCGGATTTCGGCCGCACCCATCCGCACCCGCGCCGCCAACCGAGTCACGCGAAAACCAATCGCCTCCAGCACCGCCGCAAACAGCGCGTTCTGCTCGAAACAATACCCGCCGCGTCGCGCCTCAATCAGCTTCGCACTCACGCTTTCAAGATCCAGCCGGATCGGCCGCCCCAGCAAAATGTCCAGATTCTCAAACGGAATATGCGTTGCATGCGCCAGATGCAAAGCGCGCAGCGTGGCCAGGGCCGGCGTGAATTCGCCGCCGTATTCGACACGCGCCGCGTAGGCCTGCAAATCCAGCGGCATCAGCTAACGGGAACTTTGCGCATCTGAAACGGAGCGCTTTTGACGATCCCCAAAATCACCGCCGAGAAACGGTAATCGCTCCTGGCGGCATCGCGCACGATCCCACGCACCACCGGCACATCGTAATAATCGAGCCCACGCCCCAGCGCATACGTCATCATCTTCTCCGTCACCGTTTGCACGAATTGTTGCGGATGTTCCAGCAGCGCCTTGCGCAAATCCACCACGCCCTCGACCGGCGTTCCGTCCGCCAGTTGCCCCGACGCATCGATCGGCCCCGCCGGCTCCTTCGTGCGCCACTGCCCAATCGCATCGAAATTTTCGAGCGAGAGCCCCAGCGGGTCCATCACCTTGTGACACGTCGCACAGCTCGGATTCGCGCGATGCTG
>Ga0265314_10000581_pt1 | contig 45964 bp, 44 predicted proteins | sample 4126metaG_FD_203106 | JGI IMG/M metagenome (GOLD analysis project Ga0265314, IMG submission 203106) | Rhizosphere microbial communities from Carex aquatilis grown in University of Washington, Seatle, WA, United States - 4-1-26 metaG | ecosystem: Host-associated > Plants > Roots > Rhizosphere >... | reverse complement strand
AGGCGATCGGGCTCGACGTCGCGATCGAAACGCGCGGCGCGGATTTCGCGGACAAAGTCAAGGCGGCGACCGGCGGCGCCGGCGCCGACGTGATCGTGAATCTCGTCGGCGGCACGCAGTTCGCGGAATGCGTGCGCTGCCTCGCGCGGCACGGGCGGCTCGCGGTGGTCGGCTACGTCGACGGCTCGCTCAAGGCGGAGATCGATTTATCCGCGGTGCACGTGAACCGGTTCGAGATTTTCGGCATTTCGAATGCGAAGCTCACGGCGGAAGAACGAGCGGCGGCAACGCGTGGCTTCGTGCGCGACGTCGTGCCGGCGCTCGCCGACGCGCGCATCGTGCCGGTCGTCGACCGTGTATTCGCGTTCGACGAATTGCCCGCGGCCAAGGCGCACATGGAAGCAAGCGCAATGGTGGGCAAGATCGTGGTGCGCGTCGGTTAAACCAGATTCGAACCGCCGATAAACGCAGATGCAAGGTCAAGGAGGGCGCATGAGGAGTCGCGGCAATCGCTTTTGCGCAAGTGCGGTGTTGGCCCTGGCCGCTGCCGCCGCAGCTGCGCAATCAAACTATCCGAACAAGCCGATCCGCCTCATCGTCGGCTACACGCCGGGCGGCGGCACCGACCTCGCGTCGCGCTACGTCGCCGGCGCGCTGTCCGATTTGTGGGGCGCGACGGTGCTCGTCGACAACCGGCCCGGCGCGGGCGGTGCAGTCGGTACGGAGTTGACGGCGCGGGCGGCGCCCGACGGCTATACGATCATGCTGTGCACGATAGGCTCGCATGCGATCACGCCGGCGCGCATCAAGCTGCCCTACGACCACATCAAGGATTTTTCTTTTCTGTCGACGATCGGCGCGACGCCGAACCTCTTCATGGCGAATCCGTCGCAGCCTTTCAAGAAGGTCGGCGACGTGGTCGCCTACGCGAAGGCGAATCCGGGCAAATTGAGCTTTGGTTCATCGGGGGTCGGCGCGTCGCCGCATCTCTCGATCGAGCTCTTGAAATCGATGGCCGGCATCAACATCGTGCATGTGCCGTACAAGGGTGCCGCGCCCGCGCTAGCCGACGTGATCGGCGGGCAGATTCCATTGAGCGTGGGCAATCTGCCGGGCGGACCGCTGGCGGCGGTGAAGGCGGGGCGTTTGACCGGCGTCGGCGTGACGAGCGCAAAGCGCAGTCCGCGCGCGCCCGAGGTGCCGACGTTCGCCGAAGGCGGCGTGGCCGGCTACGACGTCTCGTCGTGGTACGGCATCTGTGCGCCCGCGGGCTTGCCGAAAGCCGTCGCCGCAAAATTGAACGCGGGCCTCGTCAAGGTTTTGAGTTCGCCGGACCTGAAGGCGCGCATGGAAGACCAGGGCATCGACGTGGCGCCATCGACGCAGGAGGAATTCGTGGCGTTCGTGAAAACCGAAACGGCCAAGTGGGCGAAGGTGGTGAAAGAGGCGGGGCTGGTCGGAGACCAGTGACGTGAACATGGAGGAATCGCCGTGAAAAAAATCATTCCGGGGTTGGGGCTGTTGGCCGTAGTCATGGCGCTACCCGGCAGCGTGCTGGCGCAAACCGACAATTATCCGGGCAAGCCGATCCGGTTGGTCACGCCGTTCCCGCCCGGCGGCAGCGTCGATATCGTCGCGCGCCTGGTCGGCGCCAGGCTGTCGCAGGTGCTGGGCCAGCAGGTGATCATCGACAATCGCAGCGGGGCATCCGGCGTCATCGGCACAGAAGTGGTCGCGCGCGCGGCGCCCGACGGCTACACGCTGCTGATCAACACGCTGCCTTTCGTCACCAACGGCTTCATGTTCAAGCACGTGCCTTACGACGTCTTGACCGATTTCGCGCCGATCTCGCTGTTGTCGTCATCGCCCTCGGTGCTGGCCGTGCATCCGTCCGTCCCCGCGCATTCGGTGCGCGATCTGATCCAGATAGCGAAGTCGCGTCCGGGCACGCTTAATTACGGCGGCTCCGGCGTCGGCACCAATCCGCACATCGCCGGCGAGTTGTTCAATCTGCTCGCGAAGGTGAATCTCGTTGTCGTGCAATTCAAAGGCGGCGGGCCGGCGCTGGTTGCCACGTTGAGCGGCGAGATCACCGTCGCCATTTCGGGAATTTCCGAGACCATCCCCTATGTCGAGGCCAAAAGGCTGCGTGCGCTCGGCGTGACCAGCCTCAAGCGTTCGCCGGCGTTTCCCGATCTGCCGGCCATTGCCGAAACCGTTCCCGGATATGAGTTCATCACCTGGCACGGCCTGCTCGCGCCCAGGGGTACACCGCAAGCGATCGTCACGCTGCTCAACCAGAAAGTCACGCAGTCGCTGCGCGATCCCGAATTTGCGCGCCAGTTCCAGCAAAAGGGTTTCGACGTCATCGCGAGCACGCCCGACCAATTTGCCGCCCACCTGAAAAGCGAACTCGCCAAGTGGGGCAGGGTCATCAAGGAAAGGGGCATGCACGCCGACTGACGGCATGCTCTTATCAGTCATGACGGCAAGCGAAGTCATCCGGGAAGTGCGTGGCTGGGTCGAGTCCGCGAAGCGCGTCGTGGTTTTGACGGGCGCGGGCATTTCGACCGATTCCGGCATTCCGGATTTCCGCGGGCCCAACGGCGTGTGGACGCGCGACCCGAAGGCGGAAAAACTTTCCGACATCCGCTACTACACCGCGGACCCCGAAATCCGCAAACTCTCGTGGCAATCGCGCCTCACGCATCCCGCGTGGACAGCGAAGCCTAATGCCGGCCATCTCGCGCTCGTTCAGTTGGAGCGCCGCGGCAATTTGCGCGCGCTCGTCACGCAGAACATCGACGGCCTGCACATCAGAGCGGGCAATTCCCGCGACAAGGTGTTCGAAGTGCACGGCAACCTGCACAAAGCGATCTGCCTCTCGTGCGGCTGGAAAGGTCCGATGCAGGACGTGCTCGACCGCGTGCGCGCGGGCGAGGAAGATCCGCCGTGCGAAACGTGCGGCGGCATTCTGAAAAGCGACACCATCTCGTTCGGCCAGTCGCTGATCCCCGAAGTGATCGAAGGCGCGATGCGCGCCGCGCAGGACACCGATCTGCTGTTTGCGATCGGCACGAGCCTGCAAGTCTTTCCCATCGCCAACGCTGTGCCCATCGCGCAAGCCGCCGGCGCGCGGATTGTCATCATGAACGCCGAACCGACGCAGTTCGACGATATCGCGGATGTGAAGCTCTCGGGATTGATTGGAGAGGATTTGCCGCGGATATGCGGCAGGTTTGATGCGGCGTGAGGAATTCATGCAGTAAGTTATACTGATTTCATCCCGCTGCAACGCGCTCGCGCGGCACGTGGGAGCAAGCCAAAGGAGGGAAATCGATCGTGTCATTTTCACTCGCGTTAAGCCACGTCGGCGTCTTCGTGACTGACACCAAGCGCATGGTGGATTTCTACACACGCTTTCTGGGTTTCGTGGTGAGCGATCGCGAGGCGCGCGCCGATGGTGAGATCGTATTCCTCACGCGCGATCCGCGCGAGCACCATCAGTTCGTGATGGCTTCGGGGCGGCCCAAAGATCTGCCGTTCAACCCGATCAACCAGCTTTCGTTCCGCGTCGACAGCCTCGCGACGCTGCGCGCGCTGTATTTGGCTTTGAAGAAAGAGCCGGTGGAACTTCTCGGTCCGGTCACCCATGGCAACGCGCTGTCGGTATATTTTCGCGACCCGGAAAAAAACCGCGTCGAGCTCTTGATCGACACGCCGTGGTACGTGCCGCAGCCGTATCGCGTGCCGTACGACATCATGCTGCCCGACGCCGAACTATGGGCCGCGATAGAGAAGCAGGTGCGCGCGGTACCGGGATTCAAGCCGCGCGAGGAATGGGCCGCCGAAATCGAGCGCAAGATTGCGCAGGCGACGCAGCAGCGCCAGTTTGCGCTTAAGGGGTGATGGGGAATGGGGGATGAGCGATGGGTAAAGCGTGAGGCGTGAAGCATGAAGCGTGAAGCTGTTACCCATCGCTCATCGCCCATTGCCGATTCATGAACTTACCACTGTCGCTCGTGCCGGGCATGTTGTTCGCCGCATCTCTGGTATGCGCCGCCGATTCGGTGCAGGATTTTCCCTCGAAGCCGGTCCGCATCGTGTCGCCGTTCGCAGCGGGCGGCAACACCGATACGCTGAGCCGTTATCTCGCGCCGAAATTGTTCGAGCGCCTGGGGCAGCCAGTGATCGTCGAGAACCGGCCCGGCGCCGGCGGCATGACCGGCAACAACTACGTTGCGAAGTCGGCGCCCGACGGCTACACGCTGTTGTTCATCAGCGGCGCGTATACGGCGCATTCCGCCACCGTGAAGAACCTGCCGTACGATCCGCTGCGCGATTTCGACGGAGTGTCGACGGTGATTACCTATCCGTTCGTCATCATCGTGAAAGCGGACTCGCCGGTGCGGACCGTGGCCGATCTCATCACCACTGCCAAAAAGAACCCGGGCAAAATGAATTACGGCTCGGTCGGCGTCGGCTCCGTATTTCATCTCGCGGCAGAACTCTTCAACGTGATGGCGGGCACCGACCTCACTCACGTGCCGTACAAAGGCGGCGCCGAGCCGCTGACCGAACTGATCGGCGGGCGGCTCGACGTGATATTCAATACGCTGACCGGCAGCATTCCGCACATCAAGTCGGGCCGCGTGCGCGCGCTCGCGGTCGCGTCGCTCGAGCGCTCGGCGCAGTTGCCCGATGTGCCGACGGTTGCGCAGACTTTGCCCGGCTATGAAGTGACGTCGTTTGCCGGTGTCGTCGCGCCGCATGGCACGCCGCGGCCGGTAATCGAACGGCTCAACCGTGAGTTGCGCGCGGTGCTCGACTTGCCGGACATCCGCAGGCAATTCACCGAACTCGGCGGCGACGTGAAGGCGAGCACGCCGGAGGCTATGATGCAGCACGTGACGGATGAAATCGCCAAGTGGAAGCGCGTCGTCGAGGCGCGGAAAATAGAGATTCAATAGACGGAAAAGTCAAAAGCGAGCCACAGAGGACACAGAGGTCACAGAGGAAAACCAAAACGAGAACGAATCGATAGTCTGCTTTCCTTTTGCTCTTCTCTGAGTTTTCTGTGCCCTCTGTGGCTGAAGTTCTCAAGTTTTTAACGGGGAAAATAATATGTTCGATCTCACGGGAAAAGTCGCGCTGATCACCGGTTCCACCAAGGGCATAGGCAAGTCGATCGCGGAGGAGATGGCGCGCGCCGGCGCGAAAGTCGTGATCTCCAGCCGCAAGGCCGACGCCGTCGAGGCGGTGACGAAGGAACTCACCGCCGCGGGCCGCGAGGCTATCGGCGTGCCGTGCAATATCGGCGCGAAGGCGGAACTGCAGAACCTCGTCGACCAGACGCTGGCGAAATGGGGGCGCATCGACATTCTCGTGTGCAACGCCGCGATCAACCCGCATTTCGGCTCGATCACGAAAGTGTCGGACGACGTGTTCGACAAGATGATGGGGAGCAACATCCGCAGCATTTTCTGGCTCTCGAACATGGTGCTGCCGCAGATGGCCGAGCGCAAAGACGGTGCGATGATCATCATCTCGAGCATCGCGGCCTTGCGCGGCAGCAACGTGAACGGACTCTACGGCGTGACCAAGGCGGCCGATGCGGGACTGGGCCGCGCGCTTGCGGTCGAGTGGGGACCGCACAACATCCGCGTCAACAGCATCGCGCCGGGACTCATCAAGACCGATTTCGCGCGCGCGCTGTGGGAGGACGACGAGCGGAGGAAGCGCCGCGAAGCGATGTCGCCGCTGCGCCGGCTCGGCGACGCGAAGGACATCGGCGGTGTCGCGGTGTTTCTCGCCTCCGACGCGGCGCGCTTCATGACCGGCCAGTTGCTCGTCGTCGACGGCGGCGTGTCGATCGGCTGGTAGTTTTCGCTTTCAACAATAAATAATCGGGAGGAGTCATGCACGGGAATTCCGCATCATCGTCACGCATCGGTGTTGCATTGCTGTCGGCGGGGCTGGTGTTCGCCTGTTGCACGGCCGGTGCCGCCGACCCGCTGCCGCGCGCAGCGCCCGCCAAGCTCGGCTTTTCAGCGGCGGGGCTTGCGCGCATCGATCGCTTTTACGCGGACGAAATCGCGCGCGACCGCATTCCGGGCGCAGTCGTCGCCATCGCGCGCGATGGCAAGCTCGCCTACTACAAGGCGTTCGGTTACCAGGACAAGGCGGCGGGCACGCCGCTCAAAACGGACGCGATCTTCAACTTGGCGTCGATGACCAAGGTGCTCACGGTTGTCACGGCGCTGACGCTGTACGAAGAAGGCAAGCTGCCGTTGAAGTCGACGCTTGCCTCGTACTATCCGCAGTTCGGCTCGATGCAGGTTGGCGTCGTCGACGGCAGCGGCGCGCTCAAGACGGAGCCCGCCAAGCAGCCGATTTTCGTGCAGGACCTGATGCGCCACACGACGGGACTCACGTACGGCGCGCGCGGCAATACGCCCGTGCATAAACTGTTTCCGCCATCGTCGGCGGGTGCCGCGTACGCGATGACAGGGCCGGAGTTTCTGGACACGCTGGCGAAATTGCCGTTGCTCTACCAGCCGGGCACCGCGTGGGACTACGGGTTTTCCGTCGACGTGCTGGGCCTCGTCGTCGAAAAGATCACCGGCAAGACGCTCGGTGCCGCATCGGAAGAACGCGTGTGGAGCAAACTCGGCATGCGCGACACCACGTTTAAAGTGCCGGAAGACAAGCGCGCGCGCTTCGCGAAGCCGCTCGCGAACGATCCGACCTCGGGCAAGCCGCAGGACATGCGCAGCCTGCGCGACGCGCCGAAATTCGATTGCGGCGGCTCGTGCGCGTTCAGCACCGCGGCCGACTATATCCGCTTCGGCCAGATGCTCGTGAACGGCGGCACGCTCGACGGCGTGCGCATCCTGAGCCCGAAGACCGTGCGCTTCATGGCGTCCGATCACCTGGGCAAGGACATCAGGAACAACGTCGCCGGAACCGAGATGGCGCGCGCAGGTTACGGCTTCGGACTCGGCGTCGCGGTGCGCACCGAGCCCGGCATCGCGGGCACCAACGGCAGCGTCGGTGACTTTACCTGGAACGGCGCGAACGGCACGATCTTCTGGGTCGATCCGAAAGAGCGGCTGACGGTCGTCGTGATGGGCGTGAGTCCCGGCGAAATCCGCAAGTATTACCGCGAGCAGATCGCAGCACTCGTGTACGGCGCGATGGAGCGCTAGCCTCCTTATTGCGGGCGGTAAGTCGCGCCGGGCATTGCGCCCATCGCATCGCCGACTTTCGCGCTGCGCGTCGCCATGCGCGTGATCGCGTGCTCGACCGTTGCGCGTTTCAGGTGCGGCGCGAACATTTCGATGAACGCGAACATGTAGCCGCGCAGGTAGTGGTTGCGCCGGATACCGATGTGGATCGTGTTCGGCTCGAAAAGGTGGCTCGCGTCGATCGCGCGCAGATGCCGGTCGCGCGCGCGGTCGTACGCCATGTCCGGCACGATCGCGATGCCGAGCCCGAACTCGACGTAGGTCTTGATCACGTCCGCGTCGATCGCGTTCAATGCGATGTGCGGGCGGATGCCTTTGGCCTCGAACGCGCCGAGCGTCTTCGAGCGGCCGATGAACGCGTAGTCGTACGTGATCAGGGGGTATGCCGCGAGTTTTTCCAGCGTGAGGCGCTTGACCTTCAGCAGCGGATGCCCGGTCGGCGTCAACACGACGCGCTGCAGCTTGTGGCACGGCAGCATCACGAGCGCGGGGTCGGGCTCGACGGGCGCGGTCGCAATCGACAGGTCCGCGTTGCCGGTGGCGACCAGGTACGAGACTTCGGACGGCGTGCCCTGGCGCAGGCTCAGTTGCACGGCCGGATAGCGATCGACGAACTTGCGCAGCACGCCGGGCAGTGCATAACGCGCCTGGGTATGCGTAGTCGCGATCGTCAGCGAGCCTTCGCGCTGCGCCGAGTGCTCGCGCGACACCGCCTTGATGCTTTGCGCGGATTCGAGCGTGCGCTCGGCCATTGCGACGATTTCGCTGCCGGCGTCGGAGAGACGCACAAGCCGAGTGCGGTTGCGCACGAACAACTCGACGCCAAGCTCCTCCTCGAGCAGCCGCAGTTGGCGGCTCAGTCCCGGCTGGGTGATGTGCAATGCCGCGGCTGCTTTCGAGATGTTCAGGTCCTGGCGCGCGATTTCGCGGAAGTAGCGCAACTGTTGCAGGGTCATCTGCGGCCTCCCATACAAAAAGTAATGGAAGTATAAGTTATCATCACTTGTCAGTATAGGCCGCGTCGCCTATAGTGCCCGACGCTGCCGCCACAGAGCGGCGCGCTAAGGTTCCAGGGTTGCGGAGGAGCAGGGCGATGATGATGTTGGAGTGCGACGCCAAGCGCTTGCTGGCGTCGGTCGGCGTGGCCGTTCCCGCGGGCGCCGTGTGGCGGAAAGGCGAATCCGCGGCAAGCATTGAAGTTGCGACGTATCCGGTGGCGGTCAAAGCGCAGGTCAGGAGCGGCGGCCGCGGCAAGCAGGGCGGCGTGGTCAAGGCCGCCGACGCGGCGGAGCTGGCCGCCGCAGGCAAAAAACTTTTCGCGACGGAATTCGGCGGCGAGCTGCCGGAAGTGCTGCTCGTCGAAGCGTGGCTCGCGATCGAGCGCGAAGCCTACCTGTCGGTCGCGGTCGACGGCCGCGCCGAAGGCTACGTTGTGCTGTATTCGCCCGCCGGCGGCATCGACATCGAGGACGGCGCGCCGCCCGCGCGCTACCCGGTCGGCGCGCCGTGGAATTTTCGCGTGCACGCATTGCGCGCCGTGCTCGAAAAAGTCGAGCCCGATTATCAATGGCGCGAAAAAGTGATCGCGCTCGCGCAAAGGCTCGTGCGTACGGCGGCCGCGCAGGACTGCACGACGATCGAAATCAATCCGCTCGTAAAACTCGCCGACGGATCCATCATCGCGGCCGACGCCAAGATCGCGCGCGACGAATGGGCGCATTTTCGCAGCGAAGAGATCGCGGCTGAGCGCGATGCCGAAAAGGCGCGCGCCGACGAATACCTGCGCGCCTGCCTCGACATGCAGCATATGTACGTGAAGCTCGACGGCGACATCGGCATCATCTCCGGCGGCGCCGGCATGACGATGGCTGCTATGGATATGGTCGCCGAGCAGGGCGGACGTCCCGCGTGCTTCCTCGATTGCAGCCCGGGACCGACGTCGACCCGCGGCTACCGGCCGGCCTTCGCGATGCTCGACGCCGATCCGGCGGTGAAAGTCATATTCGTGAGCGTGTTCGGCGGCGGCACCCAGATGCAGCGCGTCGCCAATTCGATGAAGGAAGTCATGGCTGAACGCAAGAGCAAGAAGCCCGTCGTTTACCGGTTGGACGGCACGAACATCGACCAGGTGCCGGGCATCTTCGCGCAATTCGGCGCGCACAACCACGCGTCGCTCGAAGAGGCGGCGGCGGCCGCGGTCAAGCTTGCGGGAGCGCGCGCATGAGCATCCTGCTCGACAGGACGAACCGGGTGATCGTGCAGGGCGTGACCGGCCAGATGGGCCAGTTCTTCGTCGAAGACGCGCGCAAGTACGGCACCAACATGGTCGCCGGGGTTTCGCCGGGCCGCGCCGGGACGACGGTCGGCGACGTGCCGGTGTTCGCGAGCATGCGCGCGGCGGTCGATGCAACGCGCGCCGATACAGCGATGGTGTTCGTGCCGCCGGCCGCGGTGCTGGGTGCCGCGCTCGAAGCGCTCGAATGCGGCTGCAAACTCGTTGTCGCGACCGCGGATGAAATGCCGGTTGCGGACGCAATCGAAGTACGCGCCGCCGCCCGTGCCAATGGCGCGGTGTTCGTCGGTCCGAATACGCCGGGACTCATATCACCCGGCAAGGCAAAAATGGGCTTCATGCCTTCGTTCTGCTATACGCAGGGCAATGTCGGCGTGATCTCGCGCAGCGGCTCGTTGTCGTACGAAGGTTCGAAACGCATCACCATGGCGGGCATCGGACAGTCGACGGTGATCGGCATCGGCGGCGATCCGGTCAAGGGCACGACCGCGGCCGAAGCGCTCGAACTCTTTCACAATGACCCGGACACCCACGCCGTGTTGTATCTTGGCGAAATCGGCGGGTCGGAAGAAACTTTCGTAGCTGAATATGCTGCACGGCGCGGCGCCAAGCCGGTGGCCGCCTTGATCGTCGGCAAGACTGCGCCGCCCGGCAAGAAAATGGGCCACGCGGCGGCGCTGATCGGCTCGCGTGCTGAAGGACATGAAGCGAAACAGAAAATGCTGCGCGACGCGGGCGTGTTCGTGGCGGATGGATTGCGGCAGGTTGTCGAGGCGACGCAGTCGGCACTGGCGTCGCGCCAGCAAACTGCTACGGTAGCCTGAAGGCAGGCACAACGGAACACAACGGACCGATTACGAAGGAGTCAGCAATGAACAACCGAGTGGAACTCAACATCACGGAAGAAGCGGCCGAAGGCCTCATCAACGAGAAGAGCATGGGCGCCGCGCTCGAACTCGTGGGCTGCAAGCTGCGGCCCGAGCAGTATCTGCGCGACGCGAGCGCGGACGCGATCATCATTTTCTCCAACGGCATCGGCGACCTGAATCCCCTGTACCGCGACCAGGAGTACACGCGCTGGACGCGCTTCGGCGGACTCATCGCACACCCGTGCTTCCCGTGGACCCACCACTGGCCCGGCCGTTCGTACTGGGGCCTGCCCGGCGTGCACGGCTTCGGCGTCACCATCGATTGCGAATATTTCCGCAACGTGCGTCCCGGCGACCGCATCAATATCTGGAACCGCGTGCTCGGCATCGAGCAGAAGCATTCGAAATTCTCCGGCAAGCTGGCGATGCAGTACCTTGAGTCGACGTACACCAACCAGCGCGATGAAGTCGTATGCCGCGCGCTGGGGCTCACCGCGCGCCACGAGCGCAAGGCCTCGCGCGACAAGAACAAATACAAGGACGTCAAAACCTACGTCTATACGGACGCGGAACGCGATGCCATCGACGAGAAGGTGATGACCGAGCCGCAGCGCATCCGCGGCGCCAACACGCGCTACTGGGAAGACGTCAAGGTCGGCGATGCGATCGACGAGATCGTGCGCGGCCCGCTGTCGATGTCGGACACCATGGCGTTCGTGATCGCGTCGGGCCGGGGTGCCGCGCACGGCGCGCTCCTGAAGCATGCGGCCAGGCACCCGGCGCATTACATCCGCAACAAGGAAGGCGGCGGCGGGGTCGAGTACACGGGCATCGGCCATCACCGCGAAGACTTCGCGAAAAAAGTCGGCGTGCCGGGCATGTACGATTACCTGCCGCAGCGCGCGAGCTGGTTCGTCAGCGCGATCACCAACTGGATGGGCGACGACGGCGTGATCAAGCGCATCCGGATGGAAGCGCGCAAGTTCAACCTGCAGGGCGACACGACGTTCATCAACGGCAAGGTGGTCAAGAAGTATCTGAAGGACCGCTGCCCGCTCGTCGACATCGAAATGACCGGCATCAACCAGAGCGGCGTGCTTTCCTCGCCCGGCTTCGCGACCGTCATGCTGCCGGCGAAAGACATCAACACGCGCATCCCGCTCGACGGCACGGTGGTCGATCTCGAACTGCCGCCGATACGCTAGCAGGAAACATCATGGCCACCAACGCGCTGTATCTCGTCTGCGACATGATCAACGATCTGGTGCACGCGGACGGGCCGAGCAAAAAGAGTTACGGCCCCGAACTCGCCCGCCGCAAGACCGTGGAGAACACGGCGACTGCGATCGCCAGGGCGCGCGCGGCGGGAGCGAAAATCGGCTACGTGCGTGTCGGTTTTTCACCCGACTACCGCGAATGCCCGCCGAACTCGCGCCTCTTCCAGGGCGCGAAAAAAGCCGGCATGTTCAAGCTTGGCGGTTGGGGCACCGAAGTGCATCCGTCGCTCGCGCCGCAGCCGCAGGATTTCGACATCGTGAAGCATCGCGTAAGTCCCTTTTACGCGACCAACCTCGACGTGATCCTGCGCGCGAACGGCATTCAGCGTTTGTACGTATCCGGCGTGTCGTCGAGCGGCGCAGTGCTGTCGGCGGCGAAAGACGGCCATGACCGCGGCTACGACGTGTTCGTGCTCGACGACTGCTGCTGCGCATTGTCCGAAGAGCAGCACCAGGCGGTGATCGAGCAGGTGAAGCGCATGACGACGGTCACGACGTCGGCGCAGGTCACGTTCAGCGAGGAATTTCAGTTGTAGGATTTAGCGGTCCGAAGAATATTTCCTCCCCTTTTGCCCCGAAGGAAATCCCCTTGGGGGACAAGGGGGAGGCCAGGAGGGGGATGGGTCATTGCGATCCATGCGTAGCCCCATCCCCACCCTAGCCCTCCCCTTGAAGGGGAGGGAATCGATGATTGGAGGAGCATGAAGGCAACACGCGGACTGCGGTCGGCAGCCTGTTTGCTGATCGCGCTGTGCGTCCTGGCCGCAGGCAGCGTGTGCGCGCAAGACTGGCCCGCGCGGCCGATCCGTTTTGTCGTGACCTTTCCGCCGGGCGGCGGGGCGGACCTGGTCGCGCGCACGCTCGCCGAGAAATTGAATCGCAGCCTCGGCCAGCAGGTGATCATCGACAATCGTCCCGGCGGCGGCACCGTGATAGGGGCCGACCTCGTCGCGCATGCGGCGCCCGACGGTTACACCATGTTGCTCGGCACTGCGACCACGCATGCGATCAACGCGAGCCTCGTCAAGAAACTTCCGTACGATCCGGTCGCGGATTTTTCGCCGGTCGCGCTGGTGGCGATACTGCCGCTGGTCATGGTCGCGAATTCCGCGCTGCCGGCGGACACGCTGCCCGAATTGATCGCACTCGCGCGCAAGCGGCCCGGCGAGATCCTCTTCGGTTCGACGGGCAACGGCAGCTCGATCCATCTCGCCGGAGAAATGCTGAACACGGTGGCAAAAATCCATATGGTGCACGTTCCATACAAAGGCGCCGCACCCGCGCTGGTCGATCTGCTCGCTGGACAGATCCAGTTCATGTTCACGACCATTCCACCGGCATTGCCGCATTTGAAGACGGGGCGCTTGAAAGCGATCACGGTCGCGAACGCGAAGCGCACCGCGCTGCTGCCCGACGTACCGACAACGGCCGAAGGCGGCGCGCCCGGCGTCGAGGCAAGTTCGTGGAACGGCGTGCTGTTTCCGCGCGGAACGCACAAGGAAATCATCGCGCGCCTGCACCGCGAGCTCGCGATCATCATGAGCCAGCCCGACGTGCGCGAGCGCTTGTCGACCGCGGGCGTCGAGCCGCTCATGAGCACGCCCGCCGAATTCACCGCGTTCATGGCCGCCGAAACCGCGCGCTATGCCAAAGTGGTGAAAACTTCCGGTGCGCGGGTGGATTGATATGATGGCAGTGGATTTTAAGTTTGCCCCCATCCTAGTGCCCCCTCGCATTCTAATCACGCTCTCCCCCCTCCGGCGCAGGGGAAGGAACTGTTCCTATTCCCTCCCTTGCGCATGTAATGCGCGGGGGAGGGCTAGGGAGGGGGCGAGCACCACATGCCGCTAATCTCCGAGCAACTCGCCGACTTCGCTTTCGACCTGACCGACAGCGCGATTCCCGACGCCGTGCGCAGACGCGCGGCGCACCTGATGCTCGACGGCGCCGGCATCGCGCTTGCGTCGACGACTTTCGATTTCGCGCGGCAGACGGTTGCGGCGATGTCCACCTTCGAGCCCGGCCACTGTCCCGTCATCGGCATCGCGCAGACGCTCGCGCTGCGCGACGCGGTGCTCGTCAACGGCATCCTCGTGCACGGACTCGACTTCGACGACACGCACCTGGTCGGTGTCGTGCATGCGACCGCGAGTTGTTTTCCGGCCGCACTCGGCGCCGCATGGGCCGGCAAGCGATCGGGCCGCGACCTGCTGACGGCGTACGTGATCGGCATGGAAGCGGCGGCGCGGCTTGGTGCGGTCGCCAAAGGCGAGATGAACCAGATCGGCTTTCATCCGACGGGCGTGATAGCCGCATTCGCGTGTGCTTTGATCGCGGGCAAACTGGCCGGGCTCACGCGCGAGCAGCTCGTGATGGCGCAGGGCATCGCGCTCAGCATGGCGGCGGGCACGCGCGAGTACAGCAGCAACGGTGCGTCGACCAAGCGCATGCATCCGGGCTGGGCCGGCGTGTGCGGCATTACCGCGGCGCGGCTGGCCGCGAGCGGCTTTACCGGGCCGCGCTCGACTTATGAAGGCAAGTTCGGTTTGTTCGCGACGCACTTGAGCGCGGACACGGAAAAATGGGACCTCGCCGCAGCGACGCACGGACTCGGCAGCGAGTGGCAGACCGCTCAAGTCGCGATCAAGCCGTTTCCCGCATGCCAATTGAGTATCTCGTGCATCGACGCCGCGAGCGCGCTCGCGAGCGAGCACGGCGTCAAGACGGCCGACATCGCGCACGTCGAAGCCCTGATACCGCCGCACGCGGTCTCCATCGTGTGCGAACCGGTCGCGCGGCGACGGCGTCCGACCAGCAGCTACGGCGCGCAGTTCAGCATCCAGTACGCGGTTGCATGCGCGCTGATCCATAGAAAATTCGGCCTCGCCGAGCTCGAGCGCTACCGCGATCCTGAAATCCTTGCGCTCGCCGACAAGGTCGATTACCGCGTCGACCCGGACACCGGCTATCCGAAACATTTTTCGGGCGAGGTGATCGTGACGCTGAAAAACGGCCGGCGCATCGCGCACCGCGAGCAGATCAATCTCGGGGCGGCCGACAAACCGGTGTCTGACGAAGGCATCGTCGGGAAGTTCACGGGCAACGCACAACTTGCCGTCAGTGCCTCGCATGCGGCTACACTGCGCGACATGATATTGAATATCGACGGAGTGACCGATGCGCGGAATCTCGCGCAGGCACTGTCGGGAGCGCCGTCGAAATGAAATATCCGGCGTCGGTATTCATTTGCGCATGCTGCGCGTTCGCGGCGCACGCCGCGGACAACTATCCAGTGAAGCCGATCCGCTTCATCGTCGGTTTCACGGCGGGCGGAACCTCGGATGTGGTCGCGCGTCTGCTCGCGGTGAAGCTCGCCGAAACGTGGACGCAGCCGCTGGTGGTGGACAACCGGCCCGGCGCGGGCGGCAATCTCGCGAACGAAATCGTCGCGAGGTCGGCGGCCGACGGCTATACGTTGCTATGCGCTTCGGCGAGTTTTTCGATCATCCCCAGCCTGAACCGCGACCTGAGCTACAACCCGGTCAAGGACTTCGCGCCGGTGACGCTCGCGAGTTCGGCGCCGTACCTGCTGGTGCTGCATCCCGCGGTGCCCGCGCAATCGGTGAAGGAACTGATTGCACTGGCGAAAGCGCAGCCGGGCAAATTGAACTACGCGTCGGCCGGCAGCGGCAGCACGCTGCATCTCGCCGGCGAACTTTTCAAGAGCCTCGCGGGCGTCGACATCGTACACGTTCCGTATAAAGGCGCGACCGGCATCACGGATTTGATCGCCGGGGCGGTGCAGCTGTCGTTCGCAGGACTGCCGCAGACGCTGCCGCACGTAAAGGCCGGGCGCCTCAAGGCGCTCGCGGTGACAACGTTGCGGCGAGCCGCCGCCGTGCCCGACCTGCCGACGATAGCCGAAGCCGGCGTGCCGGGTTATGAAGTCGATCCGTGGTACGGCGTGATCGCGCCCGCCGGCACGCCGCGCGCGATCATCGATCGATTGAACGCCGCATTCGTGCGCGCGCTGGCTGCGCCCGATGTGAAGGAAAAATTCATGCTGCAAGGATTGGAGCCGCATGCAACCACGCCGCTGGAATTCTCGGCGCTGATCGAAAAGGAAATCGCGAAATGGTCGAAGGTCGTGCGCGATGCGGGCATCAAGGCTGAATAGGCGATGACACGGAGACTTTTAGGTGCGGCGCTCGCGGTGTTTCTATGCGTGACTGCAGTGCACGCGCAAAACTACCCTACGCGCCCGCTGCGTTTCATAGTTCCATTCCCTCCCGGCGGCGGGGCGGACAGTCTCGCACGTATCGTCGGTGCGGTCGCCGGCGAATCGCTCGGACAGCAGATAGTCATCGACAATCGCATCGGCGCGGGCGGCAATATCGCGGCGGAAGCGGGCGCAAAGGCCGCGCCCGACGGCTATACGCTCCTGCAGACGAACATTTCGCATGCGATCAGCGCATCGCTGTACCGCAAACTCGACTACGACATCGTGCGCGATTTCGTGCACGTGACGTTGCTCGCGTCGATTCCGTTCGCGCTCGCGGTGCATCCGTCGCTCAATGTTTCTAGCATCCGCGAGCTCGTCGCGCTCGCCAGGGCAAAACCGGGCGAGCTTATTTACGCCTCGTCGGGCAACGGCGGTCCCAGCCATCTCGCGATGGAAATGTTCAAGACGCTGAACGGCGTCGACATCCGCCACGTGCCGTACAAGGGCGCGGCGCCGATCGCGACCGATCTGGTCGCCGGGCAGGTGCAGATGGCGTTCTTCACGACGGCGGGGTTGCTGCCGCTGATCGTCAACGGACGGGTGAAGCCGCTGGCGATTGCCAGTCCCCGCCGCTCGCCGCTCATACCCGAGTTGCCGACCTTCACGGAACAAGGCATGCCGGGATTCGAAGCGACGACCTGGTTCGGCGTCAGCCTGCCCAAGGGCGCATCGCCGGCGATCGTCAAGCGCCTGCATGCGGTATTCACGCAGGCGCTGAAGGTGCCCGAGGTGCGCGAGCGCCTCATCAAGCAGGGCTTCGACATCGTCGGCAGCACGCCCGAGGAATTCGACGCCTATTTGCGCGTGGAACTGCAGCGCTGGAGCAAGGTCGTCAAGGAATCCCGTGCGTCCGTTGATTAGAAGCGCGATTGTTGTCGGTTGCGCGCTCGTCGCAGCGGCGGCACGCGCCGACGACTATCCGTCGCGGCCGATCCGCTTCATCGTGCCGTTCACCGCGGGTGGCGGTGGCGACCTCATCATCCGCGAAGTCTCTCAGCGATTGACTGCGCGGCTCAACCAACCGGTCGTCGTCGACAATCGCACCGGTGCCGGCGGCAACGTCGGCACCGAGCTGGCGGCGCATTCGCCCGCGGACGGCTACACGCTCCTGATGGCGAACGTGGCGCCGATGGCGATCAACACGGTTGTATATAAAAAGTTGCCATACGATCCCGTCAAAGACTTTGCGCCGATTACGCTGCTCGCGTCGTTCCCGAACGTGCTCGTCGTGACCCCGACCGTTCCCGCGCGCAGCGTCGCCGAGTTGATTGCGCTCGCGCGCGACAAGCCGGGACAACTCACGTGCGCAACGGCCGGCGCCGGCAGCACGACCCATTTGTCCGCGGAGTTCTTCCGCAGCAAGGCGAAGATCGAATTCATCCAGGTGCCGTATAAAGGCGGGGGTGCCGCGCTGATCGATCTGGTCGGCGGTCAGGTCAACATGTATTTCGGCGCGCTGCCCGGCGCGCTGCCGCATATCCGCACGGGCCGGCTGCGCGCGCTGGGCGTGACGAGTCTCGCGCGCTCGAGTGCCGCGCCCGATATTCCGGCGATCGCGGAGGCGGGGTTTCCGGGTTTCGAAGCGGTGACGTGGATAGGCGCAGTCGCTCCTGTGGGTGTGCCGGCGAACATCGTCGCTCGGCTCAACAAGGAACTCGTCGACATCATGCGCGCGCCCGACCTGCGCGAGAAACTGGTGACCGAGGGCGCCGAGCTGATGACAAACACGCCGCGCGAGTTTGCCGCCTACATCAAGAGCGAAATCGAGAAGTGGACGGGTGTCGTCAGGCTCGCGGGAATAACTGCGCAATGAGCGGCGCAATTGGTTCGCGCGGCGTCCGGCTCGTGCTCGGATTTTCGCCGGGCAGCCTGTCCGACCATATCGCGCGCATTTTGCGCGACGCGCTGGCGGAACAGCTCGGCGCGCCGGTTACGATAGAGCTCACGCCGGGTGGCAACGGAATTCCAGCCGCGCGTGCGGTCGCCGCGAGCGCGCCCGATGGCGCGACGCTGTTCATGGCGACGCTGGGCACGCATGCGATTGCGCCGTATCTGGCGGTCAATCCGCCGTACGATCCGCTGCGCGACTTCACGTGCGTCTCGCTGGTGTCGCGTTCGCCGATGTTGCTTGCGTGCCATCCTTCCGTCGGCGCAAATTCCGTCGGTGAACTGATCGAACGCGCGCAGTCCGTCGAACTCACTTATGCAACGTCAGCCGTCGGCGGCGCGCCGCATCTCGCGGCCGAATTGTTCCAGAAGCTGGCCGGAGTGACCATGCGCCATGTGCGTTACGATCAAACTGGGATACTCTATCGCGATCTCGAAGCGGGCCGCGTGGCGTTGAGTTTCAACAATATCATCTCGATGCTGCCGCGCTGCCGCAGCGGCAAATTGCGCGCGCTGGGCGTGTCGTCAAACGAGCGGTCGGCGATTGCCCCTGAGATACCGACAATCGCGGAAGCCGGAGTCACCGGCTACGAGATGACGAACTGGACCGGCATCGCCGGACCATGCGGAATACCGGAGGCGACCACGGGCCGTCTGAGTGCGGCAGTCACGGCCACCGTGCGTTCGGAACGCGTCAGCGCGGCGCTGCGGGCGCAAGGCATAATTCCGTGCGGCGGCACCTCCCGGGAGTTCGCGTCTTTTATTCTGGGTGAAACCGAAAAGTGGCGGCCCATCGTCGCGCACTTGTCCAGCGGCGGCGATATCATTGCTGAAACAAGGAGCACGACATGAGTTCGACCGTCACCATACTCGATCCGGTCGCGCCGGCCGGCGTTGCGCAGGCTGAACGCGCGTTCAGGCCGCTTGCGACACTGCAGGGCAAGGTCGTCGGGTTCATCGACAACTCGAAACCGAATTTCAGTTTCCTCGCCGACGATCTCGCCGATCTTCTCAAATCGAAATACGGCGTCGCGCGCGCGGTCAGGCATCGCAAGCCCACCGCCTCGGTCTCGGCGTCGCGTGAAGTCTTCGCCGATATCCAGAAGCAGTGCGATCTCGTCATCACCGGTTCCGGCGATTGAGGGGGCTGCACGTCGTGGAGTGTCCACGACAGTGTGCAGGCGGCGAAGCAGGGCCAGACCGCGCTGGTCGTCTGTTCGACCGCGTTCATCACGCTCGGGCGTTCGCAGCTGAAGGCGCTCGGTTGCGCCGATCTCCCGATCGCGGTGATGCCGCATCCGTTCGGCGTGCGCACGCGCGCGGAAGTGCGCGCGCTCGCGGAGACGCTCGTCGATGAGATCGCACGGCTCGCGGTGGGAGGCAGTGATCAAACGGCGATCGCAAAAAGCGGCAGCTCGGACAAAGCGGATACGCGCGCCGCATCGATAACGGTGCCCGACGATCTCGCCGCATTCAATGAGGAATGCGAGAGTCGCAACTGGAGCGACGGCCTCCCGCTTATTCCGCCGACAATCGCGCGCGTAGATGCGATGCTCGCCGGAACCTCGCGTGCGCGCGATGAGATCGTCGCGAGCATTGCGCCGGGATTCGGCGCGGCGACGGTCGAACGTGTCGCGATCAACGCCGTCATGGCGGGTTGCCGGCCGGAGTATCTGCCGGTACTGTTGGCCGCAGTCGAAGCGGTCGCCGACCCGACGTTCAATCTGCAAGGGATTCAGGCCACGACGAATTCGGCGGCGCCGTGGATTATCGTCAACGGTCCGCTCGCAATGACGCTGGGCGTCAACTCGGGGCTCAATTGCCTGGGCCAGGGCAACCGTGCGAATGCCACCCTCGGCCGCGCGCTGCGCCTCGTGCTGCAGAACATCGGCGGCGCGCTGCCCGGCCAGATGGACCGCGCGACGCACGGTCAGCCCGGCAAGTACACATTCTGCTGTGCCGAGAACGAGGCGGCGAATCCGTGGACGCCGCTGCATGTCGAGCGCGGATTTGGTGCGGACGACAACGTCGTCACGGTCGTCGGTGCGGCGGGCACGCTCAACCTGAATTCGCATTCGAAAGACACCGCCGACCTGTTGCGTGCAATTGCGCTGAGCCTTGTGTATCCGACGAGCAACGACTATCACTTCGCCGGCGCGCCGTGGGTGATCCTGTCGCCCGAGCACGCGGAAGTCTTGCAGCGCGGCGGATTGTCCAAGGACGACGTTAAGCGAGGCATCTGGGGGCAGTCGAAAATGGAAGCGGGCCGGTTCGCGCGCAAGGATTACGACCGCGCCAAGCACACGCGCGAAAAAGAACTCGGCGGATTTGCCGCCGACACTCTCGTGCCGATATCGCCGATGCCGGAAGAGATCGGCATTATCGTCGCCGGCGGTCCGGGCACGCATTCGGTCTACGTGCCGACCTTCGGCCAGACGCGCGCGGTGTCGCGCAAAGTGCAACCGTGATTCGATTATTGCCCTGTGCCGCACTTGCGCTGGCAATGTTCAGCGCTGCGCAAGCCGCGGATTATCCCGAACGCCCGGTGCGAGTCATCGTTACGTTTCCTGCGGGTGGGCTGGACGCGAGCAGTGAGCAGGGCTCCCGCTTGCGGGATGCGACCGTCCGCGAGCCGGCCGCGGCCGCCGTGTTACTCGCACAGGCGTCGGTTGCCTTCCCGCAATACCCAGAGCACCCCGTCAGGGTAATTGTTACTTTTCCTGCAGGCGGCGGGACGGACATCGTCGCGCGCATGATCTTCCAGAAAGTCGCCGAGCGCACGGGCGGCTCGTTCGTGATCGACAATCGCGGCGGCGCCGGCGGCACGATCGGCACGGAACTCGCGGCCAAAGCGCCGTCCGACGGCTGCACAATCGTCGTCGTCTCCGGCAGCCACACGATCAATCCGAGCCTGTACAAGAAATTGAACTATGACGCCGCGCGCGATTTTGCACCGGTCACCATGCTCGTCACCGGGCCCGGCGTGCTGGTCGTGCATCCGTCATTGCCGGCGCGCAACGTGAAGGAACTCGTCTCCATCGCGAAAAACCGTCCCGGCCAATTGTTATATGCGTCCCCCGGCAACGGCACGCCGCCGCATCTCGCAGCCGAGCTCTTCAAAGCCATGGCCGGCGTCGACATCGTGCACGTGCCGTACAAAGGCAACGCGCAGGCGATGACCGATCTGATGGCGGGCCAGGAGTCGCTGTCGTTTCCGACCGGGCCGTCCGCCATGCCGCACGTGCGGGCGAAGCGGCTGCGCGCGTTGGGCGTGACGGGCGCGAAACGTGCGGTGGGCCTGCCCGATATTCCGACGATTGCCGAATCCGGCCTGCCGGGTTACCACGCAAGCGCGTGGTACGGCGTGCTCGCGCCCGCCGGGACGCCGGCTGCGATCGTCGCGAAACTGCAAAGCGAAATTCATGTTGCGCTGCGCGCGTCCGATATCGTGGACAAACTGTCGGCGCAAGGCCTCGAACCGGCGCCGGATACCGCCGAAGAATTCGCTCGCTTCATTGTTGCCGAACTCGCGAAGTGGAACAAGGTCATCGCCGCCGCCGGCATCAAAGTGGAGTAATCGGCAATGCCATCGAACGACAATAAAATCACCGCGCTGACGATATCGGGCACATGCGTCTATTCTGCTTGATCGCGTTGCTTGCCGCCGGCACGGCGGCCGCGCAATCTTATCCGTCGCACGCGATCCGCCTGATCATCCCGGCGGGTCCCGGCGGCGGCGTCGATACGATTGCGCGCTCGCTCGGGCAGCCGCTGTCGATTGCGCTCGGCCAGCCGATCGTCATGGACAACCGGCCCGGCGCTGGCACCATGCTCGCGTCCGAGCTCACCGCAAAAGCGCCGCCGGATGGTTATACGCTGTTGATGATGACGAACAGCCACGCGATCGACGCCGGCATCCGCAAAGATCTGCCTTTCGATCCCGTCAACGATTTCGCCTGCGTGAGTCTCGTCGCGTCGCTGCCGTACTGGATAGTCGCGCATCCAAGCGTGCCGGCGACCAGCATACGCGAGTTGATTTCGCTCGCGCGCACGCGTCCGAACGAACTTTATTTTGCATCCGCCGGCACCGGCAGCGGAACGCATCTTGCGTTCGAATTGTTCGAGGAGATGGCCGGCATCAAGGCTACCCACGTGCCGTATAAAAGCGGCTCGGCGGCGCTGGTCGATCTCGCTGGCGGCCACGTGCAGTTGATGGCGAGCAATACGATCAACTCGCGGCCGTACGTGCTGGCGAAAAAGCTTCGCGCGCTCGCGATCACCTCCAAAGAGCGCAGCCCGCTTTATCCGCAATTGCCGACGGTCGCCGAGTCGGGAGTGCCGGGATACCAGGCCGATGCGTGGTACGGACTCGTCGCGCCGGCAAAGACACCCGTCGAAATCATCGGGCGGCTCAATCGTGAGATCATCGCCATACTCAAGACGGGCGAAGCGCGCGAACAGCTCGCGGCGCAGGGCGCGGAAGTCATCGGCAGCGCGCCCGGAGATTTTGCGCAGCGGATGAAGGGCGACATCGCCAAATGGGCGCGGGTGACGGCGCGGCTGCACCTGCAGGGCGAATGACATGAATTCAATTTTCTGAAGGAATCGCGATGAGCAGACTGTTCGAACGGCTGGGCGCGGGCGAAATGGCGCTGGGAGTGTGGCTTAAAGGCGGCCCGAGCTGGGTGCCGACGATCGCGCGCGCGGGTTTCGATTTCGTGCGGCCCGACATGATGTTTTCCGCGATGGACTGGCGCGAACTCGACCACATCCACCGCGCGGCGCAGGGCGTCGGCCTGACGACCTGGGTACGCGTGCCGTCGAACCCGTGGCTGGGCGGCACGGAGTCGCTGCAGGTGACGGTCGACGTGCAGCGCGCGTTCAGTCTCGGTATCGAAATCGTCGGCGCCTCGATCGCGTCGGCGGCGCAGGTGCGCGCCTGCGTCGAAGTCGCGCGCGACTGGCACCGCTCGGGCACCGGCGAATATCCGAATTCGAACGAGACATTTCAGGCCATGAACAAGAAAAACGCCGACGTCGCGGTGTTCGTGCCGCACGTCGAGGCGGGCACTGCGATCAGGGAGATCGACGAAATCATCGCGATCGACGGCATCCGCATCGTGATGCTCGCGATGACCGATCTCTCCAAGGCGCTCGGCCACCCGTTCGAGTACGAGCATCCGGAAGTGTGGCGCGTGCTCGACTCGATCGTCGAGAAAGCCGCGAGGCGCAACATCGCGATCGCCGCCAACATGGGTTACGATTTCACGACGCACGAGCGCATGCGCGACCGCGTCGGGCGCATGCGCGAGCACGGCGTGCGCATCTGCCTCATGCAGGGCGCCGACAACATGCTCGAAAATTTCGCGAAGCCGCTGCTGGGCGAAATCCGCGGTGCAGCGTCCTGATCGCTAAGAGTGCCTAACATAATGAAACGCGCGATGCGCTGTCACGATTTTGGCTCAGGGCTAGAAGAAAGGTCTGCGGCTTAGTCATTCTAAGCAAGGGACTTTCGACAACGCCATGGACCAAAACTCGTGCCAGCCCGAAGGGTTGCAGCCAGAATCGGCGCCAGCTTCGTCGCTCGTTTTGGCAATAGAACGACTATTGCCTTCACCGGGCGCGTTGCCATCACCAATTCCGGCGGCAACGCACACGTGTTTCATTAGGTTAGGCACTCTAAGGCACTATCGTCAGGAAAATATACGCGGCGAAAATCATGAGGTGAACGACGCCTTGCAGTACCGTCGAGCGGCCGGTTGCCAGCGTGAGAATGCTGATGCCGAGCGTCAGTGCGAGCATCACGAGCTGAACGGCCCCCACGCCCAGGCTCAGCGGCAGTCCGAATACGATAGAGACCATCGCGACCACCGGTATCGTGAGGCCGATACTGGCGAGCGCGGAGCCCAGTGCGAGATTGAATGACGTCTGCAGCCGGTCGGCGAGCGCCGCGCGCATTGCGGCAAAACCTTCGGGCAGCAGCACGAGCAGCGCGATCGCCACGCCGACGGCGCTTTTGGGCGCGCCCATTTTGGCGAGCAAGTGCTCGATGTCGGGGCTCAGTATCTTGGCCAGCCCGATGACTGCAACGAGCGAAATCAGCAGCAGCACGCAGCTCAGCAGCGTTGCCCGGCCGGTCGGCGGCACCGCGTGCTGGTCCGCGCCGGATTTCTCGGCCGGCAGAAAATAATCGCGGTGACGCACGGTCTGGATGAATACGAACGTGCCGTAGAGTATGAGCGAAGACAGGCCGGCGAACTCAAGCTGCGATTCGGTGTAGTAAGGCCCCGGCGCGCTGGTCGTAAAAGTCGGCAGCACGAGCGTCAGCGTGGCGAGCGCCGCCAGCACCGTGAGCGCGGGATTGGTACCTTCGACGCGAAACTCGGGCGCGTGATGACGGACGCCTGCCAGCAGGATCGCCAGCCCGATGATGCCGTTGCAGACGATCATGATCGCCGCGAATATCGTGTCGCGCGCAATCAATTCCTTGCCCGTGCCGGCCGACAGCATCATCGAGACGATCAGCGCGACTTCGATGACCGTCACCGCGATGGCGAGTATCAGCGTGCCGAACGGCTCGCCGACGCGGTGGGCGACGACTTCGGCATGGTGGACCGCGGTCAGCACGCACGAAATCAGCGCGGCGCCGAGCAGCGTGATCAGGCCTGCGCTATGCTCCGCCCCGGCGCCGAACGCAAGCAATGCGCACGCCGCGAACGGTGCGGCCACGTTCCACACGGTCGCGTGGACCGGGCCCGGCGCGCTCAACCGCTCACCCCGTCTTTGCGCGCGGCGCGCTTCTGCAGCGCGGCGTTGACGGCCCACATCGCGACGCCCATCGCGACGAGCGCAATCAGCCACCGCATGGCACTCGCGAGCATCGCCGCGTCGAAGACCGGCCACGGGAATTGCGCGAGGCGCTCCGCGCGCTCGAGCATCCAGTGCCAGCCGGTGTGACCGATGAGGGCCGACAGGATGATGATGCCGATGCGTTCGGGCACGACGTAGCGGAACAGCAGTCCGAGCAGCGGGACCAGCACGGCGAGCACGAGCAACTGGCCGAGCTCGACTCCCAGATTGAACGACAGGAGCGAGGTCAGCAGATGGTTGCCCGCGAACTGCAGTTGCTCGCGCAGCGCGAACGAGAACGCGAAGCCGTGCACGAGGCCGAACGCGAAGGTGATCATCCAGCGCCGCTGCACATTGGTGCCGACGACGTTCTCGATCGCCATGTAGACGATGGAGATCGCGATCAGCATTTCGATCAGCGGCGCAAACCACAGCGCGTCGGGTCCGAGGTCGTAGGCCGACGCGATCAGCGTGATCGAGTGCGCGACGGTGAACGAGGTGACGATCATCACCAGCGCGCCGAAGCGCCGGAACGGAATCACGAGGCACAGCAGGAACAGCAGGTGGTCGGTGCCTTCGAGGATGTGGAAGAAGCCGGATTCGACGAAGCGCAGCGCCGCCTGGTGCCAGCGCGGATCGAGCGCTACCGTGCCGGGATCGCCGTGAAACTCGAACGCGCGCTCCGCGCCGCCGGGCGGCAGGAAGCGCAGCGCGACCGTCGTGCGCAGGCCCAACCGCTCGAGCCGCGGGTTGATGGAGAACGCCGAAGCGTCGGAGCGGATCGGATATTCGAACAGTACGTCGAGCAGTCCCTGGTTCCAGAACAGCTCCATTTTTTCCGGCAGGCGCGGGCCTGCGAGGTTCGCGCGCGCTTCCGCGAACGACGCGAACGATTTATCGGACGGCAGCGATACTCGCGCATCGACTACGCGCGGGTAGGCGAGACGCGTGTCGCCTTCGTACAGGTCGATATTGTCGGCCAGCCACAGGTTTGCCGCATTGCGCAGCGCGGCATCCGCGTGCGCGAGATCAAGGTAGCCGGGGCCGCGCTTGGGCACGTCGACTTCGCGCATTGCAGTGAGAGGCACGCGCACCAGCAGCAGCAACTTCTCGCCCTCCGGCTTCACGAATGCCTGCACTTTGATATCGCTCGGGATTTCGTGCGCGAGCGCTGCGCTCCGCATTACCGCGAACGCCAGCACCGCGAGCGCGGCCAGCGCGCGGCGCGTGCTTAAAAAGTTGGTCATGCCGGACCGATTTTTCATGGGCGGAACGTAGAGTAAAGGGATAGTGCGGTGAATGACAAGCTGAGTATAATGACCGGACAATACCGGTACCAGCCGGATTCGACGTGTCGCCGAATTTCATGCAAGGGGGAGACCATGCAAGCCATTCGTTCCAGGCGCAATTACTTTATAGGTGCGGCGCTGTGCGCGCTCGTCGCGGGTCTCGGCATCGGCCAGGCCGTGCTGCAGAACAAGGCCGACGCGCAGGCGCGCACGGTGCAGGCGCCGATGTTCGAAGTCGATCCGCTGTGGCCCAAGCCGCTGCCCAATCACTGGCTGCTCGGCATGACGATCGGCGTCTGGGTCGACGCGCAAGACAACGTCTGGATCATTCATCGCGGCGCGGCGACGCTCGGTGACAAGGAAAAAGGGCAGGAGTCCGGCTTGAGCCCCGAGTGCTGCCGCAGCGCGCCGCCGGTTCTCGTGTTCGATCCGCAGGGCAATCTGCTGCGTGCGTGGGGCGGGCCGGGGCAGGGTTTTGAATGGCCGGAATCGAATCACGGGGTGCACGTCGATTACAAGGGCAACGTGTGGATCGGCGGCAACGGCCAGAAAGACGCGCACATCCTGAAGTTCACCAACGACGGCAAGTTCCTGCTGCAGGTCGGTCGCTACGGCAAGAACGCCGGCAGCAACGATCCCGACAATTTCTGGCGCGTGGCCAAGATCTGGGTCGATCCAAAAACCAACGAGGCGTACATCGCCGACGGTTACGGCAACAAGCGCGTGGCCGTGATCGACGCCGACACCGGCAAGATGAAGCGTTTCTGGGGTGCCTACGGCAACAAGCCCGACGACACCGATCTCGGCAAGTACGATCCGAAGGCGCCGGTCGCGCAGCAGTTCAGGAACCCTGTGCACTGCGTCGAGCGCTCAAACGACGGACTTGTTTACGTCTGCGACCGCCAGAATGACCGGTTGCAGGTTTTCACGGCCGAAGGCAAGTTCGTAAAGGAGGCGTTCTACGCGAAGACGACCCTTGGTGACGGTTCGGTGTGGGACATCGCGTTTTCCAAAGATCCGCAGCAGCGCTTCATGTTTGTCGTCGACGGCGCAAACGATAAAGTGCGCATCCTCCTGCGCGAGACGCTCGAGGAAATTTCGAATTTCGGCGACGGCGGCCGCCAGCCCGGCCAGTTCTACGCCGTGCACAGCATCGCGACCGATTCGAAAGGCAATCTCTACACGACGGAAACCTATGAAGGCAAGCGCGTGCAGCGTTTCGTGTACAAAGGCATAGGTCCGGTTGCGCCCAGCCAGGGCGTGTTGTGGCCTAAGAAGTGAGTGGTGATCAGTGATTGGGCGATTAAGTGATCAGGTATTTGGAGTTTCGTCGCCTATTGCGAATTGAAGCGTCATCATCACACAATCACTTAATCACTCAATTACCACCCAATGACTTCGAACGTCCGTCCGCTTGCGTCGTCTGGTGTCAAGGATCGCGTGAGTGCTGCAGAGTGGGACGCGCGCGTCGATCTCGCGGCGTGCTACCGGCTGGCTGCGCACTACCGCATGACCGATCTGATCTACACGCACATCTCGGCGCGCGTGCCGGGCCCCGGGCATCATTTCCTGATCAACGCGTTCGGTTTGCTGTGGGATGAGATCAGCGCGTCCACGCTCGTCAAAGTCACGCTCGACGGCGAGGTGGTTGACGATCCGACCGGCAACGGCATCAACCGCGCGGGCTACGTGATCCACAGTGCGGTGCATCGCGCGCGCCCCGATCTTGCCTGCGTGATGCACACGCATACGGCGGCCGGCATCGCAGTTTCCGCCCAGGAAGACGGCCTGTTGCCGCTCTCTCAACATGCGATGCGCTTCACCAACAGCATCGGCTATCACGACTACGAAGGGCTCGCGCTCGAACTCGACGAGCAGCAGCGTTTGACGCGCGATCTCGGCGCGCACAAGGTGATGATATTGCGCAATCACGGCCTGCTCGCGTGCGGCGAATCGGTCGCCGAAGCGTTCGACCTCATGTATTACCTCGAGCGCGCGTGCCAGAGCCAGATCAACGCGATGGCGGGCGGCGCGAAACTGCGCGTGCCGCCGGCGGCGGTCGCCGGGAAAACCGCCGCGCAGTTCAAGAAGCTGGCCTATAAAGAGAAAAAGACCGAGTGGAAAGCGCTCACGCGCATGCTCGACAAAACCGATCTGTCGTACAAGGATTGATACCTGCCAAGGAGGGAAGATGAAGCTGCTCAAACTCGGCATCGCGCTCGGCTGCGCGTGCGCTTGGACCATCGCCGGCGCTCAAACCGTAAAGGTCACGCCGCTAGGCACGCACGAGGGCGAGCTCTGCTCGCGCGATCGCGCCATCATTTTCGAAGACCCGACCGGCGTGCGTATCCTCTACGACGTCGGCCAGTCGGTGATGGGCGGCGAAGACCCGCGCCTGGGCACGATCCACGTCGTGTTGCTCACGCACGCGCATACCGATCACATCGGCGACCAGAAGCTTGCCGCGCTGAACGACGGCACTTGCGAGAATCCGAAGCTGGTTTCGGCGCTGCCCAATTCGAACACGGCCGAAGTCGCGGCGGCGAAGAACCCGTCGCTCATCATGATCCGCAACATGGCGTTCTTCCTCGCCAAAAAAATCCAGAACATCCGCGGCAAGCCGACCGGCACCTGCGCCGAGCCGGGCGGCGCGATTGCCGCAGTCCAGCCGGCGCCCTGCATTGCGCCGGTCGAGCTCGGCGGCATGAAAATCGTGAAGGCGGCGGGCGCGGCGAACGGCGTCGAGATAACCACGGTGTTCGCCTCGCACGACAGCACGCTTATCCGCGAACTGCTGACGGACGCGCAGCAGAAAGCGCTGGCGCCGGACAACATCAGCGTAAGCCTCGGCGCGCCGAGCGGCTATATCGTGAAATTCACCAACGGGCTCAAAGTCTATCTGTCGGGCGATACCGGCCTGCACAGCGAGATGAAAACCGTGATACACGATTTCCACCGCCCGAATCTCGCCGTCCTCAACCTCGGGCCCAATGCGATCGATCCCGCCGCGGCAGCGTTTGCGATCAACGACCTCGTGCAGCCGGCGGCCGTCATCGTGTCGCATCCGAACGAAGGCGTGACGAGCGGCGGCAAACTCAAAGCCGGCACGCGCACGAGCGATTTCGCTTACCGCGTGAGAGGCAAGCCCGTGTACCTCGCGGTGAGCGGCCGCACGCTGGAGTTCGACGGCAGCGCGACTTGCGTCGCCGGCTGCAACTGATGCACGCGGCCATGCTGCGAATTTCGCTCGCGTTTGCCGCTGCGCTGCTTTTTATCGCGCCGGCTCACAGTCAGCCGGCGTCCGACATGGTGCTGTACGAAGGCGCGCGGCTGATTCCGGGCGACGGCGGCGCGGCGATCGGCGAAGCGGCGTTTGTGGTCGACCGCGGCGTCGTTACGCGCATCGGGCGCAAGGGCGAACTCGGTGCGGCCGGCGGCGTCAAGCGCGTCGATCTTTCCGGCAAGACGGTGATGCCGGCGCTCGTCAACGCGCACGGGCACCCGGGTTTTCAGAAAGGGCTCACCTACGCGGCGGCGAATTACACGCGCGAGAACATCATCAACGATCTCAATCGCGCGCTTTATTTCGGCGTCGCGGTCGTCATGTCGCAAGGCATCGAGAAAGGCGAGCTGACGTTTGAAATCCGCGCCGACCAGCAGGCGGGCCGGCTCGGCGGGGCGCGTTTGTTGATTGCGGGCCGCGGTATAGGCGCGCCCAACGCGGGACCGGGCGCACCTGCTTATGCGGGCATTGCATACGAAGTCACCACCGAGGACCAGATCAGGAGCGCGGTACGCGAGCAGGCCGCGAAAAAAGTGAACGGCATCAAGCTCTGGGTCGACGACCGCGGCGGGCGCGCGCCGCGCCTGAGCACCGCGCTCTTTCGCGCGGGCATCGACGAGGGGCGCAAGCTCGGCCTGCCGGTCACCGCGCATGTCTACTATCACGTCGATGCGGTCGATCTGGTCGACGCCGGCATCAACAGCCTCGCGCACCTGGTGCGCGACAAGGAGATGGACGACGCGCTGGTGGCGGCGATCGTGAAGCGCAACGTTTACGTCATGCCCAATCTCGGCGGCGCCGAGCGCGCGCAATATACGAGTCCGCCCGCCTGGATCGACGAGCCGAATCTGGTTGCGCTGCTCGGCGAAACGGTGGCGCCGGAAGTGATCGAACGCATGAAGAAAGCGTTCGCGGGGCGCGATGCGGCAGCCGCGGCGCGTGCGGGGCAGATCTACGCCAACATGCGGCGCAGCGTGGCGAAACTCAACGCCGCGGGCGCGCGCATCATACTCGGCAGCGACACCGGCCTCGAGGATCATTTCTTCGGCTACGCCGAGCAGCGCGAGCTCGAGCAAATGGTCGCCGCCGGCATGACGCCCGCGCAGGTGATCGTCGCCGCGACCAGCCGGCCCGCGGAATTTCTCGGCCTGCAGAACACCGGCGCGCTCGCACCGGGCAAAAGCGCCGACTTCCTGGTGCTCGACGCCAACCCGCTCGACGACATCAGGAACACGCGGCGTATCGCGAAAATCTACATCGGCGGCAGGGAAGTCGATCGTGCCGCGTTGCGCGCGGGGTTGCAGAAGAACTTCTAAGCGCCCGCGCAGGACTATTTGACCAGCACGCTGTCTTCGCTGACCAGCACCTTTTTCACCGCCGGGCGCTTCAGCATGCGTTCCTTGAACGCCGTGTAATTGGCGAGTTCCTTCATCGGCAATTCGGCGCGCAGGCCCCAGCCGTAGAACACCAGCGCGTAGCAGTCGGCGACCGAGAAGCCGCCGCCCATGATCCAGTCTTTCCCCGCGAGCAGTCCGTCGATTTCCTGCAGGTTGGTCCAGAATGCGTTTTTGCCGGTCTCTTTGACGCTCGGCTGCGCCGCGGCGTCCGTCGCAAACCGTTCGGGCCGCATGTAGTGCGAGAACGACGGATGCACGATGTTCGAGAACCACGCCATGGTCGAAATGCAGCGCGCCTGCTCGAACGGGTCCGCGGGCATCAGTTTTTTCCCGGGAAACTTCGTCGCGAGGTAGGTGAGTATCGCGGTGTTTTCCGTGAGGATTTTCCCGTCGACATCGAGCGCGGGCACTTTGCCGCGCGGATTGATCTTCAGATATTCCGCGGTCTTCTGCTCGCCCTTGGGCAGCATGATCGGTTTCTCGGTGTACGGTGCGCCGGTTTCCTCGAGCGCCATGTGTGATGCGGTCGAACAGGCGCCGGGGCAGAAATAAAGCGTCAACATGGATAAAGCTCCTGACAGTATGGATTGATCGGGAACGGCTGCACGGAGTAGGCACAACCGCAAACGCGGGTTCGATTATAAGCTGCCGCGGCTTGCTTATGACACGACTCACGTTATCATGGCCGCATAAGCGGGACCGGAGGAGGAACGCATGAAGCTGATCCATGCCGCGGCCTTAAGTGCGATGCTCGTTGCAGTGGAAGCGGCGGCCGCCGACGTTCACTATCCGGCCCGGCCGATCCGCCTGCTCGTGCCGCAGGCCGCAGGCGGCAGCAACGACATCATGGCGCGCAATGTCGCCAATCACCTCACGGCAACTTTCGGACGCCAGGTCGTGGTCGACAACCGTCCCGGCGCTGAAGGCATCATAGGCACCGAGATCGTTGCGCGTTCGGCGCCCGACGGTTACACGCTGTTGCTGGCATCATCTGCGTTCACGATGAATCCCGCGGTGCGCAAGCTGCCGTACGATTCGCTGGCCGCATTCGACTGGGTCGCGATGCTCGGCTACGGTCCGACCGTGCTGACCGTGGGGCCGTTGCTGCCCGTGAGTTCGATCAGGGAAATTCTCGCCATTGCAAAAGACAAGCCGGGTGTGGTCACCATGGCGACCGCGGGCGGCTTCCAGCATTTCGGCACCGCGTTGTTCAAGAGCCTTTCCGGCCTCGACTTCACGATATTGCTGTACAAGGGCGGCTTTCCGGCGATGATAGACGTCATGGGCGGGCAGGCGCACATGACCGTCGGCTCCATCGTGCAGTCGATTCCGCACATCCGTTCGGGAAAATTGAAACCGATCGCGACCGGCGGAGCCGCGCGCGCCGCGACGCTGCCGGATCTTCCCACCATCGCCGAGTCCGGCGTGCCCGGATACGATGCGAGCAACTGGTGGGCGATCGCCACTCCCGCCGGCACTCCCGCGCCGATTGTTGCAAAGCTGAATACGGCGATCGCTGCATACCTCAAAATGCCCGAGACGCAGAAGCGTTTCACCAACGACGGCGCGGAGGTCGACATCCGCACGCCGGCCGAAATCCGCAAAATGATTCCGCTCGACATGGCAAAATGGGCGAGGGTCGCCAAAGAAGCGGGCATGCACGCCGAGTAGCAGAACGCGGCGGCCGCTCCGCGCGTCGTAATCCATCATTCGGGAAAATTCATGGACCTTGCTCTGAAAGGACGTATCGCATTTGTCACCGGCGCCAGCCGTGGTATTGGCCGCGCCATTTCACTCGCGCTCGCCGCCGAGGGCGTGCATCTCGGATTGTTCGGCCGCGATACGGCGCGCTGCGAAGCGCTCGCCGCCGAATTGCGGAAGCAATATCCGGATCTGCGCGTGTGCGTCGTGCCGCTCGATCTCGAACGCGGCACGGCCGCGATCAAGCCCGCGATCGAGGCCGCGGTAAAAGAATTGGGTGGCGTCGATATCCTCGTCAATTGCGCGGGCGGCGCCTATCGCGGGCGCCTCGAGCAAATTCCCGATGACGCCTGGGAACATTATTTCGCGGTGAAGCCGCTGGGCTTGATCCGCATGACGCGCGAAGCGCTGCCGTACCTCAAGCAATCGAAGCAGGCGCGCATCATCAACATCTCCGGCACGCGCGGGCGGGAGCCCGGCGGTCCGTCGGTGATGTCCGGTCCGATCAACCTCGGCACGCTCTCCATCACCAAGGCGCTCGCCAACGAATTCGGGCCGCACGGCATCACGGTGAATGCGATCTGTCCGGGTTCGACCGACACCGGCCGCTGGACCGAACTCGTCAACATCACGGCGAAAGAGCGCGGCGTGTCGATCGAAGAAGCGACCAAACACCTCGTGCGCGAAGTGCCGATGGGACGCGTGGTCGTGCCCGAAGACATCGCCGGCCTTACGGTGTTTCTCGCATCGCGGTCCGCGGCGATGATCACGGGCACCGCGATCAACGTCGACGGCGGCAGGACGCGCGGTATTTGACGCGAAGCGCAAAACAGGATCGACGAGTATGAATCGGACTGCGGCGCTGAGTTTCGGTGTTCTGCTTGCATGCTCGCAAGTCGCGTTGGCGCAGAATTACCCGTCGCATGCGTTACGCTTGATCGTTCCGCTGGCCCCCGGCGGCGGCAACGACGGCGCCGCGCGCATCGTCGGTCATCGTCTCGGCGAAGCGCTCGGCGAGCAGGTGGTGGTCGACAACCGGCCGGGCGGCGGCAGCATCATCGCCTCCGAACTCATGCTGAAGGCGCCGCCCGACGGTCATACGCTATATCTCGTCAGCACTGTCTTCACGGTGGCTCCGTCGCTGCACGCCAAACTTTCGTTCGACGCGCTGCGCGATTTCGCGCCGCTCACGCGCGTGACCATCGCGCCCGGCGCCCTGATCGTGCATCCGTCGCTGCCGGTATACAAAGTGAAAGATCTGATCGCGCTCGCCAAAGCGCGGCCGGGACAGATCACTTTCGGTTCCGCCGGACTCGGCACCGGTTCGCATCTCGGCGGCGAACTTTTCAATATGCTGGCCGGCGTCAAGCTGCTGCACGTGCCGTACAAAGGCAGCGCGTTCGCCACGACGTCGGTGTTGAGCGGCGAAACGGCGGTCGCCTTCAACAATCCTTTCTCGTCGCTGCCGCATATCAAGGCGGGACGGCTGCGCATGGTGGCGGTGACGACCGCGGAGCGCTGGCCGCTGCTGCCCGCAGTGCCGACCATCGCGGAATCGGGCGTGCCGGGTTACGAGATACTGATCTGGAACGGGCTCGTCGTGCATGCCGCAACCCCGCCCGCGATCGTCGCGCGACTGCACCGCGAACTCGTGCGCATCCTGGGCGCGCCGGAGTTGGGCGCGCTGCTCGCCACCGATGGCTCGCGCGTGATGATGGAGTCGCCGGCCGCGTTCGCGGCGTTTCTGAAAAGCGAGATCGCGAAGTGGAGCCGCGTCGTGCGCGAGGCTGGGATTACCGCGAGCTAATTCAATAAAGCAAATCTTGAACCGCTAAGGACGCGAAGGACGCAAAGGAAAGCAAAAGCAAGCCACAGAGGACACAGAGATTTCGTCATTCCGGACTCGATCCGGAATCCAGTAACGTAGTGAGAGTTGAAAGAGGGGCGATGCAGTTTTCTTAATGACAATTGCATGATCACTCGCAAGGATGTAGGGTATGGTCGATTAAAAATGGCAAATAATTTGTCAAGTAAATCGTCAACTAATATTTCAACCAATTCATTCGTTAGGAGTCGTGGCTGTGCATGTTGAGACTCTGCAGTGGCCTGTGCTGTTGGCGAGCTTTGCGTCAATTGCCAGCCCATGGTATTTCCGTAAGCATTTGATTGGGCCTCCTTGGATGAGGGCGTGGGTAAGTGCATCGCTCGTTTCGTTAGCTACAGGTTCATCGGCACATGAACGAATTTTTGTCGGCCTGCTACTGCCGCTGTTCTTATTTGGTGTCTATCTTCAGTTCTTCCGAGGTGATATATCCAGTGTACTAGGCGATATGTCCAGTGTAATTGTTATGACGATCATCCCAATAGCACTTGTCATCCTGCTTGCAGCCATCCTTCCTACAAAATTCGTAATCGCCTCGCTTCCGGTCGTTGTTCCAGCGACCATGGTTTATTTTATATTGGTTGGTATAGCGATCGTAGTCTCAAACTGTCTTGCGCTTTGGCATGCTTTCTATCAGGGCGAAATCCGGTATATCTATCTTGTCAGTGAGTCGAGAGTCAATGTTTCGGTCGATCCACTGTTTTTTTGGCTTGTGGTGATTGGCGGGGCGTCAACGGTTGCGATCGTGCTAGCTTTGTTTTCGATTGGTTACAATGAATACCGCACTCCTAACAAGGAGTTGGACAAGACGCGCGCCGACATTGCGCGCGCTAGTCAACGTGAACGTTAAAGCTATTAACACTCTGGTCTGCCTGACAGTGGAAACTCGCATTCAATGATTTAGTTTTCCCTTCGCGTCCATCGCGGTTCAAGATTTAAATATTTTAGCAATGGCCAAGCGCCATCATCATTACGTCTACGTCGTCCTGCTGTCGAAGGACGTGCTGTACGAGCCGAAATTCAAGAAGTGCAATCCCGACTACGATCCTGCCAAGCCGTGCGTCTATGTCGGCATGACCGGGCTCGACCCCGATGCGCGCTTCGACAAGCACAAGGCCGGCGTGCGCGCCAACCGCTACGTGCAGAAGTACGGACAGCGCCTGCTGCCCGAGTTATACGAGTGCTACAACCCGATGCCGTACGCGGCGGCGGCCGAGATGGAGGTCGAGCTCGCGATCGCGCTGCGCGAAGCGGGCTACGGAGTCTGGCAGGCTTAGCGGCTACGGCGCGTGCGAAATCTGCGCGTACAAGTCGCGATAGCGCGCGTGGATGTCGCTCCCGAACAGCGGATCGGGGCCCGCAGGGATGGCGGCGACAACTGCGGCCCAGTCTTCCGGCGTGAGCAGGTCTGCGGCGAGCGGGAGTATCTCCGCTTCTTCGGTCGCGAGGTGATGGCGGTAATAGACGAGGTAGGTGGCGGCGGCGGCTTCGACCTTGTCGCGCGGGACTACCGTGTCTTCGAGAATTGAATCGAGGTAGTTGAGCAGATCGTTGCCCGCGACCTCGATTACGCGGTGCTCCTGCTGCAGCCGGGCGATCGCGACCTTTTTATCGGGATAGCGTTCGACCATCCGCTCGAATGCGACGTCTTCCCGCGGATGGTGAAAGCGGCTTGCGTAGTGCTGAAGGTAATGTACCGCCTCGCGCATCAGCTCATAGTCGGGTTGTCCGCCGAAATGAAACTCGCTCATCTCCTTCTCGACGAAATCGAGCAGCCGCGCAAAGCGCATGTGCTCGCGATGCCACATCGTGACCGGATCGCTCATCTCGATTGCCTTTCTTCGCCGCGGCGCCGGATGCGCCACTCGTTTGAAGGATTATTTGCCGGGCGCGCGGCGGGGTGTTTGACCTGCGTCAATGAAGCGTACGGTGGCGGGCCGGCAGGTGCGCGGGCGCGCGCCGCGCCGGTCCGGCCACGGGGTTGCATCGCTCGTAACTTCCCGCATACTAACGACCCAGCCAACCTTAAAGGGCAGCCGCATTCATGTTGCGACGCGAAGACGCACGATTGACCACCGGCCACGGCCGTTATACCGCTGACTGGAACGAACCCGCCCAGTTGCACGCCGTATTCCTGCGCGCCGACCGCGCGCACGCCGAGATCGTCCGACTGGATGCGCAGCGCGCGCTCGCGCAACCTGGGGTGGTCGCCGTGTTTACCGGCGACGACGTGCGCGCGGCCGGATTCAAGTCTCTCCCCAATGTCGTGAATTTCCCGGGCAAAGGCGGCCAGGCCATGCTGAAACCGATGCACCCGGTGCTGGCACTGGGCCGCGTGCGCTTCGTCGGCGAAGCGGTGGCCATGCTGGTCGCCGAGTCCGCCGCGATTGCCGAAGACGCGCGCGACTTGATCGACGTCGAGTATCGCGATCTGCCGGTCGCCGCGACCTTCGACGCCGCGGTCGCCGCCGGCGCGCCGCAATTGCACGCCGACGTGCCCGGCAATCTGGCGTTCGAGTACGAGTCCGGCGACGAGCAGGCTACCGCCGCTGCGTTCGCGTGCGCGAAATTCGTGAGCAAACTTACGGTCGAGAGCCAGCGCCTCGTCGGCAATCCGCTCGAGCCACGGGCTTGCCTCGTCGCATACAACCCTGATAGCAGCACTTACACGCTGCACCTGCCGCTGCAGGGCATTGGCGGCATGCGCGGGCAACTCGGCGTGGTGACGGGGCTCGACAAAGAGAAGCTCGACATCGTCACCCAGGACGTTGGCGGCAGTTTCGGCGTGCGCGGGGCGGCATATCCGGAATATTTCGCGGTGATGCTGGCCGCGCAGAAACTTGCACGTCCGGTCAAGTGGGTGGGCACGCGCAGCGAAATCTTCATGACCGACTTCCAGGGCCGCGCGCTGTCGCTGACCGGCGAGCTCGCGCTCGACGCCGACGGTACGATGCTGGCGATCCGCTTCGACGACCGCGCCGATCTCGGCGCCTACGCCGCTGCGTTCGGTCCTTATATAGCGACCAAGAACCTGACGATCACGATGGGCGGCGTCTACCGCATGCCCGCGATGTACGCGCGCACGCGGCTCGCCTACACCAATGCGACGCCGGTGTCCGCCTACCGCGGCGCCGGACGACCCGATATCGCGTATGCGATCGAGCGGCTCGTCGATTACGCGGCGCACGAACACGGTTTCGACCCGCTCGAACTGCGGCGCCGGAATTTCATTACGCGCTCCGCGATGCCGTATACGACCGCGAACGGCACCGTTTACGACTCCGGGGATTTCTCGGCCGTGATGAAAGACGCATTGAAGCGCGCGGACTGGTACGGTTTTGCGATGCGCCGCGCCGAGAGCGAGCGCACGGGCAAGCTGCGCGGCATCGGGATTGCGACCTATCTCGAAGCGGGCGGCGGCGGCAGTGCGCCCAAAGACCAGGTCGCGGTCGAATTCGACAATAACGGCGGCATGATGCTCTTCGCGGTCACGCAGTCGTCGGGCCAGGGCCACGAGACCGTGTTCCCGCAGATCGTGGCGGAAGCACTGGGCATAGACGCCGCGGCCATCCGCTTCTATCCGCGGCCGCCGGACGCCGATCTGACCGGCAGCGGCACGGGCGGCTCGCGCGGCGCGCTCGGCACCGGCAGCGCGTTCCGCGTGCTCGGGGAGCGGTTGATCGAACTCGCGCGTCCGCACGCCGCGGCCAAACTGAAAGTCGACGAAAGCGAATTGCGCTACAGCGCAGGCGCCTTCTGTGCGGGCGACCGGTCTCTGGGCTTCATCGAACTGGCGCGCTCCCTCGCGGGCACTCAACCGCATCCGCTCAATACGATGGCCGAGGGCAGCTTCGGCGCCACCTATCCGAACGGTTGTCATGTCGCCGAAGTCGAGATCGATCCGGAAACCGGGCACGCAGCGATCGCGCGTTATACGGCGGTCGACGATCTGGGCAACGTCATCAACCCGGTGCTGGTCGAAGGCCAGGTGCACGGCGGCGTCGTGCAGGGCGCGGGCCAGGTGTTCGGCGAGCATGCGATATACGATAGCGCCACCGGGCAATTACTCACCGGCAGTTTCCAGGATTACACGATGCCGCGCGCGGGCTGGCTGCGCGAAATCGCGGTGCACGATTATCCGGTGCCGACGCCGACCAATGCGCTCGGCGCCAAAGGTGTCGGCGAATCCGGCTGCAGCGGCTCGCTGCCCGCGCTCGTCAACGCGACCATCGATGCGCTGCGCCCGCTCGGCATCAGGCATCTCGACATGCCGTTCACGCCGTCGAGGTTGTGGCACGCGATACGCGAGGCGCGCGCGCGGTAGCGGGTCTCAGTTCTGCGGATCGATGCGGCGGAATTTCTGCACGCGCTGGCCGGTGTTCACTTCGGTCGTGTAAACATTGCCCTGCTTGTCTACGGCGAGGTTGTGCACGACGTGGAACTGGCCGGCAAAACGCCCCGGCCGGCCGATGCGCGCGAGCGTTTCGTTGGTCGCGCGGTCGATGACGCGCAACTCGTTGTTGACGCCGTCGGCCATGTAGATGAACTGCTGGTCGCGGTCGGGGGAGAACACGAGCTCCGACACCGAGCCGTTCAGGCGCGTGTTTTTTTCGAAGAACGCTTCCGCTACGAACGTGCCGTCTTTTTTGAACATCTGCACGCGATCGTTGATGCGGTCGCACACGTACACGAGCCCGTCTTTCGCAAACCGCACGCAGTGCACGGGCCGGCCGAATTGCTGCGACGGCGGCTGCGCCGGATCGTACGCGGGCGTCTTGTCGTCGGAGGGCGGCTTGCCGTACGCGCCCCAGTGCCGCTTGTACGCGCCGGTTTCCGAGTCGAACACGATGACGCGGCGGTTGCGGTAGCCGTCGGCGACGTAGACCTCTTTCGCTGCAGTGTCGACGTTGATATCGGCGGGACTGCCGAGGTTGGCGGTGTCGTTGCTGCCTTTCGACTGCCCGCTCCTGCCGATCTGCAGCACGAATTTGCCGTCGAGCGTGAATTTCAGAATCTGCGAATCCTGGTTGCCGCTGCCGGCGGTCCACACGAAATCGTTGTCGTCGATGAAGATGCCGTGCTCGACCTCCGGCCACTCGTAACCCGTACCGGTGCCGCCCCACGCGCGCAGCAGGTTGCCCGCGTCGTCGAACTCGAGCACCGGCGGCGCCGCGTAACAGCATTTGCTCCACGGCGGATTCTGCTGCGCACCGACTTCGCGTTCGGACAGCGAACGCGGGCGGTGGATGATCCAGACATGGCCGCGCCTGTCGACCGCGACGCCCGATACCTGGCCGAGTATCCAGTTGTTCGGCAGCGGCTTGGGCCAGAACGGGTCGACCTGGAATTGCGGCACGCCGCCGATTTTCTGCGCGGCCGCCGCGTTGACGACGTTGGTGCCCGGGAACATCGTCACCCGCTGCTCGGCGGGAACGGCGGGCGGCGGCGCGGACATCACAGGCGCCTTGAGTCCCGACTTGCCGGACTCCGATTCGTTTTGCGCGAGCGCAGGTTGAACGCCAGCGACGACAGACGCCGCGACGCAAAGCGCGCCGATAATTGAAATCCGCATGATCTCCTCCCGGTTTTAGTGTATTGACTGCCGCCGGAATCGTGAGCCGCCGTCCGCGCAAAGTCAATGCGGCGCGCTGGAACATTAGCTGTATTCTTGACACTCACGCGGCGGAGGCGGAAGCTTCAAGCACGTCACGCGCGATTCAGCGCGAATATAAAAGCAATATCGGGAGGAAAACCGTGGCAGTCAGGAAAACCAAGGCGTCGCTGCCCGACGCCAACGCGCTGGCGCGCGCGGCCGGATTGGACAAAGCAGTCAGGCAATTTCCGGAAGATGTCGCTATCGCGGCACAGAGCGCGGCGAGCGCTCGTGGCGCCGCGGGCGCGCTCGATCAATTTGCCGCTGAACCATGGCCGCCGATGCAGGTGCGAAACGTCAAATGACTGATCTGCATTGGTTGACCGCCGCCGAACTCGGCGGCGCATACGCGAAGCGCAAGTTGTCGCCGGTCGAAGTCGTCACCGCGTTGCTCGATCGCATCGCCAAACTCGAACCGCGGTTGAATGCGTTCATCAAGCTCGATCGCGAGGCGGCGCTCGCAGCGGCGCGCGAGGCCGAGCGGGAAATCCGCGGCGGACGCGCGCGCGGTCCGCTGCATGGCGTGCCGGTCGGCATCAAGGACATCATCGACGTCGCGGGGCAGGCGACGACCTGCCACTCGAAAATATTTCTGAAGAACATCGCGCGCGCGGACGCCGAGGTGGTGAGCCGCCTGCGCGCGGCGGGTGCGATCCTGTTCGGCAAATTGTCGCTGCACGAATTCGCGATCGGCGGCCCGTCGTTCGATCTGCCGTTCCCGCCTGCGCGCAATCCGTGGAATCCCGATCATCATCCCGGCGGCTCGTCGTCCGGCTCGGGTACCGCGCTCGCCGCGGGCTTTCTGCCGGTTGCGTTGGGCACCGACACCGGCGGCTCGATCCGCAACCCCGCGGGGAATTGCGGCGTCGTCGGCCTGAAGCCGACCTACGGGCTGGTATCGCGGCGCGGCGTGTTTCCACTCGCATTCACGCTCGACCACATCGGACCGATGACGCGCGCGGTGCGCGACGCGGCGCTTGTGCTGGACGCATTGGCGGGCCACGATGCTGCAGACCCCGGCAGTGCGGCGGTTGCGCACGGCAATTTCGGCGCCGATCTCGAACGCGGCGTGCGCGGACTGCGCGTGGGTTTCGTGCGGCATTTTCACGAAAGCGATGTGCCCGCGCATCCCGAAGTCACGGCGGCGCTCGACGAGGCGGCGAAGTTGCTGAAGCGCGAAGGCGCGACGGTGCGCGATATCCGGTTGCCCTCGCTGCAGGAGTTGGGCGGCGTGTCGCGCATCTTCATGCAGGCCGAATCGTGGACGGTGCATGCGAAGTGGCTGCGCGAACGGCCCGGCGATTACGCCGAAACGTCGCGGCGCAAATTGATGTGCGGCGCGTTCTTGTCGGCCGGCGATTATGTGCACGCGCAACAGCGCCGGTTGCAACTGACGGATGCCGTCAACGCTGCGTTGCGCGATGTCGATGTATTGCTGTGCGCGAACTCGCTGGATCCCGCCTGCCGCATCGACGACGACGCGGAACTCGCGCGCACCTATCCGCGCCAGGCGCGCAGCCCGTTCAACCTGACCGGCCACCCGGCGCTCGCCTTGATGTGCGGGCTGTCGAAAAGCGGTTTGCCGATTTCGGCGCAAATCGTCGGCCACATGCACGATGAGGTTACGGTGTTGCGCGCCGGCGCCGCGTACGAGCGCGCGACCGACTGGCACACGCGCCGGCCGCCGAAGTTATGAGTGACGAGCGATGGGCGGCCGGGTGATTGAGTGATTAAGGGATTAGGTGATTTGGTTACTCAATCGCTCAATTGCTCAATCACTTAATCGCCAGATCTTCCTTTCCCATTTCTCATTGCCCATCACCCATCACCCATCACCGATTTACAAAGGAGGAACATCATGCTGAATCGTCGAACTTTCATGTCGCTGATGGCAACCGCCGCCGCCATGCCACAGGCGGCGTGGGCGCAGCCTAAACCGGGCAAGGTCGCGTTGTATGCGAACGTCGGCGCCGTGCTCACGCGTTACGAGGTCGATGTCGAGGCGGTCGCGCTGACCCAGCGCGAGAGCGTGACGCTGCCCGCCGCCGTGCAGTACGCATGGCCGCATGTGTCGCGCCGTTATCTGTATGTTGCGACGAGCAGCAGCGCGTCGGGCACCGGGCCCGCCGGCACCGAGCATCACGTGAGCGCATTCCGGATCGATCCGGCCAGCGGCGCGCTGACTCCGCACGGCAAGCCGATTGCTCTGCCGACGCGCCCCATCCACATGAGTACCGATATTCCATCGGAGCACGTGCTGGTCGCGTTCAACAATCCAAGTTACCTGCGCGTTTACCGCATCAATGCCGATGCAACGCTGGGCGACGAGGTGAAGCAGGCGGGGCCGTTCGACTTCGGGATTTACGGCCACCAGGTGCGCGTCACGCCGGACAACCGGCTGGCGATTCTGGTCACGCGCGGCAACGAGGGCACACCCGCCAAACCCGAGGACCCGGGCGCGCTTAAAGTGTTCGACTACAAGAACGGCGTGCTTACCAACGAAGTTTCGATCGCGCCCAACGGCGGAAAAGAGTTCGGGCCGCGCCATCTCGATTTCCATCCGGCCAGGCCGTGGATGTACGTATCGATCGAGACGCAGAACAAGATGTACATGTACCAGATGGAAGGCGGCAGGATCAACCCGGATATCGCATTCCGCGCGGAGACGCTGGCCGAGCCGAAGAATATCAGGGCCCGTCAGGCGGCGGGCACGGTCCACGTGCATCCGAACGGCCGATTTCTGTACGGGTGTAACCGCGCCCAGGACACGGTCGAATTCGGGGGCAGGAAGGTTTTCAAAGGCGGCGAAAACAGCATCGTGGTGTACGCGATCAACCAGTCCACGGGCGAGCCTACGCAGATCCAGAACATCGAAACGCGGATGATCCATCCGCGCACCTTCCACATCGACCCGAGCGGGCGCATGCTGGTGGCGCAGCACAATCTGCCGGTGAACGTGCGCGAAGGCGATAACGTGCGCACAATTTCCGCCGGATTGTCGGCGTTCCGCATCGGCGCCGACGGCAAGCTCGATTTCGTGCGCAAGTACGACGTCGACGTGGGCGACAAGACCATGTTCTGGATGGGCATGGTGGCACTGTAATCCGGCGAGATTTTTCGGCGCAGAACTAAAGAAGCGGGCGGGTGAAGTTTCACCCGTCCGCCGCAAGCGCGGGCGCGGCGCTTATTTCTTCATTTCGTCCTTCTTCATCATGTCGTCCGCGGCGTGGGCGCCCGCCATCGAAACCGCCATGCATCCGGCAAAAACCATCGTCAACAGTGTTTTCATGAAACGTTTCCTTTCCAGTGTGCGCCGGCATCGGGGTGGCGGCCCGTCCGGCGGTTGCCGCACCATAAACCGCGACCCTCAATTGCGGTTGCCACCCGACATAGTCGGGGTCCGGCCGGAAACCTTACTTGCCTTGCGATAACCGATACGCCGGCGGCGCGCGTGCGTGCTACGATGTGCGCAGGTGGCGAATCAGGGGAGGGGCAGCGGTGCCTGCAGACTCACACGGTACGGCGACGTCCGCCGGAATCTAAGGCGCGGAACAAGCGATGCGTTTACGTGTGCTCGGCTGCTCGGGCGGAATCGGCGGGCAGCAAAACCGGACCACCTCGTTTCTGGCCGACGAGGACATCCTGATCGATGCCGGAACGGGCGTCGGCGACCTCTCGCTCGCCGAACTCACGCGGATCGACCACATTTTCGTCACGCATTCGCATCTCGACCATGTGAACTCGATCGCATTTTTCGTGGACTCAGTCGGCTCGCTGCGGCCGAAACCGGTCACGGTATATGCGCTGGCGGAGACCATCGCGATCCTGAAGAAGGGTCTCTTCAACTGGGACATCTGGCCGGATTTCACCATGATCCCCACGCCCGAAGAGCCGTGGCTGCGTTACCAGGAAATCGAGGTCGGGCAGGTTATCGATATCGGAGGGCGGAAAATCACGGTGCTGCCGGCGGTCCATACCGTGCCCGCGGTAGGCTACCGCCTCGACAGCGGGCGGGGCAGCCTCGTGTTTACGGGCGACACGGGTCCGAACGATGCGCTCTGGGGCGTGGTGAACGCGATCGAGAACCTCAAGTTTCTGATTATCGAAACGGCGTTCTCGGACAAGGACCGCCGGCTTGCCGAGCTCGCGAAGCACCTGTGTCCGTCCATGCTCGGCGAGGAACTCGCCAAGCTCGCGCGGCCGGCGGAGGTGTATATCACCCACCTCAAGCCGAGCGAAATCGAATTGACCATGCAGGAAATCGAAGAACTCGCGGGACCCACGCGGCCGCTGCCGCTGCAAAACAACCACGTGTTCGAATTCTGACGCACCGCCGCAAATTGCATTTGCGCGCAGTGCCGGAACGACGGAAAATCGAGCTTCCGGCGGCGCTCAAATCCGCCGCGCAAGCAACGCCGCCACCATGAAAAAACAAGTCTCCGTCGAACAATTGAAATTCGGTGTCTACGTCAACGAACTCGACCGTCCGTGGACGGACACGCCCTTCATGTACCAGGGCTTCGTGATCAAAACCGAGGCGCAACTGCAGGCGCTTAAAAAGTACTGCAAAAAAGTCACCATCGACACGGACAAGGGCAGCGACGTGGCGCCGCTCAATCCGTTTGCCGGCGGCGCGCGCGGCCCGAGCGTGCTCGACACGATCAAAGAGCGCGTCACCTACGAAGAAAAGGTGCAGGTCACCGCCGAGCTGCCGGCCGCGCGCCTGGCGCAGAGCAAGACCACCGTCGCGCTGAATGACGTGTTCGGCTCGGTGCAGGCCGGCAAGGCGCTCGACGCGCCGCGCGTGCGCGAGGCCGTGACGAACATGACCGACAGCGTCGTGCGCAATCCCGACGCGATGTTGCTGCTTACGAAGATGAAAGAATCGAGCTCGAATACGCTCGACCGCGCGATGGGCGTGTCCATCTACATGATCACGTTCGGGCGTTTTTTGTCGCTGCCGCGCGAACAGATCAACATGCTCGGCATGCTGGGCCTCCTGCAGGACGTCGGCAAGCTGCGTTTGCCGCCCGCGCTGCTCACCAAAAAGGAACCGCTGAACGAAGCCGAGCTTGAACTCTGCAAAACCCACGTCGCGCACTCGGTGGCGATCCTCGAAGAAACCACCGGCTTGCCGCGCGAACTGCCGGCGCTGGCCGCACTGCACCACGAGCGCCTCGACGGCAGCGGCTATCCGAAAGGCCTGACGGGCCCGCAGATCGGTCTCTTCGGCAGCATGGCCGGGCTCATCGACAGCTTCGATGCGCTGACCGAGCCGAAACCCTACGGGCAGACGCTGGCGCCGGCGGCCGCGTTGCGGGTGTTCTACGACGAGCGCGACAGCAAGTTCGACGGACCGCTGGTCGAACAGTTCATCCAGTGCATAGGCACTTACCCGGTCGGCGCGATCGTCGAATTGCATTCCAGCGAAATCGCCATCGTGATCGCGCGCAATCCGCGGCTGAAGCTGTTTCCGCGGGTGATGGTGATCCTCGACATGCACCGCAACAAGCTGAAGGCGCCGAAGATCATCGAGCAGGCGGGGATCAAGCGCACGCTGCCGAAGGGAAGTATCGAGATTGATACCTCCGAATACTTCCTCTGACGGCGACGCGGACGCGCGCGATTCCGCGGCGGCGGATTCGGCGCCGGATGCCGGCGTGCGCGCGCTGGTCGGGCGCCTCGCGGAGGAATTCGGCGCCGATCCTGCAACGCTGACGCGGGTTGCCGCATTGTTCGAGGACGGGCGCGAGCGCGCGCCCGACATATTCGTGCCGGCCGCGGGCTCGCTCGCACCGGCATTGGCGGACCTTGCCGCCGGCGCCGATGCGGAACCGGTCTACGCGGCCCTGGGCGAATGGGCGCTCGACGCCGAGGGCGAGCCGCTCGAGCGCATGCGGCGCGACTGCCTGCGCTTTCAGAATGCGCTGACGCGCAGCGCGCTGCGGCTGTATGCGGACGATGCGGAACGCTGCGCCGAGAGTCTGCTCGCGTTGCAACGCTATACCTTTCTCCAGATCGCGCTCCTGGCCTCGCTCGCCGCGCGCAGCCAGGC
>Ga0265314_10000580_pt1 | contig 46152 bp, 36 predicted proteins | sample 4126metaG_FD_203106 | JGI IMG/M metagenome (GOLD analysis project Ga0265314, IMG submission 203106) | Rhizosphere microbial communities from Carex aquatilis grown in University of Washington, Seatle, WA, United States - 4-1-26 metaG | ecosystem: Host-associated > Plants > Roots > Rhizosphere >... | reverse complement strand
TTTCCGACCCCCCCAGGACGTTGGAAATCGGCGCGCGTTTTTTTGCGTTTAGCAAGGTCCTGTTAGCAAGAAACCGATGAGCGAGGTCGGCGGGCATGCGTATTTCCCGGTGATTTTGAGCTAACCGCCGCAGGCTTAGCAACCAGATGTTGTTAAAAGGGACAGGATTTGGACGATTTCGAGCTGTTTTGCGGGTCCTTTGAATCAAAATGAAAGGCCGAAAGGACCAAAACCGCTCATGCGCTCATCCCGAATCTTTCCAGTCGTAACGTTCTCTCAGGGCTGATGATGGCGTGGCACGAGGATGCCTCGAACCTGGAATTTGCGAGGTGAGCACCCACAGCGCGCCGCGTTGCGGGTTGCCAGCAGGCAAAGTGCTAGTGCCGCACTTTCATCAACCGATAGCGACGCACCGTACCGTCGTCGCTCGTGAAACGGTACTCGGTCAGACAATGGAAAGGGTTTGCGTCCGTGCCCGAATGCTCGAGATCCGCCAGTTTGCTGAGTGTGGGATTGTAACGGATGCCGGAGCCGTGGGTTGTCTCAGCTAAGAGTAAATGAGTGAACCCTTCGCCGGCCAAATGCCGGGCAAGTTCGGCAGCCGAGGCGACATGCCGGTCGTAACCGGTCCTCCGCCGATAGACGTTCTCTCGCGCCACGCGTGCGTTGAAATAAAATGCTCGCTGTTCCTGACTCAGGATGCGTATCCCGGGATCGAGCAGGGCGTTGGCCCAAGCGGCCGCCCGGTAGCTCGGCTCGCGGCGCAATAGGTAATCGTCGCGTGATTCGAGCCCCAAGCACACCGCAAGGCAACCCCGGGCGCGGGCCGTGCCCGCCGCCGCATGGATGATCAGAACACCAATCGTGAGCGCCCCGACCAGACTGGCCGGCACGCGCGGCAGCCGCCGGATTTCGATCCATACCCAGACCACCGGCATGGCGAGTAAAGGCACCAGCGGGAACAAGAACCGGACATTCTGCCGCAACATCGTCCAGCCCACCACATACACCGCGGAAATCGACAAAAACGTGCCCATCCCGCGCAGGCGCCGACAACAAGCCAGCCCCGGTAGCGTCGCCAGGAAGAGCGCACCCAACTGGTGTCCTCGCCCTCCAAAGCGTTCCGGGTGCATCGTCACCTGCCAAGGCGCAGTGAGCAAGGCGCGCAGGTCTCGCCCCAGAGGCGCCTTGTCGGCCGGGAAACTCGGCGGTGCATGGTCTACGGACAGTCCGGATGGATCGGTGGCTGCGCGCGCGCCGAGGTATTCGTCGAAAAACGGATAGACGGGATTGCCGGTATAAAACGCGGCGCGCAAGTACCAAATGCCGCTCACGCTGAGCGCCACCGTGGCAATGATCGCCGCGCCCGTAAGCCAAATTCGGCGATATGATCGCTGCCGCCAGAGGCTGGCCAGCGCGACCAGGAGCCAGGCAATCGCAAAGAGTATCGCCGAGTGCTTTGTTCCCAAGGCGCCGCCGAGCATCCATCCCGCCAAAACGAACCAGCGACGCCCATCGTCGTCAATCGCTCCTCGCCACCAGGCCGCCAAGGCGAGGGTGGTGAAGAGCGCCAGTGCAACGTCGTTCAATGGCGCGGTCATCTGGTTGTTGATTCCAGGCACGAGTAGTACCAGGCAACCGACGCACCAACTCCAGGGCCGGCCGAGGACCGGCGTCGCCAGGACCACCGCCGCTAGTGCAAGAAGAACCCCCAGGCCCCAATGGACCATTTGGGCCGCAACGCCTCCGTCGAGCGCCAGGGCCCAGAGGTACCAATTTTCAACCAAGAGTGGATTGGCGGAATTGTCGCTGTCGGGCAAGTAAACGAGTGCCTGTTCGAGCAGGAAGCGTTTGGGCAATTCCAAGTGGTAACAGAGCGCGTCGCCGGCCGTGGGTGGCGCCGCGGCGCCAATGAACGAGCCCGCGGCCGCCAGGCCCGCCAGGGTGAGTATTCCGCCAGCCAACCACCGAGGCGGCTTCGAGCGAAACATGGCGCCTGAGGAATCAAGGGCGTTTGCCTTTTGGGATCGGGCGCTAACTTGCCGGCGCGATTGCGACCGCGATAACTCGCCGATACCCCAGAAGCCGGCCACGAGCGTCAACACTCCGATCAACGATTTGTAAAGCAGACCAGCCTGCCCCAGAACGGCCAGCAGTAGTCCCACGGCGATCAGTCCGGCGGAAATGCTCCAGACGCCGACGGACAATCGGTCGCCGTCGCCTACTCGAAGCGCTCGGATCAAGGGTCGGCCGACTCCAAAGGCCGCAACCGCGATCGTCGCAACGGTCAAGGCGGACAGCACTGTCGCAAACATGTCGATGATCAATCCAAAAAATCAGAATCAGAAATCGAATCCGCCTGCGGCGGGTTTCGTTACCAGCTTAGAATCCAGAATCCAATCACGACCAGCATCCAGGCCGCCCAGAGCCATGCTCGCCAGGCCGTGGCGCGCGGCGGCCGAGGCCGGCCCTCGTCTGGCGGCAACAACGTGGCGGCTATCACCCGACGCGCGATGGCGATTTGGCGCCGGCGAACAAGCGTGTCGCCGTCATCGGAGGGTTTGCGCCAAGGGGCGATCATCCGAGATTCCTTGCCGAAGAGATTGTCGTCCGCAGCACGGCTTCGCGGCCCGGCGGATCAGTCGCCGGATCGAAATCGCCGAGTCCGGCGTGTTTGGTGCCAGGGCTCGACGCCCGCAACGCCTGAATCGCACGCGATACGGCCAGGGCCGTAAGCCCCGACATGCAGGGGTGTTCCATCCAAGGGCATGTTTGGCGATGGCAGGGCGAACAGGCCACGTCGTGCCGCAGCACGACGACCCGCCGCCCCCAGGGCCGCCACTGGTTGACACGATTGGTACCGCTGAACAGCACCACGGCCGGCGTCCCGACAGCCGCGGCCAGGTGGGCGGGTCCCGAATCGGCGCCGACGAAAACACATGCGCGCTCGATCAGCGCCGCCGTTTCAACCAGGTTCAGACGGCCGGTCCAGTCGTGAGCGCCTGGCCAGGCTAGTCCGCCGGTGATCGCCGCGGCCCATGGGCGTTCGTCGCCGGCGCCAATCAACACGACCTTGGCATTGTGTTCGACGATGATTCGGCCCAACAGCTCGCGCCAACGCTCTGCTTGCCAGCGCTTGGCCTGCGTGCCCGCACCGATGTGTAGCACAAACAGCGGTTGCGACGGCTTGCCCAGGCCATCGAGCAAGTCGTCAATACACCGGCGCGCGTCAGGTCCGGCGTCGAACCACGGTTCACGGCACATCAGGCCCGGGTCCGGTTCGACACCCACCTCGGCCAACAGCGCCAAGCGCGACTCGATTTCGGGGCGGCCTGGCACGTAGTGCGCGCGGTCGGTGAGCAGAAAGCCTCCGCCTCCGCAGTCCCATCCCAAGCGGCGGTGCGCGCCGGCCAACCAAAGGATCAGGGCCAGGGGGAATTCGCCGCGAACGTCGATGGCCAGATCGAACCGCTCTCGCCGTAGTTTCCAGCCCCACCAGAACGTGGCCGCAATCCAACCGGCTCGGAAGCCTCGTGTGAAGCGATTGATCCTCGAGACATGGAGCCGATCGACTTCGGGACAGGCCGCGAAGACCTGATGGTTCCATGGGGCCGCCAGCACTTCGATTCGTGCGCGCGGAAAGCGCCGTCTTAGGGCCGGCAGCACACCGGCCGTGAGTACCGCGTCGCCCAAGTGGTCGAGTTGAACCAGCAGGATCGACCGCGGGTCGTCCGCCTGCGAGCGAGGGCCCCAGGGAAGTGCTGCGCCGATCGCGCTGCCGATGCGCCAGAGTTGGCAACCGACGGAATCGATCAGCGCAAACAGCAACCGCCAACGGATGCGAACGTAACGATACCTTCCGGTTGGCTGGCAACGGCGCGGACCCGCCTGCGAACCCTGTCGGGCGCGATCAAAGGAGCGTTTCATAGGCCTCCCGCGTGGCCAGGGCGGCTGAACGCCACGAATAGCTTCTGCGTGCCAATTCCGCAAGTTGGTGGCTGCGGCCCCTGGTCCTCGCGGCGCAAACGGCCCTGCGCAATCCGGTCAGATCGTTCGGCGCAACATAGGCCGCGTGCTCGCCAAAGTACTCCCTGGCAGAGCCGCCGCGCGGCAGAACAAGCGGAACGCCCGACATCGCCGCTTCAATCGCCACAAGGCCGGGGGTCTCGAACCAACTGGGCAATACCACACAACCGCAGGCGGCGTAGGCACTGGCCAAGAGGGGGTCGTCGTGCTCCAACCGACCGAGAAACCGCACGTGCGGCCCCGCCGCTCGGCGGCAGGCCGCCAGGTAGGCCTCGTGGCCCGGCACGACGTCGCCAACAAGCACCACCGGCACGTCGCCGGTCGCCAGTGCCCGGAGCAAGCCTAACTGGTTCTTGCGCGGTTCGATGCGGCCGGCGCAAAGCACAAAATCGCGGCAACCGACGAGTTCGGCAAAATGGTCCGCAGAGGCTTCAGCGAAGCGAGTGTCTGCGCCGTTGGGAACGATACGAATGCGACCAGCCGGTACCATGAAGTGGCGAATCAACTGATCCGCTTCGGCTTGCGAATTCGGAAGCAACAGATCGACCGCGTGATAAAGCCTGCGACGCCACGAGTCGAGTCGTGGGCAGGTCTTTCGAGCCAGGTATTTGCCGCACGCCGCAAGTCGCCGCGCCATGTGCCAAGGTTCGCGCCAGCAGGAGGCCAGGTCGAACCAGGCGATCGTCGAAAGCGCGACCGGTACCCCCTGCCGGTGCGCGGAGGCGACCACGCTCAGGTGTTCCGGCTCGCTCCCGAAAAGGTGCAGGCAATCGTAATCCGATAGACGCTGCTCCCACGGCCGCCAGAGCCGTGCTTCGGTTCCGACCTCGCCGAGCGATCTGGCCAAGGCCGACATTTGCACCTCACCGCCGCCCGGTGCTTCCAGGGCCGTTAGTTTGCCGGCGAGCAAGACCCGCGGTACGGCGGCCGGGCTGGATTCGCAAGAATTCGCGGCGTGACGAAATTCGTGCGAATTCCCGTGCTTGCTCGTTTCGCTGGAATTCATCGCTTGCGCCACCTCAGCGCGAACTCCTGCGAGTTGAGCTGATTCAAAACCAAGAGGCGCGGGTTGTATTGACGATTTGTCCATCGTTCAAGTCTTGATGCGTCGCAGCGTTCGCTTTGCCCAATGGCGAAATGTGTCGGCACCGATTTCTTCGATCGGGGTGACGCGCTCCCAGTCGAGATAGGCGCGCATGCGCTCACGCCATCCTTCGCTCGGTATAGTCCTGAGCTTAGGCCGCGACCGGCACGGTGGTCGCCGTCCGAAAGCCAGGGCACTGGGTGCGAATGTCGTCACCGGCTGATCGAGCGGCAGTATGGCTACCGTTTCGCCACGCGAAATCTCGGCCGCGATTCGGTAAGAAGCGCAAAGCCCTTCCGCACGGACGATCCAGCGTTCGCCTGCTCGTTCGACGATCAGCTTCACGCTAGCGCGCGCGCGCCACCAGTCCGCCCACTCGGCCAATGTCGTTCGCCAAAGTCCGTCGAACCGGGCCACCGCGTCGAGAATGTCGGCAAGAACGTGTGGGTAGCGTCCGAGCCGGCCCGTCGGATGACCATAGAGTAGGATCGGTTCGCCGGCGAGAAAAGCACTTCTCGCAAATTCCTGGAAGTGGAACAGCGTCATTTCCGCCGCCGCGGACGGACTCGTGGGACAGTTTTCCAAACTGCCAGACGAATTCGGTATGGCCCCTTGGAAACCCGCCCCACGCTCTTGCGCCGCTTCGAGGCAAACTCCGAGGCAAATCGGGTGGATCGGGATCTGCAGCACGTCGCCGATGAAGAACGGCAACTCATCGTAAGCCAGTCCGAACTCGGAGCTGTGGCTGACACCCAATTCCGACAACGCGGCATGCAGGCCACGATTGAATCGACCGTGTGGCGCCGCGAAACCAACCGGATCGACTCCTTCATTTTGGAGGGCCTTGATACCACGATCGATGTTTCGCCGGTTGTCGGCCGCATCGTGGAAAGTGTGGTGTCGGAAGCCGTGCGAACCGATGTGCTGGCCTTGCAGCCGGGCGAGCTCGTTGCGGCGGCCGACGAAATCGGCTGCGCAGACGTAATGGCTGATGGCCGATTCGTGGCCTGCCGTCGCTTCGAGCGTGGCCGCGAAATCGTGGCTCACGTAGTCGTCGTGGTCGATGCGGAAATTGAACACACTGCGGTACGGAAACGGATAGGTTGCCACCTGCAGCCATGCGCCACCGGCGGCTTCGACCATCTCGCGAAGACCTCTTAGGAGCTCCTGGCGAACGCGGAACTTGTCCACCCGCGCGACCGACTCTCGTACCCGGAGCCGCCCGACCTGCCATTCACAGCGGCAGGACCGCTCATCTTCGAGGGCCGCGAAAGGATCATCTTCGAAGAAGGCCCGCAATCGATCGACGTCGATCGCAGTTTGCCCATCGGCGATGACCGGGTGCGGCGTGCCACGTGAATCGAATAAGACGAATCGCCCCGCGTTGGGGCTCGAGCGTTGTTCGCAACAGGGAACACCCGCTTGCGCCAAGGCGCGCTTTAGCCCCTCGGGCACCTGGCCCAACACGAACGGCAGCAGAGGCAGATGGTCAAGCATAGGTGCGTGGTGAGTCATGAATCATGAGTCGTGAGCGGTGCTTCCACGCATTTCGATGCGTATCGGCTAGCACCCACTCCGACAGCCCGCTCAAGAGACAGAAGGCCCACCCTTCAGGCCCGTCGAGGATGCCTTGCTTCCAGATCAGCCGCCTGAAAACTTCGCGGGGGGGGTTCAGCCAAGGGTCGCGGCGGCGTGGGGGCCGCGATTGGTCCAATCGCGCACTCGCGGCCAGTGTTGTATAGCGATGCATCTTCGTCAGAAACGAGGTCAGGTCGGGTAGGGGGTCGTGGTCCAGCCAATGTCGCAGTTGTCCAATGGGGCCGGGGGTTTCAAGGGTTTCGTGGACTTCACCCACCCAGCGAGCGAGATGACGGCGCACCAACCGCACCTGGCGATCGCCCTGGGTGCCTGAATACCGCAAAGGGCGTCCGAAAATCGTGCTACGGATCCGCGCGCGAAAACCGTTTTCGCGGCAGTGCGGAAGGCGGCGGCGAATTTCGGCGACCATCGCTTGAGTCGGGCGTTCGTCGGCGTCGATGGAAAGCACCCAATCCCCCGTGGCCAACGAGAGCGCATGGTTTTGTTGTCGGCAAAAGTCGTCGAAGGGTCGCCTATGAACGCGCGCCCCATGCGACCGCGCGATTTCCACCGTCGCGTCGTGCGAGCCGCCATCGACGAGTACGATTTCGTCGGGCCAGCTCAACGTCGCGAGCAGGCCGGGCAGGTTCCGCTCTTCGTTCAGCGCAATGATGGTCACACTTAATGTCGGGCTACGGGTCATGGGCGCGGGCCTACGAGAATCTTGAACTGCAAGCCAATTCCGCCGCGGGCGGAATCGATCTTGAATCGTGGATTTTGGGTTCAATGAAGGGGTGCTTCTCCTCGCATCGCGTCGTGGAGCAAGCCGTCGATTTACAGGCCAAAACACGTGGATCGAAACGCCGAAAGAATTCGCGTTCCTGTTCCAACGACCGACGTGGCCTGCAGTTGTGTTGACAAATCTGACGCAGCCGCGCGAGCGCACGGAGAAATGCCCGGGTAAAGGCCAATCGTTGGTCGCCCTTGGCAAACGGCGCGCGAAGCCAGTCGAATGCGAAGCGAGCGGGAAGCGCCAGCAGATGCCGCGCGATGTGCCACGGGTGCCGCAGGTTCTTCCACTGGAACAAGAGCGTGTTGCGCAGCGCCAATGCCAGCGAGCCGCCCGGTCCAATCGCTGCGTCGAAACTCACCTGCCCTTTGTGGTAGGCCACCGCTTCCGGCACGTAGCGCGCGACGTAGCCCGCCATGTATCCGCGAAAGGCGAAATCGAGGTCTTCCAGCCTGCCTGGCAGGTATAGCGGATCGAATCCATCCAACTCCAGAAAGATACGGCGATCGACGGCCAGTACCGGACCGGCCGCTGCCGTATGACCCGCCAGGTGCCGTGAGCGTTCGCTGCCGGGGAAGTCGATCACCGTTCGCGTCAGCCCCCAGCGCCAACTGACCGCGGCTTGCAGACCCTCATGGGTCTTGCCGTCGAAGAGCCAGCACAATGGCGCCGACATGAAACAGGCCCCTTGGGAGCCGCTCGATTGGCCGCTCGGTTCGAGCAGCGGTTCAACCAAAAGGTCGATGCAATCGTCTGCCAGTTTGATGTCGTTGTTCACGAGCACGGCCACCGGTCCGGCCAGCCCCGCGAGCACTTCGTTGAACGAGCAGAGGCCGCGATTTGGCCGCTCGATGACGCGCACCTCGGCAAACGTGGACCGCAAGAATGGTACTGAATCGTCATCCGAGCCGTTGTCGATGACGATCACCTCGCAATCGTGCCGCGACATTTCCGCCGCGCGGACGAGCGACGGCAGACATTCGGCCAGCAGTTCGCGGCCGTTGAAATTCAAGACGACGAGGTGGATGGTCATCATGACTCTTCGATCGCGTTAGACTCGTCCATGAGCAATTTGACGAGTCAGTATCCCGATCTGAGAAAAGGGGTCAAGACGAGCAGTAACGGCAACCTACCGCGGATTGAACGAGTAATTTCACTGCTAGCATGGATACCCCCATTGGGGATGGTGTCTGATTTGTGCTTCGGCGAAGCCGGCAGTACCGCACCATGCAGGAACAGGGGGTGGATTATCGTCGCCCAGTTTGTTAACCTCACAGGTCGACAAAGTGCAACATCCTCTCACGGGTAGAAAGCTGTCGAGATGAAGCAGGCGATTGCCGGAGTGTCACCCCCCGGACAGGGCGAGATGACGATCATGACCGTCTGGCCCACATTGGGCGCCAGGTGGGAGGGGAGGATGTTCGGCCGCTGGTACCTATTGAAGCCGGGGGTGACGATCTGCGGTGTGCCCGTCACAGTCGGCCGATTGATCGCCTTGGCTTCGGTCCCTTTGATCCTCCCCCTCTACTTCTTGATGCTGCTGCCTTGCTTCGTCTTTCTACCCAAGTTGGGGCCGATCCCGCGAGTTTATATTTCGAATCCCGCGTGTCGTCGATATCGGCTGACCAACCGTCGGGTGGTCATTGAGCACGGCACGTCGGGCAAGATCTACGGCGAGGTCTCGCTCGATCAGTTCGATGCGATCGAAGTGCAGGTGTTGCCCGGCCAAGAGTGGTATCCGTGCGGCGAACTGATCTTTTTCAAAGGCAAGGTCGAAACCTTTCGGCTGTCGGGTGTGTCGCGCCCGGAAACGTTCAGGCAAACCTGCCTCAAGGCGCAGCGCTCACACGTCAGTGTACGACGCGCTTTGGACCGCGAGCCCGTCGGCGCTTAATTGGGCACGATTTTCCATAAGCGGGCTTTCGGCCGTTTGTAACGCGGTTTTTGGCTCGGCCAGCTACATGCCCGTATCGGGATAGAACGGAATCGGCTCCTGTTGCCTGGGGCGGACCGCGGGCCGAGTTCGATCGATCGTCGGCAAGCGCTCAAGTCGCACCTGGGTAACCGGTGGCGCCTTGGCTGCCGTTGTCGTGGCGGTGGGACGAGTCTCCCTGGAATTGGCCGGAGCTGAATAGGGCGACGACATGGGTACCGAAGCAACCGCAGCCGGCGCATCGTCTTCTGGCGCCGCCTGACGTCGGCCGGTAACCGGTACCAGGGACGTCGCGCCGGCCAGCTCATCGTAGGTCAATACTTTAGATTCCTGGCCTTGTGTCGACGCATCACTCACCGCTTCGGGAGTAAACTCCGCCGCGGTCGACGTCGGCGCGATGGTCAATGCGGGCGCGGTCGTTTCGCTGCTTGAACCGGTGCTGACGGCCGCAAGCATCGCGCGCTTGTAATTGGACCAGGCGCGTTCGATTTCCTTGCCTGGCGGCAAACGCAGCACCACGGTCGCAATGCCCAGATCATGGCCGGCGAGTACCGCCAAAGAACCTGGAGCCAGAACCGGGTCGATGGGTTTCGAGGCGCTACGCAGCTCGCTACCCACCTGGCGAACCCAGCTCGCGGCCGGGCCGCAGGAGGCAAGCGAGGGTTGAACTTGGGAACTCGACAACACGATCACCCGTTGCGGTTTCAGGTCGGCGAGCAGGTCGGCGAGCAGTCGGGTTTCCGGCTCGCTATCAGGTTCACGCCCACTAATCAAGCGGTCGTTGACCGACACTTTCCGCCAGCGTCGCGTCTGGAAATTGCGGTCGATCTCGACGCCGTGGGCGTTGGCCGGCGTTCGTCGAGCGCGGCCGTCCGGGTTCGGGTCGCGGACGATGGTTACTTTGAGGCCTGCCAACCAGGTGGGATAACGGACCAGGTGAGCCGCGAGTCTTTCGGCGAGTGCAATACTTTGAAAATCGTCACCAGCCATCCCCCCGACCACCAGCACATTTTGTTCGCCTTGGCCGAGCTGGACGAACTCGATCGGCCGGTTCTCGGTGCTATGCCCCAGTGGTTCCCAAGGAACCTGCTCCCGAGGAACCGCCGCGGTGCAAAGCGAAAGAGCGCCGGAGAATAGCGCGGCGCCGAGGGCGGCGCGAAGTGTCAAACCATGCATGGCATCTTCCCCATGATCCTGTAGCGGAACTTGCGAGTGTTCCGACCGGAAGTTCCACGACTTCGGCTACCTATTGAAGTCAGGCGCGCAGCCGCCCAGAAAACATACAACGCAGAAACGGAACGTCAAATTACACCGCGCGTGCTACACACCACCTGAAGGGCTTTCGCCGGTGGTATCGATCATGCGGCCCCGCCTATTCCCCCTTTACTTCACGCGGCCATCAATGAGACATTTTCAAATCGCTGGAAATTCAGCGTCATAAGGCTGGCCAGGCTCTCGGCGTGAGTTGTCACTTCTCAGTTCGGTCCGAAGCTACTTCGTCTCTCAGTCGCTGTTCTTTGAAGGAGTGAGACTCTTCGGCCGGCTCTATTGGGTTGGCCGCTTCATGAATCGCTTGAATGGCGGTCTGGATAAAGCTGCAGCTCAGGAAGGCCAGCAAGCCGCCCACGACCGATGAGGAGATGCCCGCGACGATCACGCCCGCGAAACCGCTGCGCTCCCAGGACACCATCGCGAAGAGGGTTGTCCCCAGCGAACCACCCACCAGCACGCCGAGCAGGGCCAAGGCCAAAGGCGTGCGACCCAGGCGGGCAGTTTCGCAGAGCCTTGTGGCCGGCGCGAAATGAGGCGGAATGCGCCTTGATCCGGCACCGGGGGGCTCACTCCCCTCGCTCGCCACATCGAGGTACGGCTCGGCATGCCGCGGCCGGCCGCCGAATCGGCTTCCCCATGCGTTCGCCACCACGTGAGCCGCCGCAAGCACCACGAACCACACGATCACCACCTGCCAAACCGGTTCCACTTTGCCTAGCACGGCAAAGAGCGCGGCCAACGCAGCCACCCAAAGCAGCATGGCGCGCATGCCGAACTGGAATCGCGTGGGCGTGTGGGGGCGTTCGTCGTTTGAGGCGAGCGGGTGTGCCATCTGCGTCCAGTTTCGGGGCAATCTCTTGGGCCTTGGTCTTGGGTACCTGAGCGGCCCGTTCTCATTTTCTCATACCATCATAATAGCGGCTCAAGGCGCGGACGCGCTGCACCTGGTAGGCCACGGCAGCCCCCATCACCATCAGGCCTGCGACGAAAAAAATGTGATCATCATGGTCAAGATGGAAATATTTCTCCGAACCGGATTCGCCGAGATGGTAAACGACGGTCAAGGAAACGTACGCCAGCACGGTCAGTGCCGTCATGAACCAAACCAGCCGCACGAGGAACCAAAGCCCGGCGGCGACGACCAGCAATGGAAATCCGATCAACAAGGCGCTGACGAGACCATCGCCGATGATCAGCAACAGGAACAGCGCCAGCACGTCGATGGCTCCCCAGGCGAAGGGGACTACATTCTGGCAATCAGGCCGCCGCATCAGCCTCTGGCATACGAACGACGCCGCCACCCAGGCCAGCAAGATGGCCGTGGCCTGGTAGTGGAAGTTCCGATCCATCAGGTGCAAGACCCAGTAGTTCACGGCCTCGACGGTGTAGAACGGCACGAAGGCGCCCAGCCGCGAAGCGAGCGCCGGCTCCCGACGCGCCCAGCGTCGCAATCGCTGCCATGTGCCTGCCGCACGGGCTTCGACGATATCTCCTCTTAAGTACCTTTCCAGGTCCTCGGCCAGCGCACCGGCGGAGGTGTAGCGGTTGCCAGGAGACTTTTCGAGGCACTTAAGGCAGATTGTGGCCAACGACCGAGGGACTGAGCGGTTCAACTGCCGGGGGTGTGTGGGCTCGCGCTCCAGCACCTGGATCAAAACGTCGATGGGGCTTTCACCCACGAACGGTGGTCGGCCTGTGAGCAACTCGTAGAGCACGGCCCCCAAGCTGTAGACATCGGCGAGCGGTGTCACGCCCCCCTTGCCGGCGGCTTGCTCAGGGGCCATATAGCTGGGCGTTCCGGCCACTACCCCGGTCGTCGTCAGGCCGTCATTGGCGTCGCGGAGTTTGGCCAAACCAAAATCGGTGACGTACGGCTGGCCTTCGGCATCGATGAGCACGTTTGAGGGCTTAAGGTCGCGATGGATCACTCCCTGGCGGTGCAGGTATTCGACGGCCTGGGCCAGGCAAGCGACCAGCCGCGCGGCAGTTTGAGGATCGACCGGCCCGTGTGCTGTAAGCGCCGAGAGGTTGCTGCCTTCGATGTAGTCCATCGCCAGATACGGTTGACCGCCGACTTCGCCCGAATCCAAGAGCCGGACGATGTGCGAGTGGCGCAGGCCGGCGGCGGCCTTGGCCTCCGCGGCAAAGCGTCGAACCTGGTCCGCGGAAGCCAGGTGGCTGGCGAGAATCATCTTCAATGCCACGGTGCGGCCGAGGCTGTTCTGGCGGGCCTTGAAGACGACCCCCATACCGCCGCGGCCCAATTCGCCCAGCAGTTCGTAATCGCCAAACTGCGACGAAGGAGCCAGCGTAATCCGTTTCTGATCCGAAACTGCACAGTCAAACGTGAGCGTCCTCGCTTCGGCGATCGCTACCCCGGGCTGCAGCACGCCGGGGGTTGACGGCCGGGCAAATTGATCGAGCGCGTCGAGGCAGTCGAGCACGGCGGCCAGATCGGGCCGCTCACGCAGCACGACGTGCCGTTTCGAGGGCGCGCCCGTCTGTAACCCGTCGAGGTACTCGGCCAGCACCTCGAAAGAGGCTTGTTCGTCGGCGTCGCCTTCCGGTTCGTCGCGAATGTTCGCGTTCATACATTGTTAAACGTCGAATCGCCGATCGTGACATCCAATTCCTGCCGCAGCTTCTTGATCGCCCGTGCCCAAAGCATCTGCACCGCCGGGCGCGAGCGGCCCATTTGCTCGGCCACTGCGTCGAAAGGGAGCCGCTGGAGGTTCCGCAGCACGATCACCTCACGATGGTCGGATGAGAGCCGTTCGAGCGCCTCGGCGAGCTGCAAGTCGCGGTCGCGGCAAATCAATTGTTGGCTGGGGGTCGGATCGCGCGCGGCCGGCTCGGCGGCACCGAACGCCTGGGAGTCGTCGGCCGCATGCCGCAGCGGCATCTCGCGCCGCGCTTGCCGTTTCTGTGTGCCGCGGTAGTGTCGGACCAGGTCGGCAGCGTTATTCGATAGGATGTGCCGCAACCAGGCCAGCCACTCGGCCTCGGTCCGTCCCTCGAAGCGGTCGAAATCGCGGTGTGCTTCCAGCAGCGACTGCTGCACCAGGTCGGAAGCGTCGACCTTGGCTTGCAGCCAGCTTTCGAGTTGGGCGCGGGCCACCAGCCCCAAGTAACTCCGGCACGATTCGAACAGCCGCTCGCGCGGCGCCGCATTGCCTTCGCGCGCAAGCGCCAGCAAATGGTCGATCGTGGCGCGTTCGGCGCTATCCATGTCGCTTTCCCGTCGTCGGCCTATCGCAGCCTTTCGCACCGCGAAAGGCGACACACGCCCAACATGAATGTGTCATCGCACGGCTCTTAGTCTAGCGATCAGGCTGGCTGAGTGCCATGTTTGGCATCAGCGGGCTTGCAGCTTCGATTGCTTTGGGCCTAAGGCCGCGTAACGGAAGACTGGGTCATTTACTGGCGAGCGCAGCTTCGGCTGGCTATAATCACCATTTGCATTGATCGCTTCGAAATACCCTCACGCGAGGCACGGCTTTTCCTCGATTGCTGTCTTCCTCGCTTTTCAAATTCCCCACCGCACGAGGTTTTCGCAATGCGCAACTGGCTGACCCCCTTGGCGGCGACTGCCACGGTTTCCGCACTCTGGACCGTTGCTCTAGCGGCCAATGAAAATGCGCTCAAGCCGGGCACGCAGTTGCTCTACCGCGGAAGCGTCGCCGAGTTGCAGGCCGGCCGCGCCCCGGCTGACCCATCGAAGACCTTCGAGCTAACGCTTTGGGTGGCGGAGGCCGGCGAGTCTGGAACGAAATTCTATTGGCTCGTCGACGAGCGGGGCCAGGGACACTGGCCCTGGCCAGAACGCTTCGGCGAGTTGTCGCTCGACGCCGAAGGCCTGACGGCGGGTGTGCCTGGCCCGGCGCTACTCTACGACTACGGCGGCGGACGTAGCGTGATCCCGCTCGTGGCACCACTCGTCATCGTGCCGGCGGAGCCGGCCGTCGACGTGGCCTGGGATCGCGACGACTTGAAGTTTCGAATCGACGGCGAAAAGAAAATCTCCGGTCGCGAAACGTGGCAAGTGCAGGCACACAACAAGTTCGGGCCCAAACGTACGCTCTGGCTCGATCGATCGTCGCCGTTGGTGGTTGGCTGCGACGAGCGAGTGTTCATGAACCAGGGAACAGAGTACCGCTTACAACTACGGCTGGCTGCCGCTGAGCCGATGGCGGCCGACGAATGGGCGGCGGCACAAGCGAGCTTCGCCGCCATGATCGCGCTGCGCGACAAGTTGAATCGCCCGCCCAGAACTGAGGAAGAGGCATGGACCCCCGACCAACGGCAAGCGTTGGCAGATCATTTGCCGTCGGCCGAAAAGACTGCATCCAACGGGCCGTTGGCGAAGATCGTCCGCGCGGCGGCGCGCGATCTGGAACTGCAAGCGGGGCGGGCGGATGCGGTCGCTGACCTGAGCGACAAGTTTGAGGGACAAGAAGTCGGCAAATTCACGGCCGCCGGCCTGGGCTCAGACAAGCTGACAAACGAAGACTTGAAGGGGAACGTCACAGTCCTTCATTTCTGGGATTATCGAAATGAACCGCTTGAGGAACCGTACGGCCAGGTTGGTTACCTGGAGTTCCTTTACAGCCGCCGCAAGACTGAAGGCGCCAAGGTCTACGGCATCGCGGTGGATGGACGTTTGAATGAAGAGGCGACTCGGGGGACGGTCGCGGCGGGCGTGCGCAAGCTCAAGAGTTTCATGAACCTCAGCTACCCAATCGTCCTCGATGGCGGCAGCCTGATCAAGCAATTCGGCGACCCGAGGCTCGTGGGAGCCACGTTGCCACTGGTCGTCGTCGTGGGACCCGACGGCAAAATCGTCCATTATCATGTCGGTCATTACGAGGTCGACCGGCAGGCCGGGCTGAAGCAGCTCGACGACGTGGTCGAACAGGCGTTGAAGGACAAAAAAGGTGGTTGAGATCGCCGCAAGTCTTTCCTGAACCAATGTTTGTGCAACGCCTAGTGCAGCGTTGGAATGCGTATCGTACGGGAATCGCGAATCTGATCCTTTCGGCGAGCAGCCGACCGTCTACGAGGTCAACCGGACCATGGGGGAGCGGACCTTCGGCACGATCCGGCGAAATCCGGTAACTCAAAATCCGGAAAATCGTTGCGGGCGATGTAGCGGGAAGTTATTCTGCGAATTGGGGTTTGATTGGTGCGTTGGCGCGCCAAGGGATGCTCGCCCTCATTTCGGTTTGCGGCGATAGTCGCGGTTCTTCACTTGGGAAGGCGTTTCATGATATTTGGCAAATCGGCCGGAAATGGCAACTCGCCGCGATCGAAGCGCAGAGGTGGCTGGCGAGTGCGAGGGGGCGGCGGTTCTGCCACGATGCTAGCGAGTCGCTGGTTGCGTCTCGAAACGCTCGAAGAGCGAAGTTTGCTGTCGGTGTCGACTCCCAGCTCGGTTCTCGTCGACCCTGTCCAGTCGCCCGATTTGGCCGCGGCGATCCGCGACTACTCGAATTTGAGCAACTTCACGGCCGCCCAATTGAGCCAGGTCCATGAGTGGGTCCTCGGCTATCAAGACGGCTATTCGCCGGCGCAATTGGCAAGCGAGATTGGGGCGACGTCGTTGGGGGCCACCGGCTTGATCAAGAACACGGGCATCATTAGCTTTCCAAGCAACGTCGACGCCGCGACCGCACAGAGCGAATTGTCGGGTCTGCAAGGCTATAGCTATGCATTTCCGTTGGTGCCGGTCAACGAAGTGCCCGATTCGTTCACGGTGCCGCCCAACGACCCGCTCTTTCCGAAGCAGTGGAGCCTGCTTAATACCGGTGTGCCGCGCGGCGTGAAGGGCGCCGACGCGAATGTCGAGCCGGTGTGGCAGCAGGGCGATACGGGCAAGGGTGTGGTGATTGGCATCGTCGACACGGGCGTCTACGCCGCGCACCCCGACCTGGCGCCGAATTACGACGCGGCGTTGAGCTACAACTTCCTGGAGAACAATCCCAATCCCACGCCGCCGGCGCCGATCGCCGGAACGGAAAACGACCACGGCACCGAAGTGGCGGGGGTCGCCGCCGCCGCCGGAAATAACGGCATCGGCGTGAGCGGCGCCGCTCCCAACGCCACCATTGCCGGTATCCGCCTGATCGGTGGCACAGTAAGCCCTCAAACCTTCGCCAACGCGGTCGAATTCGATAACCAACAGATCGATATCTACAACAATAGTTGGGGTCCCGGCGTGGTCAGCAGCTCCGGAAACCTGGGAATCGAGGACCCATTGACGCTGGCCGCCTACCAGGACGGGGCCACGTTCGGACGCGACGGCCTGGGCAACATTTACGTCTTCGCGTCAGGCAACGGAAACCAGTCACAGAGCAACGTGAACTACGACGCCGACGCCAATTCGCGGTTCGTGATCGCAGTGGCGGGCATCGACGACTCCGGCAAGCAGGCCGTTTATTCCAACCCCGGCGCAGCGCTACTTGTGAGCGCCTACACAGGCAACGACTTCGTCGGCGCGACCGATGAACGCGGCGTCCCTACCACCGATGTCACCGACAACAACGCCACCACTCCGCCAACGCTCAAAGCAAGCTATGTCACCGCCGACGCCAACGGCTTCAACGGCACCTCGGCAGCCGCGCCTCTGGTATCGGGCGTCGTCGCGCTGATGCTCGCCGCCAACCCGAAGCTGAGCTACCGCGACGTGCAAATGATTCTGGCCCAATCGGCCACCGAAAACGACCCCACTGATCCGGGGTGGACTGGCAACAGCGCCAGCTTCACGACAGACGGCGTAAACTACACTCCTTACCACATCAACTACAAGTACGGCTTTGGCGCGATCAATGCCGCGGCCGCCGTCAACCTCGCCAAGACCTGGACGAACCTGTTGCCGGAACAGCAGATCGACTCGAACGTGGTTGCAGTCAACCAGGCTGTACCCGTCGGACCGGGCGGCGTCACCAGTTCGGTAACCCTGTCGGGCCTCAATCTACACGCCGAGCACGTTGAAGTGGTGCTCGACGCCACCGCCAAGAACCGCGGCGATCTGCAAGTCACGCTCACCTCGCCCAACGGCACCCAGTCGGTCATGGCCCTGCAGCGCGCAACCGACAACGGCACCGCTTACACCGGCTGGGTGTTTACGTCCACGCGTGATTGGGGCGAGAACGTGTCGGGTACTTGGACGCTCCAGGTGTCGGACCCGAACCCGCTCAGCAGTGGCGCGACCTTTACCGATTGGCAGTTGAACGTCTATGGCACGACTCACTACGCGCCGGTCGCCCAGGACGCTTCGGCAAACACGCTGGAAAACCAGCCCCTCGCGGGCCTCAACCTGTTGGCCGACACCTACGACACCGAAACGGGTACCGCCTTCGGCGGCGCCGTGGTGCCGAGTTCGCTCGCTGTCACGCAGCCCGCACATGGCACCGCGGTGATCGACCCAAACACCGGCCTGGTGACATACACTCCAAACCCGAACTTCTTTGGCACCGACAGCTTCACCTACACCGTGCTGGATAATTTCGGCGACGTCTCACGATCAGCGGTTGTGACCGTCAATGTGCAGAAGGTCGACCAGCCGCCGCTGGCTGTTAACGACCTGGCGATCGTGGTTCCGGGCCATTCGGTGCAAATTCAGGTGTTGTCGAATGACCTGCCGGGCAACAGCGCCATCAATCCCGCCAGCGTGGCGATCGTCAGCCAGCCCAGCGCGGGCATCGTGAGCGTCAACGCGGCGGGGGTGGTCACCTACACACCGGGAGCCGGTTTCGTCAGTAGCGACAGTTTCACCTACGACGAACAGGACGTCAGCGGAGGCGTTTCGAACGTGGCCACGGTCACGCTCATTCGCAATTACCCCGCCCCGAATGCCGTCAACGACTCAGTGACCGAGGGGAAGAACCAGCCGGTGACGATCAACGTGACGGCCAACGACACCGATCCAAACCCAGGTGGGCTGAATCCGGCGAGTGTGACGATCGTCGTTGGCCCGACCGACGGCAACGCCAGTGTCAATCCGTCGACCGGCGGAATCACCTACACTCCCAAGCCGAATTTCTTTGGTACTGATACTCTCACCTATACAGTGGCGGACGGCAGCAGCGGCGAGGTTTCCAATGTCGCGCTGGTACAGATTACGGTGCTCAATGTCGGCCCACCCCTGGCGCTCGACCACACGTTCGTGCTGGTGCCCAACGTCGGCGTTGTCAGCGGTATCAGAGTGCTCGACAACCCGACGAATTCCGGAACGCTGACGCCCGTCTTGGTGCAGCCCACCTCGTTGGGCACGGTGACGCTCGGCGCTGATGGTTCGATCGCGTACCAACAGGGGCCGAATTTTCGAGGCGTCGATTCGTTCACTTACCTGGTCAACGACGGCTCGACCAACAGCAACGTTGCCACAATCCGCCTGGTCTCGAGCAATTTCCAGTTCGTTGAAAAGCTCTACCTTGATGTGCTGCACCGTGCTGGCACAGACGCTGAAGTCGCTTCCTGGACCACTCAGATCGATGCGGGTATTTCGCGCCAAAGTGTCGCGTTGGCGTTCGTCAACAGTTACGAGGGGCGCACGTTCACCATCAACGGCATCTATGAACAATTGCTCAAACGTTCGGTCGACCTGGGCGGACTGCAGTTCTGGGAAAGCGAGTTGCAGGCCGGTGTCACGACCGAGCAGATTTCGGCGATAATCGTGTCTTCGGGCGAATACGCTTCATTACACGGCGGAACGAACGCGGGATTCGTGGCGGGGCTCTATGCCGATCTGTTAAACCGGACCGCGGCGCCTTCCGAGATTGGCTTCTGGACTTCGGAGTTGGCCGGTGGCACCAGCCGTTTCACGGTCGCCTCGACGATCCTGGGAACGGTCGAATACCGCTTCCAGCTCGTCAACAGTTACTTCCTACAGTACTTGGGCCGCCCCGCCGACGCGGGGGTAGCGAACCCCGTCGGCTTCTACCAGCAGTTGTTCCAATCAGGTGCCACCGACGCTCTGGTGCAATCGGTCATCCTATCGAGCCAAGAGTTTTACTTCGCGATCTAACGCGGGATATCGCAGGCCCAATGATGATCCGGGCCAGGTCGGTCCAAGTTGACAGCCTGCGGCCGAACGGTTATAAGCCGCCGCTCGATGTCCATGTCATGTCCCATTCGGTGCTAGCATGCAGGTGGTCCTCCTGTGCGGCGGCCAGGGCACTCGCATTCGCGACGTGGCCGATGACATTCCCAAGCCGATGATCCCCATCGGCGGGCGGCCCATCCTTTGGCACATCATGCGTGGATATGCTCGCGCCGGATTCACCAACTTCGTGCTCTGCCTGGGATACAAAAGCTGGGTCATCAAACGTTACTTCCTCGACTATCATCTGGCGGGGGTCGATTTCAGCCTTCGCCTCGGTGAGCCGGATCAAATCGAATTTCACGGCCGGGTAGCCGAGAGCGATTGGCGGGTGACACTCGTCGAGACCGGAGCCGACTCGATGACAGGTTGCCGCCTGAAGCGGGTTGAGAAGTACCTCACCGGCGAGCGGTTCATGCTGACCTATGGCGACGGCGTCATCGACTTGGACGTGGGTAAACTGCTCGACTTCCACCTGGCCCACGGCAAATTGGGGACCGTGACCGCGGTACGGCCCCCGAGCCGGTTCGGCGAAATCGAGCTCGACGGACCACGCGTCGTGGAATTCCTGGAAAAACCGCTGGCCGCGCCAGGCTGCATCAGTGGCGGGTTCTTCGTCTTCGAGCGATCTTTTCTGCGCCGCCTGGTCGACGACCCCGGCCTCGTGCTCGAGCACGAGCCGTTAACGCGCTTGGCCGACGACGGCGAATTGATGGCCTACCGACACGATGGCTTTTGGCACGCCATGGACAGTAGCCGCGATTTTAACCGCCTCAACGACCTCTGGGCCACCGGAATGGCCCCCTGGAACGCATGGGAGAGCTCGCGACTTCGGAGAGCGGCATGAACGCCATCGATCGCTTCTGGCAAGACCGACGGGTCTTCGTCACCGGCTGCACCGGTCTGGTCGGCTCTGAAACGGTCCGCGAGTTGCTGGCGCGCGGTGCGCACGTCGTCGGCCTTCTCCGCGACCAGGTGGCGCGCTGTGAGCTGGTTCGAGGCGGGCTCGACCGGCGGATCGACCTGGTGCGCGGCCGCGTTGAAGACGAGGCCGTTCTGGAGCGGGTGATCGGCGAGTACGAGATCGAGACAGTGATTCATCTGGCCGCGCAGACGATCGTTGGCGTGGCCAACCGGGGCCCAATGTCGACGTTCGAGACCAACATCAAGGGCACCTGGTGCGTGCTCGAGGCGGCGCGACGTTCACAGCGCAATCCGCAGGTCATCGTGGCCTCGTCCGACAAGGCCTATGGAGAGCAGCGTCTGCTTCCTTATACCGAGGAGGCGCCGCTCGAAGGGCGTCACCCCTACGACGCAAGCAAGTCCTGCGCCGACATCCTGGCCCAAACCTACTACCATACTTACGGCCTGCCGGTTTGCGTCACGCGCTGCGGTAATTTCTTCGGCGGCGGCGACCTGAACTTCAACCGCATCGTGCCCGGCACGATCCGCTCCGTGCTCCGCGGTCAGCGGCCGCTGATTCGCTCCGACGGAAGCTACGTGCGGGACTACTTCTACGTCAAGGACGGAGCGGCCGCTTACTTGCACCTGGCCGAGCGCATGGTCCGGCGGCCGGAGGTGGTCGGACACGCCTTTAATTTCTCAACGGAGATCCAGGTGACCGTCCTGGAAATCGTCAGAAGGATTTTGCAACTGATGGGCTCGCCGCTGGAGCCGGACGTCCGTAACGAAGCAAGCCACGAAATCAAGCACCAGTTTCTCTCGGCCGCCAAAGCGCGGGCGATGCTCGAATGGGGGCCGCGCTACGCGTTTGACGAGGCGCTCCTCGAAACGATCGCTTGGTACAGCGACTATATTTCGGCCGAGTCTCGCCGGCCGGCAGACGAGCCATTTTGGCGAAGGGCGGGATAAAAACTGAATCCACTCAATCGTAGACCTTCAGCTCCGGGATTGGGACCACGAACTTGCCTCCCCAGGCGCGAACGTAGGCAAGCTGCTCGATGACCTCGTGCTTCAGGTTCCAAGGTAATATCAGCACGTAGTCGGGTCGGGTCTCGGCGATTTTCTCGGGCGCAAAAATCTCAATGTGCGTGCCAGGCAGGAATTTGCCTTGCTTGTAGGGATTCCGATCGACGGTGTAGTCCAGCAGATCGGCACGAATGCCGCAGTAATTCAACAGCGTGTTTCCCTTACCGGGGGCGCCGTAACCGGCGACCGTGCGGCCGGCGCGCCGGGCGTTGATGAGGAACTCGAGCAGCCGTCGCTTCGTCTCGCGGACGCGTTCCTCGAATCCGCGATGGCCCTCGAGCCGATTCAAGCCGGCCACTTCCTCGCGCCCCAACTGCTCCGCGACGCGCGGACCCGCCGGCAGGTCTTCGTTTTCAACGTGCCGCGCGAATACCCGCAGTGAACCCCCGTGCGTTGAGAGCTCCTCGACGTCGAAGACCGTTAAGCCATGGGCAGCCAGCACCGCGCGCGCCGTGTGCAACGAAAAGTAGCAAAAATGCTCATGATAGAGCGTGTCGAACTCGTTGTCCGCGATCAAGCGCGCCAGTTGCGGAAACTCGAATGTCACCACGCCCTTGGGTGCAAGCAGACGCCGAAAACCGGCCACAAAATCGTTCAGGTCCGGAACATGCGCCAGCACGTTATTTGCGGTCATCAGGTCAGGACACACCCCTTCAGCGGCGAGCTCCTCTGCAGTTTGCCTTCCAAAAAACTTGACTACCGTCGGGACGGCCTTGGCAACGGCCGCTCGGGCCACGTTGGCCGCCGGCTCGACGCCCAGGCACGGTACGCCCAAGGCAACGAAATTCTGCAGCAGGTAGCCGTCGTTGCTGGCGACCTCAACGACCAGGCTCTGCGGGCCCAAACCAAAGCGGTCAATCATCGCCTCCACGTAATCTCGGGCGTGGAGCAACCAGGAATCGGCGTAGGACGAGAAATAAGCGTACTCGCTGAAAATCTGTGCCGCGCCGACGTATTCGGGAAGTTGCACCAGGAGGCACCCCCCGCAGACGTAGGCTTGCAGCGGATAAAACGGCTCCATGGCGTCGAGCTGCCTGGGCTCGAGATAACTCTCGCACAACGGCGACATCCCCAAATCGACGAAGCGGTGTTCAAGCGGCGCGCCACAAAAGCGACATGCATGCATAGCCGGAGGACCTCCTCCCAACCATCTTGGCCAGCCGAGTGAACCCTGTCACGCAAAATCCGCATGCATTGACGTAACGCCTGGTTCAATCGACCTTGACCTGTCGGGTTGTGAGGTTTATACACCGCAGGCGGGGAAGCTGTCTGGGAAATCAGCCGTGTTAATTGTGGTTCTTTTGAATCGGTCTAATGGCCGTAATCTGGACGCGACCTGCGAGGAGTATTCGGATGTCGACCCAGGCCTTGCTCCAAGAGGTCGGCAAGGCCTCACGGCCTCGGGGCCAGAGCGGCCTGTCACCAAGAGACGCCGGTTCCGTCTTTCGCCGCCTCGCCTCAAGCGTTGGGGTGTATGTTGCCGCCGCGGGCTTGTCCGTGTTGTTTCTGGCGCGGATCCTCAAGATCTGGCATGCCGACCTGTCGGTGCCATTCGACATGAGTTCCGATGCGCTCTTTGGCCAGATGTGGGTCAAGGGCATCCGCGATCACAGCTGGTATCTGTTTAACCCCAGCCTCGGCGCTCCGTCCGGCTTGGACATGCGCGATTTTCCGCTGGCCGACAGCCTGCATTTCGCTTTGATCAAGCTGCTGGTACTTGTCACGCCAGATTTCGGAACTGCCTTCAATCTTTATTTCATCCTCGGGTTTCCGCTGACGACGTGTACGACGCTATTCGTCCTTCGCCGCTTCGGCGTGTCGTTGGCGCCGGCGCTGTCGGCGAGCCTGCTCTACGCATTCGTCCCTTATCACTTCTACCGAGGCGAGAACCACCTCTTCCTGACCTCTTACTTCGTAGTGCCGCTCTCGATCATGGTCGCGCTTTGGGTCTACCAGGGGAAGCTCGGTTGGAGCCAAACGCGCGAAACGACGAATGACGGGGGCAATCGTGGGCGCGTGATCGCGGCGATTGTCATCTCGATCGCGCAGGCCTCCGCGGGCGTCTATTACGCTTTTTTCGCATGTTACCTGTTGTTGGTCGCCGGGGCGGCGGCGGCGCTCGACAGGCGACGGCTCAGCTCGCTGGCGGTGGCCGCGTCGCTCGTGATCCTTTCGTCGCTTGGCGTGTTGGCGAACATCACCCCCAGTCTGGTTTATTGGCACCGGCACGGGCACAATCCCGAGGTTGCCCGCCGTACGGTCGACGAAGCCGAAATCCACGGACTGAAGATCGGCCAAATGTTACTGCCGGCCGCTCAACATCGCCTGGCAAGTTGGGCTCGCATCCGCGAACAGTACGACCGTACGCCCCTTTCCGACGGCGAAAAGCGTGGCTCATCGCTGGGAGTCGTCGGGGGATGCGGCTTTCTGTTCCTGATTGGCCTTTTGATGACGCGTCGAGCGCTATCGGGCGATTGGGAGCCGGCCTGCGGACTGGCCGTGTTCAATTTCTTCTCGGTGCTCCTGGCCACCATCGGCGGGTTTGGTTCGTTGTTCAGTTTGCTGGTCAGCCCAATGATCCGAGGTTACAACCGGATGAGCATCGTCATTGCCCTACTTTCGCTATTCGCCGTCGCGCTGCTGCTCGATCGAGCGGGTCAATGGTGGTCGCGCAAGGGCCGTCCGCGTTATCAGTTCCACCTGCTGTTGGCGTCGCTCACGGTATCGGGCATCATCGATGAAGCCGGACGCCGACGTGTGCCGGATTACGTCGCCCTGCGGGCCAGTTTTACCAACGATGCCGAGTTTGTGGCGCGTATCGAAGCGGCCCTGCCCGACGGCGCGATGGTCTACCAACTTCCCTATGCGCGTTTTCCGGAATTTCTCGCGCCGCATGTGTTAGGTGAGTACGAGCACTTCCGTCCTTACTTTCATTCGGATTCGCTGCGATGGAGCTATGGTGCCATGAAGGGACGGGCGGAAGACCTCTGGCAACGCGAACTTGCGGCCCGCCCGATCGAGGAGCAGGTGCGGGCAATCGCCGCCAAGGGTTTCCGTGGTATCTACATCGACCGGCATGGTTTCGCCGATCGGGCTGCGGAACTCGAATCCGGTCTGAGCGGTTTGCTTGGCTCCGCACCGATCGTAAGCGGCAACCAGCGAATGGCGTTCTTCAAGCTGCCGTAGGGCGGGGACTCCCCAACAGCCCGATGCATACATGAAAACGGCCATCCGGCTGGATCGACCTTGACCATTCGGGTTGCGGGGCCTATAAGTCCCGCTTTTCAATTTCGCTGCCAGGTGACGCCATAACTTCTCGGCGTCGATCAGGCGAGCGCGAGTCTCCCTCGTGGCGGCGACTCGCCGGCTGACATTCAGGGAGATCGTTCGTATGTCACGGAAGACCATACTGACGGCGGGCCCCTCGATTACCGAAAGGGAAATCGGCTACGTCGACGACGCTGTCAGGCATGGTTGGAACGAGAACTGGAACGGTTACCTGGTCCGATTCGAACGTACTTTTGCCGACTACGTCGGAACGCGCTTCGCGCTGTCGACGTCAAGCTGCACCGGTGCCTTGCACCTGGCGCTCCTGAGCTTGGGGACCGGCCCGGGCGATGAAGTGATCGTGCCGGAGGTAAGCTGGGTCGCGACGGCAAGTGCCGTGACGTACACGGGTGCCACGCCTGTCTTCGTCGATATCGATCCTGATACCTGGTGCCTCGATCTGGCAAGCGCGTCGCGCGCGATCACCTCGCGCACCAAGGCGATCGTCGCCGTGCATCTGTATGGCCATCCGACCGACATGACGGCCCTTAAATCGTTGGCGCGAGCCCACAGCTTGAAGGTGCTCGAAGACGCCGCTCCCGCCCTTGGGGCGGAGGTCGAAGGACGTAAGGTCGGCGGCATCGGCGACGTCGCCGCCTTCAGCTTTCAGGGCGCCAAGATCATGACGACGGGCGAAGGCGGCATGCTCGTGACAAATGACGAAGCCATTTTTGAGCGTGCGAAGTTTCTGGGCGATCATGGCCGCGATCCGCACATTGCCTTTCAAATCGCGGAGATCGGCTACAAATACAAACTCTCGAACATCCAGGCGGCCCTGGGATTGGCTCAACTCGAGCGGATCGAGGAACTGGTCGCCAAGAAGCGGCTGATCTATCGTTGGTACCACGATCGGCTGGTTCGGCGGCAGGGGCTCAAGCTCAATGTCGAGCGCCCCTGGGCTCGGAATGTCTGCTGGATGACTTCTATCGTCCTCGACGACGAACTTGGCTTCCGGCGCGATGAGGTGATCGCGGGCCTCAAGGCGCGCCACGTCGACAGCCGTCCTTTCTTTCCGCCGATCAGTTCGTTTCCGATGTTCGTGAGCCGTGCCTCGGAAAACCCCGTTGCCTACCGCATCGCGCGGCAAGGCATCAACCTCCCCAGCGGACACAACCTCACTGAGGAAGACGTAGACTACGTCTGCTCGGCCCTCGACGAGGTGATCGGATCGAGCTGGCGGATGGTCGCCTAACGCCGGAGACAAATTCGGCTCAATTGCACCGACGCCGAACGGAGCATCCAACCCCATCGTTCACTGGAGCAGGTACATGTCGGTTCCCGACCGCGAAGCGGTGTTGGAAATGATTCGAAGGCTCAAAGGTGGCCTGTGGGCCTTGCCCGTCGAGTTTCCGACCGCGGCGCCCGAACACGCTCAAGTCGTCCTCGATCCAGTTACCTGGCGCGACGCGGACGATCCGCGGGCAATCGCGCTTCTGGCCGCATGGCGCGGTTCGGCCAACGCCTTCTTTCCCGCCCAGTTTCCCGTCACTCTCGAAGGAACGCACCGCTGGCTTGTGAAGCAGCTACTGGAGAACCAGGATCGGCTTCTGTTCTGGGTGCGCGCGCCTCGGGGAGAACGCATCGGTCACCTGGGACTGTTCCGCTTCGATTTCGACGACGGCAGCGTGGAGCTCGACAACGTCGTTCGTGGCGTCCCGTCAGCAGTTCCCGGGGCCATGTCGTCAGCCGTTGAGGCCCTGTTGCGCTGGTCGTTCGCCACACTGCGGATGCGGGCGCTGTTTCTGCGGGTCCTTTCCGACAATGCCCGCGCCATCCGGCTCTACGAGCGTTACGGCTTCAAGGAGACGATGCGCATGCCGTTGATTCGGGTCGTTGAAGGCGACGTGGTGAGCTGGGAGCCGGCAAGCGCCGATTACCGGAGCCCGATTGAACGCTATTTCGTGACCATGCGACTACTTGCGCCCGCGCAGAACGCCAATCACGCGTTGGACAGACCGAATTTTTCGCGGCGAACCGGCTCGATGTCGAGGTCAAGTCCATGAATGACGTTCTTCCGATTTCCCGCACGTTTTCCGCCGCCGGCCCGCGCAAGCGGCTTTCGATCGTCATGCCCGCGCGCAACGAGGAAGCCAACCTGCCCCGCGCCTACGATGAATTAACGGCCGTTTTCGCCGGTTTGCCCTACAATTACGAAGTGTTGGTGATCGACAACGACAGTACCGACGGTACCGGCGACGTCGCCGCGGCCCTTTGCCAGCGCGACCAGCGTTGGAGGTACGTGAAGTTCAGCCGCAATTTCAACGTCGAGGCTTCGATCACCGCGGGTTTGCGGTTGGCCAATGGCGATGCGGCAATCGTGCTGTTCAGCGACTTGCAGGACCCGCCGGAATTGATTCCCGCATTCCTCAAGCACTGGGAGGCGGGCCACGACGTCGTCTACGGCGTCTTGCGCCGCCGCGAGGGCGACCCGTGGTGGAAGGCCCTCGGCGCTCGCCTTCTCTACCGCCTCGTAAACATCCTGGCCGATGTCGAAATCGCGCCCAACGCCACCGACTTCCGTCTGCTCTCACGGCGCGCGATCGACGCCTTGAACCAATTCGACGAGCGCAATCGTTACCTCCGCGGGCTTGCCCATTGGATCGGATTTCGAAGTTGCGCCGTTCCCTACGATCGCCGGCCGCGCACCGCGGGCAGGAGCAAGGCGCCCTTCCTCTACCTCGTCAATCTCGCGGTCAACGCCATTACCTGCTTCTCGATCAAGCCGCTGCAACTGTTCTCGATGTTGGGGGCGCTGGCGACACTGGGCACCTGCGCATTCGCAGCCGTCTGTCTGGCGAGGTACTTGTTTTCCTACACCCTGCCCGGCTTGACGACCGTTTACCTGCTCTTGTTGGCCATTCTGACCGTGTTGCTCGTCGGCTTCGGCGCGTTGGGCGAGTATGTCGGCAGAATCTATATCGAGGCCAAGGGCCGCCCTCTGTTCTTGATCGACCGCTCGATAAATCTCGCGGCGCACGTCGACGACTGTCGCTCCGTGCCCGCGGCGCCTTCGGCCACCGCCTGAGTCCTTCTGACCAATTTCTGATTGTGCTCGACCATGAAGGAATTCGATGCCCGCCGGCTGCGTAAGACGGTGTTGGAATTGGCCAACACCGGTTCGACGGCACATGTCGCTTGTGCCTTCTCGCTGGTTGAAATTCTGGCCGTGCTTTATCGCTCGCACCTGCGGCTGGGCGGGGGACCAGATTGGCCTGAACGAGATTACCTCGTTTTGAGCAAGGGGCACGGCGTGATGGCCCAGTACGCATGCCTGCACGAGCTGGGGTGGCTCTGTGACCTTGACATCCGCCGCTACTTTGCCGACGGTACACGGCTCAAGGGGCTGTCCGATGCCCATCTGCCGGGTTTGGAGGTCAGCTCCGGCTCGCTAGGGCACGGGCTTTCCGTCGGTGCCGGATTGGCGCTGGCAGCTGTCCGACGTGGAACCGGACAGCGCGTATTTGCCATTGTTGGAGACGGTGAAATCAATGAGGGGGCCATCTGGGAATCGCTGCTCTTCGCCGCACATTTCCGGCTTTCGAACCTGATGGTGATCGTCGATGCCAACGGTCATCAGGCGATGGGCCGCACCTGCGAGGTCCTCGACCTGGGCAGGATCGTTGACAAGTTCGCTGCCTTCGGGCTCGAAACTCGCGAAGTCGACGGCCACGATGAACAGGCCCTCGATCGCACGATCGGCGCGCTCGTGCGGCATCCATCTCGCCGTCCGAAGGCGGTGGTTGCGCACACGGTCAAGGGCAAGGGGGTTTCGTTCATGGAGGACGACAATCGTTGGCACTACACGCGGCTGACACCGGAGACTTACGCCGCGGCAGCGGCTGAATTGAACGCCGAACAGGTTCCGGAGCGTAGCGCAATCGAAGAGAGGGCCGCTTGATGCGAAACGCTTTCTCCCGTGCGCTGGTCAAAGCCGCGATCGCCGATGAGCGCGTCGTCTTGCTCACAGGTGACCATGGCTATTCGTTGTTCGACGAGTTTCGCCGCGTCTGCCCCGATCGTTACCTCAACGCCGGAGTGGCCGAGCAGAATATGGTGGGCGTCGCCGCGGGGCTTGCCAAGGGGGGACTGCGGCCCTGGGTCTACGGCCTGGCCGCTTTCGTGCCGATGCGCGTGCTCGAACAGATTAAGATCGATATCTGCTACGAGGGCCTGCCCGTCGTCCTCGTCGGCGACGGGGCCGGCGTTGTCTACAGCACCCTGGGGGCTAGCCATCAAGCGACCGAAGACGTCGCCGCGCTGCGGGCCCTGCCGGAAATCGGCATTCTTTCGCCGGCCGATGCGCACGAGATGACTTCCTGCGCGGAACTGTGTGCGGGCGCCACCGGACCGGTCTACTTGCGAATTGGCAAGTCGGATTTGGGCGAAGTTCATTCCGGTCCGCCCGCACTTGACTGGGGGCGCTGGTGCGAGTTGCGGATGGGTAGCGGACCGTTGGCCTGGATTGCCACGGGGTCGATGGTCAGGACCGCGCTGGCACTCGCCGACCTATGGCCCGGCAGCGAAGTCTGGAGCGCTCCGTGCCTGAAGCCAATCGATGCCGGCGCCGTTCGGCAGGTGTGTGAGAAGCACCAGGCGGTCATTGTGCTTGAAGAACATTCGATCCACGGCGGGCTCGGGTCGGCCGTCGCCGAGGTCGCCTGTGAAGTCGCGCCGACGTTTGTTTGTCGCATTGGCATTCGCAACCGTTTCTCGAGGTTTTGTGGCAGCTATACCTATCTCTTGGGTGAGCACCAGCTCGACCTAGAGTCGGCCGCCGCGCAGGTCCGAGACTTCGTCGCCCCATTAAACGACCAATGGGGAGGATATCTTCTTCGGAAAGCCATCAAGACGAGAGAGGCGGCTTAACGATGGACGATGGATTACATGACCGCATCCTCGATCTGGTCCGCGAGTACCACCGCACGCGCCATGCCCCGGGCGCATTTGTTCCCGGCGAAAGCAAAGTACCTTACGCGGGGCGTGTTTACGACGAGCATGAGATGGTTGCGGCCGTCGATTCGGTGCTGGATTTCTGGCTCACGCTGGGGCCGCGGGGCGATGCCTTCGAACGCGAGCTTGCCCGATTTGTCGGCGTGAAGCATGCACTGGTCGTCAACTCCGGTTCGAGCGCCAACCTGGTTGCGGTGGCGACCCTCACCAGCCCTCAGCTTGACCGGCCGCTCAAGCCCGGCGACGAGGTGCTCACCGTCGCGGCCGGTTTCCCAACGACAGTGGCCCCGATCGTGCAGCACGGGTGTATACCGGTGTTCGTCGACGTGTCGCTCGAAACGGCCAACGCGCCGGTCGACAGACTGGCCGCCGCGATCGGCCCCAAGACGCGAGCGATCATGTTGGCGCACACGCTGGGCAATCCGTTCGACCTGGATGGCGTGCTCGACCTTGTGCGGCGGCACGAACTCTACCTGATCGAGGACAACTGCGACGCGCTGGGAAGCGAGTTTCGCGGCAGGCGCACCGGCACGTTCGGCGACCTGGCCACGCAGAGTTTTTACCCGCCACATCATCTGACGATGGGCGAAGGAGGGGCGGTGCTCACGAACCAGGGCAGCTTGCGGCGGATCGCCGAGTCGTTCCGCGACTGGGGTCGCGACTGCTGGTGCGCCTCGGGTCAAGATAACACCTGCGGCAAACGGTTCGGTTGGCAGCTTGGCCGGCTGCCGCACGGCTACGACCACAAGTACACCTATAGCCACCTGGGTTACAATCTCAAGCCGCTTGAGGTACAAGCCGCCATCGGCTGCGAGCAGTTGAAAAAGCTCGACGGCTTCGTCGCCGCGCGGCGAGCCAATCACGCGAGGCTGTTGCGCGCCTTGGCTCCCTATGAGGAATTCCTCGTCTTGCCCCAGCCTACGCCGCACTCCGACCCATCGTGGTTTGGCCTGCTGCTCACGGTCCGTTGCGGCGCTCCGTTCATTCGGGCCGACCTGGTTCGCCACCTCGAGGGCCGCCGCGTCCAGACCCGGCAGCTCTTTGGCGGTAATCTGTTGCGCCAGCCCGCCTTTGCGTCGGTGGCGCATCGCGTTGTCGGCGACCTGACGAACACCGACAAGCTGATGCGAGACGCCTTCTTCATCGGCGTCTATCCGGGCCTTTCGCCGGCAATGCTCGAGTACGTCGAGGAGTCGTTCGCCGACTTTTTCCGCGCGACGCGGCTCGCTGGCAAAGCCGCCTGAGTTGCACGGAGGAACCCGTGTCTCGTAACGTGCGATTACTTACGCCCTACGCCGCCGCGCTGGTCGGCTGCGTGTTGGCCTTGGTGGTGTTGTTGCGTGGCTCGGCGTTCGATTTTACAGTCCCGCTACGCTACCAAGACGACGCGCTGATGACGCATCTTTGGGTCAAGACGATTGGCGAGACGGGCTGGTACCTCACTAACCCGCGATTGGGCGCCCCGGCGAGCATGGACTTCAGCGCCGATAATTTGCACTTTTTCTTGATCAAGCTCTTGTGCCTGGTCCATTCGGATTGGAAGGTCGTCGGCAACCTCTATTTCCTGATTACCTACCCCCTGACGACGCTCACCGCGGTCTACGCGCTGCGTCGTTGCGGCATCTCGGGGGCCATGGCGGTGGTCGCTGGGCTCCTGTATGCATTTCTCCCGTACCATGCAATGCGAAACCAGGGCCATCTCATGTTGGCCGCGTACTACCTCGTTCCCTTGTCGGTCTTGGTTGTACTGCGGGTTTACTTTGGCCCATCACGCACTGGCTTGAGTGAACAATTACCCGACCGCCGCGGGCGCTGGGGCAGTTTATGCGTGTGCCTTTTGCAGTCGAGCGCCGGAGTCTATTACGCCTTCTTTGCCTGTTTCTTTTTCTTGCTTGCGGGCGGGGCGGCAAGTCTGCGCCAGCGAGGCTTCCGTCCGCTAGGTGCTGCGGGAATCTGGATTGCCGTAACGGTTCTGGGGCTCTTGGCCAATCTCACGCCCAACCTAGTGCATTGGGTCCGCCATGGTCGCAACCATGACCTGGCACAGCGCTATGCAATGCATGCCGAGTTGTTTAACCTGCGGATCACACAGCTTGTGATGCCGACACCCGGGCATATCGTGCCGCCGTTGAACTCGATCCGCAGCAAATATGACTCGCGGATCAACGCAACCTTTGAAAGCCAGACTGTCGCATTGGGTATGATCGGTTCGGTAGGATTTCTGCTGCTCCTCGGCCGCCTCGCGTGGCTGGGCAGTGGTCGCGGCCGTCCCCACCTGCTCGACGCACTTAGTTTGTTGAACGTCGCCGCACTGCTCTTGGCGACTTCCGGCGGATTGGGCGTCATATTTAATATGCTTGTCATGCCCCACATCCGCTGCTATGCCAGGATCGTCGTCTACATCTCTTTTTTTTCGCTCATGGCCGTCGCCTGGGGCCTCGACTGGCTCGCCGCGCTCTGGGTCCGTGGCGCCGCCACACGAATCGGCTACGCTCTCGTGTTGGGGCTGTTGTTGATCGGCGGGGTGATCGACCAGACGCCGCGGCTTTCCGTGCCGAGCCACGGCAAGCTCGGTGACTGTCGCGACGACACCCGGCGCCGCTTTCAACAGGACGCCGAGTTCGTTGCGAAGATCGAGTCGTCACTTGTACCCGGAGCGATGATTTACCAGCTCCCTTACATTGTGTACCCCGAGGCTTGCCAATTGGAGCGAATGGGAGCCTACGAACATCTCTGCTTGTATCTCCATTCGCGAGCGCTCCGCATCAGCTTTGGCGGCATGCGCGGACGGCCTGGCGACTTGTGGCAACGGGAGCTGGCCCAGTTGCCGGTTGAACGGCAGCTCGAAACAATGGTCCTAAGCGGTTTCGCGGGCGTGCAAATCGACCGCCGGGGCTATTCCGACGACGCGCACACGTTAGAGTTGGATTTACGGCGTTTGCTCGCTGTCAAACCGATCGCTAGCGCCGACGGACAGCGGCTATTTTTCAGCCTGGAACATTACTCACGCGCCTACCGCGAGGGTTGCGGCGAAGACGAGTGGCAGCGACGTCAAGAGCTGGCGTTGCGCCCGCTAGGAGAAAAGTCCCACCGGTAGGCCGGGCGTTACCCCGCCCCAGCCAACGTTTTGCGTCGCATCTGCTCAGGTGTTATGCTGTTCTAGCAGCCTGTGAAAAAGCCGTAGCCAAACCAGACGAGACGTTCATGTTGGTCGTCATGAATAGCCATGCCACGACCGCGCAGGTCGAGGCGGTGCTCGCCGCCATCCGTCGGATGAGCCTCACGCCGCATCCCATGCCGGGCGCCATTCGCACCGCCATCGGAATCACGGGCAACATCTCCGCCGTCGATCCGCGTTCCCTCGAAGTCTTGCCCGGCGTCGAGGAGTTGCTCCGCGTCACCAAGCCGTACAAGCTCGCCAGCCGCGAAATGCACGCCGCCGATACGTTCGTTCGCACACCGCAGACGACCATCGGTCCCGGCACTTTTACTATTGTCGCCGGGCCTTGCTCCGTTGAAAACGAGGAGATGATCTTTCGCACCGCGGACTTTCTCAAGTGCCAGGGGGTGCGCCTCATGCGGGCCGGCGCCTTCAAACCGCGCAGCAGCCCGTACGCTTTTCAAGGCATGGGCCTTGACGGGCTCGCAATCCTCGAACGCGCCCGCCTCCGCACGGGTATCGGCATCGTCACCGAACTGATGGACACCGACCACGCCGACGCTGTCGAGGCCGCCGCTGATGTCATTCAAATTGGCGCGCGCAACATGCAGAACTTTAGCCTGCTCAAGCGAGTTTCGCGTGCGCGCAAGCCCGTGCTCCTCAAGCGCGGCATGTCCGCCACGCTTGAAGAGTGGTTGATGGCCGCGGAGTACATCATGTCGGGCGAGAACTACAACGTCGTCCTCTGCGAGCGCGGTGTCCGCACCTTTTCAGATCACAGTCGCAACACGCTCGATTTGTCGGTGATTCCGCCGGTCAAACACGTGTCGCACTTGCCAATCGTGGTCGACCCCAGCCACGGCACCGGCAAACGCGACCATGTGCCGCCGATGGCCCTGGCCGCGTTGGCGGCAGGGGCCGATGGGCTACTAATCGAGATCCATCCCGAGCCTGATCAAGCGCTATCTGACGGCGCGCAGTCGCTCGACTTCGCCGGTTTCGCGCGGTTGCTCGAGTCGCTGCGCCGTCTGGCCGAGACGCTGGGCCGCACAATCAATTGAGCGAATATCCCTACAGTAATTCGTGGATCACCTGCCCGCGATCGATCGCGGGCACGGGCCGACCGGCGTGGTTGAGGAAACTGATCGTGGGGTCGACTCCGAGCACATGGTAGATCGTGGCGTGAATATCGCAGGGCTCGACGGGCCGGTCCAGTGGCACCTCGCCGAGCCGATTGGTCGAGCCGACGATCTGTCCGCCTTTCACGCCTCCGCCACCCAGAAGACAGAACATCGAGTTGCCCCAATGGTCGCGGCCAGGCGTGCCCATGCTCAACGGCGGGCCGCCGTTTCCGCCGTTGTTCATACGCGGCGTACGGCTGAATTCTCCACACAACACGACCAATGTCTTTTCCAACAAGCCGCGCTGGCTCAAGTCGTCGAACAGCGCCGCCACGGCGCGGTCGACGATCGGCAGGTAGTTCTCCATGCCCGCCTGCAGACCCCAGTGGTGATCCCACCCGCCGAAGTGGACGGTGACGAACGTCGAGCCGGCCTCGACCAGCCGCCGGGCTAAAAGCGTACTCTGCCCCCAAGGATGCCGGCCGTAGAACTCGCGGAGTTTGGGGTCCTCGTCGTTCATGTCGAATGCCTTGCAGGCGGCCGAACCGGCAACCAAATCATAGGCGTCGCGCTGAAAGCGGTCCATCGCATCGATGGCTCCAGTCTTGTCGACGTCGCGGCGGAGCTTGTCAAAATGCGATAACAGGCCGCGACGGTCGCCCAGGCGGTCGATCGTAAGGCCGGCCGGCGGGTTCATGTTTTGCACCTGGAACGCTTCGGCGTTCGGATCTCCTTCGGTTTCAAACGGATTGTGCTCGATACCCAAGTAGTTCGCGCCGAAATAGCCGGGCCTGAGGCCGATGCTGGCGGCATAAGGAACCGCGACGTACGGGGGCATGCCGGGTTTACGAGCGCCGGTCATTTTTGTGGCGATCGAGCCGACCGACGGGTAGCGGCCTGCCGCATCGGCGCCGCTAGCGCCGCCGCGGCTGGTGAGCATCCAATGGCCGCCCGCGAAATGGTCGCCGGTGTCGTGGTGCAAAGAGCGGACAATCGAGAACTTGTCAGCCACTTTGGCTTGCAGTGGAAACAACTCCGTGATTTCGAAGCCCGGCACGTTGGTTGGGATCGGCTGCCAAAGGCCGCGGTACTCGGCCGCGGCCTCGGGCTTCATGTCGTACATGTCCATATGCCCTGGCCCGCCATCGAGCCAGATCAGGATCACCGAAGTGTCCTTGGTCGCAGTGCCGGATGGGGCCGAGTTGGCTTTGGCCCGCATCACGTCTGCCAGCCCTACCGAGGCCATACCGGCCACGCCAAGCTGCACGAAATGCCGGCGGCTGAGGCCGTCGCAGTACTTACCTGTGCTTCCCGCTTCGATTCGGAACATGCGGTTTCTCCAACGAACGCGGTATGGTTTTTAGGGTGGGTAGCTGGATTCGTAAGAATCCCGGCGTTTTCGGTCGGCGGGACCAACGCATCGACGAGCGTTGATATGGCTTGCATTTTAGCCGGCTATTCGGAGGCATGTCAATATAAGAGAATCGACAGCGAAGGTATCTCAAAGCGTACGCGCGAGAGCGAACCGCAGGTAAGGATGAAGGAAACGAGGCATGTTCGGAATTGGGATCTTTGAATTGCTCTGCCTGGGTGCGGCGGCGCTCATCGTCGTCGTTCTTCCCATCGTTGCAGTAGTGGTCGTCGTGACGCGAGGGCGAACGAATCGCGATGATCGGGAATAACCGATGGCGAAGTCTGCCGATAAGCCTGGTTGAAAAGACGCCATCGGCGTGCCCGAGGGAGTCTCGCGGTGGCCGCTTACTCACGCCGGCGGCTGCAAGCCCCGGTAGCTCAGGTCCAACAGGTCCATCGGATGGGCGACCCATATACGGTGCCCTTGTTGCCTTGCTTCACGTCCGATTTGCAGAAGACATCCGGCATTCGCCGTGAGCACGATCTGGGCCTCGGTCTTGACGATGTTGGCAAGCTTGCGGCGGCTCAAACGCCCGGCCATTTCAGGCTCGGTCAGGTTGTAGGTGCCGGCGGCCCCGCAGCAGATTTCCGTTTCAGGCAAATCGCGCAACTCCAAACCGGGTACCTGGGCAAGCAGCCGACGCGGCGCCTCGCGGATTTTCTGTGCATGGCCGAGGTGGCAGGCGTCGTGATAGGTTGCCGTGCGCGCGATTTCGCCCAGCGGTGGTACAAGCCCGAGCGCGTCGAGGAACTCGTTGATGTCCTTGACCTTGGCGGCAAATGCGGAGCGGTTGGCTTGGTTTACGTCGTGCCAATGGTGGCCGTAATCCTTGAGCATCGCCCCGCAGCCCGCCACGTTGACGACCACCGCGTCGAGCCCTTTGAGTTCAAAGGCGGCCAGGTTGGCGTCGGCCAATTGGCGGGCAGGGTCCGCGGCTCCTGCGTGGAAATGGATCGCTCCGCAACATGCCTGTCCGCGGGGAACATGCACATCGCAGCCATTTTCCTGCAAGACTCGAGCGGTGGCCCAGTGTGTCGAGCGGAACATCACGTCGGCCACGCAACCGGTGAAAAGGGCCACCCTGGCGCGTCGCGCCCCCTTGGCCGGCAAAAACTCCGGCAAGGGCGGTTCGGTACCCGATTGCGGTGGCAACATCGCGACAAGCTGGCGCAACCGCGCGGGGAGCAACCGAGTCAGTCCCAAAGCCTCGGCCAACTTCATGAGTCCCAACCGTTCGGCGAGCCGGGCGGGTTTGAGAAGCATTCGCATCCTTTGCGGGTGAGGGAAAACGCCGAACAGAATCCAGCGATGGAACCAATCGGCCGATTTCTTTGGGCCCTCGGCCGTTTGCTCCATCGCCACGCGAAATGGCTCGATCAGCTTGCCGTATTGCACTCCGGATGGGCAAGCCGTCTCGCAGGCACGGCAATCGAGGCACAACTCCAGGTGTCGCTGTACGTCGTGGTTCAGTTCCAGCCGGCCGTCGGTCACGGCCCGCATCAAGTAAATCCGTCCGCGAGGGCTGTCATTCTCGTCGCCCAGTTCCAGATAGGTCGGGCAGCTCGCGGTGCAAAGGCCGCAATGCACGCAGTCGAGGAACCGCTGATAGTCGATTTCCGAACCGGGGTTTGGCGAACGCGGAACAGGGAACTCGGAACGAGGAACGTCACTTACGGCGTCGCCCGCCAAGGTGGGATCATGGGAATGGCTGGCAATGGTCATGGAGCTCCTGCGGTGCTTCCTTCAGGCTGGAAAGCGTTGCCTACAAAGTACCATACACGAATCGATCGGGGTTAAGCAGGCCTTTGGGGTCGAATTGGCGCTTCACTGCACGCATTATCTCGGCGTCTCCGCGGCCCGCGCCCCACACGGCTTGTCGTGTCAGCTCGCCGGCCTGACACGACCAGACGACGACGTTGCCGCCCGCCGCCACTGCCGCCGGTTGTAAGCGTTGGATTAACGTCTTCGATGCGTCAGCCACGGAGAATTCGGAAAAGCCGGCGATGACCACACCATTTCCCGCGTGGGCTGCAATTGAGACATTCGGGTCGATCTCCAACAGCAGGTCCATGATCGAAGTGACGGCACTTGGACGGACATTGATTTTTAATACCAACGGCCCGGATGAGGAGCCAAACTGGGTGAGCTGCGACCCAAGGTGCCGTGCCGCGTCATCCGCATGGCAGCCGAGGCTCGACGCTCCTTGGGCCTGCCACTCGCGGCGAAGCTGTTCGACTTGCCAGTCGACCTCGGACTGGGTGCCTTCAAAGCCCACCAGAAGCACGCCTAGCGCCCCTTGGCCGACAATCAGCATCGGCGTTCGTTCCGCTGCTTGCCAGTGGGCGCCAGTCACCAATTCGATCGCCACCGGAGTGGTTTTCGAGTCGATCATTGCCGCCAGCAAAGATTCGGCTCGTCTGAAATCCGGCAACTCACAAGTCAACCACGCAGTCGCAACGGGTAACGGCTTCACCTTGAGCGTGACCTGGCTGATGATTGCCAGGGTGCCGAGCGAACCGGTCAGAAGCTTGCAGAAGTCGTAGCCGGCGACGTTTTTCACGACCCGGCCGCCTCCCTTGAATGTGACGCCGCGCCCGTCGACCGCGCTGATGCCGATCACGTAGTCGCGGACCGTGCCGTGACCATAGCGGAGTGGGCCACTAAAGTTCGTCGCCACCAGGCCGCCGAGCGTGGCCTGGCTGGCCTGGCTGACATCGATCGGCAGCCGTTGCCCATTGCGTGCCAATACGGCGGCTAGCTCGGCCATTGTGATCCCAACCTCCACCGTTATGGTCATGTCCTGGTACGGATAATCGACCACACGCGTGAGGCCGGCCAACGAAACGCCCAAGCCCGGCCGCTTCGGGACGACGCCAAATCCCATCGCCGTTCCGCCGCCAATCGGATAGAGTGGCGTTACCGAGTCGAACGCCTTGCGCACCACACCGGCCAACTCGGCCTGATCGGCCGGCGCGACAGTGTCGGTCAAGGGGAGCATGTCAGTCGCATCTGCCATCGATTCCGCCTCATTCCAGCTTCCCACTTTCTACAGCGCTGCTCTTCTTCCCGGTTGTGTCTGCTCAAGCCCACAAGCGCCGGCCATCGGTAGCATTTTGCCAGGGCTGAGGTTGCCGAGAGGATTGAATGCCTGACGCAACCGGACCATCACATCGAGATCGTCCGAGGTGAAGAGCTTGTGCATGAAACCGATCTTCTCGACGCCAATGCCGTGTTCGCCCGTCACACTGCCGCCGCAGGCGATGCACTCGTCGAGGATTTCGCCGCTCGCAAGCAGCACGCGGCGTACCTGGTCTTGGTTGCGCTCGTCGAAAAGCAGAATCGGATGAATGTTGCCGTCGCCCGCGTGGAACACATTGACGGTGCGAATGCCGTGTTTGGCGCCGATCTCGGTGATCCGCCGCAGGATGTGCGGCAGTTTGGTCCGTGGTACGACGCCGTCCTGCGTACAGTAACTTGGGCTGAGGCGTCCGACGGCGCCAAAGGCCTGCTTGCGGCTCTTCCAGAGCAAGAGCCGCTCCTTGGCGTCCTTGGCCTGGCGTACCTCACGGGCGCCGAGGCGCCGGCAAATCGCAACGATCTGGTCGCGCTGGGCATCCAGTCCCGCCTCCAGACCGTCAACTTCGATCAGCAGGATTGCCTGGGCGTCAAGAGGAAATCCGAAGTGAAACGCCTGCTCGACGGCCTCCAGAATGCCTTGGTCCATCATCTCGAGCGCGGCGGGGATGATGCCGGCACTAATGATCTCGCTGATGGCGGCGGTGGCGTCGTCGCACGATTCGAAGATTCCCAGCATCGTGCGCACTCCCTGCGGATCGCGCGTCAAGCGGACCCAGACCTTGGTGACGATGGCAAGCGTTCCTTCGCCGCCGACCATGACGCCGGTCAGGTCGAGACCAGGGTTGTCCTCGGCGGGGCCGCCGAACTCCACGAGCGACCCGTCGGCCATGACCGCTTCGAGCCCCAGCACATGATTGACGGTCACGCCATACTTGAGCGTGTGCGGCCCGCCGGAGTTGGTGGCCGCGTTGCCGCCGATCGTGCAGGCCCCTTGGCTCGACGGGTCGGGGGCGTAATGATATCCCGTCCCCTTGAGGGCCTGCGTCAGCCAGACATTCACCACGCCGGGCTGGACGACGGCGTAACGGTCGCGGAGGTTGACTTCGAGGATTTGCTTCATTCGGGTGAGCACGATCATCACGCCGCCGCCCACAGGGAGGCACCCGCCGGCCAGACTTGTGCCCGCCCCGCGTGGCAGAAACGGTACGCCGTGCTCGTTGGCGAGCTTGACGATCGCCTGAACGTCGGCCGCGCTACGTGGAAAAACCACGACGTCGGGCGAATTCTTTTCGATCGTAAACCCATCGCATTCGTAAACCGCCAGCTCGCCGTGGGCCGACAACACCCCGTTGACGCCGAGAAGGCGGCGGAACTGGTCGACGAGATTGGGAAAAGTAGGGGCGAGCATAGATGGTCGATTATAGTGGCTTGACCAACGGCCGCCAGGAGCAAGGCCAGTCCCGCTTAGCGACGCCGTCTGCTACACTTGCTTCGCTGAGGAATGTTATGCTCCACGACTACCGGTTTTTCTTCAAGCAATACGTTCGACGCTTCCGCGATACAGGAGCGATTGCGCCGAGCAGCCGCTGGCTTGCCAAGGCGCTCTCCAGCTACGTTGGCTGCCAGCACGGCCCGCGATCCGTGCTGGAGGTTGGGCCGGGCACGGGGGCCGTGACCCGTCAGATCGTCGATCGACTGGGGCCTGAAGATCGATTCGATCTGGTCGAGCTGAACGACCAGTTCGTAGACCACCTGCGCGGGCGATTCCGCGACGAACCTGCGTTCGCCGCCGTCGCCGATCGTGTGACGATCATCAACGGCCCATTGGAAGAGCTGCACCGCGAACACAAATACGATGCCATTGTCTCCGGCCTGCCGCTGAACAATTTCGCCGTGGCCGATGTCGAGCGAATCCTGGCCGCGTTCCGCGAGTTGCTCGCCCACGGTGGTACGCTTTCGTTTTTCGAGTACGTCGCGGTCCGGCCCGCAAGGGCCGCCGTGAGCGGTCGCGCCGACCGCCAGCGACTGCGCGGCATCGGCCGCGTGCTCAAAAAAGCGCTCAGCGCCAACGAGATCCGCCGCGACATCATTTGGCCCAACCTGCCCCCTGCATGGGTCCATCACGTGCGATTCAACCATCAATCATGAAGCTCGATCCCACGAGGCCGCCTTGCCCCTAGTGCCCAATCTCCCTATACTGGATTAGTTCATGCATCCTTGGGAATTTGCGTTGATATTCGCACCTTTTGCCAGGAGGTTTTACTGATGCTTCGTCGCGCCTGGTTCGTAGCTTGGATGTTGGGGCTGGGAGGCTGCTTCTGGCTCGGCGCGGCAATGGCCGACGAACCGAAAGCCCCTGAAAACCAGCCCGACCTTGTCGATGAAGCAACCGAACCGGCAACGGATGCTCCGGCGGGCAAGGACAACCAAAGCGACAAGGACAAAGACGCCGAGTACTACGAGTTGTTCAAGGTCCTCGCCGATACGATGGACCAGGTCGAGCGGAACTACGTCAAAGATGTCAGCCGCCGGGAGTTGATGGAAGCCGCCATTCGCGGTTTGCTCGACAAGCTCGACCCGTACTCGAACTACATCAGCCCTGAAGAGATCGATCGTTTCAAGACTTCCGTCGAGAGCCAGTTTGGCGGAATCGGCATCCAAGTCGACATGCGTCAGGGGCGACTGGTGATCGTTAGCCCCTTGGTCGGCAGCCCCGCCTATCGTGCCGGACTGCAAGCCGGCGACATGATCGTCGAGATCGAAGGTAAGAGCCTCGACGGCGTTTCGCTCGACGAGGCAATCAGCCGCATGAAGGGTGAAGCCGGCACCAGTGTAACCATCACGGTGCAGTCCCGCGGCGGCGACCGGCGGACATTGAATTTGACCCGGGAAATGATCCGGATGGAAACCGTGCGCGGCGACCGGCGCAACGATGAGGATCGCTGGGAATTCATGCTCGATCAAGACCGAAAGATCGGATACATTCGTGTCGATTCGTTCAGTCGCGAGACCTTTCGCGATCTGCAACGCGCGATGCAAGAGTTGGAAAAACAGCAGCTTCGCGGTCTGGTGATCGACCTGCGATTCAATCCCGGTGGCCTGTTGACTTCGGCCGTCGAAGTGGCCGACCTGTTCTTGCCTGAAGGCGAGATCGTCAGCACGGCCGGTCGCAACAGTCCGAAGCGTTCGTGGACGGCGCGCAAGCCGGGCACGTATGAGGGCTTCCCCATGGCCATTCTTGTGAATCGACACAGCGCCAGCGCCAGCGAGATCGTCTCGGCTGCCTTACAGGACCACAAGCGGGCCATCGTCGTCGGCGAACGGACGTGGGGCAAAGGAAGCGTACAGAACGTGATCGAGCTGGAAGGGGGGAAGAGCGCGTTGAAGCTGACCACGGCAGGCTACCTGCGCCCCAATGGCCACAACATTCACCGGGCTACTGACGCGAAGGAAACCGATGAATGGGGCGTCATGCCCGACCCGGGATTCGAAATCAAGCTAGACGAAAAGGAGTTGGCCTCGCTGTTCGAGCATCGCCGCAAGAGAGACATTCTGCTGGTCAATCATTCGGCGAAGCCAAAGGAAGACGGCCCGCCTCCGGAAGCAGCCAAGACCGAAGAGCCAAAGTCGGACTTCGTCGATCGCCAGTTGCAAAAAGCGCTCGAATATCTCAGCGGTGAATTGGCTAAGGCGCAGTGAGCCTGCAAAACCGTGATCCTATAGCGCCGTGAACCTGCTGATCCTTGAGACGACCTGTGATGAAACGGCTGCGGCCGTGGTCAACGACCGGCTCGAGGTGCTAGGTTCGACCGTGGCATCCCAGGACGCTCTGCACGAGCGGTTCCGGGGAGTCGTACCGGAAATCGCCTCGCGGGCGCACGTCGAGCGGATCGTACCGATCATCGACACCGCCTTGCGACAGGCCTGTGTGACGTTGGCCGAATTGGACGCGATTGCCGTGGCCAACACGCCGGGTTTGGCAGGTTCGTTGCTGGTAGGCCTGGCGGCGGCTAAGTCGCTCGCGGTCGCATTGAATCTGCCGCTCTTGGCGGTGAACCATGTCCACGCGCACCTTTTTGCATGCCGGATTGCATATGGCCAGACGGTGTTTCCCTCAGTCGGATTGGTTGTCAGCGGCGGGCATACCAGCCTGTTTCGTTGTGAAGGGCCCTTGGAGTTTCAGTGGCTCGGCGGCACGATCGACGACGCCGCCGGCGAAGCTTTCGATAAAGTTGCCAGCCTTCTCGGGCTTGGGTATCCCGGCGGGCCGGCAATCGAGCGGGCCTCCGAGCGCGGAAACTCACGCGCCTTCGGCTTTCCCCGGTCGTTCGTCAACGACGCCACCCGGCTCGATTTCAGCTTCAGCGGGCTGAAAACCGCGGTGCGTTACCAGATAGCCGGGCCGGGCAAGGCCGGAGGTATCGCGCCGCAATTATTGGAAAAGGAAATCGCCGACCTGGCGGCAAGTTTTCAGGAAGCGGTGGTCGACGTGCTGGTTGCCAAAGCGCGGCACGCGCTGGCGCTGACCGGATTGCATACGCTATTGGTTGGAGGTGGCGTGGCGGCCAATACTCGTTTGCGTGAGCGGTTGGACGAGCTGGCAGGCAACGAAGGCGTTCGCACGTTCATCGCTCCGCGAGAGCTATGCACCGACAACGCCGTAATGGGGGCCATCGCGATCGAACGACTTAAAGCGGGACTTGTCGAATCGCTCGATTTGGACATCAAACCGGGGCTGATGCGCGGCAACCCCGGGGCTTCAGTCCTTGGAAAGTGCGGCGAGTGCGGTCGAGAGGACTTGAACCTCCACCCGGTTACCCGGACAAGCTCCTGAGGCTTGCGCGTCTGCCAATTCCGCCACGACCGCGTGCTCGGGGCTCAAAACCCCGTGCGCGTCCGCCAAAGCGGCGGAATGATTGTTTATAGGCCACGAGTGTCGCCTTTGCAAGTCGCCTACGCCACGGCCGGCCGCCGCTACCGGCTGGTTCGCGAGTATATCGACTGAGCTCGTGCTGATATGCTCAGCGGTGGTCGAAAAACGCCACTTGCACTCGGCCCTGGTACGAAACCCGCAGAGAGATCATGTTCGCCCGGATCACCGGCGCCGGAATGCCCTCGGCCCGGTCGAGCTCCCAGCGTTTCTCTAGGGCCTTGCCGACGCCAGGGGCGTCGGTCGGAATTGATGATTCCGGCGGCAGGTTGCCGTTGGTGTTGTTGCCGGTCAGTGGAATCCGTGCCGCGGTGCGTCGCTTCATGCTCCGTCCCTGACTCGAAGTGGTGCTAGCTATGTGGCGGTTTGCTAGTTCATTGTTTCGGCATGCGTACCGCGCCAAGGTAAGTGGGAATTGTTAAAGGTCCTATCGTAGTAGCTACTCGGGTTGCGTGTTGTCCCGATCCTCCTCTTCCTTCTCCTTCTCCTTCTTCTTCAATTTCTCCATTTCCTTGTTCTTACTCTTTTCCTTTCCCCCCTTGGTTTTTGCTTTTGCCTTGACTTCCTTCTCGATTTGCTCAGTTACCTTCATAGCGGCTTTCAGCTTGTCAACAGAGATAGTGCCGGTCTCGGCGAGCTGGTTCCAAGTCATACCACAATTGAAATGCCAGGCGGCCAATTGGGCGGTCTCCTGGTCGAACCTTCCTTGCGCGAAGCCTTCGAGCATGGCCTTGACTTCGGGCTTCTTGCTCGCCTTTTCGATATCGGTGAGAGCGTAGGGCATGATCGGCAACGGATTCGGCTTGCCGAATTCCAGGCATACGCAGGCGACAGGTACGACTCGCGTTTCGCCGGGCGACAGTGTCAGCGCGCTGGCCTTGGGTGGTTCGACCCCTTTGGCCGCCGCGCGGCCAGACGACTTTTTCTTCTTCGATCCACTCGGCTCCTGGCTTTGGCTGGTGATGCTGGTAACCCCCCCCACGATTTGTGGGGGCGCCGTGCCGAGGGATGCGAAGTACGTTGTCGCATTGGTGCCGGGGGGAGCGGTTGGAGTACCGGCGACGACTACGGGAATCCGCACCCGGACAGGCTGGTCGGTAATATTGACGATCGTCAAGCTTGCCAACGCGGCACTTTGCGGCACGAACCGCACGTCCAGTTTTTTCTTCTTGACCGCTTCGAAGAGTTCGCCCATTCCGTCGCTGGCCGCCTCACCGCCCTCGGCCTCCGCGCCCGCTTTCGCTTGTTTGCCGGCCCTGTTCTTTGCCTTCGTCGGGGTTTCGGCGGCCGCCGGTTCGTCACCCTCCGCAGGCTCCTGGCCATGGAAAACGGCCGGGAAACAAGCAACCAATGTTGCCAACGCCAGTGCCAGACCAATCCGCCTTCGCATCACGCACCTCCAGTTTCAAGATGGCCGACCGTCCCTTGGTAATGCCCTAGCCTCCTGATGATAAGACACGGTGGTGCCTTGAGCAACGAGCCGCAGAAGTTTGGTAGTCGTCCGTTTCCATCGAGTACCTGTTGGATTTCCGGCTTTGATCGGCACAAGCGGTTTGATCCGTATCACCGCAAAAAGTACCCGGTTCGCCAAGATGGGCCGACCGCGGCGCTAAATAGGTGCAATCCTTAAGAAAAGCCAGTCTGGTTGGGAATTGCCGCGTTGACAGACGAGGGCTCGATGGCGGCCCGGAAAGATGCAAAGTGAACTCAGCGGAGTGCCGTCTAGAGCCCAGTGAAGCCGATGGCCAGGCCGCCGGTTGCATGGTCGACGCGCAACTGGATTCGATCGCGCGGCGAACGGACCGGATATTTGCCTTGTTGATGGGCCTTGAATGGGTCGCAAGCGTGGCGGCCGCGCAATGGCTCCCGCCCCGCGGCGCGCACGGTACATTCACTCATTTGAACTCTAACGCCGAGGCGGCGGTCCTTCTTGGCGGCGCTCTGGCCTGCCTGCCCATTTACCTCGCGGCCGTCTTTCCCGGCAGGACCCTCACTCGCCATGTGATTGCGATCGCCCAGTTGCTCTGGCCGGCGCTGTTGATCCACCTCACGGACGGGCAAATCGACCCACACCTTCACGTATTCGGCTCCCTGGCCGCCTTGGCGTGCTACCGACGCTGGCGTGTTCTCGTGACGGCCACCCTCGTCGTCGCGCTCGATCACATGGCTCGTAATTCTTTGTGGCCACAATATGCCCCAGGTGTCGCGGCGGCGGACGTTTGGAAAACGCTGGAACACGCGGGTTGGGTCTTGTTCGAAGACGCGTTTCTCTGGTTGTCGATCCGCCACAGCCTGGTCGATCTGCGCCAGCGCGCCATGAGTCAAGGGCTGGTCGTCCAGAAAACCGGGGAGCTCGAACAAGTCTGTGAACGAATGCGGGCCAAGAACCGGGAACTGATG
>Ga0265314_10000579_pt1 | contig 46289 bp, 54 predicted proteins | sample 4126metaG_FD_203106 | JGI IMG/M metagenome (GOLD analysis project Ga0265314, IMG submission 203106) | Rhizosphere microbial communities from Carex aquatilis grown in University of Washington, Seatle, WA, United States - 4-1-26 metaG | ecosystem: Host-associated > Plants > Roots > Rhizosphere >... | reverse complement strand
CGGGCCGCGCGCGGAAGGTCTGCAAAACCAGGCGGTGTCCCTTGGAATCCCAGGTTTCCCAACGGCCCGAACGCAAGCCCTGCGTCAGTTCCTCTTCTTCCGCCAGCTTGCCGTTGTCGTGCCATTCCTTACGCGTGCCCGTGCCGGCGTGCATTTCGTAGCGGCCCAGTTCATCGCCAGCTTTGCTGAAGAAAATAAACACCCCATCGGCAAAACCGGCTTTATTCTGGCCGGACAGCCGCACTTTGCCGTTGGGATGATAATAAATTTCCGGGCCCTCTAGTTTTCCCTCACGGAAATCCGCCTTGTAGTAGACATGCGGGCGGCCGTGCGGCGTTTCGAGAAGGCAGCGTTCCAGTGTGCCGTCGAGCAATCCGTGCTTCAGGGTGCAGGTGTTGAAATAAGCGGGGTTGGCAAACAGCAGTTGCGGGCCATGCAGAACATATTCGCCCTTGGGATTTACGTAATATGAAAGCTTCGTACCGCTCTCCCCAAGCTCCAGGGTTTCAAGCGGCGTCACCTTTTCGAGCATCTCGCGCAATACCAGATCGTTGGCCGCGGTTTGGCGCTGCCCTGCCAGCCATGCCTCCCAATAATTCACACGTCCGACGGTAAGCGGCTTGAACGCCTCAATGATCTTCTGGCGCGCGGCATCGCGTTCTTCGAATTTCTCGCTCGCGAGTTCCTTGACGTAGCCCGCGACCTTCGCGACTTCATCGTCCGCTGGCTCAACATCCGTGCAGGGCCGCGCCAGCCCTTCCGTGTCCGGCGGCGGTGTGGGCTCTTCCGCATACGCAACACAGGTTGCGATGCAGGCCAACAAGCCAAGCTTCAAGAAACAAACGCTGTATGGACGCAAGCCAAGCCCCCTAAAGATTCACATGTGCAGCGCTAATTAGACGCGCGGAAACCCATTTTACCGCGCTTTTATCGCGACCGAGGCCCCTTCTAGCGGTTTCAGGCACGGGGGGCCTTGACAAGCCCACCTTTTGAGCGCCTAATTCACCTTAGGCCTGCCCTATGTGCGTACTTCGCACATATAAAGGAGAACCGTTTGCCCTCTTCGGACGTACATACCCTGTCGGAAAACAGGGATGGAGGGTCGGTCCTGGATACAGCCCAGGCGTTACCGGCGGCGTTGGCACTCGTTGGCTCTGCGGTGCAGGCCCGCGTGGATTCCAAGGCCAAGGTGACTCCGGCGGAGCCCACCGACGAAGCCCTGTTTGCTTCCGCGACGCGCGGCGACCAGTCCAGTCTGGTGGCGCTGATCGGACGCTACGAAGTGAAGCTGTTCGGGCTGTTGGTGCATCTCTCCGGCGGCGACCGGAACGCGGCGGACGATTTCTTTCAGGAGACCTTCCTGCGCGTGATGCGCAGTGCGGCGACGTTCGACGGGCAGCGCAGCTTCCGCTGCTGGATCATGGCCATCGCCGTGAACCTGGTGCGCGACGAAGCCCGCAAGCGCAAGCATCATGGAGAAGTGGGCCTGCAGTCGCCGGACCAGGCCGGATGGATCGAACAGTTGAACGCGGGCGGCGCCAGTCCCGCGGAGCAGGCCGAGCGCAACGACCGCCAGATGCAGGTGCGCCGCGCGCTCGAACGGCTGACCTTGAAGGAACGCGAGACCGTGCTGCTGCATTTCTTTACCGGCATGACGCTCGCCGAAGTCGCACAGTCCTTGGATGTGCCGCTGGGCACGGTGAAAAGCCGCCTGCACGGGGCGCTGGAACGCCTGAAAGGGATTCTGGAACCATGAACGAGAATCACGATCTGCCGCCGGAGCTTTTATGCGTGGGCGAACGCGTGGCCGCACTCCCGGGCGAAGCACCCCGGCCCGGCCTGGCCCAGCGCACCTTAAGCCGCATCGCGCGCGCCGCGGGTTCGGTGCAGAAGGAATCGCGCTGGTGGCTGCGCAACATTACGCACCCGGCCGCGCGCATCGCCGCGGCGGTTCTGCTCATCGCGCTGGTGGGCCTCTTTACCAACCGCTCCTCCGCCGAACGCATCGGCCGCTGGGTTGAACAGTTGATCGGCGCGACCGCGACCGACCGCATCGAAAACCTGGTCGATCAGGTCCTGCCCACGCCCAGCAACGCCGACCCGCTGATCTCGGACGCCGCCCCGGTTGAACGCCGCACGCCCAATCGCCACGCGCCGTCCAAAGACCAGCCGGCTTCCTGGATCGAAGGCGAACGCTCGCCGCAGGAATCCTGAACGCTGCTTAACGAGACCTGACCGTTGCTGGGGAGCGGTCCGTCAGGTATCCACGGCCTCTACGGAGGCCGTGGTTGTTTTTTCAAGCATCCCGCGCATGATTTCGCCGGCGTAAAGACTCCTACTCCCGACCATTTTTCCGGAGAACGTTCATGGCCAAGCCGATTCGCGTGGGTCTTGTCGGATGCGGTTCCATCGGGCAGATCATGCACCTGCCGCACCTGCGCCAGCTCGACGCCGACTTCGAACTCGTCTCGATCTGCGATATCTCGCCCGGCGTTCTGAAGCACTGCGGCGAACGCCATAATATTCCGCCCGAACGCCGCTTCACTTCGATTGACGCGTTCCTCGAAAAAAGCGGCCTCGAAGCGGTCGTGGTCTCGGACCTGCTGCACTCCGATCCGTCCATCGCGGCGCTGAAAGCCGGCTGCCACGTGATGGTCGAAAAGCCGATGGCGCACAGCCTGCAGGAATGCGACGCGATGCTCGACGCCGCGGCCAAGTCCGGCAAGACGCTGATGGTTGCGTACATGAAGCGCTACGATCCGGCGTATGAATTCGCCCAGGCGCGCGTTAAGCAGCGCAACGATGCGATCCACGTCAGCGCGCACGATTTCGTGGGCCCGAATAACTCGTTCATCGCCGACATCCACGACGTGCGCAGCTTCAACGACGCGCCCAACGCCGCGGAAACCGGCAAGCTGATTGCCACGCGAGCCGAAGGCGCCGTCGGCACGCTCACCGCCGTCAAAAAAGAGACCTACCTCAATCTGCTGTACCTCTGCTCGCACGACCTGGCGATTCTGCGCGGGCTGTTCGGCAGCCCCAAGCGCATCGCGGGGGCCATCGTCGCGCGCAAGGGCCAGGTCTTCAACGCGCTGCTCGACTACGGCGACGACCTGACCGGGACCTTTGAATATGGCTTCTTCGATCTCAAAAAGTTCGACGAAGTGCTCTCGGTCTACTGCAAAGGCGAAGTCATCAAGGTCAAGTTCCCCAGCCCGTTCATTCCCTACGCGCAGACGGTGGTGGAATTGTGGGAACCCGAAGGTCCGGGCCGCGACGAACGCCCCGACAAGCCCGGCCTGCCCGCTGGCATCGCGGGGCGCGGCTTCAAGGAATCCATCGTCATGCCGAGCAACGATGAAGCCTTCCGCCGCGAGCTGCAGCATTTCGCGCACTGCATCCGCACGGGCACGAAGCCGCGCACGACGCCGGAAGACGGCCGCGAAGACGTGCGTCTGTGCATCGAAATGACCAAGGCGGCGCTGGGGTAAATTAAGGTACTACATTTTCAATGCCCCGAACGTCCTGCCCATACCGCCTGACGAAAAGGGAAGGACCGCACCATGCCCGAGTATCGCCTGACCGTAACGCGCAATCCCGACGCGGAATTGAATTCGCTGGATCTGGAACTCTGGAATAACTTTTATTTGGACCTTGGCATCCTGCTGGGTCAAAGCTGGGATCCCAAAACGCCGCCCTATCACCTGCATTCTTTCAGGCGCGAAATCAGCCCATCGCTCGAACTCACCATGAAATTGGATGATGCAAAAGTAGAGCGCATCAAAAGCTTGATCGAATTTATTAAGCAACAAAATGTGGAGCTATTCGAACGCTATAGCATTTCATTTATCGCCCTCTAACCAGCCCGGCACTCCATTACCGCTTCTTCTTCGGCGTCTCGGCTTCCGCGGCAAAGTATTTCGCGGCCCAGCCGGGCTCGTAATGGTCCCATAGGGATTGCAACGTCGATTGCATGATTTCACGCGGCGCAAGTTGGCCCTTTTGCCGCTGAGACACCCGCACCTGCATCTGAAGATGAGAACTATAAAAGCAAGTCAGAGCCTGGCGTGCGGAAGTCTCCAATTCCGGATCAAAAGTAATCTTTAAAATCAACAACCCTCCGTGCTCTCCATTGTATTCAAGGCTGACTTCCTGAACGCCTTCACCGGGCTTCAGGTGCAGTTCCTCGAGAAACTCGGCTGGCAGCGTTTGCATGGCTGCTTTTGGTTGCATGAAATCCCGCAACGCGTCCACTTGTTCGGGAGCCAATTCGCTCGTGCATTCGTAGTCCATTTGTGCAATCGCGCCTTTATCCGGCTTGCACCAATGCGGCAGCGCGCCCATTAGGCCGATGAACAAAACCGACAGCACCAGCCAAAATAAGGTAACGGTCCGCGCGATGGCCAGCAGTGCAACGCAAATCAACGCCGTTGCGCCCATCAGAATCAGGCTCGATTTAAGCGCGCTGGTGCTTTCCATCGGGTCGAATTTTCCACTCATCTGGTCCGTAGCGGGGCTGATCGTGACCCGCAGCCAGCGGCCCTGATCGGGTGCATATTTTGAGCGCAACGCAGGCTCCAGATTTTCTTTAATGATGTAAATTCCAACGAACACCAGCACCAGCGCCACCAACGGCACAAAAATCTGCAGCTTGGTGGGCATGGGCCCCGGGTCAGGCTTCGCTTGCGGCACGGACTCTTCCGGCTGCGCCTCAGCCGAGGTCGGCGCACTGCCTTCTATAGAAGGCTTCTCCGGCGGTGGCTGCTCTAGTGGCTCTTCCATACACGTCCTTACTTCGGCGTGGGCGCCAAACCCGGCGTCGGCGGGGGTGGCGCCGGCATAGGAAGCGCCGGATCATTCTGCGCGCGCCATTCGGACTCGTACTTGGTCCATACGCTTTCGAGTTCGAGACCGTATTGAATTTTCGCAGGCGGCGCACCTTCCGCGATCAAAAGCTTGCGCATCTGCAGTTCAAAATAGTCCGTGTAGAAATGCACCAACGCCTTGCGCGTGCGCAAATCCACGTCCGGCTCGAACTGGATGGTCACGTGCAACGCCTCTCTAATCAGCTCCACATGGCGAATGGCGTCGCCGGGACTTCTTAGCTCCAACACCTTGAGAAACTCCGGCGGGGCCGTAGCCAATGCGACGCTGGGCTTCACGGCCTCGCTAACTTGGGCAATTTGTGCCTCACTTATTACCCGATTCGCTCGATAGAATATGTGGTCCTGCGAACCCACCGTCGGCTTGAACCACTGCGGCAGCGCGCCCGCAATTCCGATCAAAAACACAAACAAAATCAGGCGTACCAGCGAGAGCCGTCGAAAGATCAGGATGCTCGACACGCACGCCAGCGTCGCACCCGCCATCATGCGCAAGGTCATTATGATGGGAGAAAATTCCCCGCCAAATTCATGGGGACCGTTAATCGCGTTGGTATTCGCACTGATCGTGATCATGGCCTGATCATGCGCGCGTTCCTGCAAGCCATATTCATAAATCGACCAGCCGTTGTAGCCCACGATGGCCAGGCCGCCGAAGAACGCGAGGATCGGGACGCCGCGCGCCCAAAACCACGCGGCGGGTCCCGGCGCCGGGCGCAACCGTTTTGGCACGCCCGGTTCGTTTTCCGTATCCGTCGTGCGGCCCGGGCCAATGGCGGCGGGCGCCGGCGCTTCCGGCTTCTTGGGGCTTTCGGGCGTCTCTGACATAGGCAGCGTTATGTGGGATTCCCCTGCGCTTTCAAGACGCGGACTACTTCAAAACCTACAGCTACCGCTGAGCTCGCAGAGGCCGCAGAGCAAGGCTTGCCTCGCCTCAGCGCTCTCTGGGTCGTTCTTTGCGCTCTCTGCGATCCCGGCGGTAAAGTCATTTGAAGATATTACTCCCGGCGTTTCAGCCCAAGCCGCCGCGCCCGCGCGAACCTTCCTTTATATAGCTCCCTGCGCAGTAGCCAGCCCATAGCTTATCTATAGTCCATACAAAGACTTACGAGTAATCCTCGCGGGCCGCTAACACGCCTCCCGGTCCAGGCGCTTGTGCACTCGATTTGTCCTCATTTTTGGCAGCGGGGGGTTGCCGACTCCCCCACTCTCCGTATGCTCTGCGCACCGCATTCTTGAAAACGAGTCTCGGGACCTTTGGCCCAATTCGGGCCTGATACAGAGGAGGAGCCTGGCCATGCCCAGCGCCGCAGAACTTTGGGAAAAGTACAAGCAGTGCCTCGTCGAATGCCCGTCCGTGGGCGTCTCGCTCGATTATAGCCGCATGAACTTCCCGGCCGACTTTTTCAGCACGATGGCCGGCCCGCTCGACAAGGCCTTCGCCAACATGGACAAGGTCGAGTCCGGCGCGATCGTCAACCCCGACGAAAACCGCATGGTCGGCCACTACTGGCTGCGCGATGCGGACCTCGCCCCGACGAAGGAACTGGGCAAGGAAATCAGCGACTGCCTCGCCGGCATGAAGAAGTTCGCCAAGGCCGTGCACGCGGGCAAGATCAAGCCGCAGAAGGCCAAGGCCTTCAAGAACGTGCTCGTCATCGGCATCGGCGGCTCGGCGCTCGGCCCGCAGTTCGTCAGCAAGGCGCTCGGCACCACCAAGGACAAGATGAAGCCGTACTTCTTCGACAACACCGATCCAGACGGCATGGACAACGTGCTCGCGAACATCGGCGACGGGATCAAGGAAACCCTGACCGTCGTGATCTCCAAGTCGGGCGGCACGAAGGAAACGCGCAACGGGATGCTCGAAGCAGCCAACGCCTACAAAGCGGCGAAGCTCGACTTCTCCAAGCACGCCGTCGCGGTCACGGGCGTGGGCTCGGATCTGGACAAGTACGCGGTCGCGAACAACTGGATCACGCGCTTCCCGATGTGGGACTGGGTCGGCGGCCGCACCTCGGAACTCTCCGCGGTCGGTCTGCTTCCGGCGGCGCTGCAGGGGCTCGACATCCAGGGCATGCTCGACGGCGCGAAGGAAATGGACGCCGTGACGCGCGTGCATGACGCCAAGTCGAATCCTTCGGCGATCATGGCGCTGATGTGGTACCACGCGGGCAAGGGCAAGGGCGCCAAGGACCTGGTCCTGCTGCCGTACAAGGACCGCCTGGAACTCTTCTCCAAGTACCTCCAGCAGCTCCTGATGGAATCGCTGGGCAAGGAACACGACCTCAACGGCGCCGTCTGCAACCAGGGCATCGCGGTCTACGGCAACAAGGGCTCGACCGACCAGCACGCCTACGTGCAGCAGCTCCGCGACGGCGTGAATAATTTCTTCGTCACGTTCATCCAGGTGCTGGGCGACCGCGGCGGCAAATCGATGGAAGTGGAACCGGGCGTGACCACGGGCGACTTCCTGAACGGATTCCTGCAGGGCACGCGCCGCGCGCTCTATGAAAAGGGCCGCGAATCGATGACCGTGACGGTCGAAACGGTCAACGCCAAGACCGTCGGCAAGCTGATCGCGCTGTTCGAACGCTCCGTCGGCCTGTACGCGATCCTGGTCAACATCAACGCGTACCACCAGCCGGGCGTCGAAGCGGGCAAGAAAGCCGCGACGGAAGTCCTCAAAGTCCAGCACGATGTGATGGGCTTCCTGGGCAAGAACAAGGGCAAGTCGTTCACCTCGACGGAAGTCGCCGACGGCCTGGGCCACAAGGACAGCGTCGAAACGATTCACTGGGTGCTCGCGCACCTGGGCGCCAACCCGAAGGACCACAAGCTCAAGGTCAAGGCGGGCAAGTCGGTGTTCGAAACGAAGTACGGCCTCTAAGCGGTCGGCACGTACTACCTTTAATCGGCGCAAGAAACGGGCGGCCTGCAATAGGCCGCCCGTTTTTGTTGGGTACGCAAGCTGGGCCTGTTGCGCAGCGACTTCCAATGAGTTAGCTTGGGTGGGTTCGCAAGGCTGCGGCTGGGTGAATTTAATGTCTAAAACCACGCTTAAATTCCCCGACGCGATCATTGAAGTCACGCCCATTGAAAATCTTATTTATGTGCGCATCACCGGGATTTACACCGATGAGGTCATGCTGGCCATGCTCGCGCACATCGAACCCCTGATCGACGCGCTGCCCAGCGCCCACATCCGCGTCATGGACGCGAGCCGCGTGCCGGCCGGCAGTTTTCGCCTCTCCACGCAAGGCACCGAACAGGCCATCGCCTGGGGGCTGAAGGTCCACGCGCGCAAGCCGGGGTCCAGGTCCTTCCTGATCGGCACCACGCCGGTCAGCTATGGAATGGGGCGCATGTACGCGATGCGTTCGGACCTTGAAGCGAAGGGCGTCGAAGTGCTGCGCAGCCTCGACGAACTCCCGCCCGAAGTCCGCAAGCTGCTGCCGTCCGATTAAAGCCGCTGGAAAGCCCTTTGCCGGTCCTGGGCGCACAACTATACTCGCCGCTGTGGGACGTATGAAATTTCTGGAACAAATTATGTCCAAACTCCTGCTCGCACTCCCCGGAACGACCATCGAAATCACACCGCTGGACCGGTTTTTCTTCACCCGAGTCACGGGGCTCTGGACCGACGAAGTCGTGCTGAAAGTGATCGAACAGCTCAACCCACTCATCGATGCGATTCCGGACAGCCATATCCGCGTGCTGGACCTAAGCGGCATTCAACCTGGCGGATTTCTGATCACGGCGGCGATTGTCGAAAGAGCCTCGTCCTGGGCCCGGCAGGTAAACGAACGCAAGCCGGGCTCGCTTTCCTATCTGGTCAGCCCCACCACGCTCAGCTTTGCCATGGGGCGCATGTATGCAATGCACGCGAACCTGGAAGCCAGCGGCATCGCAATCATCAGAAGCCTCGACGATTTACCGCCAGAAATCCGCGCGAAATTGCCCACTGAATAATGCCGCGAGCGGAACCGTTTCAAAATATTGAGGCTACTTGTCCTTGGGTTTTTCTTTTGCGGGTGCTTCGGGGTGCGGCTCTTGGCCAGGATTCACACCGGGCCCATCCGGACCTCCCGGTTTGGCCTTGCTGACCACGTGCGTGAGCCTGCATTTCCAGGCGGCGCCTACCTTGACCCACAGCCCGGAAAAACTCAAACCGTCCTGCTCATAAATAATCACCGCGGCCTGCGGAGAAATCTCCATGATGCGCGGATTCTTCACTTCAAACGCATCCTGTGCCTGCGCCCCGTCCTTGCCCAGCGCTTTCAGTTCGTCAATGATTTGCTTGATCGTGCGAATGCCGGATTCGGAGATATCCAGATAATCGTCCGTCATCAGCTTGGTCAGCCCGTCAAAGTCCTGCTTGCGGCACAGCTCGGCGTATTTCTTTTCCATAGCGATCAGGGCCGCCTTCACGTCCTCCGGCTTGGCGTTGGCGTCCTCCTGACTCCTTACCGACATGGAAAACAAAAACACCGCAAAGCTCAACAGTCCAATTCGTGCGCGATTCATGATGGCTGCTCCTGGGTCGATTAGGGGTTTCACGAGCTGGAATCTTACAGTCAACGCATGGCGCGGCGAGTGTGCCCATGAGCGTTTCATTTCTCGGCGGGTAAAAATATCGGCGCACTAGCGCCAGGCGGCCCAAAGGAGAAAATGTCGTACTCTTTGCGTGTGGCTTCCTTGCGCGGGTCTTTCAAGTCTTTCCAATTACGCGCGGTCATTTTGCCCGCGTTACTCTTCACGTTGTCATACTGGATCGGTTGTCCCCAGATATCGAGCATGGAAGGGAAACCATTTCCGCTCAGGTCCTTGGCCTGATCCTTCTTCAGCTCAATAAAAGGCCCAACTTGCCGGTGTTCAATCTCAATTTTTGTGCAGAGGTAGCGATACAAAATCTCGCTGCTGGTCAGGTCTTTTCCGTTCAGCTTAAGCTCATTGGGCGGAAGCGCGCCGGTTTCGATCTCGAATGCTTTTAACGCGGTGTCCATTTCCGCAAAATTGTGTTGCTGCGCGATCATTTGCTCGCGCGTGTATGCGTCCGGCTGCGCGTCGCCCGCCAAAAGCGGCGCGCATAGGCCGAACGTGAGCATCGCCAGGACAAGACTTGAGAGCGGCATGATTTCCTCCGTATGCCGATTACTTCAGCTTCAGCGCGTCCGCTTCCGTCTTTGCCGTCGGCACCAGATCCAGAATGCCGACCAGCTTTAGCGCGCCGGTTACGGTTTCGTTCAGGCCCACCAGCACCAGCTTCGCTTCGCGCTCCAATTGTGATGCGCAAGCATGCATCAGAATTCCGATCCCGGAACTCGATACGTAACTCACCCCGCCAAAATTGACCACGATCAGCGCGGGCTTCGCGTTCAGGCAATGCTCCATCGCTTCTTCAAACACGGAGAAGGTGTGGTGGTCGATCTCGCCGGTGGCTCGAATGATTTTGCAGCCCGCGTGCGTCTCGTCGATGCTCACTTCCAGTTCCATACGTGCGCAGCTCCATTTCAATATTTGGAAACGCCGTGAGAATTAATACCTAAAGGATACGCGCATCGCCGCCCAATAAAAGCGCGCATAATCGCAATCAGGCGCGCCCCCGCATTTCGCATACTTCCGCTATGGGACTGACGGTAAGCTTCAGGCAGGCTGGATTCGTATTTTGGACCGCGCTTTGCGCCGATTTCCGGACGAATTCTAACTTGCATGCGCAGCAGGCTGCGGCGATTACATCTTTGGACATTGGGATCACTTCATGACCGGCCACTCCGACTTGCAGCGCTTCATCGCCGAATCCGAAAAACTCTGCGAACCCGCCAATACGGTGGTCTGCGACGGCTCCGACGCCGAGTACGAACGCCTGATCCAAACGCAGCTCGATAATGGCTCGCTGCTGGCGCTCAATCAGAAGACGCATCCGCACTGCTACCTGCACCGCTCCAATCCCAACGACGTCGCGCGCATCGAAAAGCTGACTTTCATCTGCAGCGCCAAACAGGAAGACGCGGGGCCGACCAACCAGTGGCTCGCGCCGGATGAAGCCAAGCGCCGCGCGCGCGAATTTTTCTCGGGCTCGATGCGCGGCCGCACCATGTACGTGGTTCCGTATTTAATGGGCGCGGCGGGTTCGCCCTTCGCCAAGGCCGGCGTCGAAATCACCGATTCGCCCTACGTCGCCGCGAGCATGCGCATCATGACGCGCATGGGCAACGTCGCGCGCGACCACATTGCCCAGCACGGCGATTTCACGCCGGGCCTGCACTCGACCGCCGACGTCAACCCCGAGCGCCGCCTGATTCTGCATTTCCCCGATGAAGATCTGATCTGGAGCGTCGGGTCGGGCTATGGCGGCAACGCGCTCCTGGGGAAAAAATGCCACGCGCTGCGCCTGGCCAGCGTGCACGCGCGCAACGAAGGCTGGCTTGCCGAACACATGCTGATCCTGGGCCTCGAATCGCCCGCGGGCGAGACCACCTACATCGCCGCGGCTTTTCCGAGCGCGTGCGGCAAAACGAATCTCGCGATGCTCGTGCCGCCCGCCGAATACAAAGGCTGGAAGATCTGGACCGTCGGCGACGACATCGCCTGGCTGCGCATCGGCTCCGATGGACGCCTGTGGGCCGTCAATCCGGAAGCCGGTTTCTTCGGCGTCGCGCCGGGAACTTCCGAACGCACGAACCCCAACGCGCTCGCTTCAATCCGCGCGAACACGATCTTCACCAACGTCGCGGTCACGCCCGGCGGCGAACCGTGGTGGGAAGGCCTAACCGAGAAGCCGCCCGAAAAGCTCACCGACTGGCAGGGCCGCGCGTGGACGCCGGCATCGATGGACCGGGCCGCGCATCCAAATTCGCGCTTCACCGCACCGGCCAGGCAATGCCCGAGCATCTCGCCGCGCTGGCAAGATCCGCAGGGCGTGCCGATTGGCGCGATCCTGTTTGGCGGGCGCCGCGCGAGCGTCGAACCGCTGTGCTACGAAGCGCTCTCGTGGAACCATGGCGTGTTCCTCGGCGCGACGCTGGGCAGCGAAACCACCGCCGCCGCCGCGGGCAAGACCGGCATCCTGCGCCGCGACCCGATGGCCATGCTTCCTTTTTGCGGCTACAACATGGCCGATTATTTCCGGCACTGGGTGGAACTGGGGACCAAAATTCCCAAGCCGCCGAAAATTTTCCGCGTCGATTGGTTCCACAAAGACGAGCAGGGCAAGTATGTCTGGCCGGGCTTCTCGCAGAATATCCGCGTGCTGCAATGGATCGTCGAACAGGTCCAGGGCCAGCGCAACGCGTCCGAATCGCCGCTGGGCCTCGTGCCGTCGCCGGGCGCGCTCAACCTGGACGGCCTCAAGCTGAGCAAAGCGCAGCTCGAAGAACTCTTCTTCGTCGACCGCGCGCACTGGCGCAGCGCGGAAGTGCCGATGACGCGGGAATTCTTCGACCGCTTCGGCGCGAAGATGCCCGCCGAACTGTACGCGGAACTCGAAGCCCTCAACAAACGCATGGCGTAGTGCTACAATAATCCCGCCGCCCGCGCGGCAGGGGCTTTCCTTCGAAGACATGGCGCGGCATGCGGCGCGAAGCCGTTGGCCTTGCACCTAGCGTAAGAACGCTTCGCAGAAGCCTTTGTGAAATTAATTATTTGTAGTACAGTTAATTTATTCATCGTAGCAAAGTTTGGTTATGCCGGGATTAGAGTCAATTCTATAAGGGGCTTCGCATGCCACCGCCGAAACCGCCTCAAAAACCAAACATGGGCAAAGCGCTTGGGCAAATGCTACTTGGAGTGTTAATGATGGTGCTGTCGCTCGCTCTGGCGGCTGCGGGAATTTACATCCTTTATTATACGATTACGCACGCCTTCAAACCAAGCTGAATAGGTCAAGCTTTTGACCACCGAGCGTGAAAGCGTTCCACGACATAGCCAAAAAAGTAGACCGCGGAAAACATGAAGACGGCATCGAGTCCCAGGCCCACCAAGTAAATTTCTCCCGCTTCGGGCGCGCTGGGATACGCGTTGGCCGCGCGCTGCACCGGCCAGGGCCAGCCAAAGGTCCGCGGCTCGTATGGAAACGCGCTCGAATTATGCGGCGTCAAATTTGCCCAGATAAACAGTCCCGCGACAAAAGCGCACAGCAACAGGGTGCTCAGCCGGAACCGCGCCGAAACTTTGCGCTCCACCAGATCGCCGCACAGTTTCTGCAAACTGAACAGGATCATGGCCAACAGCGCCAGACAAAGCATAAAATTTGCCAGGACCCCAAAGCCCAAGAGTTTGGACTTCTCCGGAATATTGATTGGCCAGCCAAAATAGACGTCGTCGTTTTCATCGGAGTGCAGGTAATAGTTATTGATTAGCATCGCAGAGCCCACGCCAAGACAGATCAGAAAGCGAATCGCTCCAAGGAACAGGCGTAGCGCCAATTTCATAGGTGCCGGATTCTTCGCATTCAGGACTTCCGCTCTCGTTGCGCGCGAACATGCTCAATCAACATCCCCAACCCCAGCACCGCCGCAAAGCAGATCAGCGCGTCGCATACGTGGCCCCACCCGAAGCCATGATTAAGGGTTTCCGGAACCGAAGCCGATAATTCGCGGAGCGCGAATTCCCCTGGCGCCCACTGCGCGGGCCAAGGCCACCCATAGGCGAGCGGCACCTCCGGGTATTCAGTGCCGCCCAAGAGCACGGGCCGCGGTGTAAAATTCAGCCACATCAGAAACCCTGCGAAAATCACGCACATTAAGAGCGTACTCAAGCGCAATCTGAATACGCGGTCCATGAGCAAATCGAAAAACTTATAAAGAGTGTACAAGGAACCGACCACAAACCCCCAGCAAAGCAGCGCATTGCCTGAACGGCCCCAACCCGATTCTGTTGCAAACACGAATGGCATGTGGCGATAAAAATTCGAGAGATAACAGCAAAATATGAGGAACGAGAAAATAGCTCCCAAGCCAACCATGACGTCCTTCAAGTATTGACGCACATAGTCCTGCATGCTTAAGCCCTGCCGAACTTATGGATTGTGTATTGCCGCCCTGGTTCCTAGCTTCCTGGGAGCCGTCTCCTTTCGCGTGCTGCCCCTATTTTTCATAGCGCAAATGCCGCAACATGATCTCCAAGGTCCTCGACCGTGAAACAGCAAATTTATTGGGCGAGAAGAATCCCACGGCGCGGATTTGCAGCAGCGCCGGCTCATCCTCTTTCTCGACGGCGGCATATAGCTGGGCTTTCACGGCTTCCAGCCCAAACCCTTTCGAATCGGCCAGTAAGGCCAGCAATTCTTTCTTCTTCCCGGGACTGAGCGCCGGCGGCTCTTTTTTCTCGTCCAGGTAGCCTTCTTTTCCCAGCCATTTAATAATGGCGGAGCCGTTCAAATCGGCAAAGCGTTCCGCAAATTCATCGTCATTTTGCATGGAAAAAGGGTACTTCTTTTTCTCGTTCGTTTCTCTCTTCAGGAACTCCAGGCCTTCCGATTTTTCCTTTTCGGCGTTCGGCCCGGCTGGCTTCATGGTTTCCAGGTAGGCGATGCCGTCAAAGCCCGCCATTTCGACGAAAACAAAAATTGCCGCGGCTTGGGAGGCGTCATTCTTTGCGCTCTCGATTTCACTTTTTACGATGCCCAGCGATTTGGGAGTCGCAACTTTGATCAGCGAGCGAAGCAGCGAGACTTTAATCCCGTCGTCTCCCTCTTTCTTGAAGCACTTCAAAATGGGGTCGCACGATTCGGGATAAAGCGCGAACATCTCGAGATAATGCGCCCAAAATTTTCGCCGCTCCAGATTCGCGGAATCCAACTCCGCCACCGCTAAGCGCTCGCCCGCCGCACCCAACGCAATCGAGGCCACGTACAAGGCGTCGCCCAATCCCGGGGATTTGCAATCGCCCGCCTCGTGCAACGCCTTTAGGAATGCTTCGCCCATTTGGGGATTGTGAACCACCAGATTTTGTCCCAACCACAGCACTTCTTCCGAAGGTTCCTTTAGCATGCCGGCTTTTAATGCCTGCTGGAAGAGTTCGACTTCACGCGCGACGACTTCCTTCGTTGGCGCAGTACCAGAGATTGTTTCGCCATAGTTGGAAATCTTTTTATAGCGGATGACTTCCGGCGTATTCGTTTCGAAATGAGCCCGGAGCGCCTGAAGCACTGCCGCCTGCTCTTTATTTTCTTCGGCCTGTAGGCGTGCCGTTGCACAAGCAATCGCAGCCGCAATCAGCACCAGCGGGATTCGGGCTCGTAGCATGCGTTTTCCTTTATGCGGGCTTACTCGGACTTTTTCCGCTCGAATTGTACGCCTGCACCCGCTCCAGCGCGAAGCCCAACAACAGCACCAGCGCCACACATACCACCGCATCCAGGATATGCCCCGCGCCGAAGTGGCTTGCCCGCAACGTCAGCGGCACAAACACGCCGCGCGTATTGAGGTCCGGGGCTTCCGTCCACTGCGCCGGGAATGGCCACCCATAGGCGTCCGGCACCGCATCGTCCGGGTAGCCGTCGAGGTGCACGTTCCGCGGCGTGAGGTTCGCCCACAAGAGCAGCCCCGCGCAGAGCGTACACCCCGCCAGGGTGCTCAGCCGGATATGCAGCGCGAGGTAACTATCGCCGAACGCTTTACTCAGCCGATAAAGAATGTACCAGAATCCCAGCAGCAGCACCGCGCCGAAGGCCACGTTTTCCACCCAACCCAGTACCGGCGCGTTATACGTGTCGAACGGCCAGCCGGGACCGCCGCCCATTTTTCCGAGGTGGCTGCGCGGCGAAATGTTGAACCAGATCAGCCCGCCCAGCGCACCGATGCAAGCCAGCGTGCGTGCGATGCGCCAATAAACGGGCCGCGGTGCGTGCAGGTCCATACGCTTCCTTTATGGGTGCGCTCGCCGGTCGAGCGGAGCGCAATAAAGGACGCCCGGGCGCGGGCGGCCTTCACGGCTTGAGTTCGATGTCCACCGGCGCGGGCCTGCGCCGGAAGAGCCGGTGAATGCGTTCCAGAATCAGCACCAGCAGCAGGCACGCACCCAGCGCGGTCAGCAGGTTCAAAAAATGCCCCGTGCCCACGCGGCCCGCGCGCAACGTGAACGGCAGATCGTCCGGGTCGCTGAGCCCTTCGCTCGTATCGACAAATTGCACCGGCAGCGGCCAGCCATACGCAAAAATCTTGGGCCGCCAGTGGATCTCCTGCGGGATCAGGTTGGCCCACAGAAAAAATCCCAAGCCCACGCAACAGAGCAGCAGGGTGCTGAGGCGAAAGCGCACCGCGATCAGGCGCTTGTGCGGTTCCTGGCCGATCCAAAAAAGCGCGTACCAGATCGCGAAGAGCAGAAAGCTGCAGAACGCAAAGTTGGCCAGAAATCCATAGATCGCGTCCGGCGTGCGGGGCACGTCGAACGGCCAGCCGGTTCCGGAGATCAGTTTGCTGCGTTTGCCGAGGGGATAGGTGTTTAGCAGCAGGAGCACGCCGGTGAAGATGGTCACCACGAGCAGGCGCAGGAGCCTGAGATAGCTTTTGCGCTCCGGTTCGGACTCCATGCGCGTCCGTCCTCGCGTATCAATAGGTAGGTACAGATTCTTTGGACGATCTCTTTGAAAAATTCTGGTTCATTTCGAGCAATTTGCGAGGGGGAAACGTTTTTGGAAGGGGTTGGATTCTATTCATTCCTCATAATTCACGTCAATGGTCACGATTCCCGGGAGCTCGCGTGGGAGTTCGACTTCACCCCATGGCATCGAAAGGCCAATACCACCATTTTGAAGGAACTTCGGTTTCCAATCATGGTCGTATTCGATTTGGGGCGGTATCAACTCTTCGGGCACGCTAATTTTGATCTGATGGTCCATTTTCTGGCCCGTCGCGATTTCAAGAAAATGGACCAAGCCGAACTCATGCAAGTTACGCCCTTCGCCGTCTGGTTCTGGGTCCCCCTCCTCAAGCGTTTCCCACCAATCCGTATATGTTCGAGGAAGCGCCATAATCATTATCGATTCATCGGCTGAAAAACAAAAGCTGGCCACTTCTCCGTGCAAATAATCCTGGCTGGCAAGGTGGGTGAATCCATCTGCAAGTCGAAAGAGTGCGTACGCTTCCTCGCTCTGGCCTGAATAATAATGAAAAATCGCGAAGCGTTCACTGGGCGAGATGACAAAAGACCCGCCTGCAATGCCATATTTTGAATTCGGAATTTCACAGGTCTCTGTATTGCCATTGGGACGGATCAACTGAATTAAGACTACAAATTCAGTTTTGCTGACTAGCTTGAGTCCAGCCACCAGGCGCGTACCGTCTTTCAGCTCGCCTGGTATAAAATCTTTCGCCATCTTCTGCTCCGCCCGCCGGCTACTTCATCATCGTGTCGTCGCTGGGCTTGGGCGTGTCTTTCGGCGCGTCCTTGGGGTCGGCCGACTTCGCCGGCGCGGGCGCGTCCTTTTTGCCCGCGGGCTTGGCGCCGTACTTCGCCGGGTCCGCCGAAAACGCCTTGTAGCAGTCGCGCGTCGCGAAGTGGTACGTCTTGTCGCCGATTTCAAAATGGTAGACCAGCTTGAACGGCTTGTGGCAGACGGGGCACAATTCAGCCGCCTGCAATTCGTCGATGGTCATGTCCTTGGGATCTTTTTTGGGCGCGTCCGGCTTCGCGTCTTCGGCCCGCAGGTTCAGGCCCAGAAACAGCACGCCCGCGGCAAGCGCGGCAAGCAGGGACAAGTTCCAGCGCATCGGCAGCTCCTTAAGCAAGTTGGTTCCAGCGTACCCGCGCCTGGCCCTCGCGGGCAAGTGACAGGACCTTCCTTATATGGACGTAAAATGCGAGGGCCGCGCTTCAATAGGGAGCCCCGATTTTTGCGCTTTGCGGCAGCGATTTTTTAAAACGTTGCGAAGCGAAGAGTTAAATGGCGGCACTTTTCGGTCCGCCGGCGCGAATTTCAGTTCCCGAAGGCTTTCAGGACCAGCACGGCCACGCCGACGCCCGCGCCGCCGCAGATCAACAGGAAGGCCAGCGCGCGCAGCCAGGCCCACGAAAAAAGGCCCCCGGTGAAGCGGTCCAGCCCCGTGGCATCTTCAAAGATGAACCAGAACAGGCAGCCGAGAAAGTCCTTCCAGCCGTCGAAGAATTTACGAAACAGCAGCACCGCGAGCGTTAAACCCACGCCGACGCCGAGTACGAGTGCCAGAATGTTGCCGAACATGCGCGCAGCTTAGCGCGAGGCCCCGGCTTTTCCAGATTTACAAACCACTTACAATGCCGCGCAACTGAACGGTGTAAGAATCACCAGGACCACGAGGAACTGTTTCATGCAGCGCTGCAACCATTTGAGTCTCCTGCTGGCCGTAGTGGGCGCGCTCGCGAGCCTGGGGCTTCCCGTCGCGCAGGCCGAAGATGCGCCCAAGCTGACTTCCGAACCCGTTGCCGACGACAAGCCGCCGGACAGCGACCCGATGGCCAAGCAGGTCGGCAAAAAAGTGGAACTGGAAGGCGAATTCCGCGGGCCCGGAAAGTTCGCCGACTACATTTACCTCAATGAGAAAGTCTGGATCTACATCAAAGGACCGGTCAAAGGCAAACTGCCCGATTACCACAAGCCGATTAAAGTCGTCGGCGTGCTGCATTACTCGAAGGGTTATACGCCGACCGAAGAAATGGTCACCGGCATACCCCCGCACTATTACTTCAATGAAGTGGAAGTCACCGTGCTGCCGGAAAAAGTGGAGCGGTAATTTTCACGCATTTTTTGCGCATAAATTCTCCTTATCGATACACCACAAAGAGCGGCGAGCCGTCTTCCCAGACCGGCGCGGAAGACGGGTTGGGCGTGTTGTCGATTCCGCCGCTCGCGCTATCCGCCTGCGCCACCAATCCACTAATCCCCACGTACAGCCCCGCGATCGTCGCCGGCGCGCCGAGCCGCAAGAACGCGAGCTGCCCGCCGCTTCCGCTTCCCGCGATGTTGTGGACATGCGTGGGCGACGCATACGCCGCGCTGCCCGCGACCCCCAACAGCGCTACGGCAGAGGTGTAGCTCGGCGCGTTGCTCCAATTGAGCGCGCCCGGCCCGGAGAGCGCGCCCCAACTGCCCACGTAGCCGCAGTAACAATTCGCGCCGCACCCCGAGGCCGGATCGGGTGGCGGCGAACCCGGCGAGCGGAACCCGAACGCCGCGCTCACGTTCATATTCGCGCAAAGCACCAGCATGTCGGTCACGATCGGCGTCGGGAACCAGAGGAACGCTTTGCGGCGCTCCTGCGTGTCGTAGTAAAGCTGCAGGTTCGCCGCGCCCGCGTAGTTGGTCGACGGGTTGGCCGAATCGAGATAACCCGCGTACGCCGGCGGGATGGAGAAGATCCGCTCGCGGCCCAGGACCACGGGCCGCGCGGGCGTGTCGGTTTGGCGGGTATAGGAGTGCGGCTGCTCGTTCATGGGTACACACATTTCCTGTGAGACATTTAATCGGACAATCTATTTGCCACACGTCTCGTAAACGGCTTCAAAGGAAAGCTCCCGCCGCGGTAGCTGGCCGGATTGACTTCACGTTGGGATCTATTTCCGTGCCGGGATTTATCCGTGCTGGGTCCTATTCCGGTTCCACGATGGTCTCCTGCCGCTCGAAGTCGTAAATCACGCGCGCGAGCGGGGCGCGCACCGGGAAAGCGTCCAGCGTGCCGCCGACCAAGCGTACTTCCCGCAGATACAAACCCGCGCGGAATTCCGGACGAATGCCGATGAGCCGCCACACCGAGCGGCGCGCGACGCGGGCTTTGTCGCGCAGGCGGCGCTCGGCGTGGGCGGCCAGTTGGGCCGCGTCGGTCTGGCGCACGCGCTCGCGCGGGGCGCCGTCGAACACCAGCGCGGGCTTGGACGCGACCTGGTGTTCTTCGCGAAAAGCGTCCGGCGCGTCGATGTAATGCTGAAGCGAATTGGCGGCGAGCGTGGCGTCGAGTTCTCCCGCGATCGCGTTGGGGTCGAGGCTCGAGGAGAAAATGTCGCGCGCGGAGCGCACGCGCACGTCATGCGGCAAAGCACAGTTGAGCCGCACGCGTTTGAGCGCGGCGTGGTCCGGATCGTAGCTGAGCGATCCCGTGTACAGATTGTCGGCGCCGGCGAGGTCGTCGGTCAGGCCGTCGAACCATATCAGCCCGTCGGCGCTGGCGCGAAAGCCGCTATTGGCCGTGACATCGTGAAAATCCGACGAGCCGCCGTTTTCGCTGACCTGAATGCGCACGGGCACGCGTAAAAGTCCGCGGCGTTCGCCGCTGCTTTCCGACTGCGCTTCGAGCTGCACCGCGCCAGGCGTGCGCGCGACTTTGAGCGTGGGCGCGTCCTGAAAGACCGCGCCGTGGCCCGCGAGTTTGGTTAACACGTCGGCGGCGTCGCCGGGGATGCGAAACGCGCGAAAAACCTTCGGGTAATTTTGGCGCGCCTGGCGCAGCGCGTAGGCTTTGTTGGTCGCGGCGGAGATCAACCCCTTGAACGCGCTCTCTTCGTCCGCCGACCAGGCGGGCACCAGCGTATCGCCGCCGCTGTTTGCGTATTCGAATTCACTTTCGATCCGCGCGACGCCGCCTTCGACAAGCACGCCGGCCACGGTGGCGCTGGCGTCGCTTTCGGCGCTGAAATCAAAGGCCGTGCGGCAATCGGTGGCCGCGCCAGAGCGCTGCAGGGTCAGCGCGACGCCACGCGCGTCGCCCGAAGTTTCGCTCGTGCGCGCGTAGTACGAGAGCACGTTCTGCCCGCTCGCGAGCGGTTCGAGGCGCAGGCCGTAGTCGCCGCTCACGTCCAAGGTTTTCTGCAGCGCGCCGAGGAGCGTCTGGCCCTGGAAATCTATTTCGGGGAGCTTGCGGTCGAGCACGCCGGGGTTGAATTCCGCCGCGGGCCAGAGCACGCGCGAGCTATCGAGGCACGCGAAATCGGCGGCGTAAAACGCGGGTGGATCGTAAATCGTCGCGACATAGCGCAGATATTGCAGCATGCGCTTGGGGGTCCAGTAGGTCGCGACGCCCGGCGCGGGCGCGTCTTCCGACGAGAGATCGGATTCGGCGCCCTGCGTGCCGAGTTCCGCGTACGCCGTGAAGACCGGAATGCGCCCGGCGCCCGACCCGCCGTCGGGGACGAGCGTGCAATTGCGGTAGCCGCCCGCGTTGGGCCGGCAGAAATAACGCGGCGCGAATTTGATCGCGGCGTCGATGGGGTCCCAGACCAGCGCGCCACGCACGGGAATTTTGGACAAGAGCCAGCGGTCGTCCCAGAATTCCAAGAGCAGGCGTTCGTCGCGGCCCAGTTCGCGCCGCCGCACCAGGCTGCCCGCGAAGAGTGTTTCACCGCTGCAAAGAATCACACCGCGCGTGCCGAGTTTGAGCGCGCCCGGCGCCAGCGCGCCGTCGGTGTTTAAGGTGACGTTGGGCGCGGCTTCATCGGCGGCACTTAAATTGCGAATCGAGACGAACGCTTTCGACGGCGCGAGCCCCGCAGCGTCTTCGACGCGCAGGACTTCCGCGTAGGCCAGGTGCGGCGCGCCGTCCTGGACGAGCTTGAGGATCGCGGTGGACGCGGCGCGTTCGGCGCCCGAGGAGACGGTCACGGCGGCGTAGGCAGGCATAGGCGCGGCTGGCTCCGATAAATGTACTACGCTTAAAAAGGCGAGCGTTCAGGAATTGGCAAGCGCGATGGTTGGGTTGGCGGGCGCGGGGAGCACGGTGGCGCTGGCGTAGAGCAGAATTTCCGGCGCATCGGCGGATGGGCTTTGCGTGCCGCCCGCCGTGGCCGCGAGCGGGCGCAGGTAATACCAGCCGTCGCCGGGCAGCGTGCAGGTCAACCCGGCGGTCTTGATCCCGCGTGCGGCCGTTGAAAGCGCCGCGCTGGCCGCCGGTGCGCTGTAGTCGTAGCTGCCGGAGGGCGTGCGCACAAAAAGCTGCAGCGTAGCGGCGATGCCGGCTTCGCCTTCGGTGTAATACGTGCCGAGCGCAGTGAGCGTGCGGCCCGCGCTGAGCGTGACACCCGCGGCATCGAGGCCCGGCGAGTTCGGACGCGGCGCGACGAAATTTCCGGCGGCATCGTATTCGAGCGCGAGCACGCGCAGACTTTTTTCTTCCACGCCCGCATTGACCGCGCGCAGCACCACATAGGCGGTGCCCGGGTAGCCGGTGATCGCAGGCAGCGTCAGACTGCTCGCACCAACGCCGGCGGTCGCGGCGGCGTCGTTCAAGTTGAGGACTGCGCCCGGCATGGCGAGATACGCGCGGTACGTCGCACCAGAAGTCGCGCTGGGGGTGAAGCCCAGCACCGTCGCACCCGCATTGCCGCTCTGGTACGCAAGATTTGTGGGCGCCTCCGGCGTGTCGGGAATGGTTACGGGAAGTGTTGCGGAAGCTGCGCCAGCGGCGCCGGTGTCTGAGACGGGCTGCAAGCGATAATAATATGTACCAGCGGAGAGTTCGGCGGGTTCGGTCCAGCGCACGCTGTTGCGGCCGCGAAAAGGTACGCGGGCGATTTCCTGCGTCGGCGGATCGGACGCCCCGCGCAGGATTTTCATTTCACGGGGCCAGCGCACACGCAAACGCGCGCCTGAGACACTGCTTACGGAATTCGAGACGGTCAGCGTGCCGCTCAGGCCGCTCGCGTTGCGTTCGGAAAGTGAGACGGAGAACGGCGCACCCGCAATCGTCGCCGTGCCTTGGGCCTGCGGCACCCCGCGCAAGGCGAGCGCGACGGTGACCTGTCCGCCCGAGACCGCGAGCTCGAGGTCCAGCTCGCCCCACTGCGTATGCGCGTTGACGTGGGCGCAGTTGCACCCCAGCGCGAGGCCATTGAGCGCCCACGCCGAGGTGAAGCCCCCGTCGTCGAGGGCTTCGAGCACGCTTGGAGCAAAGTCGAACGCCAGCGTGGCGCGCCGGCAGGAACTTTTATCGAAGCTGCGCGCGACGCGGTTGATTTCGTATCCGGGATCGCCGAGGTGTCCGAGCCGCAGGGCCAGCACGCTGACTTGCGCCGAACCCCACGGGCATTCCACGCGCACGGAAGTTTCGGTGGCCTCGCCCGCGAAAACGTTCTTCGCCAACGCGCCGTCGCGGTAGATCCCGAACCAGGCATCGCCATAGCCTGAACGCGGCGTGAAGTTCAGCCGCACCGACGCGCCATCGGGCGATGGATCGGCGCTGAAGCGTGCGACGGCGTTTTCCGGATTGCCGAAACCGGCGGCAAACGGCGAACCAAGGCGCATGGGGACTCCATTAAAGGTACTACATGTGAACGGCGAATAATGCTTAAGGCAGCTTAGAAACGCGCCAGCGCTGCGTCGTGCCGTCGTAGATGCAATAGAGCATCTGGTCCGCACCGAGGGTGATGTCGGCGCCGGTTGTGCAGAGCAGGCGATTGGCCGCCGAACTGCCGGACGACTGGTGTTTGAAAACGATATTGTTCGAACCAACGTTGACGAGCACCAGCGGCATCGAGACGTAACCCGGGAACGTGGTGCCGACGGCGAGGCCGGTGACATCGCGCGAGGCGTTGGACGAGATGCGCAGAAAATTGGAATGTCCCGGAAAGTAATCGTTCTGATTCGCGGTCATTTGCGCCGGGGTGAGCGCGTAATAATAAAATCCGCCGCCGACATAATTGGCTTGTTCCGCGCCGATCAGGCTTTGGCCGTTGGTACCTTCCGTGATGTTCTTCAGCAGGCCTTGGGAACCGCTGAAAATTATGCGTCCCAGATTGTCGAACAGCATGAGCAAGGCGCCGTCACTGCGAAAAACCGCGGCGCCGAACGCGGACTTGAACTGGTTGTAGCCCGCGACGCTGAGATTTTCAAAAAGCAGGTTGGTGCCGTCGTGGGAGATCTGCACTTCATCGACGCCCGGCGTGCCGCCCGGCTGGCGCACGATCAGTTTGCCGTCGGCGCCCGAACCGCTTTTGACGCCGGGTTCGAAGACCAGATCGCCGCCCGCGCTATTTCCCGAACCGGCGTCGGAGCCTTTCAGCTTGAACGCGCTGCCCGCGCCGGAGCCCGCCGCGGGGAGGGCGAGATTGCCCGCGCCGTCGTCGGTCAGCGTGCCGTCGGCGATGCTGCTTCCCGACGTGGCGCGCGGGATGCGGCTCGAGGTGAGCCCCGACAAACCGCTTCCGCCGCCGCCGGCGAGCGCGCGCCAGCGCTGGCTGGTGGCGTCGTATTGCAGCAGCGTGAACTGGTCCGGCGCGAGTGAGAGATCGGCGGTGAGCGCGAAGCGATTGGCCGCGGCGCTGGCGCTGGATTCATCCTTGAACACGATGGCGTTCGAGCCCGCGTTGTGGACGAAGAGCACGCGGCGGTCGAAGGACGCCGCAAGACCGGTGAGATTGTACGCGCCACTTGAAGCGAGCCGCAAAAGCTGCGCGCCGGCCAGCCCCGCCGGGCTGTAGTCGTTCTGGTCCGCGCCAATGGTCGAGGGACTTAAGGTAGTACCTTGCAGCGCGGCCGCGGAGAGCTTGCGCCGGAGTGTGCGCCCGGGCAGAAACCGGATCGCGCCATTGGTGGCGTCCTTCACCGTCACGACGCCGACTTCGAGCAGCTCCTGATCGAGATTCGCGGGCGCGCTGAACGTGAACGCGCCGGCGGTGCCCGCCAGAAAGACTTTATCGCCCACCGCGGACGCGGCGCTGGTGTCGAGGCCCGCGACATCCGCGAACGCGTAGGCCACGCCAGAGGCCGCATTGGCCAGGTCGGCGGTCAGCACAAGCTGCGGCGGCTTGGCCGGGTCGCTCAGGTCGGCTTTGGCGATCGTGCAGCGCGCGCTGCCGCTGTTGAAGCCGGCGATGTACACGAGCGTGCCTTTGGGCAGCGTGGCGCCGGTGGCGTTGTAGACCTTAAGCGCGCCGGCGCCCGCGGTGAGCAAATCCACGACGGCAAGCAGCGTGCTGGCGAGTTCATCGCATTCGGTCGCGGAGAATTCAATCGGATTGTGCGCGTACACGCCGCCGGCGAAGTTATCGGCGCTGTCGTCGTGCGTGCGGAAGGATGCCGTGCCTTCGACGAAGGGCTGGCCTTTGGCGGAACTGGGCGTGAGCAGGGACATGGGTTCTCCGGCGGTAAATGATGATGTGAGTTCGAGCGTCGATTAACTGTCGCACATAAATGTGAATTCAAGATCCATGAAGACACTGGGATTGCCGCGGCCCGCGGCCGTGGGTGGGCGCAGGGTGCGCACGGCTTCGAGTTGGCAGCGGGCGAAGCTGGCGCCGGAGCTGGGAATCTGGAGCGTGACGGCGGTGTTGGCCCACGCGGCGCGGTCGGTTTCGGCGTCGGCAAGCAGATCGGCCAGCGCGGTTGCGCCGCCCTTTAGGTAGCGCGCGGTCAATTTGATGCGGCGTCCGATACGCCCGCCGCGCGTCAGGTACGCGCCGTCGACGCCCTTCAGGTGGTAACGCCGCACGTCGTAGCGCGGCGGTCCGACATCGACAGAGAGCGCGTAGCGCCCGGCGTTCATGGCCAACGCGGCAAAGTCCGTCGAAGCGATTTTGAACGTCAGCGGCATGAGCGTGGCCTTGCGGTGAGCGGATGCGATGGGGCGGTTGAAATATATGCAACTTTTGCAACAAACAGGTTAGTCGCGGTTCGGCGTCTGCAGGCGTTCGGCTTCCAGATTCAATTCGAAGTGCCGCCTCGCGAGCGCTTCAAGGTCGATCTCCGGCAAAAACGCGGCCGGCGGGGCGGCTTCGGGCGCTTCCAAATCGTGCGGCAGGCCGGGCGCGGGCGGGTCTGACGGGTCGGCAGGCATCGATTCCTTCCTTTATATGGGGCCTTGGCGGGGTGGGCCAAAGCGCGCTAATTTGCGCTTAACTGCTCGCCTGCACGGGGGTTGGATGAATTTTGCGCGGCCGGCCCTTCCTTATATAGAGGCGCGGGCGGGCTCACGCGGACGGGCGCGCCGGCATCGGCGAGGGCTTCGAGCCACGCCAGCGCATCTGCGTTGGCGCGCGCGCGGTCGCGCTTGCGCGGGCGACGGCAACGCGGACACGCGCGAAAAATATTGAGCAGAGAAAACATGGGCGCTCCAAGCGTGGGAAAAGTTTTTCGCGCGGCGTGGCGGCGAAGTTTCAGGACAGCGGGACGGTGAGGCCGTCGGCGCTTTCGTGTTCAAAGCTCAGGATCGCGACCGGATATTGCGACGCGTGCCGCCCGACGTTGACTCCGGTGAGCACCAGCGCGGCGAAGGTCACCGTGACGGGGCCGCTGGACGTGCGCACGACGCAGACCAGATCCGCCTTGGCTGCGCCCAGACCCTGCGTGAGTTTGAGATCGCGTAGAAAAACTTTCAGACTCAGGCGTTTTTTCGGCAGCGCAACGAAGGTCGGATAGGCGCATTCGCCGGTGCTTTCAACGAGCGGTTCGGCGGCGTGGTCGATATCCACGCGCACCAGGCTGCCGTTGGCGTGCAGGTCCCAGGTGCTGCCGTTCCAGGCGACGGATTGGGCGTACAAGGTCGGGGTGAAGGCCATGCGTGCGAATCTCTCGAAAGGTTTACAGTACTACATTTAATTGAAGCGGAATCAACGCGTCAGACGCCCGCCGCGCGGGCGCACGCTGGCCACGAAGCCGCCGGGCGGGCAATAGAAGCCCAGCAGGTTGGCAAGCGTGTCGCGGATGCGGTCACGGCGGCGCGCGTGGTTGGAAAGCGTCCCGCCAGCTCCGGCGGCCTGATCGACGGCCAGTTCGCTGTAATCGGTGATCGTCTCCCATTCGGCCAGCAGCGCGGCGGCCTGGGTTTCCTGTTCGGCGTTCAGCGCGGCGATGCGCGCATTAAGCGCGGTCACGAGTGCGGAGTAGTCGTAGGTTTCGGCAAAGGGCCCGAAGAGCGTGGAGAATTCAGCGACGGCGAAGCCCGCGCCGGCTTGCGGTACGCCGAAGGCTTTAAAAATCTGCGCGATCTGGGTAGCGGTGAGCGACATTTCGAACTCCTGTAGGGCAAGAACCAAAACGACGACACAACTAACGACAGGCGGCGAGCGCCAATTCCTTGCCGCAGCCGACGCGGCGTTTGGCGGGATCGCCGAGACAGCGCAACTTTTCACCCACTCGACCGAAGCGCGAGGTCGCGCGGCAGCCGGGGCAATAGAGCAGACGCGGGCGGACGTTGCGCATGGCGAGTTCTCGAGTTTTGATCGGAGGGCTGCCGGCGCGCTACTTTGGGTGGGGTTTGCGCGTGGGGCCTGCTGAGGGCGCGGACTTGGGCATCCACAGGTAGCCGTGCGGGTCGCGCACGGGGTAGCCGCGTTTGGCGTAGTCGCGCAGCACGCGGCCGTCGCATACGCCCAGGCAGACGCAGCCATGTTCGGTGAAGACCACGTCGTAGCGGTCCTGCGGGAGCGGATGGAAAACGGTGTACGCAGGCATGGGGATTCCCTGAGGATTTAAGGATGTACTACTTTTATTTAGACTACGACGAAACGACAAAGACGAGAGGAGACAACTCGCACTGGGGGACAAGCCCCCAGTGGCACACATCCCGGAGCAAGCTTTTGCGGCATCAACCGGCAACGGTCTTGCACTGGCTGCAAACTGCCGCAGCCAGTGGCACCACAACTCAAAACAAACGCAACAACGCGAGCAAGCTTTTGCGGCGCGTCAGTCCTTGGGCAGGGCGTACCAGCCTTCGGGGATCGTGATGGTGTTGTCGGAGCGCACGGCCTGGCCGTCGGCGCCGGGGACCCAGACGTGCGCTTCGACGGGTTCGGCCAGGCGCACCGGTTCACCGTGGGGGATGTAGACCACCCTCGTGCTCCCGCACCCGCTCCAGCAAAGCAGCGCGCAGAGCAGGATCGGGAGCAGCGTCTTCGGCGGTGTCGGGCGCATTGATCAATCTCCAGAGGAAGGGCAGGAGCGCGCGCAGGAGGGCCAGCACAACGGGCGCGAGGGCGGTCCAGAGCGCGGACATTTACGGTACTACCTTTAAAATAGTTGACTGGATGGCACACGATTCGGAGCAAGCCGAAACCGTGGGTGGCCCGGGCCGGAACGAAGTGAGGCCCGGGTCGCGTAGCGACAAGAAGCCGCATCACACGCGCGGTATGAGAAATTATCCGGTCCATCGTTACGACGCGGATGAACGACACGCCAAAGACAAGAGGAGACAGCCCGCACTGTCGGACAAGCCGACACACGAACAGCCCGGAGCAAGCTTCGACCGAGTACAAGGTTAACGGCTTCAGAGCACTGGCTGCATACTGCCGCAGCCAGTGGCACCACGACCGGAACAAGCTATTGGCGTGAACAAGGCCAACGGCAGCGCACGGAAATCCGAATGGCGGCGGGTGCGGCCGGGACTACGAGCCGCTCTTGACCTGGCCGCGCGAGGCGCTGTAGCCGAGCGAGGAAAGCGCGGCGCTGGCCAGGCCCACGATCTTGTCCCACGCGCCGCCGGGTTCGATGACGCCGGAGGCCATCAAGAGGCCGATCAGCGAGACCGCGGCGCTGAGCCAGAATTCGGTGGTCTTCCAGCCGGGTTTAATTTCGTCCATGATTTTCTCCATAAATTGGCCGCGCATTAGCGGCGGGGGTTGGATGCGGCGGTTTCGAGGTCGCGCGTGCGGCGCTCGAGGTCCTTAAACCCGTTGATCACGAGATCCATCTTCGCGTTGATCGTCGCGGCCCACCAAATCGCGCCGATCAGGACGCCCGCGGCGCTGAGCGCGAGGCCCAGGCGCACGGTGGTGTGTTGGTCGAGCGGCGTGGTGCGGCGCGGCATGGGGGGTTCCTTCCGGAGGCGTGCTTGAAGGGCCGCTAGCGCCGGGGCCGTTCTTTCCAGCCTTCGATGTAGTAGGGCTTGGGGCGGTGGCGGCTGATCTGGACGACGTCCTGTTTGCGCGCGACATTGCGCAGATAATTCCAGCGTTCGCGGTGCTTGGCGTCGTCGTTCACGCGCACGAGCAGATCGACGACGGGCACGACGCGCGGCTTTTCGAGCGGTTCACCTTCCTGCGTGATGTGGAGCGCGAGGTATTCGCGTTCGCCTTCCTTGACGGTGCCGCCTTCGGCTTTCTCCGGGAGCTTCCAGAGGCGGCGGCCGCCGGCGTCTTCCAGGTAACCGACGATGCGCGCGGGATATTCGCGGCCATCGCGGTCGACGTAAGTGGCGTCGGGGGTGTATTGCATGCGGGTCCTCTCGACTAAATTTTCCGAGCGGCATACTTCAAGAACCGGGAAACGACACGGCGGGGTTCCGGCGGCGGACCTTTGAAGCGCGCCCACCGCCGGAACAGCGCGTTAGTTGTTGCTGTAATTGTGGACCAGTTTGACGACCGGGACTTCCTTGTTGCTGGAGCTGGTCGGGTCCCAGTTGGAGCCCGTGGCGAGCGTCGCGGTGTTGGGATTGGCGCCGCCGTTGGCCGTGTCCCACGTCGCGCCGGACGCGCGCAGCACGAAGTCGAAGTCCGCGCGCCAGCGCACCGTGACCGTTTCGCGGCTGGTGTCGACGAACGGTTCGTAAATCGTCATGGGCAGCGTGAAGCCCACGTCGAGCGCGCCTGGGCCGACGAGCATGGTGATGTACTTGTCCCAGCCCGCGTCGGCGACCGTGAGCGTCGGATCATCGACGACGGCCAGCGGCATGCCGAGCGTGTTGGTCTGGAGCGAGCCCTGGCCTTGCGCGACATCGGCGACGCCGGGGAAGCCCGCGCCGAGCGCGGTGCCAAAGAGATCTTCGACGGATTCGCTGCGCGCGATCACGCCGGCAAAGCGGCGGAAGCGGTCGCGTGCATCGCCCAGCAGCGAGAGCCCGCGGTTGAGCAGACTGGGACTCAGATTGACGCGCGTGCCGCTGGCGGCCCAGACGGTGAGCGTGTGCGCGGTCGCGGCCATGCCATCGGCGATGCCGGAGAGCGCGGCGATGACGTCGCCTTGCACGGCGTAGGCCATCGCTTCGCCGGCCTGGCGCCCGACTTCCTGGCTGAAGAGCCCGCGGATCGCATCCGCGCCGAGGCCCGCGAGCCGCTGCGCGTCATAGGTGAATTCGACCGGGCCGATTTTTTTGTGGAGCTTCACGCCGATGTTGTTGGTGGCTTCGAGCTTGAGCGGCGTGGCGGCGCTGTTGCTCGTGATGTCGCGGCGCGAGACCAGCGAGCCGATGCGTTTGAACGTGGGCCCCTGCACGTACTGCCCGGCCATGAACGCGTCCTGGTTGGTCAGCCGGATCGGCGCGTTGGGCGACGGGCCCGCGAGTTTGGAGAGCGGTTCGATGGAATCGGTGAAGGCCTGGCGCGCGTAGCCGAGCACCAGTTGCGGAATGAAGACGTCGGAAGGCATGCTGACAGCCATGGAGGAAATCCTTTCTGGATTTGAGTGGTACTTTTATTGAGCGGCGCGCGAACTATTTGCGCGGGCCGCGTTTTTCGAAATGTGCACGTTCCAGGCGTTCGACCAGCGCCGGGTCGCGTTCGGACCAGTGCGCGTAGGCGGCGTGGTCGTTGAGCAGGGCCTGAAAGTCGCGCGGTGCGGCGGAGCTTGGCGCGTCAAAGTTCCCGCGGCCCGCGCCGGTGCCGTCCTGGAGGCGCGCTTTCAGAAGCGCCGGGCGCGCATCGGCGAAGCGGCGCACGGCTTCTTCGATGCCGAGTTCTTCCGCGAACGCGCCCGGAGGGCTTTCCGGCGCGGGAAGCACCGGCGTACCGTCGTCACGCAGGCGCATCTGCGGGGCGAGCGACGCGGCGACCAGGTCTTCGACGCCGTCGAGCCATTCGTGCTGGCGCAGCGCCTTGAGGAGCGCGTTCTGCTTTTTTTCGTGGGCGATCGAATCGCGCAGCGACTTGAGTTCGCCTTCGAGCGTCGCGACGCGGTCGGGCGGTCCGGACGCGCCGCGGGCGTCGAGAGCTTCCTGCGCGAAGCGGCGGATCTGCCCGGGCAGGCTTTGGGTGAAGGCATCGAGCCGCGCGGCGAGTTGCGCGAGCGGGTCGGGCGCCGCCGGGGCGGGCGGATCGGGGTCGGGCGCCGCCGGGGCGGGCGGATCGGGGTCGGGCGTGGACAAGCGGAACTCCTTTCTGGAGAAAAAGTACTACATCGACACTTTGGACTTGCGGGTGCGCACGCGGGCGAGCTGGTTCTGGAATTCGGTCCAGCGCACGCCGCTCGGATTGACAGCCAGGTTTTCGTAGAGGCGTTCCAGGATCGAGGCGCTGGCCGAGGTGAGACCATAGCGTTCGAAGATCGGGAGCACGCGTTCGGCGAGCGCCACGGGCGCGTCGGGGCTGTCGACGTCGTAGGCGTCGGGGAAGACGATCGCGGCGCGGCCCGCGGGCAAGCCGGACATGCGTTCGGCCAGATCCAGAATTTTCTGAAAGCCCGTCTGCAGTTCGCGGCCGAGCAGGAACAGCAGGCGTTCTTCTCCCGTCTTGAACGACCAGGCTTTCGAGATGCCGGACTGTTCCACGGGGCCGGCAACGGCAGCGCCCGTGCGCAGGGCTTGCTCGCGCGCCTTCGCAATCATGCGTTCGTACATCTGCGCGAGCCGGTCGGCGGCGGTCGGGTCGAGCTGCACGAAACTCAGGTTTTCGGCGGGTTCCGCGTGGCGCGCCGCGCGCAGGACCAGAAAGCGCGAAGCGCCGAGCCCGATTTCGCCGAGGTCCTGTTCTTCGCGCGAAGTCGTGAGCGCCAACAGCGGCGTCATCATGTGCAGCATCCACATCAGTTCGCTGAGGATGCGCGTGGCGGCGAGGTCGGCTTCCGCGACGGGGCGCAGGACGGAGCGGCCCAGGCCGTCACGCCCGGGGAACGGATGGAAGAACACGAACGGCACGCATGGGCGGCCGTGCGCGTCGCGCGCGCCGTGCGGCACGGCCGGGAACGCGCGCACGCTGGGTCCCGAGGCGCTTTCGCGGATTTCATACACACGCAGCGCTTCGCGGTCGGCCACGCGCACGACCGCGCGGCGTTCCGGGGCGCTGTCCCACGCGGGGGCGTCGTCGAAATTTTCGAGCAGCTTGACCCAGGCCAGCCCTTGCGCGTCTTCGCCCCAGTCTAGGATCTGGCTGGCGGCGCACGGCGCAAGGACCACGCGCCCGAGCCCGCGGCGGCGTGCTTCGTCGCGGCTGACGGTGCGGCCCTTGGCGTCTTCAGGTAGCGGCGCGCGATCGAGCAACACGCCGCAAAACCCCTGGCGCTGGACGAGCTGCGCGACCTGCGCGGCAACATCGGCCAGCGCGGCCCCGCGCAAGGTGGCCTGGGTTTCAAGCGTGGAGAGCGCCGGCGGCAGGGTGAGCGTGGGCGCTTTGCGAAAGAGCGCGCCCAGGCGCGCCTGCAGGACGGCGCTGGTTTCGCTGAAGACCGGCGTGAGCGCCAGGCGCGTGGCGTATTCGTCGGGGTGTTCGTTGCGGTTGCGCGGCAGATACGGGCATTCGGCGCGGCCTTGCCGGCCGGGCTGAAGATTTTTAAGCGCCGCCGGGCCGGCGAGCACGTCTTCCACGACCTGATATTCGGCGCGCAGGGCGTCGAGCGACGGACGCGAGGCGAGCAGTTTGTCCGGATTGAGCATGCCAAAATCCTTGAGCGGATGGGTACGAATAAGAGTAGTACAGAAAAGATCAGACAAACGGCGTACGGTACGGCCGGGCGATGGGTGGGGCGTGCGGATCGAGATGCTTGCGCGCGGGCTTTGCGGGCGGTGGCGGCGGGGGACGGTCCTTCGCGGTGGCGACGATCAGCGAATTGACCCGCGCGAGGCCCTGTTCCAGTTCGGTGCCGCTGGCGCCTTGGAGCGAGCGGTGCGGGCGCGTTTCGACGCCCTGTTTGCAGAGGAGCTGGATCGAATCGGCGCGCGAACGGTCGGCGTAGGTCGCGAGATAGCGTTCGCTTCCCGAACGTTCGACGATCCGGCGCGCCAGTTCGACCAGATCCAAGCCGCGCGGGGCGCTGCGCGGTTCGTAGAGTTCCCGGTACACGTGGACGTGCGCGTGCAGGCCCGCTTCCTTGGCCGAGACGATGAGATAGCGCAGCGCGTCGCAGGCGTGGTTGTCTTCGTCGAGCGGCGCGCCGGCGGGGCCATAGGAATACGCGAGCAATTCGCGCAGCGTTTCACGGCAGTCGGGATCGAGACTCAGGCCGGGTGGATCGCCGGGCACGACACAAGCCCAGAGACATACGAACGGATCGACGCCGCCGAAATCGATGCCGCGAAATTTCGGCCAGTCGGGATGAACTTCCAGGCGTTTGACGAAAGGCGCGCCGCGCGTGAGCAGCGGATAAACGCGGCCTTCGGCGGATTCGAAGGCTTCTTCCGGCGCGGCCGGATATTCGCGCTTCAAGAGCAGCGGATCGCCGGCGTGTTCGCGCCGCTGCTTTTCGTACCAGGCGTCGTCGCGGCCTTTGCGTGCGCGCCAGCCGTAGAAGACGGGCTTGAAGCGTGCGCGGCCTTCGCTGGCCCGCGTCCAGTTTTCATAAAACGCGCCGCGGGGCCCGTTGCTGGTGGAGAGCGCGAGCAATTGCCCGCCGGAGGTTTCCACCGTGGGCGCCGCGGCGCGCAGGGCTTCCTTGAGCCAGGGCATGAACGCGCATTCGTCGAAGACCACGAGGTCCGCGGTCAGCGAACGCAGGGCGCGGCGCGTGGCGGCGACAGAACGGATTTCGTTGCCCGATTCGAAGACCAACCGCGAGGCGCTGTCGGTGCTGAGGCGCGGCGCTTGGGGGCCTTCGAGGTGTTCGAGCATGAAGCGGATCCGGTCGAGGCCGTCTTGCGCGTACAGCTTGTCCTGGTTGAGCAGGACCACGGTGCGGCGCGGCAGCGCGAGGCATTGCCAGAGCGCATAGGCGCAGGCAAGCCAGGTGAAGCCGAGCTGACGGGCTTTGAGCACCCAGAGCCAGTCGCCGTCTTGCAGGCGCCGCGCGATTTCACGCTGGCAGGAGTAGAGCTCAAAGCGCACGGCTTGGTGCGCGGCCTTGCATTCGATGCGCACGCAGTCTTCGCACCAGCCGGGGAAATCTTTGCGCCACTGCGCGAACGGTTCGAAGAAATCTTCCGGCGGCGCGGCTGCGGACGGCTTCGGCTTGGAGCGCGGCTTGCGTTTGGACATGGGACCACACGGAAAAGGAGTGCACGGCAATGAATGAATAAAAGTGGTACAGATTATGGCTGGCTGTCTTCGGAGTAGTCGTCGAAAGAATGATGGCCGAGCAGGGCGAGGCGGCGTTTGCCGGAGCGATGACGATATTCGGTGCGCAGATACATCTGCGCCGATTTTCTGGCGGCTCCGCGATAATAGGATAGCTGCTGTCCTGGTTTGGCGGTGAGAATGGCAAGCCGCATTACCGAGGCAAGGTCGTCGGGCTCGTCAAAGCGGGTTGCTTTGAGTTTGGCGACGCGAGTGATCCACCTTTCCAGATGTTCGAGTGCGGTTTGTGGCTGAAAGGTGGGGGCCGGAGTGACGGCGGGCGCCGTCAACTCGGCTTGCTTCAGGCGGGCCGGCGCGCGGTTCGAGTCCGAGTCAATCGGAACCGGTGGGGCGAGCAACGCGCCGGTGGTGGGGGATTGGATCAATGCTGCTCCTTTTTCAATCAACATGTTTGCCTGTCTTTCGTCTGGTCCATTTTGTCTACGCGCGCATCACATACGCTGCGTCTTCCACTAGTACTGATTGCCGCTCGATTCCAAATTGCCGATGTTTTCCGAAAATTTCCGATCAAAAACATTCATTTGTGTGTTATTGCAGTGAGCCCAAGACCTTATATGCTCCAGTCGCGAAGACCCGGTGTACCACTGCGATTGCGGGCCTTTTCTGCGGCTATGAGTTTCAAAACTTGTTCAAACCACGCCACAGCAATGGGTTCTGAACAAGGCAGGTTGAGAGGCCATTTTCGGCGGTACGCATATAGGGTGCGCAGGGAGCGGTTAAAGGTGGGATAGCGCGTGCGGATAACGGCAATTAGCTGCTCGAGCGTCTCAACGAGTACGATTTTCTTGACCAATCACTCCTCCTGAGTGGTATATTTTACGGTACGCCGCCCTGACCGCTTCATTCTTAACCTCACACCCTTAATATACCGAATGACCGGCCATGTGTCAAGTGTGTACCAGTCAAATTCTTAAGTTTTTAAGTCCTTGCGCGCCTTTATCTTGATGCGATAATTGAACTATGGTATATTTTGGCTGTCGCATAACCAAAGCACTTTAGGAGATCACACATGGCGGCAAACAGCCCCGAACAAGTCGTGGCGCAGTTGGCGGACATCATGGGCAAGTACCACTGGAGCGAGCGCTGGCTGGCCGCGCAGCTTCAGCGGCACCGCAACACCTTGAAGAAGGTGCTGCTCGGGCAGCTCGACACCAAGACGCAGCGCGACATTTATCTGCAGATCCTGGAACTGGCCGCGAATCCGCAGCAGCGGTTGGGCGTGAGCAATATCCACCCCGACGGCAGCGTGGTCGACGACATCGGGACGCAGGTGCCGGTGCTGGGCGACATTACCGCCGGACCGTTCAAACTGGCGGCCCAGGAAGAGAATCCGAAGTTCATCGAAGGTGCGCGCAGCGACCGGATGTGCTACGTGCTGAAAGTGATCGGCGATTCGATGTCGCCGAAGTATCTGGAAGGCGACCGCATCTTCTGCAAGCCGCTGGACGTGACGCTGCCGGCGCAGGCCAAGGGCGCGAAGGGCCAGGTCCCGATCGAAGAAGTCGAATGGCTGCACGGGAAGGATTGTGTGTGCATGCTCGACGGCGAATCGACGTTCAAGCGCGTGGAGATCGACCCGGCGCGCGGCGGGACGTACCGCGTGCATCTCGTGCCGGTCAACGACGCCTACGGCCGCGTGACGTTGAAGCCCGAGCAGGAATTGAAGATCCAGGGCAACGTGTACAAACTGGTGCGGTACGGATAAGATGTAAATTCCAAACGACGCCGCATGAAAAACCCCTCTTCGAACGAAGAGGGGTTTTTGTTTGGGGGCAAAATATTTAATGAGTGCCACAATTACATTAAGAAGCGCGGCTTAGCGCGGCGGTGTTCCACGTTGGATTCGATCCGCCGTCTGGGTGCCACTGGTCGCGGTCGTTTGCGACCAGTGCGCCGTTAGACCGACCATGAATCCAAAGCGAGCGGCTCAGCTTCTCTCTGGCCCTTCTCCAACCATCTGAAACTCGACCATTTCCACTGCTCTGCTTTCGTGACAAGTCCGCGCAGAACAGGGTTGTTGTGACAATAGCGGGCCTTTTCGAGCGCCTTCTTCTCGTCCCAAATATTGAGATCGTATCCGCCGCCGCTTTGCCAAAAACGCGCATGCTTTTGGGTTCCCGTTCCAACAGCTAATTTATCCAACAGCGGCGCCCGGCGTTCGGATAGGCCTTGAATGATACGCTGCGCAACCGGCTTCTTGATGGCGTGAAGAAAATGCCCAATCTCATAGGTGTTATTAATGGGCCGCACCAATAAATGCAGATGTTCCGGCATAAATACATAGGCCCAGAGTTCGAAGCGCATTTCATCGCAGGCATTCCGAATGGAAGCACCGAGCCATCGCCGCCACACCTCATTGGTCAGCAAGGGCAGTCGGCGAAAAGTCGAAAAAGTCAGGAAATGCGCCTGCCCGGGAATATTGAAATGCTGTACGCGTTTGTAGCTGGATGGTGTTATGGCCATGACCTCACCCAAGACCATTTACTTATATCAATGGTTACACCGCTCAACCTTGAAAGGCGGCACTGGTCGCAAACGACCGCGACCAGTGGCACCCACACGGCGGATCGAATCCAACGGGCGACGCGACTGCGCTTGGCGAATTGCAAATTACTAAATGCCGATGGAACGGAGCACTGGTCGCGAACACGGGCCCCAATTTGGAATTATTTCGACCTTAATTCTCTGCATGCGCGCGGTGTTGCGCGCGGAATTTTCGCGGGGTGACGCCGCAGGCCGCGGTGAAGGCTTCGTAAAACCGGCTCAGCGAACCAAAGCCCGCGTCGAGCGCGATGTCGAGGACCTTGCGGTCGGTCGTCGTGAGCAGGCGCTGCGCGTGCGAGATACGGTGTTCGGTCAGGTATTCCACCAGCGACAAGCCCAGCGTGCGGCGAAAGAGCGTGGTGGCGTATTCGGGATTGAGGCCCGCGGCGGCGGCGATTTCCGCGACGCGCAACGGTTCACGATAATGCGCGGCGACAAACACGGAGAGGCGTTCGACGCGACCTTCGACGCCCGCCGCGACGGCGGGACTGCGGCGTGGCGCGCGGGTGGCGGCGAGAGTTTGCGCGAGGCGGCGCAGGCGCGCTTCGACTTCGAGCAGCACGACCTTGCGGCGTTCGGGCGCGGGGCTGGCCAGATCGGCGTGCCATTGTTTGAAGCGTTCGAGTTCCGCGGGCGCTGTCTTTGAATCGGGCTCGCGCAGCAGCGCTCCTTTAAGCACGCTCGCGAGCGGCGCGGGCAGGTCCCATTGCAGGAACCAGGCCAGCGGCACGGTAAGCCAGTGCGACTGCGAGCCGCGTTCGATCGCGATGAGCTTGTGCGGCATCGCGCCCCAGAAGACCGCGAAGCCGCCCGCGCGGATTTCTTCGCGACCGCGTCCAAAGAGAAACGTGAGCCGGCCGCGTTCGACGAACAGCAATTCGATCTCGTTGTGGCGGTGGAAGGCTTCGAAAAGCTGCGGCCCCCGGCCGGTGGCAAAGCCGAAGTGCAGGTAGCGGTCGAGGGGTTTGGCGGGCACAAAACAAAGAATACCGGAAGTTTTAGGCCAATGACAGGAAGATTGTCCGCTTTAGCCGGGGTATGGTGTGGACATGAACAACGCGACCACCCTCCCCCTCCCCCCGGCCCCTGAAGTGGCGCGCGCGAAAGTTCGCACGCACCTGACGCCCGAAGAGCGCGCGCAGTACCGCGCCGACGGCTACGTGGTCGCGCACGAACTTTTCTCCAAAGAAGAATGCGAGCGCGCCCGCGAGACGATCCGCGAGATGACGCGCGCGGCGGTCGCTTCCGGCGATGCGTCGAAGACCCTGGAACTCGAGCCCGAAAAAGCCGACGGCGAGTTTGTGCCGCGCCGCATCTACGATCCGTTCCTCGCGCATGACGTGTTCCGCAAGATGGGCTGCGACGAACGCGTGCTGGACCGCGTGGAAGATCTGGTCGGGCCGAATCTGTGCTGCAACCTGAGCAAGCTGAACATGAAGCCGGCGAAGGTGGGTTCGCTGGTCGACTGGCACCAGGATTTGACGTACTACCCGCACACGAACGCGGATCTGGTCACGGTGCTGGTGTACCTGGACGACGCGACGGAAGAGAACGGCTGCCTGCAGGTGTTGCCGCGACACCAGCATCATTACTTCAGCCATAGTCATCCAGACGGGCGCTTTGCCGGGCTGATCACGGAAAATCTCGACGATGGGCGCTACGGCAAGCCGGTGCCGCTGGCGGCGAAGGCCGGCAGCGTGATTTTCATGCACTGCATTTTGCCGCACAGTTCGCTGCCGAATCGTTCGACGCAGTCGCGGCGCACGTTGATTTATTCGTATCGCGCGGCGGACGCGTATCCGATTTATTACAGTCCGTCGGTCGCGGAATTCGAGAAACGCGTGCGGCTGGTGCGCGGGACGATGTCGCCGACGGCGCGCTTTGGCGGGCCGGCGCCGATCATCCCGAACGTGGGCACGGAGATGAAGTCGCTGTACGAAATGCAGCGCGCGGCGAAGGCGAAGTAATCAGCAACCGCGCTTGATTTTCGCGAAGCAGAGCACGCCCTCTTTGTCCACGTTCAGACTGAAAAGCTCGTCCGCAAAAATCGTTTCATTCCCTTGGTAAAGATTCCCCGTAGGCGACCATCCGGCAGCCAGGACTTCCTGGGTGCCCGATGACAATTCTTCCTCGAGCCTGACCTGATGCTGAATCAGCAACGCCAGGCCGCGGCGCGTGGATTCGAAATTATCGAGATTGTGAACCCGCACGCCCGCCACACGAAATTCATTCAGCAGCACGGAGAGAAATTCATTCGGACTCTCGCGGAATTCCTGCGGTTCCCGGCCATCGGCAAAAAAGCGGCGCAGCTTGAAGTCGCGGCACACCAGGGCTTCTTCTCCATCCGGCATTAAAAGTACTACCTCAAAGCGTTCAGGGAGCTTGTCGTGGCTTATGGACGCGAGGCCGGCTTCGAGCTTGCGCCGGTAGGCCTGCCAGCCTAGCGGCAGGTCGATGAGTTCGGACTCCAGCGAAGCCAGGTCCACCTGCGCGGCTTTGGCGTAGCTGCGCAGCAGGGCCGCCTGCTTGATGGTGCGTGCGGCCCGTGCCGCGCGCGTGCGCACTTCCAAATCATCCGACTTCTGCGCGGCTTCGAGCGCAGGCAACGCGGCTTCGCCGGATTCCACCAGCTTGCGCTGCGCGGCGGCGCGGATGTCGGGGTCTTCATCGGCGAGCAGGCGGACCAGCGCGGCGGGATTTGGAGCGGCTTCGGCAGCGGAGAGTGGCAGCGCCGCGAGCACTAATAAAGGAAGGAACCAGGGCAGACGCATCGCGCACCTCGTTTGGGGACTTCACGAGGACTGTAGCGCGAGATTGCCCGGCGCGTGTAACGCGTGTGTAACTTGTCTATTGGCCGGTCAGGCGTTGGAAGCGCAGGCGCACCGCGAAGGACAGCGCCGTCAGCGCGGTCCCGCCGACCTGCCCCATGCCCGCCCAAACGCCGGGCGCCTTCCAGGCGCCTTTGGCGTCCTGGTGCGCGCGCAGGAAAACGTCGAGCGACTTTTGATAGTCCTGAAAGATTTCTCCGCCAAAGTGAAATACGCCCAGCAAATAAAAGTACGAACTTACGTCGTCGAAATTCGACGGCGCGAGCAGCGACTGCTCGGCGATCTTCGAAGCGCCGTCGAGATACGGCTGAACGTCATCGTTCTTCCAACCCAGGAACAACCGGCACAGGCTGCCCATGATCGCCGCTTGGTATGAAGGCTTCGCGCCGTCGGCGACCACAAACGCTTTGGCATCAGGGCGGTCCATGCGCTCCAGAAAGTGTATCACGCCGTCAAAGCATTCTGGATTGACATGCAGCCCGGCCACTTTGGAGGATTTCAAAGCCAGGACGAAAAAAGTGGAAGTGAAGAGATCGGGATTGTCCGAGCGCCGCGCCGCGCCCCAACCGTCCGGCTGGCCGTCCCTTTTGCTCTGATGGTCCGCGCAATAATTGACCGCCTTCTCGGCGGCTTTCACTGTCTCCGCAATTCTGCCCATGCCCGACGCTTCGGCCAGCGCGAGCATGCCCAGCGCGTGAACCAGGCCAATTGGTTCCTTTTCGCCGGGGCGAAGGAACGCCCCGTCTTCGCGCTGCTGTTTGATCAGCCACGCCACGGCCTTGCGCACGTTTACTTTGTATATGCCGACTTTTTCGGTATGCCCGGCGCCCAGCAGAGCCAGCAACGCGAGGGCGGTCTGTTCTACGTCAGCTTGCACCTGCGCGCCGTGCTTCAGGCTGTCCCAGTGGCCATCGTCTTCCTGTCTATCGCAAAGCCACCTCAACGTGTCCTTTTCGCCGTCCGCAGCGGCGGGCGCATTCTTGTCGTCCGCCGCCTGCAATTTCGGCAGCTTGCCCAAATCCGCGCCAAGCACCGTGCCGAGAAGCTCATGAAGTTGCGTGTAAAATTCCGCCTGGCCTTCACGGGCTTCGATTTGCATCAGCAGAACATTGACGTGTCGGCGGACTTCAATGTCCTGGGCGTTTTTGGCGGCTTCGAGTGCGCCTTTGGCCGACGCGCCGGCTTGAACCAACGCGCGCACGGCCGCTTGGCGGGTTTCATAGTCATCCGACCCGAGCTGCTTGACGGCTTCGGCGGGTTCGAGATTTGGGGCGGGCTTAGGCGGTGCCTCTTCGGCGACCGTCGCCCCAAACGCAGCCATTCCAACCAAGAGCACGCTTGATAGGCATTTCATCGCCAGACCCCCGGGAGACTGGATTAAACGCGGGCGGCCCGCCGAGGTTCAAAGAATTTTATCAATTTTCAGTTCCGCAAACTGCGCGCATCACGGGTTCCACCAGATGCGGCCTTTTTCGGCGATGCATTCCTTCGCGCGCGTTTCCAGCAGCCGCAAACTCGAAGCGGGCAGCGGGCGGAAATCTTCCGCCGCCGCGAAGGCTTCGTCCTGCTCATTGGGGAAACTCAGGCCCAGCAGCGCGACGTCCGGATCGCGCGTCAGCGTATAATGCAGGCATTCGGCGACCTGCATGCGCGGCAACTGCGCTTCGCCCGCCGCGCCGCCGGACGAAACCTTGCCGCGCGGGCGCGCCTGCAGCGGCTGGTTATAGCCGTCGGTGTCGCCAAGCAATTTGCCCGCGCCAAACGTTTTGAAACAGACCGTGCCCACGCCCATCCGCTTGGCTTCGGGCAAAATCTCATCGATGTAGCGCGTGTCGACGAAGGGTCCGACGGGGAACATAACGAGGTCGCAACGCTTTGAGGCGAGCGCGGCCCTAAGCACGTCCGGATGGTGGCTCGAGATGCCGACGAAGCGCGTCTGGCCCGCTTTGCGGCAGGCGTCGAGTTCATCAAAACGCCCGCCGGGCTTGGAAATTTCCGCCCACTGCGCCGGCTGCGAGACGCTGTGAAACACAAACGCGTCGGTGCTGGGCAATTTAAGACGCGCCAGGCTGCCTTCGATTTGCGCGGCCACGGGGCGGTCAAAATGATCGATTTTATCGATCAAAAAAATTCCTTCCCGCCGCCCGGCGAGCGCCTGGCCCACGATTTCTTCGCTGTAGCCGTCTTCGTAGCCGGGCGCGGTGTCGACGAGATTCAGACCGGCGTCGAGCGCGCGGCGCAGCGTCGCGACGCATTGCTCGAGCGGAATCTTGCGGTCCGCGAGATCGCCGATGCCCAGCCGCGTAACTTTGAAGCCGGTGCCGCCCAATTCGCGCCGAGGTTGAAAACGCATTGCTGTTCCTTTGGCGAACGGTGTACGAATTCTTATCAGCAGAGCGCCGGTGCAAGCGATCTTTCTATTGCCGGCGCGGATGTTTAGGAGTTTACGCGAAGCACGGTAGGATGAAAGCATGGCCCAGCCCCAGAACGAGCCCACAGACCAAGGCCTGACGCGCCGCGAAATGCTGGTGCTCGGGTTGTCGGCAGGCGCGCTCGCGGGCGGCATCGCGCTCGCCTACCGTCTACTGCACAAGGACCGCGTGCCGGATGACGCGCTTGACGCGCCGCTTGATTTGGAAGCCAGTGTCTTCAGCGCTTCGGAACGCACAACAATGGTGGCCGCGTGCGATGCGATTTTGCCTGGTGATCCTGCTTCGAAATTCGCCAGCGCGAGTGAAGCCGGCGTACCCGCGTACCTGGAAGCTTTCGCCGCGAAGAGCCCGAACCTTAAACAAAACATCGCCGCGTCGCTTCAATTGTTCGAGCAGGCCGCGCAGGTCCATGGACGGGGCGCCACATTTGCCGCGTTGCCGCCGGCCGAGCGCGAGACTTTGCTGACCACACTTTCACAACAACCCGAGACCCGAGAGGCCATCGAAACTTTCGCAGCGCTGTGTCTGAAAGGATACTTAAGCGATCCGAAGCAGGGCGGTAACTTGAAACAGCGTGGCTGGGCTTCGCTGAATTACGCGCCGGAAATTCCCGAAGAACGCAAAATCCGCGAAGCGTGGAAGGCCACATGACCACCCTGCGCGCGGACGTCTGCATCGTGGGCTCGGGCGCGGGCGGCGCACCGGTCGCGCAAGTGCTTACGCAGAGCGGCCTCGACGTGCTGGTGCTTGAGCGCGGCCGCAGCGTTTCGCGCGCGGACTTTGCCGTGGCCGACGAAACGCGCAACGCGCTGAGCGACGGCGTGTGGAAATCTCCGGAGGCCAGCGAACCTTATTTCCAAGCAGACACCGGGACCGCCCCACTCACGCCTTCGAACGGCTTAAGGATGCCGCAGGTACTGGGCGGCTCGACGAATTTCTGGGGCGGCTACGCGTCGCGCCTGCGGCCCGTGGATTTCGAGCTGGTCTCGCGCTACGGCGCAATCGCGGGCTCAAGCGCGTGCGATTGGCCGATCAAGTATGCGGACCTCGCTCCTTATTATGCGCGCGCGGAGCGCGAACTGGGCGTCGGCGGCGCGCCCGATCCGACGCGCCCCGCAGAAGACAGCGCCGAACTGGGCGCGGGCCTGCTGTTGCACCCGCTGGCCAATCTGCTCGGTGCCGCCTGCCGCAAGGACGGCCTGCATCCGTTCCAATCGCACCAGGCAATTCTGCAGAATGCGCGGCCTGACCGCGACGCATGCCGGCATTCGGGCTGGTGCGCGAGTTACGGTTGCCCGACCGGCGCGAAGGGCAGCGCACGCGAAGTGATGCTCGCCGCCGCCGCGAAGACCGGGAAATGCCGCATCGAGACCGACCTGCGCGTGGTGAAACTTTTCTGCGACGAGCGCGACCCGCGCCGCATCATGGCTTGCGAAGCGCTGCGCGGAACCGGCACCGAACGCGTGCGCATCGAAGCGAAGTGTTTTGTGCTCGCGTGCCGGCCCGTCGAAACCGCGCGATTGTTGCTGTGCTCGGCGCAGGCCGGACACGCCAACGGGCTAGCGAATGCCTCGGACCAGGTCGGCCGCCATCTGATGAACGGCATGGAAGTGCACGGGCGCGCGTATTTCATCCGCAAAAATCACCCGGAAATGGGCGCCGCACTCGACTCGGAAGCGCCGTTTTGTTCGGTCACCGTGCCTGATTATTACGAACACCTCGAACTGAAAGACAAAGCTGCGTTCTCCAAAGGCGGCACGCTCAGCTTTTACCGCGCGGGGCATTCGGCCTTTGAACTCGCGCGCGGGGTGCTGCATGAGCGCGTGGAGCCCGGATCGGATCTCGGCTCGCTGTTCCTGGGCACCGCGTTACGTGAACGCCTGCAGAACTATCTGCGCGATGCCTGCGCGCTGGACTTCGAATGCGCGGTGGAATTTCTACCGCAGGAATCGAACCGGGTGACGCTGCACCCCAGCGCGGTCGACGATCTAGGCGTGCCCTGCCCGGTGCTGCGCCAAGGCTTTCATCCGGCGAGCGTCGCCTGTGCGAAGGCGCTGGGCGAGCAGGGCCTGCGCATCTTCAAGCTGCTCGGCGCGGACCACGTGCAACTCAGCAACCCATTTGCGAATGTGGTGCTGAGCTACGGGACGTGCCGCTTCGGGACCGATCCGGCGCGCAGCGTGCTGGATCCCAACTGCCGCGCGCACGACCTGTTGAATCTCTACGTGACCGACGGCTCGTTCATGCCCACCAGCGGCGGAACGATGGGCACGCTGACGATCTTCGCCAACGCGTACCGCGTGGCGGAGAAGATTCGCGCGGCGTTCCCCCTTCTATAAACACCAGCGCCGCTACGGTCTCCCGAGCGGCGCTGGCTTGAACAAGCTTCTATTTATAGCGCGAAATTCAGCGCAATTACTTCGCCGCCACGGCTTCCTTCGGCACGGCCGGCGCCTTGCAAACCTTTTCGCCGTCCCAGAGCAGCGGGAAGTGCGCGCCCTTGAGCTGCTCGCCCGGCTGCACTTCGAAGAACTGCAGCATCGGGTGACCCTTGCGGTCCGGCTGCGCGTACACCGTGCGTTCCGTCATGAAGTGCAGCGCGATTGCGCGGCGCGGGCGTCCGCTGGAATTCTCGTGCGAGCCGTGCCACGTCAGGCCATGGTGAAAGTGCACCGCGCCCTTCGGGACCGGGGCCAGGCGCGCTTCGAGCTTGTGTTCCTTGTACAGCTTCGGCATTTTGCGGAAATCTTTGATCGTGTGCACGAACTCGATCGCGTTGCCCCATTTGTGCGAGCCCGGGACCATGCTCATGCAGCCGTTGTCTTCATCGACTTCATCCAGCGCGATCCACGCGGTGACCTGCTCGGTCTGCGGCGAAATGTTCGCCCAGTACGGCCAGTCCTGGTGCCACGGGTTGATGCCGCCCTTGCCCGCCGGCTTGTATTGAATCTGGTCATGCCACAGGCGCACCTGCTTGGCCTGGCTGAGCTGCATCGCCGCTTCGACGACTTCCTTGTTGGAAAGTAGTTCGCGGAACGGATCGCTGCCTTCCCAGATGTTCACGATCTGCCAGACCGGGCTATCCGGTAAGCCCAGATTGGCGATGCGCACAGGCTGCGCGACGTTCTTGTTTTGCTGGTCGCGGATCACGCGTTCGACTTCTTCGCGCAACACTTCGACCTGGTCGTCGGTCAGGACCTTGGGGCCGAGGAGACAACCTTCGCGGTCGAACTGTTCAACTTGGGCGGCGGTCAGCATGATCAGTAAAGCTCCTTTACCTGTCGTTTTCACCGGTCGTATTGCGCTTGTGTCCTCAAGCGGACAGAGGCAAAATACCCTGCACTTGGGCTTTAAAGAATGGATCGGGGCACAAAAAAGATGGATAAATCACCGCTCGCCTCGGATTCCCTTCCATTATTCAGAGTCGATCTGCCCGCCAGACCCCTCAGCCCCTGGCTGCGCCTGGCCCACGTCACCGGCGCCGAACCCGGCGCGGGCCTGCGCACCGCGATGGTCCGCGAACTGATCGACTTCGAACTCGTCTTCCAGTTCGAAGGTTCGACCTGGGTCTGGGACGATGACGCCGGCGGCAGCGTCGATGTGCCCGCGGGCTCGGTGGCGTTCCTCCCGCCGCGTTTCAAACACGCCTGGGCGCACGAACCCGGCTGGCACATCGCGGTGCATTTCGATCTGCACGCGCAGCCGAAACTCGTGCCGATGGACCACATCCGCATGGTCGGCAAGGAAGTCCGCCGCACGCCGCAGCCGCTGATGCGCAGATTTCGCCTCGGTGTGCCGGGCGCCGCGGAAAGCTTCGAATTTCCGTTGATCACGCCGGTGCGGTCGCCCGTGCGCTGGCGCGACCGGCTCGAACCCCTCGTCGGGCTGTACCAGCGCCGCGCGCATCACACCTGGACCGCGCAATTGCTCGCGGGAGAAGTCTTAAGCTGGGCGCTGCGCACGCTGGCGGAAGACGCCGCCGCGGGCTCCGCGCAAGCCGGCGCCGACACGCGCATCCTGGCGCTGCTGCGCGCGCTCGACAACCCGACGGGCCCGTTTTTTCACGCGCGGCCCTCGGTGGAGGAACTCGCCGAACACGCCGCGATGGGCCTGACTGCTTTTCGCGAAGCGTTCCTGAAGACCACCGGGCGCGGCCCGCGCCAGTACATCGAAGAACAGCGCCTCGAACGCGCCGCGCGAGCACTGCTTGAAACCAGCCTGAGCGTGAATGAGATCGCCGCCGCGGAAGGTTACGACGACCCGTACCATTTCAGCCGCGCGTTCAAGCGCGTGATGGGCGCGTCGCCGCGCGCGTATAGAAGGAAAGCGCAGGGGTGAGATGGCTGTTGGCTATAGGCTTTTAGCTATTGGGAGAGGTGACGACCTCGAACGACGCCGACACACCAACTTCATAGTGCAGAGAATGATGGCTGTCGGACCAGATCCCTACGGCGCAGTGTCGTGCGGTCGTTACCTCTCCCAACAGCCAA
>Ga0265314_10000577_pt1 | contig 46408 bp, 52 predicted proteins | sample 4126metaG_FD_203106 | JGI IMG/M metagenome (GOLD analysis project Ga0265314, IMG submission 203106) | Rhizosphere microbial communities from Carex aquatilis grown in University of Washington, Seatle, WA, United States - 4-1-26 metaG | ecosystem: Host-associated > Plants > Roots > Rhizosphere >... | reverse complement strand
GAGCGGATGCACGCCCTCGAACAGGATCATCAGATAGAACCACAGGATGGTCGACAGCGTCGTGCCCGGCCGCCCGACCGGACAGGCGCAGGTGCGGCGCAAAATCGTGTTGATGTGCTCGGGCGTATAGAAGGTGTCCCAGGCCAGGCGATAGGCTTCCTCCCACTCCTGGTCCGACATCGCGCCACTGTGGTGCGAAACGCGGTGGTTGAGATCGTATTTGTTCATGTCCGGGTCCATCCAGACGCCCTTGGCAGACAGCACCTTGTGGTCTTCCGAACCCGGCAGCGGCGTCAGAAAGAAGAATTCGAGAATGTCGATCGGCAATTCGTGTTTGATGATTTCGATGTCGCGCTTGATGGTTTCCTTGGTGTCGGCCGGAAAGCCCAGGATATAGCCGGCATAGGTGATGGCGCCGTTGTTGCGCCACATCTGGAGCATCTCGCGGTATTCGGTGATCTTGTTCTGGCGCTTCTTGGCGGCGATCAGGTTATCTGGATTGATATTCTCCAGGCCGATGAAGACGCGGCGCACGCCGGCCTTGGTCGCCTTCTCGATGAAATTCGGGATCTTGTGGCACAGCGTGTCGACCTGAATGGTGAAGCCGATATTCATTTTCTCCTCGACACGCATCTTGATCATGCGGTCGAACAGCGGCTCCCAGTCCTTGTTGCGCGCGAAATTGTCGTCGGTGATGAAAAACCGCTTGATTCCCTCGGCGTAGTTCTCGCGCACGATATGTTCGAGGTCGTCGGCAGAGCGGATACGGCTTTTGCGGCCCTGGACGTTGATGATGGTGCAGAACGAACATTGGTAGGGACAGCCGCGGCCGAGATCGATGCTCGACAGCGAGCCGGAGGTGCGGCTGACGTGCTTGCGCGGCAGATACGGCGGCGGCTCGCCGACCAGCGACGGCAGATCGTTCATGTAATTGTACAGGGGCTTGAGCCGGGCGTTGAAGGCGTCGCGCAATACGTCGTCGAGCCGGCGCTCCTCGGCCTCGCCGGCGAAGAAAGCGATGCCGAGGTCCTGCGCGGCTTTGATATCCGCCGGCAATTCCGGAAGCATGGCGATACAGCCCGAGACGTGGAAGCCGCCGATGCAGACTGGCAGGCCGGCGTCGAGAAAGGGCTGCGCCAGATCGACCGCGCGTGGAAACTGGTTGGATTGAACGCCCACAAGCCCGATCAGGGCGCGGCCGCCTTGGCGCTGAATCATGCGGATGATCTTGTCCGGGCGCACACGACGGTTTGTCTCGTCGTAAGTGTGGAGCCGGATGTCGACGCCGGTGCCGAGCACCTCGCGCCGGCGCGCGTCTTCAGCGAGCGCGTTCAGGCAGGCCAGCGTGTTCGACGGGATCGCGGAGCGCAGCCATTGGATCGGATAGCCGGCGTCGTCGTAATGCGTCGGCTTTATCATGACAAAGTGGAAAATCGGGCTTGCCATTTGCGCCACTGCCATTCCTCGGATCAACAACCACGAGTTTAGGCACTGAGTATATGACTACCCCGTAAGCCCGAATAGCGCTAAATCGGCGGCACGGGGTGCCGGTGCGCCCAAATAAAGCGATTTCTGGTCACCATTCAGGAACTTTGCCGACGTTTGGGGGTGGCGCAGGGCCCCGAAAATCCCCATATAGCGAGTAACAGTTTCATTCATTGGGCCCGTGCAGGGTCACGGGAGATTTGTCATGAGCCGTTTTGACCTCAACGCGCCGGCGGAGCTTTTTCCTTCCCGCAACCGCAAGATCGCCAACAAGGTAAAGTACCGCCGCTTCGACCGCGCCGCGGACGCGATCCGTTTTGCCGTGGAAGAGCTTCCCGAAGCGCTCCTGCTCGGCGCCTATATCGAAATCAACGAAGAGCGGCTCGGCCATAAAGACATCCGCGCGCTGTACGAGAGCAATTTTCCAGCCAAAGCGCTGACGAATTAAACCGAAAGCCCCCCTGGATACGGCGTGTTTGACGGTTCGGGCCTTTCTCTATAGATTTGAATTGTTGAAACTGTAGTTTTTGGTATTGCCTTGGCCCGGTTGCCCCTTTTCGGGCGCTTAACAATGCAGCGCTGAAACTTTGATGTTTCGATCGCTCGAAGCGAAGATCGCTTTGAGCGCATCACAACGCACAGCGTAGGATTGTTAAGATGGCCACAGGTACCGTTAAGTTCTTCAATACCCAAAAAGGTTTCGGTTTCATCACGCCGGCGGACGGCTCCAAGGACGTGTTCGTGCACATCAGCGCGGTCGAACGCGCCGGCATGAGCACCCTCAACGAGGGCCAGCGCCTCAACTATGAAATCGTGACCGAGCGCGGCAAACAAGCGGCGTCGAATCTGTCGAACGCCTAAGCGACTCATTCCGTTGCGAGCGCGACTGGCTCGCGCGCATTCAAATTACGGCGCAACGCCCGGCCTCGTGCCGGGCGTTTGCGCGTAGAGCTTCATGGCCAGGCCATGGAAAGCGGGTACATACGATGCACAAATATTCAGCCGGCCAGGACGTCTATTACGAGCCGACCTTCGGCAACCCCGCCGCTCGCGGCAAGTACACGGTGGTGCGCGCGCTGCCGGTGGAGAACGACAACCGGCTGTCCTACCGGATCAAGAGTCTGGCCGAGAACTTCGAGCGGATCGCCGAAGAGCACCAGCTCAGCCATGGCGCCTAACCCCGCCAGGCATCGCCAACTACGCCGCGCTTTTAGCCCCGCCTGCCCGGCTTAACCCCAGCCAGGCTGCGGAATTTTGCGTAGTTGGCGGCGATCACTGTTTTTCACCGTTCTGTGATGGGTCCTTTGGAACTCGGCGCCCGTACCTACGTTAGACAGGCAACGTTTGAGCCTTTCTCAGGCCGGCCCGACTAAACAGCGAAGGCGTTGTCCTGGAGGATGCCATGAACTGGTCGATGTATACCGCTGACCGCACCACCCATCTCAAGATCGTCGTCGTCGGGCTTTCCGTCGCGCTGCTCATCGCCGTGGCCGGCATTACGGCGCGCGGGCTCAACCTCGGCACCGATATCATGAGCGCCCAAGGCCCGACGGTGATCAAGGCCGGAGGCCCGGTGGCTTTCTCCGATCAGGGCGGCCACGTCATCCGCTAACCGAATTTTCTTGGAGTCCCCCCGCTCCAACCTTACGCGCCGCAACAGCGGCGCGTTTTTTTTCTCTAGCGGACCAGCAGTGACGGCAGCCAAAGCGATAGCCACGGGATATAGGTGACCAGCATCAGCACCGTGAACATCACGCCGTAAAACGGCCAGATCGTGCGCATGACCTGCTCGATCGTAACCTTGCCCACGGCGCAGCCGACGAACAGGATGGCACCGACCGGCGGATGGCACAGCCCGATGCCGAGGTTGAGCATCATGATCATGCCGAAGTGCACGGGATCGACGCCGAAATTGATCATCACCGGCAGCAGGATCGGCGTGCAGATCAGGATCGACGGCGCCATATCGACCAGGCAGCCGAGCACCAGCAGCAGAATATTGATCAGGAACAAGATGACGTATTTGTTGTCCGAGATGGTCAGGAAGAATGCCGTAATCTTGGCCGGCATTTGCGTCAGCGCCATCACGTAGCCGACGGCCGAGGCGCAGGCGATCAGCGTCATCACCATGGCGACGGTGCGCAGCGTGCGATGTACCAGCGCCGGCAGATCGCGCCATTTGTAGTCGCGATAAATGAACATGGTGACGAAGAAGGCCCAGACGCAGGCCACGGCGCCGGCTTCGATCGCGGTGAAAATGCCGCCGAGAATGCCGCCGATGATGATCACCAGCGTGATCAGGCCCCAGGCGGCCTCGATCGTGACCTTCACGGCGTCGCGCACCGGCATCGAGGTGCCGCGCGGATGGCCGTCGCGATAGGCGATCACCAGGCACAACACCATGATCGAGAAGCCGAGCAAAAGCCCCGGCACCACGCCAGCCATGAACAGGCTGATGATGGAAATCGAACCGCCGGTCGCAAGCGAATAGATCACGGCATTATGGCTCGGCGGCACCAGCAGCGCCTGCACCGAGGCGGTGATGGTCACATTGGTCGCGAACACGCGCGGGAAACCGGCCTTTTCCATCTGCGGGATCATCACCGAGCCGATGGCCGAAGTGTCGGCGACCGCCGAGCCGGAAATGCCGGACAAAAACGTCGTCGCCAGCACGTTGACCACCGACAGGCCGCCCCGCACGCGGGTAAAGCCGACCAAAACGTCGGCGAAGGCCACCATGCGCCGCGCCATGCCGCCTTCCGCCATGATGGCGCCGGCCAGGACGAAAAACGGAATCGTCAGCATCGCGACCTTGGAGACGCCGTCCGAGATCTTGAGCATCACCGCTTCGAGCGGAATGCCGATATAGATGCAGCCGGCGATGGCCGCGAGCGCCAGCGAGTAGGCGATCGGCACGCCAATAAAGAAACAAAAGAACATCGTGACCAGCAAAATCGCGATGTCCATGACCTTGCCTCAGTGAGATTGACTTGTCGGCAGGGGCGGCTCGCCGATCAGGATGCGTTCGATGACGAAGAAGAACAGCGCCAGGCCGCCAAGCGGAATCGGCAGATAAGTGACGCCGACCGATAACGCGGGAAAATCCGCGATCGTATTTTGCCAGGTCGCTTCGACCAATTTGGCTCCGTAGGTCACCATGAACAGCGACATCACGATCATCAGCAGTTCGGCGATGAGATTGCAGATACGCTGCGCGAGCGGCGGCATCAGCATGACGAAGAAGCCGACGTTCATGTGAAAGCGTAAACGATAGCAGGCGGCGGCGCCGAAAAAGGTCAGCCAGATGGTGAGGAGAACCGCGGCCGGCTCGGGCCAGGAGGCGGCGCTGTTGAGCACATAGCGCGTATAGACCGCCCAGGGGATCACCGCCGAGACCAGCACAAGCGCGATGCCGGCGATGAGGACGCAGACGAAATACAGCGCGTCCATGGCGCGGCGGTAAAGTGAGGGCATTTGAGTTTCCTGCGGTCTCATTATCCCTCCCCTGAAAGGGGAGTCCCTACTTCGTCTCCTGGATGCGTTTGACGGTTTCGGCGTATTTCGGCCCGTATTTATCCCAAACCGGTTTCACGGCGTCCTGGAACGCTTTCTTGTCGGCGTCGGACACTTTGATGATCTCGATGCCGGCGGCCTTGGCCTTGTCCATGGCCTGCTTCTCGTAGACGTCCCACAGCTTGCGCTCTTCCTGCTGGGCTTCCTTGCCGAACTTCACCAGCAGCGCCTGGTCGTCTTTTGACAGCGTGTCCCAGATCTTTTTCGAGAACACCACCATCTCCGGCACGATCAGATGCTCGTCGACGGTGTAGAACTTGGCGGCTTGGTAGTGGTTGTCGAAGACGAAGCTCGGCGGGTTGTTTTCGGCGCCGTCGACCACGCCGGTCTGCAGCGCGGTGAAGACCTGATCGTAGCCCATGGCGACGCCGTTGCCGCCCATTGCGTTCGCCATATCGACGAACATCGGGTTGCCCATGACGCGGACCTTCATGCCCTTGAGATCGGCCATGGTCTTGATCGGCTTCTTGGTGCTGTAGAAATTGCGGGCGCCGGCGTCCATCCAGGCCAGACCCACCAGCCCCTTGCCGCTGTTGCTCACCTTGTCGAGCAGATCCTGGCCGATCGGGCCGTCGATGACACGCTGCATGTGCTCGGTGTTGCGAAATACATAAGGCAGATTGAACACGTTGAGATCGTCGACCACGGGACCGAGCGCGCCGACGCTGACGCGCGCGAAAGCAATGGCGCCGACCTGCGCCTGCTCGATCGCCTCCTTCTCGCCGCCGAGCTGCATGGACGGATACATGGCGACGCTGAGGCGGCCGTGGGTCGCCTTTTCGAGCTTCTTGCCGATGTCCTCGACCGCGACCACGGTCGGATAACCGGCCGGATGCACGTCGGAAGCCTTGAGAATGAGCGTTTGCTGCGCCACGGCGGCGCTTGAAGCAAAGGCTGCGGCCACAAGGCCGATCACGATAAGATTTCGTTTCATGGACGATCCCTCCCAGGATTCGTGACGACGCGTTTGCATCGCGGCTCATTGATCCACGCGGCCGCGCGTGTTATTCATCAGGTCATATGATGACCTTTCTCCCGCGCGCGGGTCAAGCCGTTGCCTAAGCGTTCGCCTCGAAATCTTGCACTGCTGCGCCCGCTGGACGCGCCCCGGGGCTTGACCGGCGAACTCGTGGCGCGCCTCACCGCCGACATCGTCAGCGGCAAGCTGGCGCCAGGCTCGCAACTGCCGACCGAACAGGAAATGATCGCGGCGACCGGCGTCAGCCGCACTGTGGTGCGCGAAGCTATCGCCGGCCTGAAGGCCGACCGGCTGGTGATCACGCGCCAGGGCGTCGGCGCCTTCGTTGCCGATCATGTTCGCCGCCCGTTCCGGGTCGATTTCGACGAAACAAGCCCGCTGCGTGAGGTGCTTAATGTGATGGAATTGCGCACCGGCGTCGAGGTAGAGGCCGCGGGGCTGGCGGCCGGGCGCGCCTCGGCGGCGCAGATCAAGAAAATCGGCGAAAGGCTGGCGGCGGTGCAGGCGGCCATCGACAAAGGCGGCACCGCGGTCGATCAGGATTTCGCATTTCATTGCGAGATCGCCGACGCCACCGGCAATCCGCAGTTCAAACGATTCCTCGAATATCTCGGCCGCTTCATCATTCCACGCCGCACCGTGTGGGGCCGCACGGCGCCACCCGCCAGACGCGCGCATCTCGATCTATTCCAGAGCGAGCATCAGGAAATCTTCGCGGCCATCCGCGACCGCGCCGAGGCCCAGGCCCGCGGCGCCATGCAACGGCATCTGCTGAACAGCCGCCAGCGTTATGAAAAGCTGTCGGTCGAAATGGGTATGAAATAGCGAATGAAAAATATTCTGGTCACCGGCGCCGCGGGCGATATCGGCTCGCGCCTGCGCAAGCTCCTCAAAGGCGTCTATCCGCGCATCCGCTGGAGCGACCTCAAGACGCCCGCCGGGCTCGGCCCCGACGAAGAATTCGTCGCCGCCGATCTCGGCAAAATGGCCGACGTCGAAAAAATAGTCGAGGGCATCGACGGCATCGTCCACCTCGGCGGCTTCTCGGTCGAAGGGCCGTGGGACACCATCCTGCAAAGCAACATCGTCGGCACCTACAACATTTTCGAGGCGGCCACCTGTGCCAAGGTCAAGCGCGTGGTCTTCGCCTCCTCCAACCATGCCGTGGGCTTCTACCCGCGCAGCCAGCGCATCGGCGTCAACGTCACCGTGCGCCCCGACAGCCGCTACGGCGTCAGCAAGGCCTTCGGCGAATCCATCGGCGCCTTCTATGCGGACAAGCACGGTCTGCGCGTCACCTGCCTGCGCATCGGGAATGTCGCCGACGCGCCGGTCGACCAGCGCCGGCTCGCCATCTGGCTCAAGCCGGAGGATCTGGTGCAGTTGATCCGCATCGGGCTGGAGCATCGCGACATCAAGTTCGAAATCTTCTATGGCGCGTCCAACAACGCGGCCGCCTGGTGGGACAACAGCAACGCCCAGCGCCACGGCTATCACCCCGTCGGCAAAGCCGACGACTACCGCGACCAGGCCATGGCGGCGCAGGCCAAACTTGCCGCCGATCCCATCGGCGACAAGTTCCAGGGCGGGCCGTTTTGCAGCGCCGAGTATGATGCGGAGCGCGACTAATCCCGAGGCGGTAGCAGAATCGCCATAAATGGCCGACATAAGCCGGACCATGAACCGACCTCTGCGCCGTTATTTCGGTCCCGTATTGATTGCCGCCGCGCTGCTGATGGCGGCCGCGCCCGGCCATGCGCAAGACGCCGATTATCAGGCGCGGCTAGCCCAATACACCAAGGCCCACGACGCCTACGCGGCAGAAGCTTCCGACTATTGGGACCAGGTGGTTGACAAGCGCCGCCTCCGCAACGCCAAGCGCCGCGCCGGCGAGCCGATTACCCTGGCCGACTATGTCCTCACCCAGCCTCCGGTCTACAGCGGGCCGCCGAAGCCGATCGACCCCAATGCGCCGTCCGGCCCCCAGCCCGGGGAGCGGCCGCCGGTTCCCCTGCTCGCCGATTTTCTCAAAGCCGCGGTCGAGCAATTCAACTTCGTGCCGGACCGGCCGAGCGAACTCGAGTTCAAGCGCGCTTACGCCCAGGCTGCGGGCGCGGTCGGCCTGACCCGCGACCAGATCGTCGGTGTCTACGCCTTCGAGACCGGCGGCAACGGCACCTACGACATGCAGGCCGGCGTGTCGGCGACACGGCCGAACGCGATCTCGCCGGCGATCGGCTACAATCAGTTGCTCTCGACCAATTCGGTGTCGATTTTGGCCGAGCACGGCGGCAGCCTGCTCGGGGCGCTGCGCACCAGGTCGAAGACCCTCACCGGAGCGCAAAAGATCGCGATGGAGCGCAAGATCGACGCGCTCAAGCGCATGATCGTCTATAGCCGCAGCGTGCCGCAGAACTGGAACGAGTTCGACAGGCTCGCCAAGACGACGCCCGGCGGCCTCGGCATCCACGCCGCCATCCTCGACCGCGACATCGGTCCGCTGCTGCAGGTGCAGAAGCTGCTCACCTCGGTTCGATTTGCCCGCACCAAGCATTACACCGCGCCGCTCTCCGCCGCCGAGCTCGAACTGATGAACCTGACCGGTGACGGCAACGGCATCGACATGGTGATGATGCCGCAGGATCTGCGTGCGCAGGTGCCGACGGCGAATTTCTTCCAGCAGTCGGGTTATGAGCGCAATCCGGTGGCGCGCCGCGCCGGCGTGGTCGGCAACCTCATCGCCGACATCGAGAGCAAGATGGCGCGGGGCGCGCAATCGCCGGGCGCCAGGGATTTGGCGGCGGCGTTCTAGCGGCTACTGCTCCAGCTTGATGTTGGCCGCCTTGATGACGGAGCCCCAGCGCTCGACTTCCTCGTGCATGTATTTCGATGCCCGCTCCGGCGATCCGCCATAAACCTCCGCCGATAGATTTTTCAACTTGCTCTGGATGTCGGGCTGCTTCAGCGCCTCGCCGACATCGGCGTTGATCTTGTCGACGATCGCCTTGGGCGTCTTCGGCGGCGCCACGATGGCGTACCAGGCCGCCGATTCGAAGCCGGGCAGCGTTTCCGACATCGTCGGCACTTTGGGCAATTCGGCCATGCGCTGCGGCGACGCCACGGCCAGCAGCTTGAGCTTGCCGGCGGCGACCATCGGCAGCGACACGCCGAGATTGTCGAACATGATGTCGACGTCGCCGGCTAGCAATCCCTGCAAGGCCGGCGCCGAACCGCGATAGGGAATGTTGCGCAGCTTCACCTTGGCCATCAGCTGAAACATCTCGGAGGTGAGATGCGAGGTGGTGCCGTTGCCTTGGGTCGCCGCGGTCACCTTGTCCGGATTCTGTTTCAGGTAGTCGATCAGCTCGGGCACGGTGTTGGCCTTGATCTTGTCCGGATTGACGAAGAGCCCGCTCGGCACATGCGCCATCACCGAGATCGCCTCGAACTGCATCGGGTCGAAGCCGAGATTGGGGTAGAGATTCTGGTTCGTGACCAGCGGCGGCGGCGGCGCCGACAGCAGCGTGTAGCCGTCCGGCGCGGAGCGGAACACGACTTCGGCGCCGATATTGCCGGCGGCGCCGGTGCGGTTCTCGATCACGACCGGCTGGTTCCACTTGCGCGACAGGAAGTCCGCGATCAGCCGCGGCACGGCGTCGGCGGTGCCGCCGGCCGGAAACGGCACGACGATCCTGACCGCGTGATCCGGGTAATTTTGCGCCTGCGCGGGCGCGCCGAGGCCGGCCGCCACGAGCCCAAACGCAATGACCGATTGGCGGAAACCCGCCCTGCCCAACTGACCACCCATTTATCCTCCCTATCCCTGCGCCGCTTGTGCCGCGGCTTTCGTGCTACAGCCGATGTGATAACAGATTAGCGTGAAACCGAGGCGCCCGAAGTCTTGCGGCGGCGCCGTCAGCAGCAAGGTGTCGCGATGGTTGCAAAGCCCAGTGTCGTCATCGTCGGCGGCGGCATCGGCGGCCTGTTTGCCGCCAACGCGCTGATCGCGCAAGGCCTTACCGTATCGGTCTACGAGCAGGCTCCGGCCTTGGGCGAAGTCGGCGCCGGCGTGTTCATCACGCCCAATTCGGTGCGCCAGTTGCAGCGCGTGGGCCTTGGCCCGGCTGTGGAGAAATTCGGCGCCCGGGTCGGCGCCGGTTCGCATTATTTCCGCCATGACGGCGCGCCGATCGCGCCGGTGCAGGTCACCGACTCCTCCGGCTGGAACGCCACCTTCGGCATGCATCGCGCCGACATGGTCGAACTGCTCGCCGCCGGATTGCCCGAAGGCGTCGTCCGCACCGGCAAGCGCGGCGTCGGCTGCGAGCAGCACGGCGACGTGGCACGCGTCACCTTTGCCGACGGCACCACCGCGGAAGCCGATATCGTCGTCGCCGCCGACGGCATTCACTCCGAATTGCGACACAACGTCGTGCCACCGTCGCGGCCGGTGTTTCACGGTTCCGTCGCCTATCGCGGCACCTTGCCGCATGCGGCGATTCCGGATTGGCCAAACGACGCCTGGCTGATGTGGCTCGGCAAGGGCAAGCACTTCCTCACCTTCCCGGTGCGCCACGGCGAACTGATCAATTACGTCGGCTTTGTGCCCGCCGACGCGGAAATGAAAGAGTCGTGGTCGGCGCCGGGCGATCCCGACGTGCTGCGTGCCGAATTCGCCGGCTGGGATCCGCGCATCGAGCGGTTGCTCGCCCAGGTGCAAAAAACTTTCCGCTGGGCGCTGTACGACCGCGAGCCTCTGCCGGTCTGGACCAAAGGCCGCCTCACGCTGCTCGGCGACGCCGCGCACCCGATGCTGCCGCATTTAGGCCAAGGCGCCAACCAGTCGATCGAGGACGGTATGGCGCTGGCGACCATCCTGGCGCGCACCACGCGCCAGACCGCGCCCGCCGCGCTGATGGCTTACGAGAAGCTGCGCCGCGAACGCGTTGCCACCGTGCAGCGTGGCGCGCGCCAGAACGGCATGCGTTACGATTCATCTTATGCCGATCTCGGTGTGCGCGATGCCGAGATCACCGCCCACGCCGAGTTTCGCAAGAAGCTCTATGACCACGACGTCGTGCCGGAAGCGCAGGCCGCGGCGCTGGCGCTGACGTGATCGCCGTGCGCGTCGCATCGGCGCTTTTTCTGCTGACGATGGCGTCGGCAAGCGCGCAAGACATTCGCGGCCTGGAAGCCTGCATGGCCGAAAAGGCGATGGAGCGGCGCACCGGCTGCCTGCAAGCCAATGTCGAATTTTTGCAGCAGGAACTTGCCAAGCTCAAACGCGAGACGCAAGCGCAACTTGCCGCCAGTAAAGCCGAGGCTAAAGCGCAGAACGATGCGCTGAGGGCCGCGCTGGCGAAACTCGAAACGGAACTGGTGGAGTTGAAGACAAAAGCCGCGCCGAAGCCGGAAAAGAAGCAATAGAGCGCCGCCCCCGTTGCGGTCGGGCGCGACGCCGATTTAAAGTAGCCGGAGGGAGAAAGCCGTGAAAGTGAGACAAGTCCTCGTCATCGCGCTACTCGCCTTGCCGCTGGCCGCTTGCGGCGTGCACGGCCCGGTCGGCAACGATCTAGGCGGCATCATTCCTTGGTCGCCTGAGGCGGAAGCCAATGCGCTCGACATAGCGCAAGCCAATTGCGGCCGTTACAACCAGTATGCAGTGATCGACGCCGTCGTGCGCGGCTACGGCAATTACATCAGCTACCGATGCCAGTGGGATCAGCCGCGGCGGGTTTGGCGGCACCGCTGACTGCGCGGACACGGTGTCTGCCGAGCCCGGCCCGGCGAAGGCGAAGCTTAAGCCGCGCCCGATCGTCACGCCCGAAATAGGACAGGCCGAGAACGACGCCGATCAGGACGAGAAAGACCAAGAGCTTCGGCTCGACCAATTCGGCGATATTCATCCAGTCAGGCATAGAACGTCTCCTGGCAGAGCAGCCTGCCTTGCGTTACCAGCGATAGTTCAGGCCGACCCGCGCCAGATCGTCGGTCACCGGCACCGCCAGCGTCGACGTGCCCGACGCCGCACCCATGAACGTCGCGGTGCCGAGATCGGTGTGCAGATATTCGAGCTTGGCGCTCCAATTGCGGGTGATGCCGTATTCGACGCCGCCGCCCGCGGTCCAACCCACTTTGGTGGTCGAACTATTGCCGGTGGGCTGCACCGCCTGGACATCGCCATAGGCGACGCCGGCAGTGATGTAGGGCAGCCACCGGTCGAACGCGTACCCGAGGCGCGCCCGCGTCGTTCCGAGCCAGCTCTGCTGGGTCTGGCAGGCGCCGCCGCCGTTGGTAGCACAGACGCCGCCGGCGCTGCTGCTGCCCTTGCCGTTGAGCCAGTCGAGATCGCTCTCGACGCCGATGACGACGGGACCGGTCTGCCAATTGTAGCCGATCTGGCCGCCAAGCATTCCGCCCGACGTATTGAAGCGGCCCGAGTCCGCGCCGACCGCCGGATCGCTCCAGCTTGAGCGGCCCCAGGCATAACCGCCATTGAGGCCGAGATAGAAACCGGTCCAGTCGTAAGATTGCGCTGCGGGCTCCGCCTTGTAATAGGCCGGCGCGCGCGCCGGCATGTCGGCGGCTTGCGCGGACACAACGCCGGTCATCGACGCGGCAGCAGCGAGGGCAAGATACAAGGAGCGGTTCATGCGGATTTCCCGTGACGCAACAGCGATCGCCCCACCGATAGAAGAACGCCCGTGTGTTGATATTGTGAAGTTAAATATCCTCCATGAATATTGTTCCTTTACGGCCGTCGCTTGGACCTTCGACTGTATGGCGCCGATAATCCGCCCATGATTTGCCGCATTTCGACTGAGCAGCAGCGGACATTCTGTCCGATTGGCTGCGTCGGGCGCTTTAAATTTCCAAATCGGCAAAGTTAATAATGCAGGCCGCTACATGTTGGGCGCGCGGGCGCGCGGAGGCGGAACCGAAATTGGTTATGCAAAATATACTTTAGCGCGGAACTGAGGCAAAATACCCCTGTGTCGGGGACGAGAGGCCTTCACTTGGGGGGATTCACGTGTCGCACGCTTATGACGCGGCGATCGGACTTGTCCGCTCGCTATATGATCGCAGCATCACAACGCCGTCGGTGCTGGACGAAGCGCATTATTTTCCGAACGCCAAAAGATTCGTGTCGCGTTGGCGCGAGATCCGCGACGAGGCGCTTGCGGCCAATTTGAATAACATGCCGCGCTTTCACGAGTTGATGGAAGCGCAGCGCGACATCTCGGCCAATGACGGCCGCGATTGGCGCCTGCTGATCCTCAAGGCTTACGGCGTGGCGATGCCGCAGAATCTGGCGCGCTGCCCGGTCATCGCCTCGCTGCTCGAACAAACGCCGGAAGCGGTATCCTGCGTGCTGTCCTATCTCGCGCCTGGCAAGCATATTCCGGTGCACCGCGGACCGTTCCGCGGCATCCTGCGCTTTCATCTGATGTTGTCGATGCCCAACGACGACAGCGGACGCCCCGCCTGCGTCATGGAAATCGACAGCGTACCGTATCGGCTGGCCGACGGCGCCTGCTTGCTCTGGGACGACACTTACCCACACGAAGTGTGGAATCGAAGCCACGCGCCGCGTATCGCTTTGCTGCTCGACGTCTTGCGCCCCGGCATGCCGCTGCACTTAAGAATCATGTCGCACGCCTTCATGGCCGCGGCGCGCCTCTGGATGCGATTGACGGGGGTGACTTATGGCGGGTGATGCAAACGCGCCGGCTCACTGGAACAGCTTGAGCACCGCCTGATCGTTTTGTCCGGCGAGCGACAAGGCGGTCGAGGACAGGCTTTGCCGCGTCTGCAACGCCAGCAGATTCGCGCCCTCCTGGCTGGTGTCGGCCAGCACCAGGGCGTCGGCGCCGGTCTGATCGATATTGACGGTGCTCTTCGTGAAATCCTGGCGGATCTGCAACGTCGAAAGACTTGAGCCGAAGGCCGACGCTTGCGCCCGCATCGTCGTCAACGACGCGTTCAGGGCGGCGACGATGCCGTCGATGGTGCCGTTGGATTGAAATTCGGTGCCGGACAAAGTCGACAGGCCGAGCCCGGCCGCGTCAAAGGTGACCCCATTGACGGCATAACTACTGCTGCCGCTTTCGTTGAACTGGATGTTGAGATTGTCGCCTTGCAGCAAGTTGACGCCGTTATAGGACGAGTCGTGTGCCAGGGCGTCGATCTGTCGCAACAGATTGTTGTATTGAGTTTGCAGGCTGACGCGGTTTGAAACCGGATTGGTCGCGGTACCGAGCGTCGTGCCACCCGACAGGCCGAGCGCGCCCGCGCCGCCGCCGCTGAGGGCCAGCGAGTTCTGTGTGCCCACAGTGCCGGCAACATCGAGCACGACGTTTTGCGCGCCGCCGTTTGGCGTCAACGCCGCGGACACCCCGGAGCCGTTGAGCGCCGATTGCAGTTCGGCGAATGTCGACACCTGGCCGCCGCCGCTGCCGAAATTGATCGTCTTCGCCAAGCCGCCGTTCGCCGTCACGGTCAGACTGGTGCCGGAAAGACCCGACACCGCTTGCAGAAGGTTGGTCGAGGTGCAGCTCTGACCAGCAATGCCGAGCGCGGTCGCGGCCGATGACGCCAGCACGCTGAAACTGGTGTCGGTGCTGTTGGCTGTCAGCTTGATGAATTTGCCCGTGCCGTCGAGGCTCGCTTTCACCGCGCCGCCGGGCCCAAGACCGGCGGTGTTGTTGATATCGGCGATGATGGCGTTGATACCCTCGCTTGCCGGCGCCGACGGCTGATGCACGGTATAGGTCGTCGCGCCGACCTTGATTTGCAGGCCGTCGACGGGAACGGCAAAGCCGCCACCCGACGTGTCGACATTGCCGGTCACACTGCCTGCCGTCTCCGTCGCGTCGGCCGAGCCGGTTTGATCGATGGCGGCATAACCCGTCACCGGGGTTGGCGTCCGTTGAGCCTGTTGCGCGATCGACTTGGCGCTTTCGACCAGACGAATGAGCGAGGTGATACCCTGCCCGGCCTGTATCAGCGTTTGCTGCGCCTGATCGACGTTGTCGACCAGCGCGCTCAGACCGGAGGCATGGTTGGACAGCGACTGCGCGGTGAAGAACGCGGTCGGATTATCGAGCGCCGAATTGACCCGCTTGCCTGACGCCAGCCGGTTCTGCGTCGCGCCCAACTGCGCCGACGTGTTCTGCAGCGATGCCAGGACCGACCGGATGCCTTGCGTCAAGGTTATCCCGGGCATTGGACATCCAAGCGGTCCGACAGCCGGCGCGTCGCGGCTTTAAGCGTGCGAGACGTTGTTGGAGAAGCGCATCGCGGCGATGCGATCGAGTTCGGCCTGCTCGCGCGCGTTGGCCTCGGCTTTTTCGCGGGCGTGATCGCGCTCGTCGAGCATCTCGACTTTCTTGAGTTCTTCGAAAGCCTCGCCGAGCGCTGCCTTGGCGTCGTCGCACTGCGCCTTGAGCTCGTCGGCCGAACGCTTGAGATTCTCGCGGCGGCCCATCGCCGCCTTGGCATAGGTCGGATACGCGAAGTGCGCGGGATCGTGAATGCCGGCGCGGTCCTGCTCGAGCTTGATCTCGCGTTCGAGTTCGCCCGCGATGCGATCGAACTCCGCGATCATGGCTTCGATTTGCGCGACCTTGCGCCGCTTCTCGTCGACCTGAAATTTCTTCAGGCGGATGAGGGTTTCGCGTGACTTCATCGACTAAATACTCCCCCGAAGCCCCGAATAAGCGGCCAACGTATGTCGATACCTTCGACAGCGCGGCCGTCCCGGACGTTCAGCGGTGTGACTGTGGCCCAATATCGTTAGTTTTGTGTTGCTTGACCGGCGAGGATTTGCTGAAGCCGCTGATATCCTTCCGCCATACTGGTTGACTCGTCCTTAAGCTGGGTCAGGAAGGCCTCCAGCGGCTTATGGAAGGCGATGGCCTCGTCGACGTCGGCGCTGGAGCCTGGCCGGTAGGCGCCGAGCCGGATCAGTTCCTCCATGTCCGAGTAGGTCGCCATCACCTGCTTGGCCCGGTTGATGACCGGCAGATAGGCCGGATCGGCCGACCGCGGCATGGTCCGCGAGATCGACTTGAGGATATTGATGGCAGGAAAGCGCCCCCGTTCGGCAATGGCGCGTTCCATGACGATATGGCCATCGAGAATGCCGCGCACGGCGTCGGCCACTGGCTCATTGTGGTCGTCGCCGTCGACCAGGACGGTGAAGATGCCGGTGATGGTGCCCTTGTCGGTGCCCGGCCCGGCGCGCTCCAGAAGCCGTGGCAATTCGGTGAAAACCGTGGGCGTATAGCCTTTGGCGGTCGGCGGCTCGCCGGCGGAGAGCCCGATTTCGCGCTGCGCCATGGCAAAGCGGGTCACCGAATCCATCAGTACCAGGACGTCCTTGCCTTCGTCGCGGAAGAACTCCGAGATCGCCATGGTCAAATAGGCCGCCTGACGGCGCATCAATGCCGGCTCGTCCGACGTCGATACCACCACCACCGAACGCGCCAGACCGGCGGCGCCGAGGTCGTCTTGGATGAACTCCTGCACCTCACGGCCGCGTTCGCCGACTAGGCCAATGACCGACACGTCGGCCGCCACGTTGCGCGCCAGCATCGACAGCAGCACGGACTTGCCGACGCCTGAGCCCGCGAAAATGCCCATGCGCTGGCCGCGGCACACCGTGAGGAAGGTATTGAGCGCGCGCACGCCGAGATCGAGCGGTTCGCCGACCCGCATCCGGGCATGCGCCGGCGGCGGCGACGACCGGTAGGAATAAGGTGAAGGACCGGAGGGAATAGGCCCCTGCCCGTCGATCGGCTCGCCCATGGCGTTGACGACCCGGCCGAGCCAGCGGTCCGACGGCCGCACCGCGCCCGCCGCCGAAGCCACCACTGCCCGGCAGCCGCGCCGCACACCGTCCAGGGCCGCGAAGGGCATGGCCAAGGCATGGCCCTCGGCAAAGCCGACGACTTCGCAGGGGATCGGCTTGCCGACCGCGGTTTCGATGTTCAGGCGGGCGCCGACCGACATGGCGTGGATCGGCCCCGCGATCTCAACCATTAACCCACGCACGCCAACGACCCGGCCATAGATCTCGACGCCGTCGATATCGACAATTTGTTCGGCGAGGGCTTTCACGCGTTTCTGCCTGCAAAATCAACACAGAAAAAACGGTAACCCGCCCTTAGTCTTACCGGTGTAGGGCCCTCATTAACTTGGTGTTTACCCGGGTCGTTAATCATTGGGTCATCGTCCAAGGGATACGGCTAAAGCGAATCGCCCGGCCAGGACGGAAGGGCGAAAATGGGAGTCGGCAAACGTCGACTCTGCAACAAGGACATGAGACGGACGTGGCCAAAAAACCACTCTTTCGCAACATCTTACGGCGATTCGGCTTGACCTCGCCAGGGAATGCTTGCATGGGAGAATCAGGTTTTGTTAACCATGTCCGAATAGTGTCGAATCGGTTTGTCCCACCGCGTTTTTTCACACTCGCCGCCTTTGCGGCGCTGACCTTAAGCCCGGAAGCGGCGAGATAGGGGACTGGCATGCGCGTTTTACTGATTGAAGACGATAGCGCGACCGCTCAATCGATTGAGCTGATGCTCAAATCCGAGAGCTTCAACGTCTACACCACCGATTTGGGTGAGGAAGGCGTCGACCTCGGCAAGCTCTACGACTACGACATCATACTTCTGGACCTGAACCTGCCCGACATGTCGGGTTTCGAGGTACTCCGGTCGCTCCGCGTCTCCAAGGTGAAGACGCCGATCCTGATCCTTTCCGGCCTCGCCGGCATCGAAGATAAGGTCAAAGGCCTCGGCTTCGGGGCTGACGACTACATGACCAAGCCGTTCCACAAGGACGAGCTGATCGCCCGCATCCACGCCATCGTGCGGCGCTCCAAGGGCCATGCCCAGTCGGTCATCAATACCGGCGACCTGGTCGTCAACCTCGACACCAAGACCGTCGAAGTCACCGGCCAGCGCGTGCACTTGACCGGCAAAGAATACCAGATGCTCGAGCTGCTCTCCCTGCGTAAGGGCACGACGCTCACCAAGGAGATGTTCCTCAATCATCTCTACGGCGGCATGGACGAGCCGGAACTCAAGATCATCGACGTCTTCATCTGCAAGCTGCGCAAGAAGCTCGCCAACGCCTCGGCCGGCAAGAACTACATCGAGACGGTGTGGGGCCGCGGCTACGTGCTGCGCGAACCGAGCGACGTCGAAGAGCGGATTCCAGCTTAAGCCAAAACGGCAGACCGGATTACGAAGGGCGCAGTGCAAACTGCGCCCTTTTCGTTTGAAGCCCTGCCCGTGCCCGCCCGGTCCCGGCGCGCAGCTTTTACGACGCTTTCTTGCCCAGCGTCTTCCATACGCCCTTGGCGGTCGCGACGACGCGTGTGCCGACGACTAGTTCGGCATTCATGAAGATCACCGAGCGCGTCCGCCGCACCACCGTGCAATGGGCTTCGACGAACTCACCGATCTGAACGGCGTCGATGAAATGCATGTCGAGTTGGATCGTCGCCTGCGGCTGCCGGTCATTGGCGTACCAGCAGGTCATGCCCATCGAGCGGTCGGCGAAAGTCATCAGCATGCCGCCTTGAACGACGCCGCGGCGATTGTGGTGCTTCGGTTCAGCCCGAAAGGCAAAGCGGTAGCTGTCGCCCATCGGCCGCATCCAGAACGGACCGACCAGGCCGATGAATCCTTCGTCCTTGTACGGTTCCCAGCCCGAGGCGGCGGGATCGAACGAGGCCATGCCGCCGGACTGATCGGCGGGAATATCGCTATCTGGCATAGGGGATAATCCGGATCGTTAAACGCGGGCGATAGCATACCTCCACCGGGCGCGACAAATTTGCGCGGTAAGGTCCTACCGTAGGCGAACCGCTAACCCATCATGTCGCGCGCCCAGCCGAGCAACGGCAACGCCGCGATGAACATCACGATCATGACGAGGCCCGTCACATGCCAGGGGTGATTGTGAAACCGCCTGCGGTGCGTGAAAGAATTGTGCTCGGCTGCCTGCAGCCGTCGCGCGCTGTAAATTATCCGCGCCGCCACCAGCGTCACGATGCCGGCGGCAGCGAGCCCGGCGCCCAGCCACCACACGGCCGCGCTGCTTTCCCCCGGCGCTAATTGGCGTTGCAGCAACAGCGGAAAGTCGAACAGGCCGTGCAGCACCGTAGCGATGCCCCAGCCCGCCAAATAGCTTGTGATACGGAGACGGCGGACCGGCTTGTCTCCCCGCAGCGATCCGAAACGCGCCTCGACCGCGAATATGCCAATAATGACGCCGAGCGCGCCGTGCACTGGCACCGTGAAAAGCCCGCGGATCAACGCCAGCGACTTCCAGACTTCCGGATTGCTGCCGAGGTAAGCGAGGTTTTCAAAGGCGGCAAAACCCAGTCCGACCGCCGCGCCGTAGACCACGCCCTCCATCGGGTGGTCATGGGCGATATAGCGAGAACAAAAGAACACCAGCACAATTAGCTTTAGGGCTTCTTCCGGCGATGCCACATTGACCGTCGCGACGACATAGCTTTGTAAAACCGGCCAGCCAAGCAACGCGCCTGCGTCTGGCAGCCGCACGTATGAAATCAGGAAGGCGCCGACAGCGCCCAGCAAGAAAGCGATGAGTACGACCCTCGCCGGTTCGCGGCGATTGTCCATCGATGCAACGGTCCAGAGGATCAGCAGCGATGGCGCGACCGCGGCCGCGCCGATGACAGACGGCAAGGTATTCAAAAGGTTGGCCAGCAGATTCATCGGCCTTCGCGCGGAACGCCTCAGTTCGTCTCAGGCTTTTGTGCCTGAACCGGAGCCTGGCCATCGTGTGGCGCGCCGAATTCATATGACCGGGCGCGCGGACGGCCCAATTCGCTGTATTCGCGGCTGGTCGACTCCGGGAGCTGGAACCGCTCCGTGGCAAACGATGCCACTTCCTTTAAAGTCGGCATGGAGGTTCCCGCCTTGGAACTTTGCGTTGCCAGCGGCGCGAGCAGCACGGCCATCAGCGCGGCAAACACCAAAATTTTCAAATGCGAGCGGTCGTCTTCCACGGAATCCCCCAGCGGCTGTGCAGCCATTGACCAGGACCCAACACGGGGAGACAGGAGTCGTTCCGCGCAAAATGTCGATAATCCGCCACCGGAGCCGCAGCCCTGGCCCAGCTCGCAGCGATGGGCGCGAGCCTTACCGGATGGCGACGATGAAGTCGGTATCCTCGCCGGTTTCGTCGCTCAGCGCGTTGTCGGACACGATCAGCGACGAGCCCGGCGCCAACAGTTCGGAAATGCGATCGACCGCGTCTTTCGGCATTTCGAAACGCTCCAGCGCCTCGGCAGCCGGTGGCGCCTGGGCCAGATCGACAGCGAGCTTGGCTCGGCGCTCGGTTTCCTTCGCGGAAAGCTTCTTGCCGTGTTCCGCCTTCGACGCGTAGCCGCTCGGAATTGTCAGCGCGGTCCAACGCACCTGCCTGTCCTTGATCTCCATCGCCGTGAAGACATGGGTGCCCCATGGCTTGTCCGGATCGGCGATCGTGACCGCGGCGTCGAACAGCGGCGCGAAATTCTGCCGGACATAAAGCCGGCCCGTCTTGCGGCTGACGAAGACCTGCACCGGGCCCTTTTTCTTTTGCGCTTCGACCGGCTTGGCGGCGTCCGGCAAGGCCGCTTCCCGGCCCGGCAGCTTTACAATATCGGGCACGGCCAGTTTTGCAGCGAAGTCTTCCCGCACGGAAGTATCCGATTTGGGCTCGGCCGGACGCAAGTCGGCGACCTGGACCGTGCCGGTGGCGGCGGCGGGGATGGATGCGCTCGGCGCGTCCTTCGCAGGGTCCTTGGCCGGCTCTTGCGGCGCGACGATGGGCGCGACCGCCGGCTTCGGCGTAAACAGGCGCGCGCTTTTGATTTCGACCGGCGCGACCGGGTCGCGCACGACGACGACGCGCGCGCCGAGTTTGGTGATCTTGAACAGGCTCGCGGCGAAGGATCCCGGCAGGCGAATGCAACCGTGCGAGGCGGCGTGGCCCGGCAACGGCCCTTCGTGCAGGGCAATGCCCGACCAGGTGATGCGCTCCATATAGGGCATCGGCGCGCTGCTATAGATGTTCGACTCGTGATAACGCGCCTTTGCGATGACGGCGAAAACACCCAACGGCGTCTCGTGGCCGGCCGTGCCGGTCGAGACCGGCGCCTCGGCGATTTGTTTGCCGTCGCTAAAAAGCGTGACCCGCTGCTTGGCGACCGATACGACGATGGTCAGCGGACCTGTCGGCGCTGGAAATTTACCGGCATCCTTGTCGTATCGCGTCGAGCGATGCACCCGGCGCTTGGGCGGCTGATCCAGTGTCGCCGGATCGAACTGCGATATCTGCCCGCCCGCGGTCCCGGACCAGTCGAACCACCCAGCTTGCGCGGGCGCGGCCGCGAGCGACAGGCCGATCGAACTCAGAACGACGGCCAGACGCAGGGAGGGCTTCACAGCACCGACAACTGCCAAGGAACTCAACTCCACTCTCCACATCAAGGACTATACGCATGAACTATATAGGCGTGGCCGGCCGCTATGCGATTCGCAACGCCGGTGCCCTCAAGTGTGGGATAATTTAGTGCACAAACAGTGAGGTTTCGGCGCGCGGCACGCATGACGCCAACGCGCAAAAGCGGGCCGAATACCCCTAGCGGTGTTCATTGCCTTCGATACCGGTCATGGCCGCGGCCAGGAACAAGAACGCGAATATAGCACCGACGATTTCAAACGTGAGCATCTGATTGACCCCCTGTCGGTGATACACAGACCGCGGTGCGGATGCACATCATGACACCTGACAAGCGCGCGGGACGCTACTCGTTCCCTGATACCCCTCGCTATTTGAATTTTTGTGACAAGTGCGCCCGGTTGGATGGAACTTTCCACCGCGGGGCGACTTAACCCTCGTCAGCCTCCGGCGGTTGGCTTTTCCGACCTGCGCGGCCAGCGGCGGCGCGCTTTCGGCAGAAACAGCCCGCATAAGGAATTGGAACATGTTGAAAATCATGACCGTTGCTACCGTTGCCGCGATTACGATGACCGTAGCGCTGACGCCGCAGCCTGCCGCTGCGCGAGACGGCGCGATTGCCGCCGGTGTTATCGGCGGCTTGGCCGTCGGTGCTATCGTCGGCTCGCAGGCCAACCGCGGCTATTATGGCGGACCGAGCTACTACGAATCCGGCTATCAGCCCGTCTACCGCGACTGCCGCGTCGAGCGGCAGGAGTTTGAGGACGGTTACGGACGAATTCGCGTTCGCCGCGTTCGCGTTTGCGACTGATCAATCATCAAGACGCGTTTGGGTCTGAACCTCCCAACAAGAAACCCGCCGGCAACGGCGGGTTTTTTTGTCCGTGCGGTAAAGGCGTCTAAGCCTTCATCGCGAATTTCAGCACGTTGGAGGTGGCCGCGGCTGCCCGCTTGGCAAGATTGGGCACGTAGATGCCGCGCCGATCGGTCAGCGGTTTGAGCGCGTCGGTGAGACCGACCACAGTTTCGGCCGCGCCGAGCGCCAGGTAACCGTCGTTTGGCATTTGCCGCGCGAGGCGGTTGAGAACGTCGATCTTGGTGTCCTGGTCGAAATAGATCAGCACATTGCGGCAGAACACCATGTCGAAGGTGCCGAGCGACGAAAAGTCCTTGAGCAGATTGAGCGGGCGGAATTGCACCATGGCGCGAATTTCCGGCGCGATTTGCCAGGTCTCGCCGACCTGACTGAAGAACTTCACCAGAAGCTGGATCGGCAGCCCGCGCTGCACCTCGAACTGGCTGTAGACGCCAGCTTTGGCGCGGTTCAGCACGTCGGTTGAAATATCGGTGGCGACGATCTCGGTGCGGAAACCGGCGAGTTGGACGCTCATGCCCCTGAGCGTCATCGCCAGCGAGTAAGGCTCCTGCCCCGTGGACGCCGCAGTACACCAGATGCGGATGCGTTTCTCGCGCGACCGCGCGGCGATCAGCGCCGGCATGATGGTGTCGCGGAAATGTTCGAACGGCAGCTTGTCGCGAAAGAAAAACGTCTCGTTGGTGGCCATCGCCTCGATCACGTCGATCGCAAGCGGCGAATTTTCCCCGGTTCTGAGTTTGGCGACGAGGTCGCCGAGGGTGGCGATGCTGTGCCGCCGGGCGACCGGGACCAGGCGGCTTTCGGCGAGATATTGTTTCTCGGCCGACAACACCAGGCCGGAGCGTTCGCGCAGCAGCTTGCGGAGATAATCGAAATCATGCGGGGTCATGTGCGTTCTCCCGCGTAGAGGCGCGTCAAACGGGGCGCGATATCGTAAATCGGCAAGACCGCCGAACATAAACCGGCCATCGCAACCTGGCCGGGCATGCCCCAGACCACGCTGGTGGCTTCGTCCTGCGCCATGATATGACCGCCGGCCGCGACAATGGCCTTGGCGCCGTTGAGGCCGTCGGAGCCCATGCCGGTGAGGACCAGCGCCAGGGCCTTGGCGCCCCACACTGTGGCCGCGGATGTAAACAGCGGATCGACGGCCGGCTTGCAGAAATTCACCAAAGGGCCGTCCTCGATCGCGATGACGGGCGCGCCACCGTCGCGCCGCGCCACGGTCATGTGCTTGCCGCCCGGTGCCAGATAGATCTTCCCGGCGACGACTTCTTCGCCGTTTTGTCCCTCGTGCACCGGACATTTGGCGATGCGGGTGAGATGCTCGGCCAAAATCGCGGTGAAGGTCGGCGGCATGTGCTGAGTAATCAACACCGGCACGCGGTCAATGACGGCGCCGATATGGCCGACGATTTTATCCAGCACCTGCGGTCCGCCGGTGGACGAACCGATCAGCAACACACGCGGCGGCGACGTCGGCATCGCCCGCAGCAGGAGCGGCGGATGAACGTGATCCTCACGCGGTCTTGACCGCGGCGCGGTCTTGGTGTCGGCGCCGACAGCGGTCCGCGGATCGGTCTGCGACAAGTGCTTCGAGCGCGCACCGAGATGGCGGATCTTCTCGATAAGTTCGCGGTGAAAACTGACGGCGCCGGCTACTTCCTGATTGGTGGTCGGTTTGGGGATGTAATCGGTGGCGCCAAGCGACAGAGCGCGCAGACTGATCTCGGCGTTGCGCCGTGTCAGCGTCGACGCCATGATCACGATCAGATCGGGTTTTTTCTTAAGCAGCAGCGGCAAGGCGGCGATGCCGTCGAGCTCCGGCATGTCGACATCCAGCACCACGACGTCCGGATCGGCGCGCTCGACCTGCGCGACGGCCTCACGGCCGGTCCGCAGAGTTCCGACGACTTCGAGATCAGGCTCGGCTTCGACCCAGCGCGCAAACAGGCCGCGCACGACGATAGCATCGTCGACGATCATGACGCGGATACGCCGGCGCGAAATTGCGGCGGTTGCTGGCGTCGATGGCACGGCGAGGTTCATTGGCCATTGTCCGGCTGATGAAACGTCAAATCAGCCCGACTTCCTGGAACTTGGCCTCGACGATTTCCTTGTCGAACGGCTTCATGATGTATTCGTTGGCGCCGGCATGCAGCGCACGCGCGATGTGAGCGACGTCGTTTTCGGTGGTGCAGAACACCACCTTGGGTCCATCGCCGCCGGGGAGCCGCCGCAACATGCGCAGGAATTCGAAGCCGTCCATCTTCGGCATGTTCCAGTCGAGCAAAATGCCCTCGGGAAGCTGGCGCTTGCAGACATCGAGGGCCTGCTCGCCGTCCTCGGCCTCCTCGATCTTGAAATCGAGCCCTTCGAGAATGCGTCGCGCCACCTTTCGGATGACACTAGAATCGTCAACAACCAGACAGGTCTTCATCGTCTACCCCATGTTACTTGCGGGCTGGGCCCGCAATCTTCTGAACCGTTACGCGGCGATCGATCTGACGCCGAGATCGAGCACGCGATCGACATTGATCAACATCAGCAATTGGCCATCCAGCCGGTGAATTCCGGCCGAGACGCGGGCGAGCCGCGGGTCGAGATTGATCGGGTTAGGCTCGCGCCCGGCATCGTCGAGCTTGAGCACTTCCCCGACGCTGTCGATCAAGAGCCCATAGGACTCGCCGCCCGACTCGACTCCGATCGCCATGACGACGCCCCCGCCGGCAGGCTGCTGCAGCCCGAGGCGGTCACGCATATCGATCAGCGTCACGATGCGGCCGCGCAAGTTGAGCACGCCGGCGATTTCCGGCGGCGCCAGGGGTACACGCGTCAGCCGCTCGGGCATGAACACGTCCTGCACTTGCCGGATCGGCAGGCCGAACAATTGCCCGCCGATGGTAGCGGTGACGTATTCCTTCATGTTGCCGGCGGCGTTGTCGTTGCTCATGGTTTACCCTTACGCCGCGAATCCTGACGAAGCTCGACCGACATCGGTCTGCTCCTTGAGAGCCGCGATCAGACCCTGACGGTCGAACTTGGCGACATAGTCGTGAAAGCCAACCCGCCGGCCGCGCTCGACCGCTTCGGCGGACACCACCGACGAGAGCGCGATGATCGGCAAATCGGCGGTGCGGGCATCGCCGCGAACGGCAGTGGCGAATTCGAAACCGTCCATCTCGGGCATTTCAGTATCAGTGACGGCGACGTCGAAACTGCGCCCGCTATTGAGCAGGGCCAGCGCTTCCTGAGCCGAGCCGGCCGCGGTGACTGCATAGCCCGCGGCCTGCAGCACCGGGGTGAGCATGTCGCGGAAGAACGGCGAGTCATCGACCAGCAAAACGGACCGCGGCGTGGCATGTTGCGCCTGGTCCTTGCGCCGGAACCAGTCGGCGAAGGCGAGCGGCAGGAAATGCCCGACGTCGATAACTTCGGTTGCCTGTCCTTTAATGATCGCGGAACCGATCACCCCGTCATCGCCTCCGGCGACCTGGATGTCGAGGCGTTCTTCGACGATATCGACGATCTCATCGACCACCAGCGCCATGGAGCGGCTCCCATCCGAAAACACCAGCAAGGATTGGGCGCCCTCGCCTTTGACATTCACGGCGTCGTTCAACGTGATCAGCGGCATCAAATGGCCGCGGTACTGCACCATATGACGGCCGTTCGATATCTCGATCTTGCGGGCGTCGATTTCCTCGAGCCGCGTGACCAGCGACAACGGCACAGCCTTGAGCTGGGTCGAGCCGGCACGGAACAGCAACAGCGATGTCGATTGTCCGGCCTCCACGTTTGGCGCGACCCGCGCGGCATTCTCGGCGTCGATCTGTGAGGTGACCGATTTGCCCAGCGCCTGCGCGGCGCCGTTCGGGTCGATGATCATGATCACCGAACCGTCGCCGAGAATCGTATTACCGCAGAACATCGCGATGTGGCGCAGCTTGCTCGACATAGGCTTTACGACGATTTCCTCGGTATGAAACACCTTATCCACGACAATGCCGAAAATCTGGCTGCCGACCTGGGTGACGACGATAAAACCGCTTTCGACGTCGCCGGCGGCCTTGTCGCCAAGCAGATCGGACAAGCGGGCGAGCGGCAGCAGCTTGTCCCGCAACCGCAGCACCGGCGTATCCTTGATGCGTTCGATACGGTGCTCGCTGCCGAGGCGCGCCCGCACCAGTTCGATGACCGAAAGCTGGGGAATGGCAAATCGTTCGCCGCCGGCTTCGACGATCAGCGCGGCGACGATTGCGAGCGTCAGCGGGATCTTGATGATGAAGCTCAAGCCGACGCCGGCAACCGACTTGACGTCGATGGTGCCGCCGATCTGGTCGATATTGGTGCGCACCACGTCCATGCCGACGCCGCGGCCGGACACGCTGGTGACCATGGCCGCGGTGGAAAAGCCCGGGGCAAAGATGAACTTGTGGATTTGCGGCTCCGACATCTTGGCCAGGTCGGCCTCGGAGACCAGGCCCTGCGCGAGCGCCTTGGCCTTGATCCGCTCGGTGTCGAGGCCGCGGCCATCGTCGGCGACTTGGATGATGATATAGCCGCCCTCGTGATAGGCCGACAGACGAATGCGGCCGTGCGCCGGCTTGCCGGCGGCGATGCGCTGTTCGGTTGTCTCGAGGCCGTGGTCGGCTGAATTCCGCACCATATGGGTGAGCGGATCCTTGATCAGATCCAGCACCTGGCGGTCGAGTTCGGTCTCGGCGCCCTGCATGTCCAGATCGATCTGTTTGCCGAGTTCGTTGGACAGGTCGCGCACGATGCGCGGGAATTTCTGCCAGGCATTGCCGATCGGTTGCATGCGCGTCTTCATGACACCTTCCTGCAACTCGGCGGTGACATTGGACAGGCGTTGCAGCGGCGTCTTGAATTCGGAATCCTCGTGGCGGCGCACGATTTCGAGCAATTGGTTGCGCGTCAGCACCAGCTCAGAGACCATGGTCATGAGGTGTTCGAGGGTGTCGACCGTGACGCGTATCGACTGACTGGCGCCTTTGCCGCCATCTTCATCTTTGGCGGCAGGTTTGGCCGGCTCGGCGGGCGCGGGCTTGGCGGGCTTGGCCGGCGGCGGGTCGACCGGCGTTTCACGAAACGCTCGTTCCAGTTCGTCGAGCGAGACTTCGCCCAGACGCAATGGGCGTTCCAACACCTGCGGGGCGAGCGTGCCCACCGTATATTCCGGCGGCGGCGCTGCCGGCTTTTTCGATCCAAGCTTTAGGACCATACGCTCCAGTTCGCCGATCAGATCGGCGTCGGTGCCTTGCGGTTCGCCGTCACCGCGGGCCAGCGATTCCAGGATTTGTTTGATGCGGTCGATGGTCGCCAGCACGAGCGTGACGGCTTCATTGGTCGCCGATACGCCATCGCGAAATTTGCCCATCAGCGTCTCGGCGGCGTGCGCGAGCGCCTCCAGCCGCGGCAGATTGAGAAAGCCGCAGGTGCCTTTGATGGTGTGAACCAGCCGGAAAATATTATCGAGGATCTTGGCGTTGTTCGGGTCCTGCTCGAAACGCACGAGCTCCACGTCCACGACGTCGAGACTCTCGTTGGTCTCGGTCACGAATTCCCGCAGTAGGTCGTCCATGGAAACGCCTTGATCGACCGGCTTTGGCCGGTCCGCCGCTTCCCGTCGGAAGCGCGGTCAGTGTGTCGATGAAGGGTTTAATTTTAGTTGCGTATTGCGGTGCGATTATCCGGGATTAACGTCCCGTTAACCGCGTTACGCCCGATGCCGCCGGTTTATTGGGCAGCGACGACCACGGCGTCGCCATCCATCGATATGGTGGCGGTGACGCCGACGGCGCGCGCCAGCAGACCGGCATAAAACGGCTGGATGTGGTGGGCGTTAAGCGGTTCGCCGCCGATCTCCCCCGCCAGCAAGGGCGGCGTGGTAGCGAGTATCTTGGCGTTGGTGCCGGTCGCCGTCACCTTGAAGCCCATGGCGTCGCCGTCGCCAATCGGGCCGACCGTTAGCTTGCCGCCGCGCGGGATCGCCTGGCCGGCAATCAGCAGCATGTTGAGCAAGAGCTTCACCTTGTTCTTCATCATCAGCAAGCGCGGCAGGTTCCATTCGAGCTTGGTTTTTTCGTCTTCTAGGAAGCCGCGTGCGACTGTCTGGGCGTCGCCGAGGTCGATCTGGGAGCCGGCGGAGCCCGCCGCGCCGAAGGCGATGCGGCAGAATTGCAGCTTGGCCGAGGCGTTGTTGGCGCTCTTCTTGATCAGTTCGAGGGCGAAGTTCTTGGTCTCTTCGTCCTTGGCCTCCTCCAGCACTTCCAGCCCGTTGACGATAGCGCCGACCGGGCTGATCAGGTCGTGGCAGACGCGCGAACACAACAGCGCGGCAAGATCGAGCGCCTCGATGGAAGATCCGGACATGGACTGCTCTCCGCTAGACGTGCAGGCTGCGGTAGATTCAGCGAATCGCTGATTCCGCGGTACCGAGGCGTGATACACCGCACCTCCTCAACCGCCAAGGACGGCGTCGCCGAAGGCGCAACGGGGGCACGGCAAGGCGTGACAGGCGGATTGGAAATCACCCCGCAGCTTGCGGCACAGCATCTCGATGCCCTGACCGATATCGTGGCGCGCGCCGCCGCCGCTACGCTGGCGACGCCGTTCCATGCGGTCGCGAGCCGAATCAAGACCGACCTGACACCGGTGACGGCGGCGGACGAAGCGTCGGAGGCGCTGATCGTCGAGGGCCTCGCGCGCCTGCTACCCGGCGTTCAGGTGATCGCCGAGGAAGGCGCTACCCGCAAACTGCCGCCAGCCGTCGGTGCGAGCTTTGTCATCGTCGATCCGCTCGACGGCACACGCGAATTTCTTGCCGGTCGCGACGAGTTTACCGTGAATCTCGCCATCGTCACCAACGGCATGCCGATCGCGGGCCTGATCGCGGCGCCGGCGCGCGGCCAGCTTTGGCGTGGCATCGTCGGCGTGGGCGCCGAACGGCTGCATCTGAGGCTTGGCTCCGGTCAGGCCAAAGCTTATGGCCGCACCCCTATCCACACCCGGCCCGCGCCGGGCCGGCTCACGATTGCCACGTCGCGCAGCCATCTCGACGAAGCGACCGAAGACTTTCTGGCGCGACTGCCCTTGGCTAAACGCTATCTGTGCGGCTCGTCGGTGAAATTCTGTTATCTCGCCCAGGGCGAGGCCGATATTTATCCGCGGCTGTCGCCGACGCACGAATGGGACGTAGCGGCCGGCTGCGCCCTTCTAGCCGCCGCCGGTGGCGCGGTGACCACGCCGCAGGGTGGCCCGCTGCCCTTTGGGCGATTGAAAGAGAAGTTCTTGGTCCCCGGCTTTATTGCTGTCGGCGACCCGTCAATTATGGCCTCGCTGCCGCCGATGACCGACGCTTGAATGTTCTCAGCGGCCTATGGCGCGCGCGACGTCCGGCCATTTGCGCTCGGCGATTTCAATGACGCGGCCCGGGTCGGCGAGAAATGCCAGCCGCGCCGTCTCATCGTAAAAGAGATAAAGCCGACCGCCGGTCACCGCCCATAACAACGGATGGCCCGGCACCGAGATGCCGCGGGCAATCGCCACCGGGTCGTAACCGCCGAAGCGCGGCGCATAGACGTCCGGGTTGTCCATGAAGGCGGCGCGGTTGCCTTCACTAATAAAGCGCCAGATGACGCCATCCCGGCTATATTCGAGTTCGGGCAAGCCGGCTTTCGCCATTTTATCGGTGAAATAGGCGACAGGATCGAAGCCGCTCAAGCCGAGCCCGGTTCGGGAATTGACCACCGTGCGGTCGTCGATCCCGGTTTGTGCCGCCGTTGGCGCGACAAAACCGCAGGCCAAGCCCAGCCCGAACAAGGCCGCCTGCACCACACGTGACTTCCGCTGTTGCCGTGCTGCCGTCATAGTCCTGACAATAGATGCGGGCGATTCGACGCGTTCGCCGCCACATTACTGCCGCCCGTGTGAGCATAGGGTTAAGCGGGGGACCTCTCCATGGAGCATTCAATGCGCGCAAAATTGCGGTTAGCGGGCCTGCTGCTGTGCCTGCACGGCTTTACCGGCCATGCCGCCTTGGCCCAAACAACGGCGCCGGATACCGCGCAACAGACGGCTCAAGCATCTCCACAGACGCCGGTGGCCGCGCCCCCGGAAAACCGGCCGAACACCTTCTCCCCAGGCGAACTGGTCGATGAAGGCCACCGTTTTTTCGGCACGGTGTCGCGGGGCCTCGCACAAGTCGTCGAGAAGGCCGTGTCCCGTTGGGGGCAGCCGAACGGCTATATCCTCGGCCAGGAAGGAAGCGGCGCTTTCGTCGTCGGTCTGCGCTACGGCGACGGCAAGCTTTATACTAAGAATGCCGGCGATCGCCGGGTGTTCTGGGAAGGCCCTTCGATCGGCTTCGACACCGGCGGCGAAGGCGCCCGCACCATGATGCTGGTTTACAACCTGCCGGCGACCGAAGGGATTTATCAGCGTTTCGCCGGCATCGACGGCTCGGCTTATTTCATCGGCGGCTTCGGTATGACCGCGCTGGGCAATGGCGAGGTCGTAGTGGTGCCGATCCGCTCTGGCGTCGGACTGCGGCTCGGCGCCAATGTCGGCTATCTCAAGTTTACGCCGAATGCGACCTGGAACCCGTTCTGAGTGCGTCACTATTTTAAATTTTTAAGATTGAAAGCAGCGCGCACCGGATTTTAACGACGACGCCGCGAGTTTAGGTTAATCTCCGCTTGTTCTGGCAGCGATAAACCCTCCGTGCGATGGTTTCATCGGGGTTACCAGGGCTTGGGCAAGTTTGGAGCGTCGTTTCATGATTGAACCGATCATGTATTTCGGGATCGGCTTCCTGGTCGCAGCCCTGATCGGGCTTGTGGTCGTTCCACTTGTCCACGGCCGCGCCGTGCGGCTGACCATGCGGCGGCTTGAAGCCGCGACGCCGCTGTCGATGGCCGAAATCCAGGCCGACAAAGATCAGCTTCGCGCCGAGTTCGCGATGTCGACCCGGCGGCTTGAAGTCGCTGTCGAAGGACTGCGCACCAAAAGCACCAGCCAGCTTGCCGAACTCGGCAAGAAGGGCGACGCCATCAACCGGCTCAAGATCGAGCTCGGCGAAAAGACCGCGACGATTTTCGCCCTCGAAGCCCGCGACAAGGCGCTGCGCGACCAGTTGCGGGCCACGGAAGAGGAATTCTCGGTCAAGAGCGGCAACATGCTCGACGCCCAGCGTTCGCTGGAAGCGAAAGAAGCCGAACTCGTCAAGATGATCGGCGAACTCGACGAACGCTCGAGCGAAGCCGAAGCGCACAAGATCGACATCGTCGCGCTCAAGACTCAGGTCGAGGCGCTCAAGGATCGGCTGGCCGATGCCGGCCGCGAACTTAAGACCGTCGAAGACCGCCGTGACGCCGAGCGCGTCGAACTCAAGGCGGCGACGCAGGAACTCGCTGAAGAACGCGGCAAGGTCGAAAATCTCGGCCGCCGGGTTTCCGAACTCGAACAAGCTTTGGTGGCGCAAACTACCGAAGCGGAAATCCTCGGCCGCCGCGCCCAGGACATGGAAAACCGTCTCGGCGAGCAATCGAAGGCGCTCAATGAAAGCGAATTCGAACTCAAGCACGTGCGCAGCGAAATCGAAACGGCGCGCAAGACCGAGAGCGACCTTCGCGCCGCGATCGCTGAACTTGACGGCCGCGCCCAAGCCGCCACTCAGCAGCTTCGCGCGGAAAACGCACAATTGCTGGCCGAGATAGAGCGCACCAAAGCCGAACGCGACCGCTTCGCCGCCGACCTCGGCGCTATGAAGCGCGAGACCGAGGAAAGCTGGGCCGCCGAGCGCGTCGAGAACGCGCTGCTCCGCGAACGCATCAACGACGTCGCGGCTGAAGTGGCGCGCCTCGCGTCGGCGCTGGAAGGGCCGGACTCGCCGATCGACGCTATCCTCGCCGCCGAAACGGCGCGTGATCGGACCGCCGGCGGTATGGCCGCGGCCAATGCCAATATCGAACTTGCAGCATCGCCGGCCGCCGGCGGTAACCTCGCCGACCGCATCCGCGCCCTGCAGCAGGCCACACGCACATCGGCTAGCGACGAGCCGAAAAACCACAACTAGCCCCGCGCCGGCAGGTTGGCTTGACACCCCCGACAGGCACTCCTTATATCGCCCGGCTGTAACAGGCCGGGCGGTTAGCTCAGCGGGAGAGCACACCCTTCACACGGGTGGGGTCATAGGTTCGATCCCTATACCGCCCACCATTTTAAAGGCTTTTTGTTTGCCGCAGGGGCGAATGCTCAGGCACCTATCGAGTGCCCTTTGCACTCATGGTCACGGCTTCTCAGGTTTGATCTGCTCGACGAGGCCGACGATGGCGCGTCGGACCTTGGGGCTCGAGATGCGTATAAACGCCTTGACCAAAGCGAGCCCTTCGGCCGTCGCGAAAAAATCCGAGACGTAATTTGGCGTGGGATCCAGCGAACCCGAACGCCGCGCACCTGACGCATTCGTCACTTCATCAAAGAAAAACGCCGGCTTGACGCCCAACACCGTGGAAATTTGATGAAGCCGGCTTGCACCGACCCGGTTGGTCCCCTTCTCGTATTTCTGAACCTGCTGAAACGTCAGTCCGAGCGCGTCGCCAAGCTTTTCCTGGCTCAGGCCAACTAACATCCGCTGCATGCGAATTCGCGAGCCGACATAGACGTCGATCGGATTCGGGCCGCTTTTCTTTGCCATTAAGCTAAGTCCCTGTTCCTTCGTCGGCAAACGCAGACTTCACAGGCGAATGAGCACTCAAACGCCATCAATCCACAGAACCAGGCACGCTTGGCCGGCTGAGCCGAAATTCCGAGGAATGGGCAGATTCTCAATTTTGAGCTGACACCAAGTCCGCGCGGAACCTAAATGGGACCAAGTCAGACCGGACCTTACGATCCGGCCCGAGTCGTAAAACCAACATAAAAAGGCGGGTTTCTGGACGAGCGGTTGTCACGCGAAAAGATGTGACCAGAACGTGCCGAATCTGTCATTAAAAGGGGTCCCTAAGTTTATTAGACATCATCGAATGAAATAATGCGTGAAATCGAAACGAGGTTGTTTCGGTATTTCGTGGCGCTCGCCGAAGAGCAGCACTTCGGCAGGGCGGCCGTAAACCTCGATATCAGCCCGCCGACGCTGACCAATCAGATTCAGAAACTGGAATCGCATCTCAAGGTGAAGCTCGTCGAAAGGCGCGGCAACACCCACGTCGAACTGACCGAGGCCGGCAAACGCTTTCTGGAGCGTGCCCGCAATGTATTGCGCGAGGCAGCCGAAGCCGAGGCGGTGGCCCAGCAGGCCGCGCGCGGCGAAACCGGGCGGTTGGAAATCGGGTTCATGGCTATTGTCAGTCTGAGCGGCATCGTTGCCGAGTTAATCGGCGGCTTCCGCAACCAAAACCCTGGCATCGATCTGATTTTGCGGTCCACGGTCACGGTCGAGCAAATTAACGCCATCCTTGGCCGCACCCTGGACTTCGGTTTCGTACGGCAACCGGACTATTATCCAATAGGCCTCCAAGGTTTCGTTGTATCTCGCCAGACCATGGTGCTTGCGCTGCCGCGTCAACATCGTTTGGCCAATCAGAAGTGCGTAGAACCTTCAGCGCTTCGGGGAGAATCATTCATCAGTACTTCACCCGCGCTCGACGTCGGATTTTGGAGCCATCTCCACGCGATAGAATCGGTTAGCGGCTTTACGCCGACGGTCGTCCGGCGCGCGAAAGATGTGATGAGCATTCTTGCGTGTGTTTCGGCCGGTCAGGGAATAGCCATCATCTCAAAGGGGTTCATGAACGTTCACATGCCCAATGTGGTGTATCGCGACCTCAAGACCGATACGCCACCCACGGCCCCGATTGCCCTCGTTTATCGAAAAAACGAAACCTCACCAGCGGCGCAGGCTTTTTTAAAATATATTCGGAAGCGAGCTTTGTCGCGTTAGCCGCCGAGAACACTTACCAAACATCGCCAAAAACATTTCGCGGTCGCTCGCAATCAATTCGGATCGAGCTTGATATTTTCCTTTTCGATAACAAGCCCCCAGGTGACGCGGTCACGTTTGATCACCTCGGCGAGGTAGTCCGGCGTCCCGCCGAGCGGACTTAAGCCAACCTTCTCGAATAATTGTTGGCCCTCGCGCGTCGCCATATACGCGTTGATAGCCAAATTTAGCTTGCTGACAACATTTTGGGGCGTTTTGGCCGGAGCCACCATTGCAATCCACGTACTGGCGATCAAGTCGACGCCGCTTTCGCGCGCGGTCGGGACATTCGGCAAAAATGGAACACGCTGCGCGCTGGCTACCGCGAGCATGGTGACATTTTGCAGGCCGGGAAAATAGGCCGGTGCGCCGGCTTGAATTTGACCTCCCAAAATGTCCGTTACCAAAAGCGTAACACCGCGATAGCCAATCAAGGTTCCTTGAATGCCCGTGCGCGCCAGAAAGACGGCGCCGGTCAAATTCCCCATCGTCCCCGCGCCGCTATGACCGATACTTAGCTTTCCTGGGTTTTTGCGACCGTAGTCAACCAAATCACCCAGCGTCTTGAAGCCAAGTTGCGGATTACTAACGATGAGCTGAGGAATTTCGCCCAGCATGATCACGGGCGTAAAGTCTCTGTCCGTATCGTAGGGCACGGATTTGAAGAGGAGTTGATTAAGGACGGCGGGGCCGACCGCTGTCATAAGCAGCGTATATCCGTCCGGCGCAGCCTTCGCGACCGAGAGCGAGGCGACCGTCCCACCCGCCCCCGTCCGATTTTCGACGATAAAGCTTTGACCGAATTTGTCGCTCAGCACTTTGGCGATGCCTCGCAACAAGACATCGACGCCCCCGCCCGCGGCGAACGGGTTGACGAGTGTTACCGGCCTCTCAGGCCAATCCGCTGCTCGCGCGGGGTGAGCAGCCGCGACCGAAGCGAATGCCAGGAGCAGGAGTTGCCGACGGTTCATCGACGTCACCACAATTCATTCCCGACCCAATAATCCACATACAATGGGAAGTTGCAAGATCCGACAGTGTCGCCTTGTCTTCGCAGGGCCAGCCGTGCATCGCCGCGACGTGAGCCAATGCTTGACTCGCTGCGCCGCGGGGGGAAGTCTGCGCCGCCTGAGGCGCGCGTCGCCATTCACAAAAGGTCGCTTCCATGAACGTCCAAATGCCGCGCACGCCGATGGGTCCGCAGACCTGGGATAAGGTCCGCGACAAGCTCGATCAGGCCATCCCTTTCGCCAACATGCGCGACACGCCCTATTACCGCGACTGCGTGTGGGACCAGTTCTCGGAAGCCGAATACAAGCGCCGCTACGCCGCGCTGCGCGCCAAGATGAAAGAGCACAAGCTCGACGCCGTGATCGCGGCCGGCGGCCCGAGCCACTGGAGTTTCGGCGCCGGCGCGTTATGGCTGACCGGCCACGTCGAATGGCATGCGCTGGCGTCTTACGTGCTGGTGCCGCTCGATGGCGAGCCGACCATGATTTATTCGATGGGCGGCACGCACGCCGAGGCCATTCGGCAACATGTCGCGCCCGCAATCAAGGATGTGCGTCACAGCCGCAACGGCATGTATGGGCAGGTGATGGTCGAGCGGCTCAAGGAATTGAAGCTGGAAAGGGGCCGCATCGGGCTGATGGAAATCGACCCGCGCCATTCCGATTACATGCCCGTCAATCAGTATAACACGCTGCGCAAGGAGTTGCCGGACGCCGAATTGGTATTCACCAAGGGCTTCCTGCACGACCTCGTCGTCATCCACAGCGCCGAGGAACTCGACTGCGTGCGCAAGGCCGGCAAGCTGTGCCAAGACGCCATGGAGGCGATGGTCGCCCGCGCCAAGCCCGGCGTCAAAGAATACGAACTGCGCGCCGCGGCCGGCAGCGCCATTCTCAACGGCGGCGGCGACATCGACTTCCTCATCATCGGCTCGACGCCGATGGCGAACCCCGCGCAGATATTCGGCAACCCGCGGCCGTCGAGCCGCGTGCTCAAGCAAGGCGACATCATCAATATGGAACTGGCCGCCGGCTATCGCGGCTACACCGCACAGGTTGGCTCGCCCATCTGCCTCGGCGAGCCGACCGACATGGTGCGCCGCTTCTGGGAAGACATTACGCTCCCCGGCTATCACAAAATCGTCGCCGAGATTGCGCCCGGCAAGAATGCCGAAGACATGCGCACCGCGAGCAAATTCTTCCGCGATCACGGGGTGCAGTCGCGCCCGACCCAATGCCACGGCATCGATCTGGTCACTGACAATCCGCACGTCGCGGCCGAGCACGTTCGCGGCGTCGAAGGCGATATGGTGCTCAAGCCAGGCATGGTGATCATGGCCGAACCCAACCCGATCACCGCCGACGGCATGTTCGGAATTTTCCTCGGCCACACCTTCATCGTGAACGAAAAAGGTCACGAGATCGTCGACAATTTCCCGCTGGAGATCGCGGTCGCGAAATAACGGCTTAATGGCTGGTCGGCGGCTCGCGCGTCAGATTCTTGACCGCGAGCTCGTCGAGATACTCTTTCCAGTAGTTGGCGTGGTTGCGGCCAAGGTCGAGCAGATAGTCCCAGCCGAAAATCCCGGTCGAGTGCATGTCGTCGAACACCAGCCGCACGCCGTAATTGCCAACCGGCAGCACTTCGAGGATGCCGACATTCTTCTTGCCGGGCACGGTCTTGCGCTGGTCCGGCGAATGGCCTTGCACCTCGGCGCTCGGACTTTTCACACGCAAATATTCTGCCGGCAGATCGAAGCTGGCCCCGCCGTCAAAGGTAATTGTCAGCGTCCTGCGGTCTTTATGCAGCCGCAGTTCAGTCGGCCACAGATTGCTGGCGTCGGTCATGATTGCTTTCTTTGGCGCTTCCTCGCACAGGGGCGCTTAAACGGCAAACCGCACGCTGCCGGTGCCGGTAAGGTCGTAGCCGCCCATTTCCTTGGCGCGCGCGGCAAGATCGTCCGAATGCAGAAACTTGATCAGCGCCTGCAGCGGCGGACGAAAATAGTCGCGCTGCCGCATCACCAAATCGAACGGCTCCCAGGCAATCGAGACGAAATCGAGCCCGGCGGCATTCGCGACGGCGCGGCTGGCGATGCCGGTGTCGGCGCGCCCGGCGCGGATCGCCTGCGCGATGTCCGGCCCGGTCGGGCACAGCGGCGTCACGCTGGCGAGTTTTTCGAGCGGCGCTTCCACTCGATGCAGCAAGGCCAGCAGCAGCAATTGCGCACCGGCGCCCTTGGGCCGCATCGCCGTGCGCGCACGCCTGGCGATAACGTCCCCGATCGAGCCGATCTTGAGCGGATTGCCAGGCGCCACCAGGAAGCCCTGCTCGCGGCGGCAGAAGGCGATCATCACCGCGTCCTGCATATCGCCGCGCCCCGCCATGGCCGCGACATTGGCGTCGGCCGCAGGATCGTCCAGGGCGTGCAAGTGAACTGCGGCAGCAACGACCTCGCCGGCTGTGAAGCGCGTAAATCCGGCTTCGCTGCCGACCGCCAAGGTCGCGAGGCCGCAGCCGCTTTCGCGCAAGGCCCATTCCAGCAGCGGGTCATGGCTGCCGGCGACGATCGGCGGCGCTTCTGGCCGCGTCAGCCCGTCGGGACGGGAAATGCTCGCGACGAGCCAATGGTCGAGCTCGGCCTTGGGAAATAGCCAGCGGCCGGTGACCTTGGTGCAAGGCACCGTGCCTTCGGCCACCATCTCATAGATCTTGCGCTCTTTGAGGCGGAGATAATTGGCGGCTTCCGCGGTGGTGAGAAGCTCCATACGCTTTACCCTGCGCCCATATGCACCTTTTCGGACAATGCCAAATGGCGACAAAAAGACAAGACTACAGGCGCACGCTCGATCGATTTGCGCGGCCGCACGGCTGTGGGTCAGCCGTGCGGTCGTTTGTCGTCCCGAAACGGCTATTTCTTGGCCGCGTCAGCGTAGGGATAGACAATATTGCCGGTCTTGAACTTATCCGGCCACAAGATCACCTGGTGGTCGGTCTTGCTGAACTGCTCCATGTCGTTCGGCGTCACGTTCTGGAATTGCGTGAACACCGTGCGCGGCTCGGTCCAGTCGCCGTTCTTGTTGTAGGCAATCTCTCCTGCCACGGTCGAGAACTTGTGGCCATGGATGTAAGCGGCGAGCTTATCATGGTCGAAGCCCTTGGTTGCGGTCACCGCATCCGCCAGAATCTGGCCGGCTGCGTAAGCGAAGGGCACGAAGCCGTAGCCGAAGGGATCGATCTTCTCGTTGGCCGCCTTGACCCGATATTTGGCCAGCACGTCCTTCAAGCCCGGGAAGTCGAAGCCTGGGGACGGCACGAAGCTTTCCATGATGATGATGCCGTCCATCAGCGGCCCGAGCCGCATCTTGATCGGTGTCACCAGCAAGCCGATCAGGGCGCCGCCAAATATTTTAGGCGCCAAACGCACTTCATGCGCGGCGCTGACGATTCCGACGGTGTCGGGCGGATATGCGGCAACGAAAACGACGTCGGCGTTGGCCGCCTGGATCGAGCGCACCACACCGCTGAAGTCGGTCGTGTTCGGCGGATAGGTCTTGTCATAGATGATGTCGAAGCCGCTGGCTTTGGCGTTTTCGCGGGCGCCGTCGGAAGCGGTCTTGGCGAACTCAGCGTCGGCGGCGAGGATCGCCACCGTCTTCGGCTTCGGCTTCTGCGCCGCCGCCAGTTCGAAAAAGCCGCGCGAGAACGCTTTCACGCCTTCGGGCCCGACCGGCACCATCGAGAAGTATTTCGGATAGCTGAAGTGGCTGTTGACGCCGATCGCCAGCATGGTGATCGTGGTCTTGTTGTTCGACATGATCGCCGGCATCGCCGCCGCCGCCATGTTGGTCGCGTAAGGCCCGAGCAGTAGATCGACTTTATCGACGCTGATCAGCTTGGTGTAGATGCCGGGCACGTTCGACGGATTGCTCTGGTCGTCGTAATAGACCAATTCGACCGGGCGGCCGAGCAAACCGCCTTTGGCGTTGACGTCGTCGCGCCAGATTTCCAAGGCGAGCAAAATCTGCTTGCCGTTGGGCGCGACGCTGCCGGTCAGCGCCATCGAGAATCCGACCTTGACCGGATCGGCAGCCTGCGCCGGCGATACAATCCAATTCATGGCGAGCGCGATGAGGGCTGCAACAGCCACCCGCATCGCGTCGGCGAAATTCCTTCTCATAACTTCCTCCCTGTTGTTGAGGCGGCGCTTCTGCGAGCGCTTTTCGCCTATTTCATCATTTCATCAGGCGGCATCGGACCCCACAGATTGGACGCCGACGGGTCTTTCGCCCAGACCTTCGGCCGCTGCGGATTGTCGCGGTGCCACGGCCGTGGGTCGAAATAGCCAAGTGCCTCGTCCTTCATCTGGTCGAGTTCAGCGAAGAGTTCGGTGATCAACCCGTTCGGGCTGCGGTGATAGGCGAACAGATTATGCCCGATGCCGTGCCGTCCCGGACCCCAGAGCATTTTGAAGCCGTTGAGGCTGAGGAAATCGCAGGCGGTCTGCAAATGCGACCAGTCGCGCAGCTCGAAGGCGGTGTGGAAATGCCGGTTCGACCCGGTCTCCATCAGGTTGATGGTGTGGTGATCGACGCCACAGCGCAAAAACGAGAAGAAGTCGCCCATCCAATCGGAGACGCGGAAACCGAGCACATCGCAATAGAATTTGGTGACCGCCTTGGCGTCCGTGACGTGAAAGGCGACGTGGCCGAGCTTGTGCGGCACGATGCCCTTGCGCTGGAATTTCGTCTTCAGCGGCTCGGGCTGCTTGAACACCTCCATCACGGTACCCTTCGGGTCGGCAAAGGTGACCATCTCGGCTATCGTCGGCGAAGCATCTTTTTTCATTTCGGTCTTGATGCCCTGGGCTGAAGTCTGGCGCTCGAAGGCGGCGAGATCATCGTCCGGTCCGATCTGGAAGCCGAGCCGCACGCATTTGGCTTCCGCGCCTTTGCGCAGCACCACCGAATGATGGTCGATGGTATTGGCGAGATAGATCGCGTCGGCGTCCTTCTCAACCAAGGTCATGCCGAGGATGTCGGTGTAATATTCCGCCTGCTGTTGCGGGTCTGGCATCTCGTAGCAGGCATAGGCAATCTTGCGCACGCCGATCATATCAAAAGTCTCCTGTTCACTGAATTCGGGTTTGAACGTTCGGGTTATTCTTGGGCTCGAAGATTTCGAGGATGGCGGCGACGTCGCGGTCGCCGATCACCGGCAGCGCCTGCCGGAACACGTCGATCAGGCAATCGAGCAGCGGCGTCTTGGCGCCGACGCTGTCGGCCAGTTCCTTGGCGCCGTCGAGGTAATGCGCGAGGCCCGGCGCCGAGCCCTGCTGTGGCATGAAGCGGCGCTCCGCCATCCACGGCGCGCGAATGCCGAATTGCGTCGAGCCGCCGCTGCCGCTGCCGACCGCCTTGATCATCAGCGCCGCATCGACGCCCGATTGCAGGCCGATGGCCATCGCTTGCGCGGTGCCGGCGATATGCAGGCCGACGAGCAGGTTGTTGATCAGCTTGACCTTGGTCGCCGCGCCGAAATTGCCGAGATAAAGGCACAGATCGGCGAAGTGATAGATGATCGGCTCGATGCGGTTGGCGGCGGCGCGGTCGCCGGCGACATAGATCGCGCCCTTGCGCTGCGCCACCATGCCGGGCGTGCCGCTGACTTCGCCGTCAAGGAAAACTGCGCCCTTATCGGCAAGCGGCTTGACGTATTTTTCCTTCACCGGAATGGGATGCGAGCCGAACTCGACCACGATCTGCCCCGGCCGGGCGCTGTGCACGAGGCCGTTGGGGCCGTTCACCACCTCTTCCAGCGCCTCATCGGACGGCAGGCAGGTGAAGACAAAATCGGCTTCCCGCCCGATGGCGGCCGGCGATTTTGCCGGAATGCCGCCGAGCTTCTCGAATTCGGCGAGCGAGCCGCGGCGATAGCCGAGAACCCGGTAGCCGCCTTTGATGAGATGTTCGCAGATCGGCAGCCCGATCTTGCCGACGCCGATAAAGCCGATGGTTTCCATGGTGGCCTTGTTGGGTGTTTCGCTCCCTCCGCCGTCCTCTATTTGATCTCGATGGAACGGTCGGAATAATTCACGTTGATGCCGAATGAGCCTTCCATGATCGTCCACTCGCGAATCTGGAAGCTGCGCACGCCGTTGATAACGAAGGGATCCTGCAGCGCCAGCGCTCGCGCTTCTTCCTTGCTGGCAACGTTGAGGACGGTCAGGCCGTCGCTGCTGCGGCCGAAGTCCAACGGGCCGGAGGCGAAGATCTTGCCGGCCTTTTCCAGGCCGATCATGTATTCGAGATGGGCGACCAGATGCGGCCGCAGATCGGCGCCGTGGCCGTCCCACAGCACCGCATAAAACTTTTTGCGCCACATCGGCGCCGTCAGTTCGCGAATACGCGCTTCCGAAGATGACACGCTACGCCTCCGCTACCCACACACACTCAACACATCACGCGTCGTCGGCGACCATGCGATTGACCAATGTGCCGCAACCGTCGATTTCGATTTTCACTTCGTCGCCGGCGTTCAGGAACGTGCCGCGCGGCATGCCGACGCCGGCCGGCGTTCCTGTGGCGATGATGTCGCCCGGAAAAAGCGTGAAGTGCTTGCTCAGATAGACGATCTGCTCGGCGATGCCGTGCACGAGCCGCGACGTGTTGGAATTCTGCTTCAGGATGCCGTTGACCCAGAGCTTGACCGCGAGATTGTTGGGATCGGCGATATAAGCCGCCGGCGTGAACCACGGCCCCATCGGCGCGGCATCCTCGAAACATTTCTGGCCGACCCAGTCCATGCCGAAGGGCGAGCCCTCGCGTTTCATCAGGTCGCGCGCCGACAGATCGTTGACGATGAGATATCCGGCGACGACGTCGAAAGCCTTGGCCTCGGACACGTGACGACATTGTTTGCCGATGACGACGCCGAGTTCGGCTTCCCAATCGACCTGCTTGGAGAAAGACGGCAGACGTGCCGGCGTGCCGTGGCCGATAATCGCACCGGCCGTATTCTTCATGAAGAAATAGGGATCGGCCGCCTTCTGCATCGACGGCGCCTTGCCGGTGACCTTCTTGGCGATCTCCGCCATCTCCTCGAGATGGTCCCAGTAATTGGCGCCGGCGCAGTACAAGGCGCCGGGATAGAGAACGGGCGCCAACAACTTGACGTCGGGGAGCGGCGTGCCACCCTTTGCTTCAGCCGCGGCGGCATCGAGTCGCGGGTGCACTTTGTCCCACGCCTTCAAGAGCCCGACCACCGACGATGAATTCGGAATGTCGCTCAAGAGCGGCGCGACCGCATGAACACGGTTGCCGACGAGCATACCGGCCTGCGCTTCGCCAGCGGCGTCGCGATAGCTGATCAAGCGGTAACCGCTCGTCATCTCGTCCCTCCCTGTCGCGATCTTTGTCGCGCGCCAACTCTTGTGCCGCTTGTGTAACTGCCGGCTGGCTGTAATGTACCGTACTGTACGCCTTACGGCGGATGCAAATGGAAAATTAGATGCGCCGCACCAAAACCGCCGCGCGCGGCAACTCACGGGCCAAAGCTGTAACTCATAAGCCGCCGGCGGCCCGTCACGTGCCGATGGAACGTACCGGCAGTCGCATGAGCGAGGCGCGGCGCCAGGAAATCGTGCGCAAGGCCGCGGCGCTTTTCATCGAGAAGGGTTATGCCAACGTCACCATCGACGAGATCATCCGATTGGTCGGCGGCTCGAAGGCGACGCTCTATGCGCGCTTCGGCGGCAAGGAAGGCCTGTTCGAAACCGTCATCAAACAGCCCTGCGTCGACGTCACCCATGCCATCGAGATCGATGCGTCCGGCGATGTCGAGACGCAACTCACGCAGATCGCGCGTAATTTTCTGACGTCGGTGCTCGACCCGAACATTATCGAACTCCATCGGCTGATGGTGTCGATCGGCAAGACCTTTCCCGCGGTCGGCGCGTTCTTCTATGAATCGGGACCGGATACGGCCTACGGCATCGTCGCCGGATGGATGAAGAAGCAGCAGTCGGCCGGCCTGCTCGGTGGCGGCAACTCGCGCCAGCTCGCGGTGCTGTTTCTCGACATGCTGATCGGCGAGCATCAGTTGGCTTTGCTGACGTCGCCGCGCCAATCATCGCCGAAAGCAATCGACAAAACCGTGCGCGCGGCGGTGAGCTTGTTTCTCAACGGCGCGAAGGCGCCGGCATCGCGTCAAAAAAGCCGATAACGCCGGCGCGCAGCCGCGCTCAGGAATGGCTGCAGCTGATCATATTGATTTCGAAGTTCGAGCCGCCGCGGACGTTGCGGCCGACCTGACCGTCAAGGTGACCGCCGACGAAGCGCAAACCTGTGCCCCCGAACACAATCCTGCCGGCATTCTTGCCGTCGAGGTCGGTATAGCTGTCGTCGGATTTGAGGATGAAGCCGAGCCCGATCAAGATTCGGCCGCCCGAGCCGGCGCAGGCATATTCGCCGGCGCGCAGGCTGCCGGCCGACGCCGGCCCGGCAGAGATGGCTGCAGCGAACAACAAGAATGTCGCGATCACCTTTTCTAACATGCCATTGATCATATTCGCCCCGCGGTTGAGACGCCGAGGTTGCCGATCTTCAACGCGATCGGCAAGCGGAGCACGGGGATGGGGGTGGCGCTCCCTAGGGGACTCGAACCCCTGTTTTCGCCGTGAGAGGGCGACGTCCTGGGCCGCTAGACGAAGGGAGCTTGGCCAAGAAGCCATCGAGATAGCCGCGATCCCCTGTCGGCGCAAGCCGAGCCGGAAAGAAGGCTAAGGCGCCGGGGCAAAGCGCATACGGCCGACCGGTTTAAGGGTGTTGAGGTCGAAAATGCGCAGTTCCAGGCTGCCTGCGATGTCGACGGTCAGAACGATGCGGCCGTCACCGACCGCGGTCGACACCACCCGGCTGCCGGCGGGGAGTCGCGCCACCGCGTCCGACAGCATCAGTCCATTGGCCGGCGCACTTCCCCCCGCCTTGAAAACACGATAGCCGATGACCCCGATGACCACCGCGACGGCGACGAAAGTGGTCGCAGTCGCGATCAGCATCAGCCGGCGCACCTGGCCGACCGCGCGCGCGGCTTCGGGATCGAGTGGTTTTTCGACGTCGTCGGACATGAGCCAAACCTTGATGACGGGCAGTAGCGAAACAGTGACGATTGGCGCGGAGGAAGCCGGCCAGCGGCTCGACCGGGTGCTCGCCGCGCATATTCCTACGCTGTCGCGGTCGCGACTGAAAGCGTTGATCCTCGACGGCCAGGTCACCGTCGGCGGCCGCACGATCCTTGATCCGGCCGCGGCGGTTAAATCCGATGAGGCCGTCGTCGTCACCCTGCCCGCTGCCGAAGAAGCCGTGCCGCAGGGCGAGGCGATCCCGCTGAATATCGTTTACGAGGACGACGCGCTGATCGTCATCGACAAGCCGAAGGATCTGGTGGTGCACCCTTCGGCCGGGCACGCCAGCGGCACGCTGGTCAACGCGCTGATCGCACATTGCGGGGCGAGCCTGTCGGGCATCGGCGGCGTCAAGCGGCCGGGCATCGTTCACCGCCTCGACAAGGACACCACCGGCTTGATGGTGGTGGCCAAGAACGACAAGGCGCACAAGGCGCTCTCCAAGCAATTCGCCGACAAAGGCGAGAGCGGCTTGGAGCGCGGCTATCTCGCCTTCGTTTGGGGCGCGCCCGACCGGCCGAAGGGCACCATCGACGCGCCGCTCGACCGCCACCCGCATAATCGAGAGAAGCGCACCGTGCGCGAGGGCGGCCGCGAGGCCGTCACGCATTGGCAATTGCTCGAGACCTTCAAGGGCAAAGACGGCAAAGCTGCCGCCAGCCTGATCGCCTGCACCTTGGAAACCGGCCGCACCCACCAGATCCGTGTTCATCTCGCGCACATCGGGCACCCCATCCTGGGTGACGAGACTTATTCGACCGGCTTCAAGACCAAGGCCAGGTTGCTGCCCGAGTCTGCACAAGAGGCGCTGGCCGTACTGGGCCGCCAGGCATTGCATGCGTACCTGCTGGGCTTCACGCATCCCGGCAGCGGCGACTTCATGGAATTCAAGTCGCTCATGCCCGCCGACCTCGCCGCCCTGCATGAGGCGTTACGGGATACCAGCCCCTAGCTGCCTCTTGCAAAGCGGAACCCGGCACCCCATCTCAGCTTCATCACGAACCGTCCCGATAGCCGCGATTCTGCCGAAAACCTGGTGTTCCATCTGGAACGCCGGGCCCTTTGCGTCGTTGACCCACCAGACAAGCCGGTACTCGTGACCGGAGACAACAAATAAACAACCTATATCAATGGCTTAGACTTAAGCCGCCGCGCATGACTGTGTCACGGCGACGTGACACCGAGTTCACTTTCATTCGCTTGTGCAGCGCAGTATGCTGTTCAGGCGATCAACCTTCACGGTCGCAACAGCGCGCCGTCGGCTCGGGGAGCGGCGGCGTCAACAGCCTGCCGGTCACCCGGGGGCACTTTTAAGGAGGGCGCTACCATGGCCCGTTCCGCCGCAATGCCGGCACTCAAGGCCGAATCCGGTCTTTCTCACTACCTCGAAGAAATCAGGCGGTTCCCGATGCTGGAACCGCAGCAAGAATACATGCTAGCGCGCAGCTGGCGTGAACACGGCGATCGCGAAGCCGCGCACAAGCTCGTCACCAGCCATCTGCGTCTCGTGGCCAAGATCGCCATGGGCTATCGCGGCTACGGCCTGCCGATCTCGGAAGTCGTTTCCGAAGGCAATGTCGGCCTGATGCAGGCGGTCAAGCGCTTCGAGCCCGAAAAGGGCTTCCGGCTCGCGACCTACGCCATGTGGTGGATCAAGGCCGCCATCCAGGAGTACATCCTGCGCTCGTGGTCGCTGGTCAAAATGGGCACCACCGCCAACCAGAAGAAGCTGTTCTTCAACCTGCGCAAGGCGAAGAGCAAAATCTCGGCGTTGGAGGAAGGCGACCTCAAGCCCGATCAGGT